>Ga0307380_10000635_pt1 | contig 53703 bp, 42 predicted proteins | sample UN3MG_FD_202239 | JGI IMG/M metagenome (GOLD analysis project Ga0307380, IMG submission 202239) | Soil microbial communities from Risofladan, Vaasa, Finland - UN-3 | ecosystem: Environmental > Terrestrial > Soil > Coastal area > Acid sulfate soil | place: Finland: Risofladan, Vaasa | collected... | reverse complement strand
GAAGGGCGATTTGGTGGAGGCAGTCACCAAGGCACGTGCGCGGATCGGGGAGCGGACGGACGCCAGGGCAAAGGATAGAGCCAAGCTCGCAGAGATCGAGAGGGCAGGAGAAGATGGGATATGTCCCACCTGCGAGAGGCATCTGCACGACACCTATCCGCTGCTCGTACGCAAGTTGCGCAGCAGCATCGAATCCGCGGAGGAAGTTGTCGGCGAGCAGGAGAGGCTCGTCGAGGAAGGGCAGGGAGAGATGCATGCCCTCGAGAACAAGATGCAGGCGCTGGAGCGGAAGACCAGGCATCTGGAGGACAAGCTCACCAAGGTCAGGCATGCCATTGCCAGGGCCGAATCCATGAACGAAGAGATGAAGAGGGTCATGGACCGGCTCAAAGAGAAGACCCGCGCGATAGCCGAACTGGGAGACGTCCGTTACTCTCCAGGGAGACACTCTGAGGTGAAGGAGTCCTTCGAGAGGCTGAGCAAGGGGCATGAGGAATTCCTCAAGCTGAGTGAGAAGCAGAATCAACTGGATCGCGCCAAGGCGGACCTGGCCGAACGACGCGAGACCGTCAAGCGCATCCAGATGGAGGGAGAGACACTCTCCGCCATGGTCAGGGAGCTCGATCCGAAGAAGCCGATGTACGAGGCCGCTCTGAACGAGCTTGAAAGGAAGAGCGAGGAACTGAGCGCCGCCAAGGAGCGGGCCGGGGACGCGAAGGCAATCAGGGAGAGAGCGCTCGCCGAGATCGACTCTGCGAGGCGTGAGCTCGACGAGATCCGACGCCTCAAGGAGGTCGTCACTGGTCACAGAGCACGTGCGGACGAGCTCGGGGCGCTGGAGGATGTCTTCGTCAGCTTCAAAGACCACCTGATAGGGAGAATCGCGCCGACACTGGGAGAGATGACCTCCGAGATACTCGACCTCATGACGGACGGCAAGTACACCGAGGTGGCACTCGACGAGAACTACCGGATGAGCATAGAGGACGATGGCGAGTTCCACCCGCTGGACCGGTTCTCAGGCGGGGAGGGGGACATCGCAAACCTGAGCCTGAGACTCGCAATATCCAGGGTGGTCTCTGAGAGGACCGGGGCCAACCAGGTCAACTTCCTGATACTTGACGAGATATTCGGGTCGTTGGACCCCAGCAGGAAGAGGAGCGTGATGATCGCCCTCTCGGGCCTGTCCACACAGTTCAGACAGGTGATGCTCATAACCCACATCGACGACGTCAAGGACCTCATGAGCAACGTTGTCAGCGTCGAGGAGCTGCCAGACGGGACGAGCACGGCCAGGATAGTCAGCTGAAGCCGCTCAGAGTCATCTGGTCCTGTATGTCTATCTCTTTCGATTCGTGCTCTACCCCGAGGAGGTCCATCATCTGGAACGCGTTCTTCACCGCCTTCGCCCTCCCGTGGTTGTTGAAGTAGATACGCGCCCTCTCGCAGTTGGACACAATCTCCTCTATCCTCGGTCTCCATGAACCCAGCTGCTCGAGGGTGTAGAGGTAGTCATATCGGTTGATCCTGTAATCGTCCTCAGTCTCGTCCTTGAACCATATGTCGTAGTTGCGGCCGTGCAGGCGGACATAAGCGTGCTTCGAGGTGAGCGATCTCGTGATCGGGAATCCAGGGCCGTCCACGATGACGTTCGCCACCTTGAACTCCTGCATGGCCTCCAACCCATCTGACACGACCTCGTTGCCCTTCTCGTTCAGCCAACTCCGATGGCGGAACTCAACCGCATAGTCATGGGCATCCGTGTCCAGGAGCTGGAACAGCGCCCTCAGCCTTCCGAGGCTCGCATCGCCCTCGAACCTGAAATGTGGCGACAGCTGGACGAGAACGCCACCCAGGAGCCCGGCGTTCGCCAGAGGCTTGATACACAGCCCTTCGAAACTGGACGCCAACGCGGCTGCTTTCTCGGGGGCGTCCTTGAGGATGGATTCGTGCGTGATCATCTGAGGCAATTTGACCGAGAACTCGAATCCAGGCCTATGCCCACCCTTCTCGATCCATGACTTCACGACAAACTCGTTCGGGACGCGATAGAACGTCGAGTTTATCTCCACTGTCGGGAAGTACTTCGAGTAATATGAAAACCACTCGCTCTTCCTATTGGCGATATCTGTCGGGTAGAACCTTCCCACCCAATCATCGTAGGACCACCCAGAGCAGCCAATCAACGCTGCCATCAATTTTTATAATGGCATTTGACTATAAAACGATTGCCGCAAGCGAGATGGAAAAACGATATAAGCGACCACATGCCTTGATGTCATCTGTCTGTGCCTCGCGCCCGAAAGGAACGTGTGGTACAGGCAGTCGTGTGCTGCATGGGCCCCCCTGCGAATCCCGGTGTGCCATCGAGACGTGTGCAGGGGACAATTCGGCGCACAACACCAACCCCCAGGAGGGTCAGGGCGGTGAGACTGCGTTCGCAAGCTATGAACCGCGCTGTTACACCTGGGGGACAATCGATGTCGCCCTCGAGTTCCCCTTCGACGAGCTCGCGATGCGGCTCAGCCATTTCTGCGCCTCTTCGTATCTCGCAAACTCACGCTCCCTGGCCCGGAACTCCTTGGTGTGAAAGACACGGTGGTTCAGGCCATCCTCTGGCTCAGTGACCCCGTGTAGCATCTCGTGATAGACGACGAACTCGAGAACGTATCTGGGCACTCGCTCCGAGTCCAAAGCCCTATTCACCGCAAGTATGCCCAACGGTTGATGGTAGAACCCCATCCTCCTGGACGGAGACTCCCTCGCCCAAACGAGATCGGGCACGGACACCTTCCCGTCAAAGTAGCACGAGTTCACGTATTCGAACGCCGCTGCGAGATCATGAGCGCTTCCTCGGGGTCTGAACGATAGGTTTCTCGCCCTGCTGAGGTAGACTGAACGGCGGTCCGCCCAGAACTCGGTGGACCGGACGTGGTTCAGGTATCTTGATGAGAGGCCTCTCGGGCACTCCTTCTCTCTCGCTCGACAGATGAGGAACCACGCGAGGGATTCCACGACGTCCTCAGGCGCGCCTCTCATGTAATCGCTGACCTTGAAAGTCAAGCCACCATCATAAGAACGCCACGTGTGCTTGAGCTCCTTGTACGGATGAAGCCTGGCGCTCACACGCCCCCCGACCAACTGCGAATTCACCGACCGGAACTTGTCGCTCAGATCCACGAAGCGGGAGAACGGCTATGTATACTAATATCGTTGGCGCAATCACTAAGGAGAATGCGCCTCCCGACATGTCGTGTCCCCCGCGGGCGACCATGAGAGGCGAGTTGTGCGAGGGAAGAACGATGGTACGGTCAAAGACCAGCGTTGCAGCGGTCCTACTCCTTTTCTCAACAGTGGTTGCTCCTGTCTGCGACAACTCCCGCGGAGGAGATGACTCCTTCGGGCATTTGCTGCTGAATGAGATATCGGGCGCTGAGATCCTGAGCACGATTGTGGACCTCCAGTCCTTCGGCACAAGGGAGTTCCACACAGCGTCCGCCCAGGAGTCCGCATTGTACATCCAGGGGGAGATGGTCTCTCTTGGCTTGCAGACTCACATGCAGCAATTCTACGTGGACGGGACGCCAGTCGTGAACGTCGTCGCGGTGCTCAACCCGGACGTCGTGGCAGAGAGCGTCTTCCTCATAGGAGCGCATTACGACTCTGAGAACTCCGAAGTCACCAACCTGTCGGAAGCGGAGAACATCACCGCACCAGGTGCGGACGACAACGGCTCAGGTGTCGGAGTCATGCTCGAGCTGGCACGTGTCCTCTCGCAAACCGCGGATTTCCCCGCGACAGTGAAGTTCGTGGCATTCGGCGCCGAGGAAATAGGATACGATGGCTCTGGCGGCACGAAGGGCAGCGCTGATTTCGCGAGGCTCGAGGTCGAAGCAGGTGTTTCGTACGATGGCGTGTTCGTGCTGGACATGGTGGGATACCGTGTGACGACAGAGAACCGAGCGACGTTAGTGTGCAACGAAGCAAGCGCTTCGCTAGCGCATTCAATGACGGAAGCAGCAACAGAGTACGGCGTCGACATATCGCTACAGACGGTTCTGGACGAGACTTTCGTCTATAGCGATCACGCCTCGTTCTGGGAAGCGGAATATCCCAGCATTCTGGTGATCGAGGAGCTCTCCCCTACGACAGGACGTCCTGTCAATCCAGACTATCACACCTCTGAGGACACTGTCGAAAAGCTGTCCGATGAGTTGATGACGGAGGTTGCGAAGAGCACCCTTGCGACGATCATCCACCTTACAGACCAGGGAGAGGATTCATACTCTCTCGCATATTATGGGGTTGCAGCTGCGACACTGGTGGCCGTAGCCACCGTCGCGGCGTTCCTGTTGATGAGGCAGCGAAAGGGAGAGGTCTGAACATGTCTGATGCCGAAAACAGTCGCGAGTATCCCAAACGCCCTCTGGTAGGCGTCGGGGTAGTGACGATCAAGGACGGAAAGATACTGCTGGTAAAGCGTGCATTCGAACCTGGCGCCGGCAAATGGAGCATACCTGGTGGACTTGTCGAGGTCGGCGAGAGACTGTCTGAGGCGGGCGAAAGAGAGACCGAGGAGGAGACGGGAGTGAAGGTGCAGATACTCGAGCTCATAAACGCCTTCGACATGATAGAAGCGGACACCGATGGCAAAGTCCGATACCATTATGTTCTGGTGGACTTCCTCGCCCGGCCAACAGGTGGCGACGAGAAGGTCAGCGAAGAAGTCACTGAGCTGAAATGGGCGACCTACGAGACAGCGAAGGGCATGGACCTGACGAAGACCGCGCGAAGAGCGCTGTCCGAACTGTTCGGAGCCAGCATCACTTAGGCTTGCTTGACTGAGATGGGCTCTTCACCGCGGGAAGCGACGGTGTGGAAGACGACTTCTCGGTCTTTGAAGTCCTCAGCACCAACATGGGCACATCGACAGTCCTGATTATCCTGTCGTAGACGGCGCCGAACAACGTCCTCTCGAGCGCTCTCTGTGGACCAGCACCCATGACCAGTAAGTCGACGCCCTGGGCATGTTCCATGACGGAGTTCACCACGGACTTGGACCGTACAAGCTTTATCTCCGCGGGGACGTGCACACGGTCGCATATCTTCTTCAGGCGGCTCGCATTGCCCTTGACCAGCTCGAGTTGCTTGTCATCAGTCACGATGGCTAGTATCTCTATCCCAGCGTTGTACTCCTTCGCTATCGGCAGTGTGAGGAGGAGGGCCTTCCTGGTCTCGAAGAACTTGCCGGATACGAGGAGTATCCTCTCTGGATTCTTGCTCATTCTCTTCGTCTTGATGATAGCTATGTCGCAGGATGCTCGCCTGACCATTACATCGAGGTTCCTTCCGAGGATCGTACGGCCACGCCTTCTGGTACCCTTCCAACCGAGCACGAGCAGGTTTGCCGCCTCATGCCGCGTCTGATCCAGTATCGCTCCTGCGACGTCGTAGGAGACCGATACCGCAGGCCGCACGTTGACCGTTGATGGCGTGACCTTGATGGCTTTCTGAAGACCCTCCGCCATCTCCTGGACGTAGTCCTTGCTGATTACCTCCAAGGGCATCGCCCTCGGAACCTCGACGATCTTATTGACGGTCAGTTCGCCCTTGAAGTACCTGGCGAGAATACCGGCGAATGTCAGCAGACGGAGGTCGCCGATATTCTCCAATGCCAGGAACACCCTGTATCTCTCGACCTGCTCCTTCGGCAACGGCTGTTGCCGGACTCTCTTAGACTCAGATATCGAGATGAACTCCTCCTCGGGCTTGGCGAAGATCGAGATCGCAAGACCAGCGGCTATCCAGACAGATGCGATATACCATGCCTCAGGTATCAACCACCACAGGTAGACCGCAATGCCTATAGTCGACACTATACCCACGACGGGGAAGAGCGGAAACAGCGGGGTCTTGAAGCCTATGTCGATCTGGGTGAGTCTGCGGCGCAGCCTAATGGAGGCGATATTCGCCACTGAGAAGAGCAGGAGGAACATTATCGATGTTGAGGCCACGATCGTATCCAGGGGAAAGAACAACGCCATGAACAGCATTATCGAAGCGGTTATCAGGATCGCATAGTGCGGTACCTTCCTCGTCTTGTGAATCGAACCGAAGATCCGTGGCAGTGTGCGGTCGCGTCCCATTGCGAAACTGACTCTCGAGGATGAGAACACGGTCGCGTTCAATGCAGCCATGGCAGACAACAGGCATCCCAAGATTATCAGCGGCGCTCCCACAGTCGGAATGACCATCTGGGCCGATGAGATGACAGCATTCTCGCCTTCGGAGCCTATCCACATCCAGCTAACATCAGGATTAGCCAGGCATGCGAAAGCTACGCTGAGGTACATGGCCGTCACCACAAGCACTGAGATGAATATGGCTCTTGGGATGTTCTTCTTCGGGTCCTTTATCTCCTCTCCACACTGCACGATTATCTCGTAACCCTCGAACGCTATGAAGGTGAATCCCATCATCATCAGTATCTTGCCTGCGTTCGTGCCCTCCGGGAACAACGGGTCGAAGTTGTCCATGATGTGGATGCCTTTCATGTCGAAGGCGTAGATGACCATGAACGCCACGAAGAATGAGATGATCAATATCTGGATGATTGTTATCAGGTCTCCCGCCTTGCCGGTCGCCCCGACGCCAGAGTAGTTCACGAAGACGAAGAACGATATCACGATGACGGCGAAGACCTTTACGATCATATCATCGGAGAGACCGAACATGTCGATTTCAAACGCGTTTGAGAACGCGACCATCGCGTATCCGAAACCGAGCCCGTAGTAGCTGCAGGCAACAGTGTGCCCGAACCAGGACATCCAACCGCTGAGGAACGCGCCTGGATGCTTGAGCGCCTTCTTGGCCCAGAGGTAACCACCTCCAGCTTCGGGGAAAGTCGAGCCCAACTCTGCATATACGCCCGCTGTGAATATCGTGACGATGGCGTTCAGCGCGAACACCGCCAGGATGGCAGGACCGACTTCGTCGATGGTCACGCCTATGAGCACGAAGATGCTCGTGCCTATCATCGCTCCTACACCGATCATAGTCACATCGAAAAGGCCCAGATCGCGCCTGAGAGTGACTTTGACAGGCTGGTTGCCTGAACTAGACATGTCTGGGTCAATGGAATTAGAGGTCGAGGGTATAAGCCTTTGTGAGAATCTTAATAGAGATGTATCCGGGCAAGCGAACCCCCCCATGTACTACCATGTTCGGCGCGTTCGAGTCGCCACTGCCAGTATTCTTGGACCGGTCACACCGTTATTATAAGCTTAAATCCTAACGAACGCATCCAGGTCTGATGGACAACCGGGATTTCCCGGGCATGTGCAGAACCATCGTCGACGAGATACTGAGCTGGGACCCATCATACTCCACGCAGTTGGGCTGGCGCAAGTACGATCACCTCATGATGGATCCAAGCATGGAAGCGCGGGACCACAGGGTCGAGAGACTCTCCGAATTCATGCGCATGGTCGGCAAGTTCAAGGACGCTGAGCTCGAGCCAGACCATATCATCGACCGCGACCTGGCGATGTACATGTTCCGTCTGAGGGAGTTCGAGATCTCGAGGTTGAGGATACCCGAGCAGATGTCGATTGCGGAGGACGAGATAGGCCGGTCGTTGTTCTTCTTGTTCGTGAGGGATGACCAGCCGTTCGACGTGAGAGCGAGAGCGTTGATCTCGAGACTCGAGAAGACCCCGGCGTTCCTGGAGGCCGCGCGAAGGACCCTTGTTCGCCCGTACAGGATGTGGACCGAGCTCGCCCTCACCACGGGAAAGGAGCTCCCATCGCTGCTGGAGCTCATCAAGAGCGTCGCGGCCATGAAACTGACGAGCGATGAGGTGATGATGAGACTCAGCGGCGCAACAGCGGACGCCCAGGATGCCATCGTCGCCTACGAAAGATGGCTGTTCGAAGAGGTCCTGCCGGAAGCTCATGACGAAAACACCATCACCGCGGAGGACTTCGAAGAGTACATGCAGCTCAAGGAGTTCGGCGTGACCGCCGATGAGGCGCTTGAGGTTGGGGACATCGGCCTCAAGATGGCGGACAAACAGCGCCTCAAGGTCGCAAAGGAGCTATCCCCATCAGGGAAGCCGTCGGATGCGATCCGCAAGATGAAGGAGGACCATCCACCGACGTTCGAGGGGGCGCTGAAATCCTACAGAGAGTGGATAGAGAGTGCGAGGGATTTCGTCATATCGAACGGTCTTGCCACTATCCCCAACGGGGAGAAACTCCTGGTGATCGAGACGCCACAGTTCATGAGACGACAGATGCCATTCGCAGCCCAATATGAGCCAGGCAAATACTCGGGATGCATGACAGGGTTGTTCCTGGTCACCCCGCATGACAGCAACCTCCAGCTACTTATGGAACACAACCACGCGTCCATAGCGAACACGTCTGTCCATGAGGGATACCCGGGGCATCACCTGCAAGGCATATGCTCCAATCAGAATCCATCAGATATAAGGACCATTTCAGCATCGCCGTGCTTCGGCGAGGGATGGGCCCTGTACTGCGAGAACATGATGTTCGAGAAAGGTTTTCAGAACAGCCAACTTGGGAAGCTCGCGCAGTTGAACGACCTCGTGTTCAGGATTGTGAGGGTCAGGGCGGATGTTGGCCTTGCGCGGAAGACGATGACCCCCGAAGAGGTGGCGGCGCTGCTTGTCAAAGAGACTGGCATGGATGAAGGAGCGGCCCTCGACGACGCCAAATCATACACGTACGGAATGACTTACTACATGTCGTACTTCATCGGGATGCTGGAGATGCTGAGGTTGAGGGAGGAGGTAGAGTCCGCACTCGGAGAGCGGTTCGACCTCAGGGAGTTCCATGATTCACTGCTCTACGCAGGTTGTCTCCCCATGCACTTCATGCGAAGGGTGGAGGCACTAAGGCTCAAAAGGGACTACGGAGTCGATCTGCCTGATTCAAAGGAGACGCTCCTCGAATTCATCAGACGGCGGTCATCTGAGGGAATGGAGTTCTAGTTCTCCTTGCTGATGATGTCGACCCACTCTTCTTCCCCGATGCCTTCCTCTTCGGGCTGCCATGCGCCAGGCTTGTAACCCTCTGCCATGTACGACTGCAGCATCTCATCTATACCAGGCAAGGAATTCCTCTTGCCGTTCCAGCGCTCTATCTTACCGTGGAAGCGCTCCTCAGCATCGCTGAGCAGCATGTCCAGCGTGTCGAATGTGCTCTGTGGAGGCCATCCAGAGTATATCAGCGCGAGATAGACCGACTTCCCCTTCCTTATCATCACGTTCTTGTCGCCAATCTCCAGTTTCTTGAGGCCGACCTCACCCGCCTGGAAGGAGTCTCTAACGAACTCCTGGACCGCCGTGAACATGGCGCTAACGACGTCCTTGTCCATAGTCATGCTTTCCACTCTGGTGACATGAGATATCAGTCGTCCATCATTGTGTATGAGGAAGAGGTCATCGAGCCCGAAAGGCCGCGGCATCCTCCTCGCGAGGAAGTAGCCCCCTATCCCAGCTGCCATGAGCACGATAAGGAACGTGTACGGATAGCCTATCGTGTCGGCCCAAGTCTTGAGGATGCTCACGGAGAAGGTAACCTCGTTCGACTCGGCACCATCGGAGTCGATCGCCTGGATAGTTATCGTGATTTCCGATGTACCGTCAGGGAAGTCCACGTAGAGGTACTTGCCAACGACGATGACCTCAGGCGTGGGTATCACGAGTATCGACAATCCCTCGAAAAGCGTCTCGCTGTCGATGAAGTAATCCGATATATCGAAGTGGGTGCTCGTGCCGTCGCTCCGGATCACGAAATTGGGAATCGGCAAGACAACGGGAGCGTCGTTAACAGGCACCACGGTGACAGTCACTCGCCATGAACACCACGCACCATGTGGGTCGACCGCCCTGAACTCGAGAACCTCTGTTCCCGACCAGTTTGTGGCAGCTGTCAGGTTCACGCGGGAATCCGCACTGATCGCGACTCGCACGTTGCTGTTTCCGCTGACTGTGTAGTTCAACGCGGCCGCGCCATCGTCTGTGTCTTGAAACAAGACATCGAGATAGATGGCACCGTCCAGATACTCGTCCTCAAGGAAAGAGACCAAATCGTAGTACGGGACTGGGTCGACCACTTCCGGTGGGAAGTTGTCACTTACCACAACATCGAACATTGCGATGCCACTGGCACCCTCGGGGTCGCTGACGTTGACGACGACGGGCACGATGTAGGGATCGGTGAAAGGCCCTCCCAATAGACTAGCGGGGAACAGGAGGACCAGCCTGCCTGGTTCGTTGTCGATGTAGGGCGTGTTGAAAGAGAATTTAAGCTCGTCAATCGAATGGTCGGGATCTGAAACGTACATCGCGGCTGTCAAATAGTACGCATAGTCGTACCGTACGTGTATCGTGCCTGGATTCCTGAAGGACGGCGCGTCGTTCACGGCGAAGACCGTCACCAATATAGTGTCTGTCTTCAGGGCACCGATTGGGTCGACAGCGGTGAATGTGCCCTCCATCGTCCCGGACCATTCAGTCGTCGCCGACATGTAGACCTCGTGCGAAATCGAATCGATGAAGATGTCGATGTTGTCGAACCCGTAGGTATACACGAGGTAATCGTTGTCGATGTCGAAGAAGTAATCGTCCAGATCGAATGCGAAATGATCCGTCTCACCCTCGTCGAGTTCGACATCTGGCAATTCCTCGCTCAAAGAGGGTGGGGTGTCTTCTGTGACACGAACAACTACCTTCAGATCATCGAAGCCCTTGGTGTCCGTTACGGTGATGGTGATTATCTCGAAGTAAGCGTTCCTCCCGTCGCGTTCCCCGAAGATGAATGTCCCAATGACATGGTTGAAGTAGACGTTGTTCGGAAGAGACGAGAACATCTGCAGGCTGGATTTCGGGGTGTCCACGTCCTTGATGTAGTATGTGTAATCGAACGAGTAGGGCGTGTCGAACTTGACATATAGCTCGGTCGGAGGTGAGTTGACGAAGACAGGGGGATCGGGAATGGCCTGGATCACCACATCGATATCCTGGTAGGTCGAGAAACCGTTCGCGTCTCTCACCCACAGACGGAATGTATCCGTACCGAACTTGTCTGGCTGTGTCAGGAAGCTGACGTATGCTTCTGACGCAGAGTCATGGAGGACCATGTACAGAGACGTGTTCACGTTCTCGGCGTGCCATCTGAGAGACGCTGTGCCATTTGCATAATGCCAGTAAGGTGCTAGGCTGAGGAGCCAGCTGCTGTCCTCCGCGGCGAGCTGCGTCGGTATGGGTGTCAGCCATGGCCCGTCCTGTGCTTCTTCTACGACGACCTCGAGCGAAGCCTTCACGCTGCCAACGGTGATTTCCACGACGCCGGTCTCAGGTATGTAACCCGCGGTGAACGTCGCTGACGACCCTGTGCCGACAATCGAGCCGGTCGTAGTCGTGCTCCACATCGCACTGCCGATGGTGAGTACATTACCGTATAGATCATAGCCGGTAGCTGATATCGCCACGGACTCCCTCTCTTTGAGGGTGATGGAACCGTTCGGCGACAGCACGATGGAAGTCAGAGCTAGCGGGTCGACCGTGACCGCAATGCTCTGCGAAGCGCTAGTGAGGGGGTTGGTGCAGTTCACGTATCCGTTCCCCGCATAGATCGTGTTCAGTGTCGCGCTGAGGCCATCTTCCGCCAGGGTGCCCAACGACCCCGTCAGCGTCCAGACTGGAGACCAAGTCGTGTTGAGCATTCCCAACGAATCGGTCCCTTCGGCATCGAACTCGATGACCGCGCCAGCTGAGACGGTTAAAGGCCCTTCAGGCGACAGAGACACGTTCACAACCGCGCCGCTTCTTATGTCTATCTCGGGGCTGAAACCCTGGTGCGACCCAGAGGTGGCTCTTATGACTATCGTCTCCTCGGAGTAGTCGCACGTCTGACCGAGGATCGTCTTCTGCCCGAGATCGACGCCCGCAATGAGGATTGAGCCCACGCCGAGCACGCTTGTCGCGGGCGTAATCCGGTCCGATAGGAAAGCATCAAGCTGGACTGTGCCCAACCAAGCCGTCACGATTTCGTCCGCCTCATCAAGGGCGGTGACCGTCATCGTGAACGGCTCCATAATTGTCACCGTGTCCGGAACGACTATTCCGAAGTGGTCCACGGAAATGACCGTCACTGTGACGTTCATCCATGAGGGAGAGCCTTGTGGGTCAACCGCGTAGACGGTAATGACGAGGGATCCGGTCGGCAGAGGGCCGATTGCCAGCGTGAAAACCTTCCAGGACGGATTCGAAGAAGTGTCCTCCCGAAGGACTGGCATCGGTGTGGACGCGAGGACGGGTGTGCCGTTGCTGGAATACTCGACCTCGACCTCGGCATCGAGCATCTCGTAGGTCCCGAACGGGTTCGAGACGTTTGCCAAGACGGTGACCTCGTCAGCATCCGAAAAGACGGACTGTTCAACGCCGAGCGAGTCGGTCGTCGTCACATCGTCCACAGATATGAAAGTCGGAGTGTCCATGAGTATGTAGGAGTCAAAGTCATCATCGTCGTAGAGGACGAGAAGCCTATCGTTTATCGAGTCGCCCCTGGCAATCGTAATAACCAAGTGATGCCCCACGGGAAGCACATAGTCCACGCCAGACGCGACCAGATCATATGGCTTGAAGATCGAGTAGTCAGGGCCGACAAGGGGCACGGTGGATTGTGCTATTTCAGTCCAGGCGCTGGGAGTGTACCAGTCAGCTGGGGCCATGTCAGAATAGATGATGGTCATCTGTGACCCCGATTCATTTCCCTGGGACGCCGCCCATATGTGTGCAGATAGGTCGCCTTGAATCTGAATATCCGTGTTCACTCCTGGATAGAGGACCCAGAAGTGCCTCCATCTCTGGGACGGCAGGTTCTTCCTGATGCTGATTCCCAGATAACCGTCGTCGTCATAGTCCAGAGTCGGGTTGTCGTAGACAGCGGACGAATTCAGCCAATCGTAGTCCGAAACGACTGATGCGTCTCCCTCGTGTAGGCGGAACAGTCGTTCGTGCGATGGGATGGACTCGGCCAACGATTCGCTCGTAATCCCGTATTGCGTGGAGAACAGGGACGCAGCGAGAATCAGCACCAGCGCCCCCGCTATAGTCCTCGCCCTGTTGCGAGCGCATATGCCTTCAGTCGCCTTCCGTCCCTCTTTCATGTGAGCAAGCCCTTCGATGGCGCAGAACGTATGTTTTTATAGCCCCCGCTGGGGTTATAAGCGTTCTCAGCTTGTTATCAACTTTGGGAACGGGTACTGGCTAGCGGTCTACTGCGAGTTCAATTTGGCCGCCATAGCTGCTCCGAGTGCCTTGAAAACATCCTCGACGTTCTGGCCGGTTTTGGCGCTGGTCAAGAAGGCCTCCGCACCGTACTTGTCAGCGAGGTCCTTGAGGTCTGCCTCCTTGACGACAGACTCGTTCTGAAGATCCGCCTTGTTCCCAGCAAAGACTATTGGCACGTCACCGGCAACGTCCGTCAGGGCTTTGATCCAGTATCTGAGTTCCTCGAGCGTCTCCTTGTTCGTCAAGTCGCAGACGGCAATGGCGCCATGCGCGCCGAAGAAGTACGCCTCGCGCAGCAGCTCGCGGAAACCCTTCTGGCCCATGATGTCCCAGACGAGCATCATCACTCTGACCTCATTTCCACCATCGTCAACTTCGACGATCTTCTTGGTGACTTTCGTCCCTATCGTTGCGATGTAGCGGTCATCAAAGACATCGAGAACAAACCTCTTTATAAGGCTGGTCTTGCCCACACCAGCATCGCCAATGAAGCACACTTTGACTTTCATCAGATCGTCATCGTTCATCAAACAATCCTCCATCCCTGGAGCTATCGGAACGCTGTCCACCAGGTAAATAAGCTCTGCTCTTTTTAAGCCTTTGGTACTCGTCTGGCTGGCCGCCCTATGCTGGCCAGCGACGACGGCGGACTGAACGCGACGCCAATACACCTCAATATTCTTCTACCAGGCAGGTTCTCACATCTCCTGTGTCGCAAGTCGATCTGTTGCTGTGTTCTATCGAACGGTCTGTGACCAACGCTGTAGCAGGCCATCCAAAGGTGGCGGTCGCATACTCCGGAGGTCTCGACAGCAGCGTCCTTGCCGCGTTGGCGAAGAGGGAGACTGACGTCAGATGCTACACCGCATGCACCCCAGGGTCTCACGACGCGAGGAACGCGCCCGCCCACGCTGAAGCAGATGGGTTCGCACTTGACATCCTGGAACTGACATACGCTGACGTCAAGAGGCTTGCCGCATTAGCGGTATCCGTACTGGGGAGCAACGACCCGGTCCGTGTCGGATACACGATCCCGCTCCTGTCCGTGATCCACGCCTCTCGCGAGGGGACGATTCTCGTCGGCAATTTGGCAGACGAGCTCTTTGCGGGATACGCCAAGTACGAGTCGGTCCATGACCCGACGCATCTGATGCGAATTGACCTCGAAAAGGCGCTTTCTGAGATTAACTCATTGGTCGATTATGCTAATTGTGAACATAAACACATTGCCGCTCCGTTTGCGTCGAAGGGGGTCTTTGAGGCTGCGGCATCCATTCCTTTGTCGCGCATGATCGGACCTCAAGGAAGGAAGCTCATCCTACGGGATGTCGCCCGTGAGATCGGCCTAGCCGCGTATGACAGGCCTAAGAAGGCGGCGCAATACAGCTCAGGGGTCGCCAAGGCCATCGAGAGGATGGCGAAGAGGGAGGGGCTTAATTCGCGTGCTTGGGTAGAGTCATTGGATGCAAGGCGAACCTCGTAACCCTCTAATAGGCGGCGATGGCTGTGCCTGCCGATGGCGTATGAGGACCTCGTGCAATGGATGTTCAACCTTGAGAGGTTCGGCATCAAGCTCGGCCTGGACAACATGACGGAGTTCATGTCCAGGATAGGAGACCCTCACAATGATTTCAAATCGGTTCATGTGACTGGCACGAACGGCAAGGGCTCCGTGTGTGCGTTCTTGGCCTCCATGCTCACCGACGCCGGTCTGAAGGTGGGCTTGTACACATCGCCACACCTAGTTGATTTCAGGGAAAGGATCAGGGTTGACGGCACCATGATTTCTGAAGCGGACGTCGTCCGAATCGGAAATGAGCTAAAGGAAACCATGGAGTCAATGGCGAAGGAAGACAGCGAGAAACAGCTGACCTTCTTCGAGTTCACGACTGGTCTGGCCTTCAAATACTTCAGCGAGACGGAGGTCGACATAGCGGTCGTCGAAGTCGGCATGGGTGGGAGACTTGATGCGACGAACCTTGTGAACCCCGAGGTCGTTGGCATCACCCGTGTAGGGCTCGAACACACCGCATATCTGGGGAAGACCTTGAGAGAAATAGCCAGGGAGAAGGCAGGCATCATCAAGCAGGGCGTGCCCGTGGCCAGCTGCGAACGCAACAGCGACGTGCTGTCGATTCTGCAGGCAACCTGTGACAGGAAAGATGCCGAGCTGAGGCTACTCGGCAGGGATTTCACCTTCGGGAACAGCACAACGACAATGGATGGGGCTGAGTTCGACTACATCGGCGGACGAACGATGAAGAAGCTCATAATCCCGCTGATCGGAGAGCACCAGATGGAGAACGCCGCCATGGCGGTGGCAATCGCCGAGGAGCTTCTGCACATGGGCTATGATATTCCCGAGGAACGTATTCGCACGGGACTACTGAAGGTGGAATGGAGAGGGCGACTCGATTTCTGGTCCAGAACGCCCATCATTATCCTCGACGGCAGCCATAACCCCGATGGCGTTGAGGCTTCCGTCCGCGTACTCTCGGAGCACGGATTCACGCCCCTCACATACGTTGTGGCATGCATGAGCGACAAAGATGCCTCAGGCATACTCAAGGCGCTGTCTGGAACGGCAGAGCGCATGATCCTGACCCAGGTTGACGTAGCTCGATCGATGAAGGCGACAGACCTATTAGGGCTGGCAAGGGATGAATTCAGCGGGCCAATGGAGGCCGTTACACCCCCGAGTGAGGCAGTCAGAACGGCACTATCGAAGGCCGATGGGAAAGGGGTGTGTATCATAGGGTCATTCTACCTGGTTGGCGAGGCTATGAGATGGCTGGAGGGCAACCTACAGGTGGAGGGAGAATCGACGGAGACGCATAAGGTATAAATGGCAAACCGGTGTTGAACCTCTGCAGCATGCGGCTGTAGTGTAGCTGGTTATCACTTGAGCTTGCCAAGCTCAGAACTCGGGTTCAAATCCCGGCGGCCGCACCACTGAACATACCCAGCAAGGTCGTCTTTTCAGTCAATCAAGGGGGAAAAGGCCATAGGGCCAAGGGGGGATCAGGCAAGCCAACTCAGGATGAAGACTATCAGCAGAATCAGCGTGAATATGATAATCCAGGCTTTCCACGACATTGGCTTCGAGAGTCTGCTCGCTTTCGTCACATTCTCCCACGATCCAACCCGAGGCACTCCGTACTTCTTGGGTTTCTGGCGAATCCGAGGATGATCCTCGCTAGAGACTCTGGAGGATGCAATGACAGTCATTGACAGCGAAAGAAGCCCTCAGCGTTATAGCTCTTGCCTTGGATTCCCAGGCAGAAATGCCACTTGATTGAAATCAGAAAAAGGGAGTCTGGCTGACGCAGGGTCCGCAGCCCGGCGGCCGCACGTCCATTTCTCAGAGAAAAGGCCATAGGGGCGGAAGTGGATGGGAAGACCATAGAAAGGTACTTCATCAGCGCACTTGAATAGTAGTCACGCGGGTGAGCCAATGGCGTCGCTAGGAAATGGCTATCCGGTGATGTAGAGATGCCGACTATTCAGAGTAACCCCCAGAAGAGAACCGACCGAATTGGGTCACGATTCCACACAGCCTCAAATATCAGCCAAGTGGAACCGCCATATGTCTCCGAGAAGGAAGGCTCGAGGTGGTTTTCCTCAGGCGCTCCTTTCGGGGGGGAAGGCTCGGTGAAGGAACGTCTTCTTGATTTGTCATGGTTTATCTTGTTTCCATTCGTAGGAGCGTTATGCTTTGCGGCGATTTGGGCTCTTGGACTCGCTAGCCAAGAAATGCTTGGCTGGTACACTGCGGGTGCGGTATCGATTGCGACATGCGTGGGATTAGCTGCATACATCATTGCTGGCAGGAAACTAGACCTAATCTGAGGCAATACTCACAAGTGCCCTGAGAAAAGGTCATAGGGGCGGACGGTTATTACACGGTGGTTGAGGAAATGGTGCGTGAGTGCGCGAATTGTGGACACGAGAATCCTGAACATATCGTATACTGCGGGCAATGCGGTGAGAGTCTAAGAGAACCGCATGCTTCTTCTCAGAGCAACGGAGAGGAGATGAGCTCTGTTCTTACCGCCCCCAATGGACATCTCTCCTCAATTCAGGCGCAAGCCCCGAGAAGACCAATAGGACTTAGCCAATACACAGCAGCGACAATCGTAGCTCTTGCTGGCGTCGTGCTTTTTGTTATGGCTCTCGCATTTTGCGTCTACTACAATGAACTAACCATCGATCATTTCACAAACCCTTGGGATTCTCGTGATTCTGACGACATAACCCTGATGAACCATCTCGGAAAAGCTTACCTCTATTCTATGCTGATTGGCGAAATATGCGTTGTCCTGGCAATCTTGTTGTTGGTCCATGGCAGTCTGATGAAACAGAGATTTGGCATGAAACCCGTATGCCTGGCCCATCTTTCACTCTCACGCATTAGACTCTTGATTATCCTCTCACTTGCCTGTGTAACAACAGCATTTGGCCTGCGTCTATTCTTCATGGAAGTACAAACGGACCTAGACACGGAAGGATGGCTGAGACTTCAAGGCTTAGCTGACGATCTACGCTTAGTCGCTTGGGTGTGTGTGTCCATTGTCCTATTCATGGTCGCGCGACGAATGCAGCAGGGAGTGAAGTCTTCGGCGTGACTCAATTTGAGAAAAGGCCATAGGGGCGAATCCTTGGCTATCCCAGAGCCAGCAGACATTATCAAAGCGCGATTTCTCCTGAAAAGATAGATATAGCCTAGAACCGCTTTTTATGGCTGAAGGTGAGCGCCCCGGGCGGGAGTCGAACCTGCAACGGGTGAATACCCGTACGATCTGATGGATCGTTGCGTTCGGCGATTCTACGGCCGGGGCATCATCTTCAATTCTGCGCGCGGTATTTAGAGGACTAGTGCGCGTTTGTCAGATCGTTCAACATCATAAAGAATGAAAGGGTTAGCTCCGGTCAATTCCCCTGAGAAAAGGCCATGGGGCGGAGAAGAAAGGGATTTAGCTCTGGTTTCCGGTTGCCTCCCAAAGGCGCGATAAAACGCATTCTCTTCCCGAGAGAGCCTTGGTTTCCGATCCTCTGTCTCTGGGAGGAATCTCAAAGAATTGCGTCAAAGAGGAGGCGCAGCAAAGTGAACAGAACGATGATTAGGACTATCACAGCGGCTACGCGCTTCAATCTGACAGACCACACCACTTCTACGCTTGTCAGAGGAGCGTCAGTTCTTCTATTCCTTTGATTGGTGAGCGGCGGCGGCAGTCCTGTGAATCCCATTGGACAAGAGACCTTTCTCGAAGACGATAAATGTTCGTAAGGGACTCCACCACCCATCACCCAGAGGTGAATCGTTATGCGAAAAGACGAAATGGTTTGATGAGGGGCAATTAACCCCTCCTGTAAGAACAAAGGGTTTCGGTCGCCAAAGTTCAGGGAGCGTTGGCGTAAGGTCCTACCTGGTAGACCTGAGAAGTATGAGGCCCTGGTTCTCCGTAATCGAACTCAGGGTCTTCACACTCACCGAGAACAGTCTCGAGCGTCTCTGCGTCGTTGTCACAGATTCCGTCACAATCGTCGCCGCACGAACCGTCCTGGAGCTGGAGTTGATCCTTGTCAGGCTCACCATCTTGGTCGCCTGTCTGGTTTCCGTTTGGGTCGGCCAATGCGCCTGTCACGGCAAACGCCCCGCTGACCACCAGGGCAGCGCAAAGCGCCAAGGGAAACCAAGCCCTACTCATTCTCTTCGGCTCGGGGACCTCTTTCGCCAATTCACTCTCGAATTCCTTCTTCATGTTCCAACTTCCTTGGTGTTTCACCATCGAGGGCATCTGTATTTCCGACAGTCTCGCTGGATGCCTTTGTGCCCCTCTGCCCATCACTAGGGTGTGAGGGGTACAGTCCTTTGTGGTACGGCTATCAAATGTTGGCAAAGGTCGCTGGGGTCCGCATCCAACCCCCTTTTCCTTCTCCCCAGCAACTTGAACTACGTGGCACAACGATGCTCATAAGCGACCTAATCTGGTCATACCACGATTGATAATCGCCCACCCGAAAAGGAAAGGGGTTTGGCTCCGGTCAATTCCCCGCTGATTGAAATCAGAAAAAGGGAGACTGGCTGTCGCAGGGTTCGCGGCCCGGCGGCCGCACGTCCATTCTTTTGAGAAAAGGCCATAGGGGCGGAGGGAAGAGAAAGAACAATCTATTGGAAGTCCATTTCTCCTTCATCGCGAAGAATGACATAGGCGCTTCGCCGAGTTGGGCTAGCTATGCAAGACCAGGTAATAGATCCTGAGCTGATTAAGAAAAGGATGAGCCTGAACTATCAGTATGATAGCGCCAATCCAGCGAACGAGCGCCTCGATTGTGTGCGTTCATTGATTGCCGCTCTTGCAGACCAGCAATTGAGCATGTCTGAGTTCCTCCAGAGTGCTGTCGATGTGATCCGAGACAGTTTTTGGGTCAAGGAGGTCACCCTGGGTTTGAGGAGCCGATCTGACGGGCTGTACAGATATGAGGTCATGGCCGGCTTGACTGACGTTTCATGGGAAGCTCACAAACAACTCGCCTATACTCTTGAACAGTGTGAAGATCCAGAACGGTACACGTTCGCACAGATAAGTAGCCTAACAAGGTTGTTTCTCGTCGAGGACAATCCCTACGGCAAAGACGAGGAGAGCACATTCAACAGGGAGTTGATGTTGCAGTCTTCGCGCAAATCTCTGGACGGAACGATAGAGGGTGACTATATCGATGTGAGAATTCTCGGCAAGGGTGGCGCGCTTCTTGGATGGATAGAACTCTCAGGCACAACCGACGGCAAGTTTCTGGATGTTCATACCATCAAGTGCCTGGAGCTGTTGGCATCGGTCTTGGGCATCGCGCTGACATTTTCTGAAACGCGATAGGGCACTCCCCACCTGAGAAAAGGTCATAGGGGCGGAAGGAAGAGAAGGGGGCTTGGCTATGTCTCGACTCTATTCTATGGTTTTCTTGTAGTGCGCGTACTTCCTAGCGACCCTATAGCCTATTCCTTCGTAGAGCTGTATTTCGCCTGAAGTGTTCCGCGTTTCAACATCCAGAGTCGCTTCCTCCAATCCCCTCTCTCGCATCAATACAAGGCTCTTTGCGAGCAAGGCTTTCGCCAATCCTCGCCTTCGCCATTCGGGCAACACAAATATCATCTGAGTATGACCTCTCTTTCGGTCGTAAGCTTCGTTTTCAAGTGGTTCATGGTTTTCAATCATGCCCACTACGCGGTCGCCGTCCCATGCGACTTGCCAGAGATCAGGCATGAAAGTTGGTTCGTTCAGCCAAAGCTCGTAGTGTTCTCTGTCATATCGGCTTTCAACGAACCAGGGCTTCTCTCGCAAGGCTTCTTTCCGCGCATTCCATATCTCTGAGTAGTGTTCAGGTTTGGCTGCTCGCAGCCCAAGCCCTTCGGGAAGGGGATTGTCCGGTATGTTCTCGATATTCGGCCGAATCATCTCATAGAATTGCATTACGGTTGAATATCCTTCTGAGAGGACCATCTCCCTCCAATCATTCGGTTCGTCCAAAGCCCATGCCCCAAGAGAGGTCTTCCCAGGCCAGGGTTGGTTCTTCGATATGAACCGGATCTGTGCCTCGTTGAATCGAAAAATTGTCAGGCGCAATGCCGTCTTGCGCCATTCAGGCAAGACATGAGCAATGTGCCAGAACTCTCGCTCGCCGTTTCTGTCCAGTTCGGGCCAAATTCGTCCATACGCCACGGGATCTCCATTGACTTCGGCGATTATCACCTCCGATGACGGATTCCGATTTAGAAGATTATCGTATTCACTTGCCAGCTCCTCCTCGGTTTCGATGTTCTCGACTCCATCAGCTTCCCAGCTCCTTCTTCCCACAGACGACATCACCGAATAATCTGATTTGTCTTCGAATCGCCTGAATACAAGGCCATCAATCTCCGGTGCTCCGCTGACTTCGATCATCATAGGATTCGCCTCGCAACACCGGCTTCTTCGAGCATCTATGAAGATATAAGGCTTGGGACAAGGCTAGGCCGATTCCCCGCTGATTGAAATCAGAAAAAGGGAGACTGACTATCTCAGGGTGCGCGGCCCGGCGGCCGCACGTCCATTCTTTTGAGAAAAGGCCATAGGGGCGGAATTCCAGCGAAGAAACGATAAGGTTGAGCAAGCGCTATCTTGTCTGCTGAGATGAGCGAAAATGCCCAGAGTCGGAGTGATATGTCCTGTGTGCAAGAGACCCTCTAATGACATCTCTCTTGATAGGCCGTATTGTCCATACTGCAAAACAGGCGGACAGCAAGAACGAGACATATATGCGGTCGTTGCGACAGTCTCAGTGGTGATAGGTCTCCTGATCTGGATGACATGGCTGGCGCGAGGTACTCCTTTGGAACTGACATACCTGGAACTTGCCTTGGGCACAGGACCTGTTGTTGGGGGGCTGGTATTGTTATATCTCCTATTGAGACGGCGAGAACACCAACCTAAGGAGAACTCGTGGTCTTCTCCGGAGAAAAGGCCATAGGGGCGGGAAAGGAAAGGGGTTTGAGTTCGCAGACAGTGGCTGCGTTGGTCAGGACTCTGGCGATGGCCATTGGATGCTAGTGTAGACCTGTCCCGGAGCGTCAGCGGTGTAATCAACCAGGTCCACAAATGACTCAAGAGGACAGTTGCCAAAGCACACGATCACAGACGGATACAGCCAGAACGCTGGTATGTTGGCGATTGAATCCGCTGAGAATCTCACCTCAAATCTCGGTCCACTAACGGTGAATGGCAGTTCCATCACTTCGTCTCCCGAAACATACTCATACAAAGCGGCGTAGTAGCTCAATCCATCGTATTGAAGCACGATTATGAAGTATGAGACTCCGGAATACGGAAGCCAGTCCCATGCTTCTTGGTCAAGCCACAGAGTATATTGAAGGAGTTCCACGCCTTGAGGCAGGGGATCGCCTTCCTGTGGGAGGTCACCCACCATCTCCATTCCGAACGTGTAGGTGCTCCCCTTCTGACTGAACAGGAACCACTTCATGTCGAAGTATCCAGCTTTAACAATTGGCGAGTGGTCTCCGTACAGCGCCACGTAATCATAGGTATCAGCGGTGTAGAGCGGTGCGACGTCTCCGATTCTGTCCTCCACTTCGATTGACAGTGTCTTTGCAGATACACTGCTCGGAACCATCAACAGTCCTGCTATAACCGCGCTCAGTAATCCTAATGCTATCTTCCCCATTCACTCCCTCCTTCTCGAACGATCCGAGGTATCTTGAGAATGGCAGCCGGAGTCATATACACGCGTCAAAGGGAGAGATGACTTTCGGATAACAAACGAAGGACAGGATTACAGTCTATGTCATGGATTTGACTGACAGAACGGACATCCCCAAAGCAAGGAGAGGGCGTCGAACTCGCCAATCAGGAACACCGTATAATAGTGATTCGCCTCTGGATTTGCAGACAGGGAGCTTCGAGAGAGCCAAAGAGAAGTCGCTCGTGAAGACTTTCAGAGTTCACCGCTTCCTCAGCTTCGGATTGAATATGTCGTCGAGGGCATGTCCCATGAACGTGAAGCCCAGCACCACAAGCACGATGCACGCTCCAGGCATCACGATCCACAAATAGTTTCCGTTAATCATTGCGCCTGCGCTGATGGCATCATCGAGCATGTTGCCCCATGTGACCACGTTGACCGGTTCCGGCCCAAGGCCGATGAAGCTCAGAGTGCTCTCAGACAGGATCGACAGCGCAACAGTGAGAATCGCGTTGGCGAATACCAGTGGAAACACGTTCGGGAACACATGCTTCATCACGATGTGCATATCACCTGCACCAATCGCCCGCGCTCGCTCCACGAACGCCCGCTCCTTCACGGAGAAGACCTGGGCCCTCACAATCCTCGCGGTGCTCGACCAGCCCGTTATGCCAATGACGAACACAATCTTCCAAACACTAGGGCCTCCTGGAAGCACAACCGCGAGCACTATCATCAGGACGAGCCATGGGATGACGAGGAAGACGTCGGTTATCCTCATGAGAACGGCGTCCTTCCATCCTCCCCAGAAGCCGCTCAGTATCCCAACTCCGGCTCCGAGCAACATGGATACGAGCGTCGCGACGAAACCGATTATGAGAGATACGCGCGCGCCGTGGATGGTCCTGACCAGCAGATCGAATCCCCACTGATCCGTCCCCATCCAATGTTCAGGGGAGGCGGGAGTCGGTGATCCCACATACTCCACCTCATCGAAAGGGCCATATGCAAAGTCCCAACCTCCTATGAGGTGGAGGATGTACACTATCTGGTCAGCGAAGACTGCCATTAAAACGAATCCCACGAGTATGTACAGGCCCGCCATGCCGAACCTGTTCTTGGAGTATATGGCCCAGGTCTGCTTGGTACGTTTCTTCAGTATCCTGAGCTTCTCAATGTGCGTCTCTGAGAGGCCCATCCAATTCCCAGAAGGACTCTTGCTGACCTGTTGTTCGACAGCAGACATCAGCTGGCCTCCATCTTGATCCTCGGATCCATGTACATCAGGAGTATGTCGGCGATGAAGTTCGCCACTATAACCGCCAATGTTATCAAGAAGAACGCCGCCTGGAGTACGGGATAATCCATGTCGTAGGTAGCGGTTATCGTCCTCCAGCCGATTCCTGGATAACTGAATACCCACTCTGCCTGGAAGGCTCCGCCGACGATGAACGCTATGCTAATCGCGATGAGCGAAACCATGGGCAGCATGGCGTTCGGAACGGCGTGATCCTTCAATACCTTCGATTTCGAGAGACCCTTTGCCCTCGCAGTAGTGATGTATTCCTCGGTCATGACATCCGTGAGCGCGCCACGCATAATCAGCACAAAAGCGGCGATGCTCACCAGTGTCAAACTCACAGCTGGAAGCACAAGGTGCCACAACATGTCTGAGATCGCTGGCCACGTGAAGTCCAAAGATACGCCAGTCGTCATCGCCTGGGATGACGGAAACCACGAGAAATACTTCGCGAAAAACGCGATGAGTATCATTGCCAGCCAAAACGTCGGCATCGCATAGAAGACCAGAGAGAATGTCAGCGTGGAAGTATCGAACCTCCCTCCTCTCTTGGCAGCTCCGAGGATGCCTATCACCATGCCTATCACGATCATGAACACGGAGGAAGTTCCAGTGAGAATCAGAGTCCATTTCATATAATCCATGACGATATCCATCGCAGGCGTATTACGTTCGATGAATGAATCGCCGAAATTGAGAGTCAGGCAACTCTTGATGTAAGTTACAAACTGAACAGACATCGGAGCATCGAGGTCGAAGTCGTCGATCAGCCTCTCCTTGTACTCGTCCCCGATCCTCGGATTATTCGAAATCATATAGTTGATAGGGTCACCTGGCATCATGCGGAACAACAAGAAGTTCAGCATGATCACGAGAATGACCGTGATGAGGGAATTTACAGCGCATTTCAATATGAATTTCGTGGCTTTGTTCATACTTCAATACCTCTTGTCCTCCCATCTAGGCATCCTGATTGACCGGTTCGGTCTCTCTGCTGCATCTGCCTGTGAAATGGCAAAGGCGTAAAGGGTTTGAGGCTCTACCAGACCTGGCGAATGACTACTCTGGCGGTGGCGGTTCGAAGCCTTCTTCGTCAGACGATGGAGGCATCTCGCCCTTCCTGCGTTTGAGCAGAGATATCGCCGCGACAGCTGCAATCACGACGACGAGGGCGCCGATTACCGCCATCGCCGCTGTCGATAATCCACCAGAACTCGCGACTTCGAGCTGGATCTCTGCCATCGTGGTCTCGCCAGCCACAACGGTCACGCTGGAGCTGTTCTCGTCGTATCCCGACTTCATTGCCGTTATGTTATAAGTGCCAGCCGGAACAACGTTGAACTCGAAGTATCCTGTGGCATTGGTAGTATAGCTCTCTTCCTCACCACCATAAGTCATCTCCACTATGGCATTCTCGATACCCAGTCCGGTCTCAAGATCGATTACATAGCCCTTCACATTGCCAGCGACAGCGGCAAGCGTGAAGTTCCGCCACGAGATAGCTCCCGCTACGACCGTCACATTTTCGGTGTCGCCAGTGAATCCAGATTTGGTCACGTTGACGGTATAGACACCCTCGGATATCGTAAAGCTGTACAGCCCCGTGGCATCCGTCTGATGCGACACCGTCCCGACAACGACATTGGCGCCGACAACTGGGCTTCCAGTGCTCGAGTTCACATAGCCCTTGATCCATCCCGCATCTTCGGGAACTTCCGCGACCGTAACTGTCATGGTGTCTGTCCCGCTCAAGCCTCCAGGATCTGTCACGGTGAGAGTCACGTTCACTGTACCGATGTTGTCGAAGGTGTACACGACCGTCTGACCGTCGAGCGGGATGACCTCTCCTGCGTCGTCGAACTCCCACTCCCACGCTAACGTGTCGAAAGCGTCGTTGACATCCGTCGCATCGCCGGTGAAAGCCATCACGTCACCCAAGAAGCAGGTTGTGTCCTCGCCCGCGTTGACGTTTCTCGGCGCTACAGGCGTGCCGATCTTGTAGATCTCGTAGTAGAACCAGAAGGTGTCTGGGCTTATGCCTGCATTCGCCGTCATATCCGGGAAGTTCGTGAACTCGTCGGTCCTGTAGGCGTCCAGTCCAGATGGGTACCAGAGCATCTCGTACGGGCAGTCATAGTAGACAATTCTCTGCATCTCGTGTACTATCTCCTGACGCTGGGTAATGTTCAACGCTTTCTGCTGATCGATGAACAGCTGGTCGTACACTGGGTTGGAGTAGTAGCAGTCGGACCAAGCAGTCTTGTCCTTCGAGTCCTTAGGTATCTCATCAGTCGTCAGAACGGACAGCAAGAACGTTGGGTCGACATCTGGCTGCCAGTTCCAGATGAAAAGATCGTAGACCATGCCGAACCAGTATGTGTAGAGAGTCCCTTCCATGACTCCTTGTGGCTCTGCCTTAATGCCAATATCAGCCAACCAGTCCGAGATCTTGTGTGCGGCATTAGTGTCCTGCTCCGTAGAGCTGATGTAGTAGAAGTCGAAATCCAGAAGCTCGCCGCTGGTTTCGTTTTCCCGCACTTCGTCATCGCTGATGTACTTGTACCCTGCGTCCTCGAGGAGCTGCCGCGCCTCGTCCAAATCGTTAGACCACTTCTCGTCCTCATCCAGATACAAATGCCAGAAAGGCGTTGCTGGAGGAATGAGCGTGCTGCCGACCGTCGACAGATTAAGCATGATATGCTCGTTGATGTACGTCTCGTTTATCGCAATCGCCATTGCCTGTCGGACCGCACGGTTGCAGGTTTCGTAGTTGTCACTCGCCTGAGGGAAATTCGGCTTTCCCTGTTCGTTGACGCTCTCCCTGATTTCCTTTGGAGCGCAGTTGGATCCGAACTCCGTGAGGTCTAGGCTGGGCGCGGCCTGTCCATCTATGTTATCCAGACTTATAACGGAGTCCCAGAACGTCGGAGGCACTCCCATCGCAAGGTCGATGGCCCCTGTCTCCAGGGCTGTTATCATCGCCGAGGGCTGGGTGTATATGACCATCCTCAGCTCGTCTATGTTGACCTTTCCCCAGTGATACTGGTCCCATGCCGTCATCCTGACTAGTCCTTCAGTTCGCTGATACTCTACCAGCCTGAATGGACCAGAGCCTATCGGTCCGTCGGGGAACACGTCCTCGTTGAACATATCCACATTCGCAAGATCCGTTGTATCTATCTGGCCCCAGAGATGTTCAGGGAGAATCGGCACGGTAAGGCATTCCATGTCCGCTCTAGGAGACTCAAGCTCCATCACCACAGTGTACAGGTCTGGTGCTGTCACGCTCGTGATGTTCTTGACGTACGCCGCGAACATGCCGCATTCGACATCATTGTCAATTATCAGGTTGAACGTGAAGGCGACATCGTCCGCTGTCACAGGATGGCCATCATGGAACACGGAATCCGTCACGAGATGGTAAGTCCAGACTGTGCTGCCTTCGGTCGCCTCCCAGGAACTCGCGAGCTGCTCATGGGGCTCCATCTGCTTCGGCCCTGGAGTGATCAGGAACTCGTACGTCATCCACAGCACGGAGTACGAGATTCCGGTCGTCATCTCGAACGGGTTGAAATCGTCGGGCACCAGCGTCGTCCCGATGGAGTATATTATCGGGTCGTCGGCTACCGCCCTGCCGGTCATATTACCCACAGGCACAGCGAAAGACGCCACGACCATAGTGAGGGCAATCAAAGAAGACACAAATACAAACCGTCGCCCAAAAAGATGTTCTCTGCCAGCACGTATAGAGCATTCCATCAATTCATATCCCCCCGAAATCCTCGATGCGCCCTTGGGCACCGAAGATGCTCGACCCGGAATTGCGCCGAAGGGATAAATCACTTGTCTCTATCGTTATGACCATAAATCGACATTTCGTGCAGCTTTCGACATTACGATACGATTGCGGAAAGTGCGTTCTTGTAGACGCAATCTGGCTCGGATCGAAGGCCATGCGTGAAGGGCATACTGAGAGGCGCTCATTCACGCAATGGAGGTGAGCACTATCCCGAATACCACAGTCATGAGGACAGTCCATTCAAGCCTTGTGAGACTCTCTTTCAGGAAGATTCGCGCGCCGAGTATTGTCACGATTGGGTAGGCTGAGATGAGCGGGAAGACGACGGACGCAGCACCAACTGATATGGCCGATGTCTCCGCGAAATAACCGAGCTGCCACAGCTCCGCGACGACTATCGCCCCAATCACAGGGATCGTCCATCTCGGTATCAATACACGCATGGTAGCACCCTTGTGGCGGAGGAAGGCGAACGCAATCGGGGGAAGAACGAAGACGTACAGCCCGAGGTAGCCCACCAAGGGAAGGCCGTCGAGTGCCATCTTGATGAATATGCCACCAAACCCCCATATCAGCAGCGTCACGACGCTCAGGACAAGCGATATCCGACTGAGGCCCGCGTTCTCCGCCGATCTGCCCTGCAACAATGATAGGGCGATCATGCTGCAGATGATGATTGTTATGCCAATACTGTTCACCACGCCAAGACGCTCTCCGAGCATCGTCACCGCGAGCACCGCCGTGATCGCGGGGAACGCCGCGGTTATGCTCCCTACCATGCTCACCGCGCCCCTCTCGAGGGCCTCGAGGTAGATGTAGTACCCACCTCGCGCCGTGGACGCGCCAATCAAACCGTAAAACACGTACTCGAGATTGTCAAGATATCCACCCCAGATGACGACTGCGCACACGAACAGGAACACATATATCGGAATCGACACGAGGAAGTTGAGCGCGACCATCCTGGTCGAGTCAAGGGACCCCACCGCTGCTTTCGCAATGACTTGGGTGAGTCCGTAGATGACTAGCGAGCAGAGGGCGAGCAGTATCGACGAGTCGACCATATTCATCTATCCGATTAGGCCCGCCATCCTGTTAGCGTATTAGATAGTTCTGCCTTGAGCTCGCATTTCATAGATCGAGTGACAGGTGATATCAGGTGGATTCGCACAACCCCACTTGTCCTTCCCTGCATACCTTTTTGGACGAAGTCGTCATCAACCTCATCATGTCTCAACATCTCGACCGGTCGCAGCCACCCAAGGCGAAGAAGAAGCCGAAAGAGGTCGTCATTCATGGGGACTCGCTATCCGACGAATATCACTGGATAAGAGACAGGTCCGACCCCGACACCATGGAGTACATCAACGCGGAGAATGAGCATACGGACACGGTCGTCCGAACAATGGAGGGGCTCCGGAAGGAATTGTACGATGAGCTGCTAGGAAGGACGACGGAAGAGGATTCGGAGCCTCCCGTCTCCATGGACGGATTTCAGTACTATCACAGGACGACAAAGGGAAAGCCGTATCCTATCTACTGCAGACGGAAAGGCGACGACGGCGAGGAGGAGACGGTGCTCGACCAGAACGAGCTCGCGAAAGGCCACGAGTTCTTCAGCATAGAATCCATCAAGATTAGCCCTGATCAGAGACTCGTTGCGTACTCAAATGACACGTCTGGTGCGGAATACTACGATGTAGGATTCATCGACATCGAGACTCAGAGGCCCTTCCCGGACAAGGTAACCGGGACTGGCGGATTCGAGTGGAGCTCCAGCAACAAGACGGCATACTACATTCTATATGACGACGTGCACAGACCGTACAGGGTAATGAGGCATGTTCTCGGAACGGAACAAGAAGCGGACGAAACCGTGTACGAAGAACCAGACCTCGGCTGCGAGTACATGTCCTTGACGAAGAGCAAGTCCAAGGAGTTCCTTTTCGTGACCGCTCAGACACTGACGACTGGAGAGGTCAACTTCCTCCGCGCTGACGACGACACCGGCAGATTCCAGCCCGTCGTGCGCAGGAAGAAGGGTGTTCGCTACTATGCGTTTCACGACAAAGGAGATTTCCACATCCTCACGAACGACGACGCCCCCAACTTCAAGATCGTACGGGCGCCCGTCTTGACATCTCGCCCTGAAAACTGGGAGGATGTGCTCCCTCACCGAGACTCCGTCATCATCAATGTAAGCGACCCACATCCTTGGATCGACGTGTTCGCTGATTACATCGCTGTGTTCGAAAGAGAGGACGGCATCTGCTCAATCAGGGTCCTGGACAGAAATAGTGAGGAGTCTCACTTGATAGAGCTGCCAGAGAAGTTGAGATTCGTCATGCCAATGGAGAATCCGGATACGGACACGAGCGTGCTGAGATTCGCCTACACATCGATGCTCACACCGAAACGTATCTACGAGTATGACATGAAGAACAGGTCACTCAGACTCGTGAAGGAGGATGACGTGCCGGGATACGACCGCTCAGACTATCATGTGGAGAGAGTACACGTGACGGTCGCCGACGGCGCGAAGGTGCCTGTGAACATCGTGCACAAGAATGGCATCGAAAAGAACGGGAAGAACCCGCTGCTGCTCTATGCGTATGGCGCTGCCGGAGACTTCGAAGGCTCTGCGCCCGTGTTCGACACTGGGATCCTGAGCCTCCTTGAGAGGGGGTTCGTCTACGCCGTCGCCGGCATACGCGGAGGGGGAGAGTACGGGCAGTCATGGTACGACAACGGCAGGATGCTGAACAAGAAGAACTGCTTCACGGATTTCATAAGATGTGCGGAGCATCTCATCGCCGAAGGGTACACATCGAGCGAGCTGTTGGCGATAAACGGAGCGAGTGCGGGAGGGCTCCTGGTGGCGGCCGCCACGACGATGAGACCAGAGCTGTTCAGCGCAGTCGTCGCTGAGGTTCCCTTCGTGGATGTCGTTCACACGATGATAGACCAGAGCATACCATTGGTGACAGGGGAGTACGAGGAATATGGGGACATAAACGAGCCCGAAGTCTACTCGTACTGCAAATCATACTCGCCTTATGAGAACGTCGAAGCGGTCGAGTACCCAGATATGCTGGTCACATCGGGAATGAACGATCCTAGAGTGCCGTTCTGGGAGCCTGTCAAATGGGTCGCGAGGCTCAGAGACTGCGGCGTGGGGGACAGCATGATACTGCTGCGAACGAACATGACACAAGGGCATCACGGTGCGTCCGCAAGGTACGAGGCTATCGAGTACAATGCACTCCGATTGGCATTCATGATAGAACGGCTCCGTCGAGGTTGAGCAGTCGCGGCGGTTCGATATCTCGCAGACATCCACTCGACAGGCCAGATAGGCGGAATGATCGTGCAGAACGCTCGACACTACTCAATCAGAAACGCCTCGGCACTCACGAAATTCATACGGTTTATATAGCATACGCCCAATGTCGGCTTCGTCAAATCGTGGTTGGGCATCAAGGAGAGCCTTGTAGTCAGGCCCGGCCCGAACACAGGGGGGTAAGGTAATGGGGAACAGAGTTACCAGTGGGACAAGAGCGCTAGCTGTTTTTCTGATAGCAGTCATGGCCGTATCGGCCATACCGAACATAGGCTCTGATGAGCCGCTCATCGAGGAAGCCGCCGCTGAGGGAGAAGAGTACGTGCAGGTGGGCTGGCTTTCGGATTTCAAGAACTGGAATCCACTCTTGGTGGAGATGGTGTCTGATTGGGTTGCGTACAACCTGGTCTTCAGCACGCTGTTCCAGTACGACGAGGATTGGAACGTGATTGAGAACCACCTTGCGATGGACTACTACCAGGTGAATTGGCCAGCGGGCAATATGAGCACTTTCATCAACATCACAGAGAACGCCTACTTCAGAAACGCGGAGAACCCAACGGACACCACTCATCCGCTGACCGCTTTCGATGTCGAGTACACTTTCGAGATGATAATGGCCAATCCTGGGAACGCATGGGACTACTATCTGTACAACGTGTCAGGAGTGAACGTCACGGACAACGGTGCGCGATGGGACGCGTCCAGGACGGACAGCCCATATCAGGTCAGAATCGACACCGAGTACACAAAGGCCACGCTTATCGATGACCTCATCTGGGTCCCGATAGTCCCCGAGTACCAGTGGTCTGAGATCAAGGGAGGCGGCATCCTAGGCAGGATGGACCCCGACTTCCTCATCGGCAGCGGACCGTTCTATGTCGGCGAGTACGACAAAGGGACATGGTACGACTTCGTGAAGGCGCCCAACTACCACGCTGAAGCGGACTACGACGAGGAGAGAGACATCGACTTCGCTGGAATTCGATATCGCGTGTACACGAACATAGACACGATAGCCCTTGAGATAAATGCTGGCGCAGTCGATGTCGTCGATGTCACAGGTGCATCGGAAAGCGCATGGACTAAGATAGCCGACGATACCGCAGATGTGTCAATCACCAAGCAGGTGACCACAGAGTTGGGCATATACGACATCGCGATAAACGCCATCCCCCCTGAAATCAGGGATGCACTGAATTACGCTGACGACGGAGACTACAAACTGCTTGACCCGGTCGTCAGGCAGGCAATCGGGATGACGCTGGACAGACAGACAATCATAGACACGTACTTCATGGGGCTACCTGAGGCTGCTGACTCGGTTCTCAGCCAGGGCTTCTGGCATGCGGACCTGGAGAACCCGCTCCCGTACGACCCTGCAGCGGCAAAGCAGCTGCTCCTCGATAACGGCTATGCGCCTGATCCTGATGATAGTAATTACCTTGTGACCACGGCAAACTGCATGCCAGTCCAGATGTATCCTGATGAAGTTGAAGTTGGCGAACGCCTTACGTTCGACGTGCATGTGCCTGATTCAGACCCAGGCTATGGATATGTTGGGTCGGCATGGGTTTCAATGGCGAAACAGGCAGGCATAGAGTTCTTGTATGACGCGTTGTCCGAAGGGATCATGACCAACGATGAGTGGTACAACTGCAACTACGACCTCTGGGTTTGGTCATGGTACTGGGGACCGGAGCCTCTGTCCAACCTCGCCTGCTGGCTGACCGACCAGGTCAGGGTGGGTGGATACAACTGCGTCGGTCCGATATGCCCCGGCGGCCTCGACGAACCCGACGGATGGTGGTGGGCCGACGAGGATGAGGGCGTTGCCCGATGCGAATTCGACGAAAAGTTCGACCAAGCTCTGAAGACGACAGACAAGGATGAAAGGAAGGTGCTTGTCGACTGGCTGCAGCAGGCGATATACGACACGTACACGGAATTCCCGCCGCTGCACCCGAACGGACTCTATGCGTTCACAAACGCGAGATTCACAGGATGGGGCAACTGGGAGCAGCACGTCGCGAGATCCATCATCTCGGACATGCTTTGGCTCTGGTATGACCTCGAGCCCACAGGCAGCGGTTCCGCGCCGGCTTTCGACTCACCACCGCAGCCCATCTATGAACCGGAGGTGGGCGAGGAAGTGACGTTCGTCATAAGCGTCAAGGACGCTGACGGCGACGAGATCACAGTGAACTGGTCGATTACAGATGCGGACTCAGTCGAAGTCGCCGCACTCATCCAATATGCCGATGGAGATACCACCATCCCACAGACCAAGGAGTGGCAACAGACTTTCGACACAGTCGGCACGTACACTCTCAGAGTGGGATTGAAGGACGACAATCACGACTATGAAACTGTGAAGTTGTCGACCATCAATGTTGTTTCCGAGGCGAACCTTGGCCCGGAGATCGAAAGCATGACCTGGCAGCCGTACAGGGTGTACGTCGGCGAGGAGGCGACTTGGTCTGCCGAGGCGATGGATCATGAACAGGGCCCAGATGGTGAAGGTCTGCTGTTCACATGGGATTGGGATGATGGCGCGTCTACAACCACCCCCTACAAGCCCGTGGCGAACGATACTCTTGTGACAGACGAGCAGACGCACGTCTGGGATGCCCCCGGCACATACGAGGTTGAATTGTCAGTCTGGGACGGCTATGACGTGGAAACCAACCAATACCACAACGTCTCTGCCACAATCTCAGAGTTCGAGGTCTTTGGGAACACAGAGCCTGTGATCATCATGGTTTCGGATATTTCCGGCTTGCAGGGCCAGGCGGTCACGTGTGAAGCGATAGCGAGCGACCAGGACCCGGACGTCCTGAAGTTCACTTGGGATTGGGGAGATGGTACATATAGCGTGACAGAGCACGATACGGCCATGGATCGTGCAGCGGAGGTGGCATCCACCACAACTCATACCTGGGACTCGGCCGGAACATACGATGTAATCGTGTGGGTCGACGATGGTGAAGGCAACAACGTATCATCCGATGCTGTTTCCGCGACCATTCTGGCCCCAGGTTCCGACGCTCCACCAGGGTCCATCACGATATGGCAGAGCCCGAGCCCAGGGGCTGTCGACGTCCCCGTCATACTGATGGTCGGCGCATCTGACGCCAACGAGAATGAGCTGACAATCACGTTGGATTTCGGAGATGACGAGGACGACGAGACTCTCGAAACCACCGGAGACACCACAGAGATGCAGTACGCCGAATTCTCCCATACATATGTCGAAGAAGGCACCTACATCGTCACGGCTCATGTGTATGATGGCACGACCAATGTCTCTGCGACAAGGGACGTCCTCATCGTCGCCAACGAGCCACCGTCGTTCACCTTGGCAGACACTTACACGTTCTACTACAACCAGTCGAAGACGGTCAAACCTGTGAGTATCTATGACCCAGATGGTGACCCGTTGAGCGTGTGGTACGATTGGGGAGACGACACCGCTATGACCGAAGGTGTCCCTGATTCGGACTTTGGGGCACCACACACCTACACTCAGATCGGGGAGTTCGTGCTCACCGTATACGTGGATGACGGGAGAGGCAACAACGTCAGCGAGACCGCGGATGTCAGCGTTCAGGATGCGAACAGGAAACCGACCATCGTCGGCCTGATTGGAAAGAGTGCCCCTGCCGGGGACGCCTACGCACCCGGAGAGATGATATACTTCAACGTAACCATCGCGGACAAAGAGGGTGACAATGTCACAGTGACGATGACTTTCGGCGATGGCTCCGACCCGCAGGTCATCCAGAGGGACCTTTCCCCACAGACGAACACCACGGTGACTTTCAGCCACGCATACGAAGCGGGCAGTATTACACCGTACGAAGCCGTCGTGGTCGTCAAGGATGACAAGGACCACTCCGACATGACTTGGTCATCTCTGTCCACCGAAGTCACGGTCACAAAGACCAAGGATGGCATCAGCAGCATGTTGCTGCTGGGGATTGGCCTTGGGCTCGTGCTAGCCGTCGCGGCGGTCGCACTGTTGCTGAGACACAGGAAGGACAAGGGCGATTCTTCGGCTGCCGGCATGGACGAGATGGAAGGCATGGCCCCGCCAGAAGTGGAGGAGCCAGCGGCGCCACCCGAGTAGATACAGGCATCTCGAACACAAACCACTAAACCCTTTCAGTTGTTTGCCACAGATCGGCCGCGGAAAGAGAATATGCGCAGCCACTTCGGGGAGACGTTCTCAAGGGGAGAACAATGAGACGCAAGGGGAGTATGACAGCTGGCTAGGAACTTCAGAAGGGTCTTGCTCAAGCGCATTTTCAATGCAGGCATCACGATTTTGCTCATAATGAGTCTGAACTTCGTGCTCTTCCGGATGGTTCCATCGGATCCCGCCCTGTTGATGATGAACAGGGACCCCCAGACCACAGAGGCCGTGTACTGGAGGAACGTTGAGACAATGGGATTGAACGATTCGCTTCCCGAGCAGTACATCGGCTACATGATAAACACATTCCTTGGAGAATGGGGGACATCATACGAGTATAGGATGCCAGTGCTGGAAGTCACGAAAGCAGCCATCGGTTGGACAATCCTACTTGTGGGAACGAGCACGATCCTGGTCTTCATAATCGGCATGGCATTAGGTAAAACGGCCGCATTGAGAAGAGGGAAGGCAGCCGACATCTCAATAACAGGCTTCGGTATATTCTTCTACGGCATGCCTGTGTTCTGGTTTGCCATAGTTCTTCTGATCATGTTCGCTGGAAACCTGTCATGGTTCCCAGTGGCCTTCAGGATGACTCCGGGAACGACACCATTCCCGCTGACCCTGGATAAAGTCTTGGACATACTACATCACATGGCGCTCCCGGTCGCAGTCATGACCATCGGAGGAGTCGCAGGTGTGATTCTGATCATGCGGAATTCGCTGGTGGATGTCCTTACGGAGGACTACATACTCACAGGCTACGCAAAAGGGCTGAGTGGCAAGCAGGTGATGAAGAGACACGCAGGGCCAAATGCAAGGCTGCCAATCGTCACCACCCTGGCAATGGATGTCGCGTTCATCTTTGGTGGAGCGTTCCAGGTGGAGATCATATTCAGTTACAAAGGCATCGGATGGTATACGATCATGGCGATCTGGAACAGCGATTACCCGATGTGCCAGTTCATATTCTTGATCGGCGGGGTCGCCGTCGTTGTGGCCAATCTGATCGCGGACTTGTTGTTGGTGAAGTTGGACCCGAGGGTCCAGATCACGTAGGTGATGATGATGGTCAAGTTCGAAGCGACCTTTGACAAAATGACCAGGAAGGCGTTCCGACGTAACCCTGTCTTGGCGGACAGGCTGGGCTTGACCGCTAGGAGCATCGGCAGGACGACGGACCGATTCCTCGAGACCTGGATGGGAAAGGTTGGTCTAGTCATTATCTTCTTCTTCATCTTCGTCGCAATATACGCAAGACTCTTCATCGAGTACGACCGGTTCGAGACGGGCATCTACGAGGGCCTTCTGGATATGAGCTGGGAACATCCGTTTGGAACCGACAACATGGGAAGGGATGTTCTCACGAGAGCTGCCGAGGGAACCGAGCCATCCCTTATCGTTGGGTTCGCCGCAATGGGCATATCCATGATATTAGGGACGGTTGTGGGCTTGGCATCAGGATACGTAGGCGGGTGGAAAGACGAGGTGATCATGAGGTTCAATGACATGTTCCTCTCGATCCCATGGCTCGTCCTGATGATAGTGTTGGCCGCTGTGTTGAACTCACGCAGCCTCGGAACGATCATCATCGTCATAGGAATCACCGGATGGTCAGGGACCGCGAGGATAGTGAGAGCTCAGGTGCTGTCGCTCAAGGAGAGACAGTTCGTCGAGAGAGCGAAGGCGATCGGTGCTGGCGACGGACACATCATCATGAAGCACATATTCCCGAACGTTGTGCCGCTCGTGTTCGCGAACGCCATATTGACAATCGCAATATGCATTCTGTCTGAGGCGACTCTGAGCTTTCTCCGACTAGGACCTTCCAACGTGGAAACGTGGGGGAACATCCTCTCAGATGCGTATCAACAGAGCGCAGCGCTCAACGGACCTTACGCGTTCATAATCATGCCAGGACTGTGCATCGTCTTCGTCGTTCTTGGTTTCACATTCATCGGATATGCGATGGACGAGGTCCTGAACCCCAAGCTGCGCCAGAGATAGATCGACACATCTGCAGGAGAGCTTGTGCAGGCGGCTGCAAGGACCGAAGCGGCATCAGACGTGAAGGATTAATAGTCGTCACATCGATTGCGTGGACGGCAAGGGTGAATATGACATGGAAGTCTACGACGCGATGAAGGCTCGAACATCGGTGCGGGCGTATGCAGACGCGCCGGTCTCCGACGATTCGCTCGAACGGATTCTGGATTCAGCCCGCATCTCTCCTTCGGCGATGAACTACCAACCTTGGCACTTCGTGGTCGTGAAGGATTTGGAGAAGAGGAAAGCCATGTCGAAAGCGCGCTACGCGGGGTTCCTCAAGGAGTCGCCGGTGGTGATCGTCGGCTGCGGAGACAAGAAACGGTCGCCCGAGTGGCACGTGGTGGACGTGACCATAGCCATGCAGAACATGGTCATGACAGCCACCGCCGAGGGATTGGGCACCTGCTGGATCGGAAGTTTCGACGAAGGGCTCGTGCGAAGCGCCCTTAAGATACCGGACCACATGGAAGTCGTGGCACTCCTCGCTGTTGGCCATCCACGAAAGAAGAGGGATTTCCTGGCGACGATCGCGAAATCGAAGTCCCGCAAACGCATGTCGGAGATCGTCAGCTACGAGGAGTATGGGCGCGACTGACTACCCATGGTCACACCTTCTTCATAATAACCCTGAGCAGGTCCCGCTTGCCCGCAACCGCGCCGTACAAAACGCGTCTCATCAAACCCAGCTCGGATATTGTATGTAGGTTTCGGAACAGCGAGGATATCTCCCCCTCCTGGAAGTAGTGCGTGAGAATCCCGTCTCCGCGTTTGAAGGTGAACGCCTCGATTTCCTCCCCCTCTCCGAATCTGAGATCCCCACGGCCGAACACCTCGACGAAGACATGGCCGCCGGCCTTAACGACGCTGGACATCTCGGCGGCTGCGCGCGTACGCTCGTCGGAATGCATGTGGGAGAGTGCGTGCACGCACGATACGAGGTCGAACTTTTCGGCAACAAACGGCAGTTGGGTTATATCGCATTCTACAAGATTCACATCAATATCCCTGTCTCGCTGCTCCCTCAGCTTCACGAGGGCTTCCCTGGAGAAATCACAGCCCACAACCTCGCTGTTCCGAGCCAAGGCTTCCGTCATCTTGCCGTCGCCGCATCCGGCGTCCAGCACCAAGGAGTCTTTCCTCAGGAGAGGGCGAAGCATCGCGACATCGCCCGAACCACCGTATTGCAGCCCTCTCTTGGAGTACAGCCTCTGCCACGCTTGCCTGGCCACTGCGATTCTGGTAACCATTCGTCATCCCGTCCTTCGTCCGCTGCAATCCAGGATAGCATCACATGGATTAAAATACTACAAAAGGCTAACTCGTCCGAAACCAGAAATCAGAGGATGTCTGAGAGAGATGCAGTTCATTAACATCGTGAAGAACCCCTCGATACTCAAGGCGATTTCGGAGCTCGAGTGGGAGGAACCCACTCCTGTCCAGGAGAGAGGGATCCCCATGGCGAGCGAGGGGATAGACCTCATGGCACAGGCGCAGACCGGCACAGGCAAGACAGGCGCCTTCGCGATACCGATCATCGGCAGGTTGGAGAAGAACGGCAAGATACAATGCCTCGTGGTCGTCCCCACAAGGGAGCTTGCGGTTCAGGTTGCCGAGGATTTCGCAGACCTGTCGAAGTACACCGGCCACACTCCAGTGGCGATATACGGTGGCCAGTCTATCAATATCCAGGTGGCGAAGCTCAGGAAGGGCGTCGAGTGCATCGTCGGCACCCCTGGCAGAGTCATGGACCTCATGAGGAGGGGTGAGCTGGATTTCGCCAATGTCCGGTTCGTCGTCCTCGACGAGGCAGACAGGATGCTCGACATGGGCTTCGTGGACGATATCGAATGGATACTCGGCCGCGTGCCGAAGAGCAGACAGACGATGCTCTTCTCCGCGACGCTCCCTGAGACTATCAGGGACCTGGCGAAGCGATACATGAGGAACCCGAGAGAGGTCATCATCAGCCAGGACGCGCTCACGGTGCCGAACGCTGAGCAGGTCTACATCAACGTCGGCCGGAAGAACAAGATGTGGGCGCTGTGCAGGATACTGGACGGCGAGAGGCCGGCAAGAGCGATGATATTCTGCTCGACGAAGAGGATGGTCGACCTCCTCTCCGGAAAGCTCAAGGCATACGGTTATCCAGCTGATGGCATCCACGGCGACCTCACACAGACGGCGAGGGACAAGGTCATGTCCAAGTTCCGCACCGGAAAGTCGAGGATACTGATCGCAACCGATGTCGCCGCCAGAGGGTTGGACATCGATGACGTCACACACGTCATCAACTACGACATACCCGAGAATCCAGAGGATTACATTCACAGGATAGGCAGGACCGCCAGGGCGGGCAAGGAAGGCAAGGCCATCACCTTCGTCACCAAGGAGGAGCAGCACCTGGTCAAGGCGATCGAGGGCTTCGGCCGGACCAGGATACATGAGAACGATGTCCCAGAGACAGAGGGAAGGGAGACCGTCAGGAAGAGGCTCGACCTCGACGAATACGCGGACCACTTCGGGATGGTGCCGTTCGTGCTCAACCTGGGAAAGGACGACGGGATAGACATGATGGGGCTCCTCCAATTCCTGGAGAGGAAGTCAGGAATACGGGAGAACCTCGTCGGCGCCATAGAGATCGGCGACAAGTCCACGACACTGGAGATCCACAAGAGCGTCGCCTTCGGAGCGATGAAGGACCTACCGAGGTACAAGCTCAGCAACAAGAAAGTGGATGTCACCATTCAGAGGGACAGAGTCAGGCGTTGACGGCTCGGTTTATCTCGTCTGCCTTCACGTGGCCAACGACTTTTACGATGCAGTTGCTGATTCCCTCGACCATCAGGGCCGCCTCGCGTATGGACATCGCAAGCTCTACGCCCACGGGACAGAACGGGCTTGTAGGCATGAACGTCAGAGACACACTGTCGGCACTGACCTCTATGTCGGATATGAGGCCCATGTCGTAGACGTTCATCCCCGTATGTGGGTCGACAACGGTCTTGAGCGCGGATACAACAGCGTCTTTTCTGTCCATGTCCAGCTATGCATCACAATAACACTATTTCTAACTTGCATTGAGCTATATGCGGTCACACCGTCTGTTAACATGTCGCAATCGAAGCGCATTCCATGAGGGGCTATTTGTTGTGCTGCGAACAGCAGAAGTACTCCTACGTAGATTTCCCTGGTGGAGGCATCAAATGGCCCTAAAAAATGAAGTGATTGAAAAGATAGCAGCTTTGATAACAGCCGCATTCGGGTTGGTGGCTGCGTTGGCGTGGAATGGAGCGATACTGGCAATCTTCAGAGAAGCCTTTCCGGATGATCCTGAAGCCGTAGGTCCAATGGTGACATACGCGGTCATCGTCACAGTCATCGCCGTGATTATGACCATAATGATTGCCAGGGCGGCGTCGAAGGCTGCGCCAAAGGAAGCGGAGAAGTAGGCGTCGGCGATTGCCCCCACAGACAAGCCGCAAACCCTTTACGCTTTCATTTTCTCGCGTGCCCGACATTAGCTATCTCGACTTGCTAGCATGATCTCGGTTGATCAGCAAACGCGTCGTCAACGATAGATGAGGACGGAGAAACCATCCACCGAAATATGCTCGAGCTCGCCCTTGTCTGATGACAGATGCTTCTCCAGCTTGTAGAACTCTGGCCCGAGCTCGACCACTCTGCCGCTGTCGAGCGTCAGCCTGATTACGCCGCCCTCCACATCAATCGAGGTCGGGTCAACCGATGACAGCTTCGCCGTGATGTCCTTGGCCTCAGCCTTGAACTCTGGACCCAACCGACTGTGGACTGGCTTGATGCTCTTGACAGACTCCTCGAGCTCGACGCTAGCGAGGACCTGGAGTTCCTTGGCTTTCAGCGTAGCGCGCACATCCTCCTCAGAGCCGGACATAAGCTCGGCGGCGGTCTCGCCCACTATCTCAATCCTCTGTATCTCTGTGTTGAGGGACAATCCGTTCGAGGACTTCCACGAACGAACCGCAGCGACGATATTCCGAGCGCAATCACCTTTGCGCTCCGCGTCATCATCCAGTTCAGGTGCTTCCGGCCATTCGGAGATATGTATACTAACCGGCTCCTCGTTCTTCTTGAAAGAGGTCTGATAGGCATCCTCGGCCACATGCGGCAGGAAGACGGAGACCATCTTGAGGAGCCCCAGCCCAACGGTGTACAGGGCAGACTTCGCTCCCTCATCGTGGTCCGAGTAGGCTCTCTGCTTGGCGAGCTCGATGTAATGGTCCGCGAATTCGTGCCAGAGGAAGTCCTGTATCAACGCCATCGACCTGTCGAACTCGTACTCGTCATTCCTTGCTTCGACCTCGCGTACGAGGGTGCCGAACCTGCTGAGGATCCATCTGTCGATCGGGTGCACCTTCTCGGGGCGCTCTGGTCGCTCCCCACAGGCGGACCCGATAAGCCGCATGACATTCCATACCTTCACAGCCAGGCGGCTCCCCCGCACAAGCTCCTGCTCCTTGAATGCATGGTCCATGCCCAGGGAGCAGGTCGAAGCGTAGTATCTCATCGCGTCACCGCCGTACTTCTCGATCAGCGGCATCGGGTCGATCGTGTTGCCCGAGGAGGCGTGCATCGGGCGACCGTCCGGAGCCATGATGAATCCATGGATCATCACGTCGTCCCAGGGTTTCTCGCCGATCAGCAACATCTCACGGAGGATGGTGTAGAACGCCCAAGTCCGTATGATATCGTGACTCTGCGGGCGAAGCGACATCGGATACAGTCGCTTGAACATCTCGGGATCCCGCTCCCAGTAGCTGTTGAACAGCGGGGATATGCTCGAATCCATCCACGTGTCGAACACGTCGGTGGAGCCGACATACAGGCCGCCGCAGGCGCTGCACTTCTCCTCGCTCGGAGGCGTCACAGTAGGGTCGATGTAGCACTCGTTCTCCTCGGCCACGAGGACATTGCCACAGTCCTCACATTCCCACAAAGGGATGGCCGTGGCGAAATAGCGCTGTCTAGAGACGACCCAATCCCAGGCAAGGGAGTTCACCCAATCCTGGATCCTTACCTTCATGAACTCGGGGTGCCAGTCGATGTCATCCACCATCGCCAGCACACGGTCCTTGAACTCGGTCGTCTTGATGAACCACTGAGGGACCTTTAGGAACTCTATCGGTGTGCCGCATCTCCAGCACATACCGACGTTCTGGTCGGTGTCCTCCTGTTTGATGAGCAGACCGACGGTCCTCATGTCCTCTATTATCTGTCTCTTGGCGTCCGAGACCGTCATGCCCTCGTACTCGCCTGCGATGGGGGTCATGCGCCCGGACTTGTCGATGCCTTCCTCAAGCGGGAGATGATACTTCATTATCCATTCGAGATCGTCCTTGTCACCGATCGAACAGATCATCACAGTACCTGAGCCGAACTCCGGGTCCACTTTGGGATCAGCGATGACTTTGACGCGCTTGTCGAAGACGGGGGTCGCGAGCTCCCTCCCCACCAGATGCGCTTTGGACGCGTCGTCTGGATGTACAGCGACGAGCAGGCATGTGCACAGAAGTTCCGGCCTGGTCGTCGCTATCGGGACCTCGTCGCCGGTCTCGACATCTCTGAACCTGATGAAATTGAGCTTGGTCATGCAGTGCTCGTAGTTGACCTCAGCAGTGGCGAGCGCTGTCCCGCACCTAGTGCACCAATTCACTGGGAAATGGCCTTTGTACACGAGGCCTTTCTTGAACATCTTCACGAACGATATCTGTGTGAGTTTGCGATAGTACTCGGCGTCGGTCTGGTAGTAGATGCTGGGGTCCATGCTCTCTCCAAGCATCTCGAACTGCTTGGTCATCTCGCCTATGTAGTTCTCGGCGAACTCGGAGCACATCTTGATGAACTCCTGGCGGGGGATGTCGGATGCTTTGATGCCCTTGACCTTCTCGACGCGGACCTCGACGGGCGTGCCGTTGACGTCGAAGCACAGAGGGAAGAAAACGTTGTATCCCCTGAGCCGCTTGTACCTCGCGGCAAAGTCTATTGCTGTGTAGCCATAGGCGTGTCCCAGATGTAGATTGCCGGAGGCGAACCTAGGAGGGTTGTCTATGCTGAATATCTCCTTGTCCGAGGCGGGGTCGAAGCGACATATCTCCCACTCCTTCCATTTGGACTGCCACTTCGGTTCGCTCTCTCGCCAATCGTATTGGGCCATGGCTTTTCCCACAAACGAATCGGCGTAGATAAAGGTTCTTGAATTCCGCACAGTCACGAAGGCTGGCTGACCTATCTGCGCTTCTTCCTTAGAACGTTGGCGATGACTAGGTCCTCCGCCTCTGTCGTCATCGGTCCGGTCCAATCAGCGAGGTCGAACAATCCCTGGGCGACGCTCTTTACGAGGACCGCCATCTGGTGAGGGCAGAAATAGCCCTTCTCCCGACAATCGAGACATTCGCACGATGTCGCGATGTCCTCCGTCGTCTGGTTGACGAACCGTATGTTGTACACCTCGTAGCCGTCCGAGCGCCTGAGCGTGAACGTCGCGTTCACGATCGAGTCGTCGCTCTCTGGATCGAGCTGCACTATCTTCCTGCTGGCGGACCACTTGATCGCCTTGGCCATGTTCTCGACGAAGTATATGTCCTCCTGGGTAGAGCAGAAGTCCTCCAGCACCTCCTCGTCGACAACATCGATAAGGTGATCGACGAGCTCATCCTTCAGCAGGCTGGAGTAACCCTCGACGTTCTGCGTGTCGCATAGGTTCCTCATGCTCTGGACCGTCAAACGCGATAATCTGACCTCAAGCGGTATCTCTGCATGCATGCTATCCCATCCTCTCTGCGATTAACGTAATCTCCTAACTCAGAGTTAAAATTAACGAGACCGCGCGGCGCACGCTCACAGGCAGTCCATGGAAGGGGCACGCCGCCTCTGGAACACCAGGATGTAGTCCTTCTCTATCCTGCTGTTGTTCCAGCGTGGGATGTCGAGATGGCGGTTGATCACATCATAGACGTACATGCCTTTCAGCTCGAAGCCGCACCTGATCCCTATCCTGGCGAGTATCGCGTATGTCGGGATCCTGACCTTCCTGAAGGTGTTCTCGCCCACGACCATACAGTATCTCCCGTTCCGCTTGAGCACACGGTTGACCTCGATGAAGTTCCTGCGCATGTCGTCGAAGTACTTGTAGACGATGTAGGCGCTCTTCTTCTCCTTCTCCAACTGCTCCTGCAGGAGGGCCCTCAGCTCGGGGACCTCCGTCCTGGGCTCCCATGGCCGGTACTCGTTCACGTACGCCCTCGAGGTGCCGACGACGCGGCCGTCAAGCTTGGCTATGTCATCCAGGAGGTCGAGCCAATACATCTCCAGTTTGTGAACGCTCACGTAGTGCACGGCACTCGCATAAGGGGGCGATGTGATGGCGAGATCCACATCAGAGTCGCCGAGTCTGACATCCCTCGCATCATTCCCTATGATCTTGGCGACGGGCATGCTCCAGTACTCCTCCTCCACCTCCTTCGATATGCGCCACAGTCCCTCTGCGTCTATGAGCTTGTTCCTGACCGTGTTCTCGAACTTCGACATCGAGTCGAACGAGGTCTTCCCCTGCTCGTCCAGCTTCTTCCTGAAGGATGTGACCTCTGGGATCAGGGAGTCGGCGTCCGAGTTGGACATCTTGCGGATTATCGACGAGAAGCATATCCTGAAGAAGTCCTTTGAGTCGCCCTTTCTCATCCTCCACACATGCTTCTTTATCGTCGCAAGGTCACGGAGCACCTCTGGCCTGAACCAGTGGTCCCTGTTCGGTATCTCGGGGACCCAATCACTGTTCTCGCTCTCATCCGCCCGTATCCTTGCGAGGACCTGCTCCGCGAGCGATCCGAGGTGGTTAGGGTCCACGGGAGTTGTCTTCACCTTGGCAATGAGCCGCGCCAGCGGATGGATGTCCACGCCGTAGCTGTTGCGGCCCATGATGTACGACTCGAGGAGCGTGGTGCCCGACCCCATGAACGGGTCCAGGATGTCATCGCCCACTTTGGAGAACGACTCGAGACAGAAATGCGGTATCTGCGGTATGAACTTCGCAGGGTATCTGTGGATGCCATGCGTCGCATAGCTCACCTGCTTGCCGAAGTATCTTCCGAGCTCCTCGGAGAGATCAATGGGCTTGGGCATCCAGCTACTCTTCGTTGACTTCCTGTAAGATGACGAGGACATGTCCCTTCAGTTTCCCCTCTTCTCCGCCGTCTCTGATCCTATGCCGGGCCCGGAAGGCTTTCCCTCCACGATTCCGCGCACTGTGCGGACAACCTCGGCAACACCTATGCGCGTCTGTTCCTTCGAGTCGCGGTCCCTGATCGTGACTGTGCGGTCATCGATCGTCTGATGGTCCACTGTGACGCAGCAGGGGGTGCCAGCCTCGTCCATCCTGGCGTACCTACGCCCGATGGAACCCGATTCGTCGTAGTTTGCGGAGATGCCCTCCGCGATCAGCGCGTCGTACACTTCGAGCGCGATCTTGTCCATGCCGTCCTTGGGCATGAGCGGGAACACGCCCACCTTGATGGGTGCCACGATGCCCCTCAGAGACAATGTCACATAATCGTCCTTCTTGGAGTAGGCGTGCTCCAGCACCGAGTAGAGTATTCGGTCGACGCCGTAGGAAGGCTCTATCACATGAGGCACGAACTTCTCGCCTGCCACCTTCTCCGTCCTGGTGGTTACCTCATAGCACTCCGATGGTACTGTGAATCGCTCGCCGTCGACTTCAACAGCGACCGATTCCTTGCCTCTGACCGCCTCGGGCGACAGTGCGCCAAGGCGCTCGGCCAGCGCCTTCGTCTTTCCCTTGAACTGCTTTCCCATGACGTCGAACTTGGGCCTCACCACCTCGGCTGTGACCTCCCGAGGCTCGTCGAACCGCTCGAACGCCGTGAGGTCCGTGCCAGAATGCTTCAGGTGGGCTTGCACATCGTAGCATCCTCTGTCCGCGACACCCACCAATTCGACCCAGCCGTATGACGTCTCTGCCTCGAGGTCCCAACAGTCGGTGGCGTAATGCGCCATCTCGTCCTTCTCGTGCTGCCGGAACCTGATCCTATGAGGGTCGAGGCCCACCTCGACAGCGAATCGGTGAGTGAGCCATATGAAGTAGGCGAGGGCCTCGTTGGCGATGACCTTCGAAGAGACCGCCTCGGCGAGAGACAGAGAGGCGGGTGGGCCATCGTTCGGCACCAGGGGCAGCACATCGTCCTTCACCTTCGCGTATCTGGGCCATGTCTTGCGCTCGGGATGGAAGAAGACCTCCGCCTCCATCATGGAGAACTCCCTCAGGCGCAGCAGCCCCTGCCGGGGGGAGATCTCGTTCCTGAAGGCCCGTCCGAGCTGGACCGCACCTACGGGGAGTTTCTCCCTTCCGTGCCTGTATATCGCCGAGAAATTGACGAACATCCCCTGGGCGGTCTCAGGTCGCATGTACCCTGCCTTGGCGGAGCCCGCTCCCACGGCGGTCTTGAACATGAGGTTGAAACGCCTCGGGGACGTTAGTTCGCCCTTGCACACAGGGCACTTGACGGCGTTCTCCTCAAGGACCTTGCCCAGCTCATCCTCGGAGAGCGCCGCTGGGTTTCCGTGCAAGCCCTCAGCGAGATGGTCCGCACGATGGGACTCGCCGCACTTCTTGCACTCCACATACATGTCGGCGAAGGCGTCCAGGTGGCCCGAAGCCTTGAAAACCGGTTCAGGAGCGATGATGGGACAGACCAGCTCCTGGAGGCCCTCTTCGAAGACGTACAGCTTCCTCCAGTGCGACTCAATGTTGTTCTTCAGCAACGCGCCCAAAGGGCCGTAGTCATAGAATCCGGCGAGGCCACCGTAGATGTCGTAGGCAGGCCATAGGAATCCCCTGCGCCTGCAGAGGGATAGGAGTTCCTGGGAGTCCATTGGGCATCACTTGATCAGAGTCGAGACGACATCGGTGTCGTATATCATGGCGACGAGGTTATCCTTGGAGTCTCTGACCGGCAGCTGGCCGAAATCGTGCTTCCTCATGACCTTGGCCGCGTCCGCCACGAGGGTCTTCCTGAAAACTGTGACAGGGCTCTGGACCATGATGTCCTTGACCTTGAGCTTGGGCAGGTTGACCTTGGAGACCTCGTACCAGAGCTTCGTGACGTTCCTGACACCCTCCCAGTTCCAATTGTCGACGCCGTTGTTGAGTCCGAGGTCGCTCATCACGACGCTGCTGTCGACCACGCTCTGGTTGAATATGTCTCTGTCGGTTACTATGCCGACCAGCTTCGCCTCGTCGTCTAGCACAGGCAAGGCGAACACCTTCGCAGCCTTGAAAGTGGCGAGGGCGACGGACAGCGGTGCGCCGGCGTAGATCGGTATACAGGGAGAGCGGACTATGTCCTCGACCGCGACCTGCGGGTTCTCCTTCTCGACGACTATGAGCAGGTCCGTCGGCGTGACGATGCCCACGAGCTTGCCCTTCTCGACGACCGGAAGATGAGAGAGATTGTTCTCGACCATGATCCTAGCAGCGTCCTTGACGGTCGCCCTCGGGGATATCGTCGGGTAGTCGCGCCTCATGACGAGTGCGAGCTGCTCCTCCTCCGGCTTCGAGAAGATGTCCTGACGAGTCACGAATCCAACGAGCGTTCCATCGGAGGTCTTCACAACGGGCATTCCGGTCTTGTTGCTCTTCACGAGCTTCTTGAGCACCTCTGTCCGGGTGCCAGGCAGCTCGGCGACTATCGGGTTCTCGGTCATTATGTCCTTGACTTTCATAGGAAAGTCACCTCCTCTTGCTCCTCACGACTAGCACTGGGCACGGCGCGTATCGGGTCACCCTCTCCGCGACGCTTCCCATGAAGAGCTTCGAGAGCGCCGAACGTCCCAAGGTACCCATGACGACCAGGTCAAAATCCGCGGCCGTCTCGACTATCTTCTTAGTGGGAGAGCCCTCCACTATCAAGGGCGTCACCTTGACGCCCAGGGCCTTCCCCTCTTCCACGATTTCCTCGACGGCGCGCTTGCCCTCGTTCTCCAGGAGCGAATAGACGCTCACTATGGAGGAGTCCATGGGGAAGCTGACAAAGGATGTCTGGTCGACAACGTAGAGCGCCGTCACATCGGCGCCGAGCACCCTCGCGAGATAGAGTCCTCTCGAAACGGCTTCCCTCGTGTAGTCAGAGCCGTCCGTCGCGATCAATATCTTCTTCATGTCGTCCAAACGCTCGGCCTCCAAACCTTCCCCTGGTGAGTCACGACCGACACCGATGTCGTCTCCGCGGACGACACCAGTTCGAGAAGGGGATCCACGCCCTCGACCTCCACCGCTATTAGGTCGTCGGATACGCTCAATTCTGTAGTTATCTTGCCATTCGCATTTAATACTTTGCGCCCAGAGAGCGTTGCCAGACATATCGCCTCAGCTGCCGAGATGCCGCCGAAACGACGGCTCAGTTCGAACGCGGCCCTTGTCTCGCTGAGCATGTCCGGATGGCAGACCATGGCGTTGTCCGTACCGAGGGCCACCGTGACTCCGAGGCGCAACAGCTTCGGAATGTCCGGACTGATGCCGAAGAACGCATTCGAGCTGGGACAGACGACTATCGGAACGCCCGCCTCGACGCATCTTCCCAGGTCTTCATCGGTGGCGGCCGTCATGTGCACGATGAAATCTGGTTCCAGACCGAGCACCACGTCTATGGGCTCACGACGAGCCTCGCTGGCGTGGAGGGAGAATATCTTGCCGTCCCGTCTGCAACGCGCTGACGCTTCGAGAAGGACTTCCTCGGGCCAGTCGCTTATGGCGCTGAACGCGAGGCCGTCGCAGACTTCGAGGAGGCTGTCGACCTCCTCTCCGAAACCATCGGCACTGGATGGTCTGCCGAGGACGACGCCGCGGACGGCCTTGCCAGAGAGGACCTCGCGGAGAGCGCTGACGCCGCCAACGCCCTCCTCCCTGTAGTCGACGAACGAAGTCGTCCCTGTCCTGATCATTAGGGCGACCGCCGACTCCATGCCAGCCGTCTTCTTGGCGGCGGAGGTGGAACTGAGCGCGCGATGCTTGTAGCCCTCGGGACCCACCGTCTCCTCGACGGAGCCTTGAGGGGCTGGAAACGCGAAGGCGTCCCCTATGTGAGTGTGAGCGTTGACGAAGGCCGGGAGCACTACCGAGCTGGTGGAATCCTGCGGAGGCGGTTCATGACAGACCTCCGCGACCGAGCAGTCCACTATCCTGAGATAGCCAGGGACCAGCCCGTCTCCCGAGAATAGCCATCTGCCCACGTGGAATTCCGACATGCTTCCACCAAAGCCATGGCAGGAGGATATCTAAACATTTGCTCGTGCGGAGGTTTGTTCGTTGACTCAACACCGTGTTTCGGCCAGCGTGGCAACGGATGGTATGGTCTGCGGTTTGGTGAACAAGATTTATATGGGGGGAACGAATCCCCGAAATCAGAGTATCAAGGAGGTACCCAGATGCCAGCGAAAATCAACAAGGATGAATGCGTCGCCTGTGGTGCATGTGTGGATGTCTGTCCTGAGGACGCTATCACATGCGACGATGTCGCCGTCATAGACGAGAAGAAATGCCTCGACTGCGGAGCCTGCGTGGACGAGTGTCCTAACAACGCCATCACGCTCGAATAGGCGCTTGAAGAGAAGCCGAACCGCCCTCCGTCACGGGGGCGAAACCCCTTAATCATCTGTTCTCCGCAACGCCCATCGGGCAACTTTGATATAGCCACATCCTGCTGCCATCCCCGGTTAGGCTATGGCAGATTGGCTCCTGATGGCGGCAGTCATCGTTCTCGTCGCGTTCGTACCGTCCATCCTGTACCTCGTCTGGATACGCAACACGGAGCGATACTCCCGAGAACCCTACGGAAGGCTGTTATTGATATTCTTCTACGGGGCGATCGTCTCGGTAATCATCGCCATCGCATTCGAGCTCGTGCTCACTCTGGCGTTCAGCCAGAACATCGAGAGGGTCTACGAGTACCTTGGAGAGAACCCCAGCATACCCGTGATCGTCCTCGCCTGTGTGATAGCGCCGTTCGTCGAGGAAGCGGCCAAAGGCCTGGGCATACGACGCGCACGACGCCTCATGACCGAGCTCGAGAACGGTATAATCTACGGCGCAGCCGTCGGCCTCGGGTTCGCGGCGACAGAGAACCTCCTCTACGAGAGCGCGGCGCTGGCGGAGGGAGGAGCCCAGGCGTTCATAGCAACCGCGGTTATCAGGAGTATATCGTCTGCGCTCCTGCATGCGACATCCTCCTCGCTCCTCGGCCTGGGAATCGCCAGGAAGGTCCTCGGCAAGGGAGGATGGTTCCCCTACTACCTCGGCGCTGTCGCGATGCACAGCGCCTTCAACTTCATGGCGTCGTTCGGCGTGTTGTACGAGGACCGATTTGGAGACGTGGCGTTCATGATCGGCCTGGGTGCGGCGCTGGCCATAGTATTCATAGGGATATCACTCATGAGGAACAAGATAAGGGTCCTGGACGGCGGACGACGAAGAAGAGGCTAGCTGTCGGCCATGCGATTCCCGCTGCGGATCGCCCCGAGAAAACAATATGAGGCCACGGAGCGATTGCCGTGCATTGAGATTCAGGGCGTTCGTATCCGTCGACATCTCGCCTAATGACAGCCTGGCCGCACTCCTGGAGTATCTGAAAGGCAGCGTAGCGAGCCTCAAGGTCGTCAAGCCATCGAACATGCATCTTACGCTGAAGTTCTTGGGCGATACAGAAGAGGCCCTTGTGGAGGACATCGTAAAGGCGATAGCGGATTCCACCAGAGGGCGGAAGCCATTCGAGGTGAGGCTCAGAGGCATGGGCGCGTTCCCCTCGCTATCGAACATAAGGGTCGTATGGGTGGGCATGGAGAACGGCAGCGAGCTGGTCGAGCTTGCTGAAGGTCTGGAGGACTCGCTCGCCGCCATAGGTCTGGAGCGCGACAAGCGGGGGTTCAAACCCCATCTCACCGTGGCAAGATCGAAGGGCATCATCACCGAGGACACGATGCAGGATTTCATCGCGGCAAATGCAGCGACCGATTACGGCGACTATGCCGTGGACGGAGTGATTCTCAAGAAGAGCGTTCTCACGCCTCAAGGACCGATATACTCGGATGTGAGAGGTATAAAGCTCGGCGGACAAGAGGAGGATCAGCGATCATGATCTCCGCTGACTGGCCGCGTCGATCGAGCGCGACATGAGTTCCACCAGGTCGATGACGTTCACATCAGGCTCTCCACCCTGGCATTCCCTGAGGTTCTGGACACACCAGGGGCATGCGGTGACCACCGTGTCTGCGCCGGCCGACACGGCCTGATCTATGCGCTGGCGCGCAATCGCAAGGGCGAGCTCAGGAAAGCCGCTCTTGACACCCGAACCGGCACCACAGCATGCAGCGTCCATACCGGACCAGGTCATCTCGCAGATGGGCGCTTCCAAGGCGGCTTCCACAAGCCTCCTCGGCTCGTCGAACACGCCTTTCTCCCTCCCCAGGTCACAGGGGTCGTGGTATGTCACCTTTCCGAGGCCGTCGACGTGGCCGGTATCGAGATGGTCCATCCGCTCGCTCAAGAACTGTGATATGTGCTGGATCTCGACCCCGTACTCTTCCTTGAGGTCGGTGTACGCGTCAAGTGCGGAGTAGCACCCGGGGCATGATGTCACCACGGTCTTCGCGCCTGCACCTGCGAAATCCCTGAAGCACGATTCCGCCTTTGACCTCGCCAGCTCCGTGGAGCCCAGTTTGCGAAGGGTGGAACCACAGCACTTCTCAGTAACACCGAGATATGCGGGCTCGGAACCCGCGGATTTGATGAGCCCTATCGCCGCCTTGGCTGAGTCCGGGAACAGAAGGGAGGTCGAACACCCCGCGAAGAACAGGACATCGCCCTTAGAGGGTAGGCCCATGCCCTTAGCCCATCTTGACTTCCTCGCTCGCGGCATCTGCCACGGGTTGTCGTAGTTCCTGACGCTCGCAGCCATCGTCTCGTGCTCAGGCGCCTGTTCCATTTTTCGTTCATTATAGGTCTCACGCCCGTTCAATATGCCCTTTCTAGTGTCAATATCGACGGGGCAAACCTGTCGGCATTCGCCACATGAGGTGCAGAGGAAAAGTCCAGCGCCGTGGGCTTCCTTCAGCCTGTCGATAGAGCTGAGGAGGTGGACGCCCTGCCCGCCCATGTGCCCCCGCATTCCGAATAGGGGCCCGACGACGCTGTAGACCGGGCAACGGGTGAGACAAGACCCGCATCCTATGCAGAAGAGCGGCTCCTTGTCAGCGGCCGACAGGCGCCCATCATCGACCAACACGACGATGACCTCCTTGGGGCCGTGCATCCCCTTGAAGATCTTCTTCTCGATATCGGCCGTGTAGCTGGGCCCTGAGATCACGTTGATGTAGGCGCTGGCCACCTTGCCGGTAGAGTAGTACACCTGGAGTGCCACCAGGTCCATGGCATCGCGAAGCGACGGCACCACCTTCTCGGGAGTGGTCACGACTATGTGCTTCCCGGGAAGGGAGGCGCACCTGGCAGCGTTACCCTCGTTGTGGACTATGACGACCGCCCCTTCGCGGGCGGCTATGGCATTGGCTCCGGTTATCCCCACCTGAGCGCGTTCGAGGAACCCTGATATCTCGTCCCTCACAGCAGTGGTGAGTTCATCCGGATCGTCCGATATCGGGCGGCCGTAATGGCTGGAAAGGAGCTCGGATATCTGTCCCCGTGTCAGGTGACACGCTGGGCCAGTCGGATGAACCGCCTCGCACCCGTGGAGCTGCACTATACGGTCTCCGAGATCGGTCTCCACGACCTCGACGCCTCGCTCCGAGAGAGCCTCGACGAGGTGCAGCTCCTTGGTTATGTTCGATTTGGATTTGACGACGAGCGACTGTCCCTCTATCTCCGCTGAGATGAAGCGGATCGCCGCCTCTGAATCCTTGGCCAGGATGACCCGGCAGCCGTTCTCCCTCAGGGCGGATAGCGCATCCGCAAGAAGCCGTTCGTTACCGACACAGCTCTCCCTCAATTCACGAAGGCGCTCCCTGCGCTCCTCCAAGTCAGGGAAACGCCCCGCATTGGCATCACGCCTCGATAGAATGGTCTCGAAAGAATGCCTCATGCCGTCGAGCGCGGCCTCGTCCTCGACCGCCTTCCGCACCTTGTCCCGGAAATGCATGCTCGACCCCGTCCCTGCCGTCACCAGGCACCGGATGCCATGATGATATCTGGAGTTACGATTCCTGAAGCGTCTTCAGTCGGTCGTAATCGATAGAATGGGATATGCCAGCCTTCTTGAGGACCTTGCTCAACTGCTCCGTGACCCGGATGACCTGGGCGGTCTTCACATCGGCCCGGACGTACATCTCCTTCTTGCCCTCTGTCAACGGGAAGACGAGCCTCATCCTCCCGCGTCGGTTGTAGCCCTCTGGCTTTCTGTTCTTGCTGAGA
>Ga0307380_10000634_pt1 | contig 53786 bp, 51 predicted proteins | sample UN3MG_FD_202239 | JGI IMG/M metagenome (GOLD analysis project Ga0307380, IMG submission 202239) | Soil microbial communities from Risofladan, Vaasa, Finland - UN-3 | ecosystem: Environmental > Terrestrial > Soil > Coastal area > Acid sulfate soil | place: Finland: Risofladan, Vaasa | collected... | reverse complement strand
TCAACGAACCTCTTGGTTCCATCTTTCCTGATAATCTCCCAATCGAATGCTTTGGCCGGTTGCTCGGTCCGGTATACGTTGTTAAAAATTTTATATAATGCCCTGGCGGTCTCCCTATCCATAAACTCACGGTAATTCATACCCATGAATTCATCTCTCGGATATCCAATAATGGCACATAATGAATCGTTGAAAAAGGTTAAGTTTCCAGTAATATCAATCTCGAAATAGCTGTCCTCTATGTTCTCGAGGATCGTTCGATATTTCTCCTCGCTCTCCCGCAGCGTGTCCTCCGCCCACCTGCGCTCGGTTATATCGATGAACAATCCAGTAACGCCGATTACACGATTCCCCTCAAAGACGGGATGGTTGGAAGAACGCACCCAGCGGATTTCACCTGACTTGGTCACAACCCGAAACTCACCTGTCGTGGTATTTCCGGAGAGGGTGTTCATGAAACCCTCTATAGCGGATTGAAAGTCCTCCTGATACATGAAATCGGCGAATGAGTTGCGACTCAACTCGGAAGGAGTGTATCCCAGGACTGATTCAATCACGGGGCTAATATATGTAATTACTCCGCTCGCATCTACTGAGTAGATGACATCGCTTATGTTCTCCACCAGGTCTCGGTACTTTACCTCGCTCTCCCTAAGCGCCTCCTCCGCCTGCATGCGCTCGGTTACGTCACGGACTATGGCAACGAATCCGGTGGGATTTCCCGGCATATCACGCATCACGCCGATGCTTAGATCAGCATCGTATACTCTACCATTTGTGGGAGAGACATTATAAAGCATCCCTTCTGCGCTGGTTTCCCTTTTAAGTACCCTCTCACCTATATCTATGGTCTTATCACGGTCTTTAGTCGATAAAAGACGCAAGCCATCTTGACCAACAAGCTCTTCCCTGCTCAACCCGGACATGGAAAGTAATGCCTGATTCACGTTTACAATTATTCCTTTCAGATCGGTGATGACAACCCCTTCGCTCATGGATTCAAATATAACGCGCAGTTTCTCCTCGCTCTCCCTCAGCTCCTCCTCCCCCCGCTTGCGCTCCTCCTTCGCCTGCTCCAACTCGGCGATTCGCTGGCGCATTTCTGCCAGTTCATTTACAAGGTGTTCTTTGATCTCCGTCTGCTTTTTCATTGGCTTACTTATCATGTCTGCGCTCGATGTCCTTATATCTGTATAGTACCTATCGGCTAACCTTGCTCGCCTCGCTCTTAATTCTTTCTATGTCTTCCGGAGTGAATAATCTCCATCCCCTTCTGTCTTTAATAGCCATATCCTCTATAACTCCCTCCCTGAGCCAGCGGAAGAAGGTAGCTTGGCTTATGCCCGCCAGCTTGCAGGCTTCTAAAGTCCGGAAGTAAGTTTGACCGTTAATCATTGTTGGCATGTCTAGTACCCTTAACCTATGTTAAGATAGCTTATTTGTTTCCAAAAAAAACTTCTTACGGGAAAGGCTGTGACTAACTCATTCTCCTGCAGCCTGGCTATCCTGGCTTTACAGCCTTAGATCCGTGGCTTTGCGTTACCACCTTTCGTCGGTTTTGTTATTATCGAAAATTTTCAAACAGCGTTTTGTCTGTCTGCTCTACTATATAATATTATAGCAAAATTGTTATTTATACCATAGGTTTATGTTTTTGTCAAGTGATTATAGCCGACGGTACTCTTGCGTACAGGTTGGCATAACATGAGGGCAAATGTTATACTCGTGTTAAGGTCAGGGGTATATGACTGTAGTGATAGAGATATTTACCAGTATTGGTTTTTATATTTTATCAAAGGTATGGGGGCGGATGGCTAAAGAACTATACGCCCAAGCCATACAGGATATTTTGGAGAATTGTAAGATTGATGGTTTATTTAATCCTATCCACGACATAGGTCATGTTTATTGGGCAATTAAAATTCATACAGGCAAGACAAAATGGTATTTAAAGTATATAAATACAAATAGAGAGGATTTTAAAATATCATGTCTTGTTAGATATACTAATGATAGAGGTGATGACTATAGTTCAGATGCATACGAAGTTAGTAATGGTTGGGGTAGGAAGAAATCTGAATTTAATATACAACAAAACTCAACCATAACTATAGCTATAGTAAGGAGCAAATATAATGCCTTTCTCTATCCACTCTCACGTAGTTTTGCCGATAGTGCTTTAGATTTTGATTATAATATAACTCTTATTTTCCGTATATTATTAAATCAAAAAGATGTAATACCAGAAAGCACTAAGAATATATTTTATATACGAAATGGCGAGTTAAATGTTTTGTAAATTCTGCAAATCACCTAGTACTACTAAATACGGCTTTACGGCTGGCACTCAATATTACTGGTGCAAAGCGTGTAAGCGTAAATTCGCTGGCACTCTAGCACCGGAGGGGATGCGGTTCACTACTGAGACAATCGGTGAATCACTAGGACTATTCTATGATGGGCTATCGCTGGCAGATATTAGCAGACACCTTGTCGCTACTGAGGGAATCATTGTTGACCCTGCTACAGTATGGCGATGGATTATTAAGTATTCCAAGAAATCTGAGAGCATCTTGAATAAATTAGAGGTTAAATCATCGTGGCGATGGGTAATTGACGAAACTATGATTTCAGTAGCAGGGGGAAAACTCTGGCTATGGGATGTTATCGATTCAAGGAGTCGCTTCTTACTAGCTACACATATAACTAAAAGCCGTGATATGCGGTCTGCCGTAGCGGTATTGTCTGAAGCGTACAATCGTGTAATAGGTCTACCTAAACAGATAGTATCGGACGGTATGCCTGCATATCCAGATGCAATTGAGAGAGTATTTGGTGCTGATAGTGAGCATATAAGGGCAAAGGGGCTTACAGCAGAGGTAAATACCAATATAATCGAGAGATTTCAAGGAACGGTCAAGGAGAGAACGAAGGTTTTTAGGGGATTAAAGACATTGGAATCTGCCATAGCTATCTCTGAAGGATTTATTATTCACTACAATTTCCTGCGACCCCACATGACATTGAAGGGTAAAACGCCAGCAGTATATGCTGGAATAAAATTACCGTTTAGCACATGGATAGGATTAGTGGAATATTTAGGGAGGGATATTTAATGTCCTTACTTCTACTTGTTTAGGCATTAATAGTTATTCAGTATAAAATTTGACCTCAAGACACTTCAATATTTTCTTTACGGTTTCAACTTCTGGCAGGTCATTTAACTTGACCCCTTCGCTTACCGCAAGCAAATCAATCCCTATCGGCAACCCAGGGTTAAGGGTATAATCAATAAGGCGGTTATCATCGAGTTCCTTTGTATACCCGACAGGCTCATCTATAAACTGAATATAAACGGCATCAGCTACTGGATCACTTTCTATGTGTAACATATTTGGCTTCATATTTAGCTCCTTTACCCTTTTTAACTAAAGGTAAATACATCAATTACAATAATTTTAGCAGAGGTGTCTTTCGTCTTAACCTTCATATTTCGACCATCCGGTAATTTACATACCCAAGCCGTTACACCCCTAACTTCGTATTTGTCGTTATTGTGTGACCTACAAAACGAGACATGGGTTTCTGTAAGACCCCGAGCATGCATTCGTGACCGTGCATAAGTAGTAAAATCAAGAGGTTTTTCAGGTGCCATAATCCTTTCATTCCCCCCCCCATTACAGTAACCATTTTATTCCCTGACACTCACCAAGTGCCCTTGACAAAGCACCTTCAATTAGTTTATGTTTATTTAATGGTAGTTATGGTTAGGGGTTTTAATTTGACAAGTAGCGTTCGGAATGACGACAGCTACCATTTTACCATCCACTCCAATTTATCAAACTACTGTTATTTAGTATAACACATTTGTCAAGTATTTCGTAGGGGTTAGCAACTAAACTTATAAAAACAACCTAAATGCAAGAGAACCTAGCCGACAGTTCTTTTGTATTGGTGTTGACATAAGTATTCGGTACGGGTAAACTATCCCTGAATACCCAAGCGATGGTATGGCACATTGATAGAGCTTGGCGAAGCATAGGAGCCTCAGTAAATGAGTTATCGCCAAGCGTAATTAAGCAGGTTCCCCACTCAAGGGGTCTTATTTGGATGCCAGTAAAAACGCTGCGATAGTAAAGGCTGAAGAAGCTGTCTTGTGTCCATCTAAATTATGGAGAAGGGGGGAGCAATGGGAACTCCTGTGGAGTTTTCCAAGTACGTAGAAGATGCAGCTTGGATGATTCAGAATGGTAAGTGCGGTGCTTGCGGGAAGAAGTTATCCTCCTGGAAAAAGAACCGTGGTACTTGGGGCGCTTGGCATCCTCACCATCGCATGCCTGTTCAATCGGGTGGTTTGGGAACCCTCGACAATTGTGTCCTTCTCTGTATAAATCCTCCGAACTGCAACCTTTATGTCGGGCATCAGGGGAATTACAGGAAGAAGTCTGTTGTTACAAAAAGGCGCTTCACCCATCGATATTATTAGATTTAAGATTATTGGTTCTCATATTTAACCCTCTTGCACTACATCCTTCCAACTCTTATTCCTCCAGGTCTATCTCTCCATACATTGATTTTGTCAGTTTAATATCCATCTTATTCTTCTTTATTTGTGTTCGCTTTGCTTCACGTTCTAACTCTTTATCTGCACCACGCAAACTCCTAATTGCTAAATGCTGTTGCCATATAACTGCTCCCAGAGAAATCTAAAAATCGTGAACCCAATCATTGCCCAATATTGCCAAGCTAGCCCCTACACATCCCACCCCTCAGCATCTGCCACCAAAGTCCCGTATGTAGCAGCAAATCCCATTACTACACCCATTGTCTTCAGAATTGACCACAATAGCTTCATTGTTACCCTCCAAGCACAGCTTGCCCAGAGGATAGCATCTATTCAACATCAATGCAAAAGCCCCCTTTATGCTTAAAAATAATGTGCCTAATCAACCATAAATGAACAACCTAGCCGCCGGGCGCATAAGTGACACCTCACCGCTGGCACACTATCGCGGTCACTATGCGTGTCCTGATCTTGGACGAATAGATCTCAATCTCAGGGATGGGGTTGCTTCGCCTGCGGCTGGCAATGACAGGGGTCCGAGTATCCGCTCTGCCCTACCCGCAAATCAGCCATTAGCCAATAACCTAATACGACATGGGTGAAGTTGCTGTAGCACACTGCTATTGACAAATCGCGGGAAGCATGGTAAATTTAAGTGTAAATAGGTGTAAATAAGATAAAATTATCATATCATGTGTGGAAGTATTTAAGGGGGTTGGTTTTATGAGCGATTTAATGACTACCAAGGAAGCGGCGGAGTATCTAAAACTGAACTATATGACAGTGTATAAATTGTCGCAGAGAGGCCGCATCCCTGCATCCAAGATAGGGGGGAACTGGAGGTTCCGCAAGGACCTGCTGGATGACTGGATTGGCAAACAGGCGATGGTGGTTGAGGGCAATGTGCTCGTCGTGGATGATGACCCGGCAATACTAGAGGTGATTAGCGAGGTTATTACAAGGAAAGGGTTTAAGGCAGTGTGCGTGGGTAGTGGGGAGAAGGCCCTAGAGGAGTTGGATAAGCAGCGCTTCGATTTGATTTTCCTGGACCTGGTAATGCCGGGGATAAGCGGCGTGGAGGCCCTCTCTGCGATAAAGGCAAAGGATGATAAAGCCGTGGTGGTAATCGTAACCGGTCATGGGGATGACCCCATAGCCCTGGAAGCAATGTCGCTGGGGCCCTTGTTTCTGATTCGAAAGCCATTCCGGGTAAGTGATATAACTGAGGTTCTCAATGCCGTGGTCAGGGTGCGGCGATGAGTTGCAGGGAAGTGGTTAGGATGGATCTGGGGCATTGAGCGCCGTTTCTATAATCGTTTATCTCTTCAACTGGGTATCAGCCAGCAGCATCCCAATCTGGTCAAATCTCACCTGATAGGTAACTCTACGGGTAATGGATACTTCCAAATGAGCACTGTCATAGAGCTCATCCGTAAGGGCAGGAATAAAGAGTTCTGGCAGAAGTACTGTGGTTTCATCGATTTTAGCGTCGGTGAGTTCGTGGAAACCCAGGGTCATATGCTCCTGGAGCAGTTGCTCGGCTGGAGGATAACAAGGTGGTGCTCTCTGTTACCGACACCGGTGCTGGCATTCCAGATGCGAGCAAAGCCAAGATTTTCGATCCCTTCTTTGCCACAGAAGGTAATTATGGTATGGGGCTGAGTATAGCCTATGGTATTATCACCAGGCATGGCGGAAGCATCGATGTGGAAAGCGGCATCGGCTAGGGGGTGAAAAGATGAAAAAGGGGTTTTCCTCAATTATGATAGGTGATAGGAAGCAGCTTGATGGATAGCTATACTCGTAACAAGAGTGAAGGTATCCCCGCTAAGGCGAAGAGGGCAGAAGGGGCTCTGTGGGGGAGCGAGGAGCTTTACCGGACCATGTTTGAAACGGTCTCGGCATCCATGATGTTGATCGATAAGGACGGTCGAATAGTCGATGTCAGTACTTATCATGTATCCAGCATCGAAAAGGGTAAGATAGCTAGGGAGGACCTGGTGGGGGAGAACATTGTAACACACCCCACCGTTGTGGATGCCGGGCTTTCCGCTGAGTATAAGAGGGTGCTTGAAGGAGAGCCTTTTGAGCAAAAGGACGTGTATTTTCCCTCCTTAATGAGGGGGACTGATGGCTATTTCAACGTGAGAGGGGTACCCCTCTTCAAGGGCGATAATGTGATCGGTGCTATCATAACGCATGAGGAAATAACCGAGCGCAGGCGGGTGGAGGACACGCTGCGGGAGAGCGAGGCAAAGCTGCGCGTTATGTTTGAGTCCATTAGCGATGGGATAACCCTGACCGATTTGGAAGGCAATATTGTGGATCAAAATGGGGCAGCACTTAACATGTTCGGGTTCATTGGGAAGGAAGAAATTGTTGGGCAAAACGGACTTGAGCTTGTTGCTGAGAAAGACCGAACCAGGGCCAGGGAGAATAACAGGAGGATATTTACAGAGGGAAGTGGTGGTACCATAGAGTATACACTTCTGACTAAAGATGGGAGAGAATTCGAAGCCGAGTATAGCGGTGCTCTGGTACGTGATAGTGAGGGAAAGCCAGTGGGATTTATAGGCGTGGCCAGGGACATCACCCGGCGCAAGCTGGCGGATAAGGCGCTTAGGGAGAGCGAGGAGAAGCTGCGCCGCTTCATGGACTCATCAACCGACTTCTACACCATCTGGGATTCAGAGCTAAACCTGATTGATCTCAATGAGGCCTGCTTGAAGTATCCGTTGGTTAATCTTCCCCATGGGGCTAAGAAAGAGGACTTCACAGGGAAAAACATGCTGGAGCTGGAACCCGGTGTTAAGCAGAGAGGCAGATATGACCAGTACCTGGAGGTTATAAGGACAGGGAAGCCCTTCATCGCGGAGGACGTTATTCCTCGTCCCAACTTTGGTGATGTATATTTGGAGGTGAGGACTTTCAAGGTAGGCGATGGCCTGGGCATCGTTACCGAAGATATAACCGAGCGCAAGCATTCAGAGGAAGCGCTGCGTCAGTCAGAGAGGCTGAGGGCATTGGGTGAGATGGCTGCTGGGATGGCTCACGATTTCAACAACATCCTGGCCATCATCCTGGGCCGAGCACAGCTGGCTCTGCAGGATGTGGAGGATGACAAGCTGAGGAAGGGCATCCAGGTTATCGAGCAGACCGCCATCGACGCAGCTATAACGGTGCGCCGCCTCCGTGACTTCGCCGGGGCCAAGGTGGGGCGCGCTTTCGAGGTAGTGGACCTGAATCGACTGGTGGAGGGTGCCTTGCAGATGGTGGAACCCCGTCGAATGGAGATGGTGGAGACGGGGGGTGTAAAGATAGAGATAGGGGCTGATCTGAATGAGGTACCTCCTGTGTCGGGCAACGACGCTGAGTTGAGGGAGGCGCTGGTCAATATCATCTTCAATGCCATGGATGCCATGCCCGAGGGGGGAAAGATCACAGTTAAGAGCGAGCAGGAGGATAGCCTGGTGGTTCTTTCGGTTAGCGATACCGGCATGGGCATGCCTGAGGGGGTAAAGGAAAGGATATTCGATCCCTTTTTCACCACCAGGGCTCCCCATGGCACCGGATTGGGGCTCAGTGTGACCTATGGAATTATTACCAGGCACGGTGGGAGCATCGATGTTGAGAGCGCGCAGGGGGAAGGCACCACCCTTTATATCAGGTTACCCGTGGCCGAGGGAGTGGAGGGGAAGCGGAGTCCGGAGGGTAAGCCTGCCGTTATCAATGGTGCTAAGATACTTCTGGTTGATGATGACGCGGAGGTAAGTGACGTTCTGGGGCTCATGCTCCAGCAGCTTGGTTGCAAGGTTAGGGTAGCTAGCAGCGGGAAGGAGGCGCTTCGCGCCTTTAAGCGTGGGGATTACGGGCTGGTAATCGCTGACCTGGGGATGCCTGACATGTCTGGGAGGGATGTTGCGAGGGCAGTTAAGGGTGCAAGGCCGGAGACGCCGGTGATACTGATCACGGGGTGGGGGGTGCAGGTAGGCCTGAAGGAACTGCCGGAAATCGATGGGGTAATTGAAAAGCCCTTTAGCAAAGATGCACTCTCAGCGCAAATAGCCAAGCTGCTGCATACCGGTAATCGCGCGGGGATTGGATGAAGGTAGACACCACGCAGGGTGCTATCACGCCCTAGAAGAACCTGTTGCACAGAGCAGGAGCTTAAATAAATTCCCTCACTAGGCTGCTAAAATCGCTATCTTAATGGCTCCACCATTATTTATGGGCTTAAGATAAGCTTTCCAATGGGCCTAAATACCCCACTATAATGAGAAGGTAATGTTTACTAACCAAGCCCGGAAGGCGAGCTCATAATATATGAGGCGCTTCTATAGCTAAGCTGACGGGGAGAGCTACAACAGGGAGGGCACACCCTCCGCGGCTTTGGTAAGCTCCATAAGCCTCTCCTCGGCATCCTTTTGCCTCTTCTTCATCATGGAGGATGATTTGGTTACTTGTTTATAAAGCTCCTTAACCCTTGATACATCTCTAAGCTGGGATAGAATAACCGTTACCGTTAAATCGCTCCTGTTTCTGGGATAGTCGCCACTTCTGAGCACGGCATCGCATGCCCTATTCCTTATAATCTCACCCATCTCTCTTACCATGGCCACATTCATCTCCCTGGCTGGAGCGGAGACCAGATACAGAGCCTTTCCCGCATCACTGGGGTCACAGCCTACGGAAAGCTCATACATTGCCTGATCGAGGGCCTCTAAACCCTTCATGGTTTCTTTCCCCTTTTTCCTGAAGCTTCGAGTCCTTTCTATGGGTAGCCTAATTGACCGCAGCGCGGAAGTACCTATACCTATCGCGGACCAGCCCTCTAACGTCTCCATTATGTCACCCGAGTCGACAGTCCTTGCTCCAATATGCTTTCGGCTTACCTCCTCACCGGCGCAGAGTAAATCGAAGAAGGGAGCCACTATTTCTTGGTTGATTCTTTCCATATGATTTACCAGGCTGACATCTTTTTTGAGGAACCGCTCGTTGTCAGCAAGAAATACTGCATCGGCAACCGAGTGGGCCGATTTAATGCAGGTGGCGGTATTGAAGACGCACCTTTCCTCCGAGGTTTCTTCGTGGATAAAAGGAAGCACGACGAGGGCATAAACCGGCTTATCCGGGTATCTTTCCTTCAGCAAATCGCACATTATAGGCAATGCCCCTGAGCCGGTGCCTCCGGCGGCGCCGGCAGTGAGTAAAAAGGCATCCGTCTCATAAAACCTCGGCCCACTCCTTACCGCGTCCAGCACCTTGTAGCCATCCCATTTTGCCAGCGCTGCTCCCACCTCATTTATCTTGCCTACCCCGTGGCCGAAGGTTCTTCCACCCCCGATAATAAGGCGATGATGGAAATCAGACTTTATGGTTTTCAGTCCGGCAAGGTCGGCTTGATCGGTATTTACCGCATAGGCGCCGTTGATTATCTGGATATGTCGATGAGACCGCGCCTTCCTGCCCATCCTTGCGAACTCATCAGCGATTCTACTGCCACACTGTCCCAATCCAACAACAACAAGCTTCATTTAATGCCTCTCTTTCTTTAAATATATCTCCTCGATTGTGCGGAAGTTTATCATGTTATTACTATCCCTGTCAACCCTAATTGACAAGCGGAGGTCGAGATTTCCCCCCGAGGCTGACAGGTCGGCCGACACTTCGGCCTAAATCGGGGTAAGAGTTTAAGTACTGGAAGCATAAAGAGGTATTGACAGGAAGCAGATAGGTCTTCATAATAGTGAACAGGAAAACATAATATAGAAAAGGCTAGGAACAAGACTAGTACGCCTCAAGGCGAGGCCCAGAGAGTCGGGGGAAGCTGGAAACCCGATGCCGGCGCTGGGGGGGAATGGCCTTGGGAGCCTCAAACCGAAAACGCTATCTAGCGAGAGTAGGCTTTGACGGAGAGGGCACCGTTATCAGAGCCCAGGGTATCCCTCGATGTAGGCCGAGTTTTTTTCGCCTCGGGGCGTACCTGATAGAGATACCCCGGTTCAGGCCGAAGTGTCGGCCCCGGGGTAATAAGGGTGGCACCGCGTGGTTTAACCTTCGTCCCTTAAAGGGCGAAGGTTTTTTCGTGTTAAAAGGGAGCCCAGTATTCCCTACGGGGGTCTGGGGGTGTCCCCCAGCTTTAAAAGTCCCCCAAGATTGGGGGATTAGGGGGTTGATTGAGACTATTTCAGCCATCTCTTTAAATAAGATATGGGAAATGGTCTAACCTTCCTATAGGAGTACCATTTATGAAATCGATTTATATAGTAAGAATAGTAGCGAGAAACGACTTGTTTCAGTTTAAAGGGCTGTAGAAATGTACTATCCAACACTTAGCGAGGTCAGAAAACTGAAGAGGCTTGGTAACCTGGTGCCGATATATCGTGAGATCGTTGCCGACCTGGAGACACCGGTCTCCGCCTATTTAAAGACCGCTCGCAGCCCGTATTCCTTCCTCCTGGAGAGCGTCGAAGGCGGGGAGCGATTGGCACGCTACAGCTTTATCGGCACTGAGCCCTACCTCGTGCTCAGGGGAGGTGAGGAAGGGGTTGACCCCTTGCTTTCAATAGCAAGGGAGCTGGACAGATACAGATTGGTTTCCGTTCCCGGCCTGCCCCCCTTCCACGGCGGGGCTGTGGGCTACCTGGCTTATGAGACGGCGAGACACTTCGAGGAGCTGTCCACCCCGGATGCTGACCCACTGAGACTGGCGGAGTCCCTTTTTATGTTTGCCGATAGTGTGCTCGTCTTCGATCACCTCACACACAAGATAAAGGTGGTGAGTCACGTTCACCTCGATGACGGCGACGTGGCGGAGGCATATAGTAGGGCGGTTAAACGGATCGATTCTCTGGTGGAGAGGCTGGAGCAACCGCTCAGGCAGGAAAGGAGCCCCCACCGGGTGCCACCTCCCCCTTCTCCTGCTACTCCCCAGCACCCCGTCTCATCCAATCTCTCCAGGGCCGAATTCGAGGCAAGGGTCGCTCAGGCTAAGGAATACATCGCTGCCGGCGAGATCATTCAGGTAGTGCTATCGCAGCGGCTTAGCAAGGCTACCACTGCCGCTCCCTTCGACATCTATCGGGCGCTGCGGAGCATCAACCCATCGCCCTATATGTATCACCTCCACCTTGACGACTGCGATATCATCGGCGCCTCGCCGGAGCTTCTGGTAAGGGTGGAGGAGGGGGTGGTTTCCACACATCCCATCGCAGGAACGCGCCCCCGGGGGGCTGATACTGCAAAAGACCAGGCTCTGGAACAGGATCTCAAAGGGGACGAGAAGGAATGTGCCGAGCACGTCATGCTGCTCGATCTGGGGCGAAACGACATCGGGCGGGTGGCGGAGCCGGGCACGGTTGAGGTTACCCAGGTCATGGATGTGGAGCGCTACTCCCATGTGATGCACCTGGTGTCTCATGTGCAGGGGAGGCTGAAGGGAGGTCTAACACAGTTCGATGCGCTCAGAGCATGTTTCCCCGCCGGCACGGTCTCAGGCGCTCCCAAGATACGTGCCATGGAGATCATTGCCGAGCTTGAGCCCGACAAGCGGGGCCCCTATGCCGGAGCGGTGGGGTACTTCAGCTTTTCGGGCAATCTCGATACGGCCATCACCATTCGCACCATCGTGATGGTCGCGGGCACCGCCTACGTGCAGGCAGGATGCGGTATCGTCGCCGACAGTGTCCCCGAGCGCGAGTATGAGGAGAGCATGAATAAGGCGCAGGCCCTCATTAAGGCCATCGAGCAGGCGGAGGGGGTATCCTAAAGATGCTGTTGCTTATCGATAACTATGACAGCTTCACCTATAACCTCTTTCAGTACCTCTGTGAACTGGGAGAGGAGGTTCACGTGGCGCGAAACGATAAAATAACCATCGCCGAGATCGGGAAGCTCTCGCCCCAGCACATCGTGATCTCTCCGGGGCCGGGCACCCCGGACCGCGCCGGCATCTCCAATGATGTCATTCGCCACTTCGGTCCCGATATCCCAATCCTGGGTGTTTGCCTGGGGCACCAGTGCGTTGGATACAGCTACGGAGCGGTCGTGACGCGGGCGGGCGAGATCAAGCACGGCAAGTCCTCACTGATCCATCACGATGGCCGGGGGGTGCTTGAGGGGCTACCCAATCCCTTCACCGCTATCCGCTATCACTCCCTGGCGGTGATGAGAGACGGCCTACCCGACTGCCTGGAGGTGACCGCCTGGACGGATAGTGGTATTATTATGGGACTCAGGCACCGGGAGTATCCGGTGGAGGGGGTTCAATTCCACCCCGAATCCATCATGACCGAGGTGGGCAAGGATATACTGAGGAATTTCTTGAGAAAGGAGAATCCCGTCCATGATTAAAGAAGCTATCGATATTCTAGTTTCAGGAAACTCGCTCACAATGGAGCAGGCGGCGGACGTGATGAAGGAGATAATGGACGGGGAGGCGACGCCGGCCCAGTTCGGTTCTTTCGTCACCGCGCTCAGGCTCAAGGGGGAGACGGTGGAGGAGATCGCCGGCATGGCACGGGTGATGCGGGAGAAGTCGGTCCCCGTATCCGTGTCCGGGCCGCTGGTAGACACCTGCGGTACGGGGGGCGACGCCTCGAAGACTTTCAACATCTCCACAACCGCCGCCTTCGTTGTCGCCGGCGCCGGGCTCAAGGTGGCCAAGCACGGCAACCGCGGGATGAGCAGCGGCTGCGGTAGCGCCGACGTGCTGGATGCGCTGGGGGTCAAGATCGAGCTGGGCGCGCCAGAGGTCGAGAAGTGCCTCGAGGATATAGGCATTGGCTTCATGTTCGCTCCTGTCTTTCACCCGGCGATGAAGTACGCCGCCCCCTCTCGGAGAGAGATCGGCATCCGTACTGTGTTCAACATCCTGGGCCCGATGACCAACCCCGCCGGCGCACAATCACAGCTGTTGGGGGTGTTCGAGGAGTCTCTTGTGATGAAGATGGCCCAGGTGCTGTGCATCCTTGGCTGCCAGCACGCCCTGGTGGTGCACGGCGAGGATGGCCTGGACGAGATCACCCTGGGGGGGAAAACCACGGTCTGCGAGCTGAAGGGGGAAGAGATTTCCAGATACTACATAGACCCGGAGGACTTCGGCTTCCCCAGGACCGGCCTATCGAGCCTGAGGGGAGGGCCACCACAGGAGAACGCCGATATACTGAGGCGCGTTCTGCGTGGCGAGAAAGGGCCCTACCGCGATATCGTGCTGGTGAACGCCGCAGCGACGCTGGTCGCCGGCGATTTGGCCAAAGACCTTGAAAAGGGCGTCCGGCTAGCCTCGGAGGCGATAGACAGCGGCAGGGCGATGGAGAAGCTCGAGGGGCTGATTACCCTCAGCCAGCAAATTTAATAACCTCGTTCGCAGCACACACGATGGCAATTTCAAGCCCCCTATCATAGAAAAGGACAATAGCCCTATAGTAGCTTCCGTTAAAGGTCGAAAGAATGATTTTGGATGAGATCGTTGAGGCAAAAGCAGAGGAACTGACGAAGCGAAAGCAAGATATGCCCCTGTCTGCGCTGGAGAAACTCGGCTTAAAAGGTTCGAAAAAGGATTTCGCCGCCGCGCTGAAGGGGGATGATATCCGGCTAATCGCCGAGGTCAAGATGGCCTCTCCATCGCGTGGGGTGCTCCGCACCGACCTCGACCCGGTTAAATTGGCCCGGATCTATGCCCAGAACGGCGCCGCTGCCATATCGGTGCTGACCGAGGAGAGATACTTCGGGGGCAGCCTGGAGCATCTTGCGGCTATCGGAGAGGCAATGGATAATATCCCGCTACTCAGAAAGGACTTCATATTCGATCCCTATCAGGTATATGAATCCCGCGCCGGCGGCGCCTCTGCCCTGCTCCTCATCGTCGCCATCCTGAGCGATAGCGAGCTATCGGAGCTCCTCTCCCTGAGCCATGAGCTTGGCCTCATGTGCTTGGTGGAGGTGCATAACCAGGCAGAGCTGGAGCGAGCCATCATGAGCGGGGCACAAATAATCGGCATCAACAACCGTGACCTCAAGACCTTTGCCGTTGACCTGGAAACCACCAGGCGGTTGCGCCCGCTTATCCCCCAAGACCGCATCGTGGTCAGCGAGAGTGGAATAAAAGATAGAGGGGATGTGCAGAAGTTGCGGCAATGGGGGGTAGACGCCATGCTCGTCGGTGAGGCGCTGGTAACTGCCGGCGATATTGATAAAAAGGTGAAGGAGCTTCTATGACCAGGGTAAAGATTTGCGGTATCACCCAAACCGCCCATGCCCTGGCGGCAGCGGATGCCGGGGCGGACTTCATCGGGCTGGTATTCGCCCCGTCCAAACGGCTGGTAGATGTGGAGCAGGCTAAGGAGATAGTGGAGGCGGTTAAGAGGCATGGAGAGAGAAAAGTCCTGACGGTAGGCGTATTCGTGAACGCCCCGGCCGCTGAGGTTAACCGCATCGCGGAATACTGCGGCCTCGATCGGGTGCAACTGAGCGGCGATGAGCCCTGGGATTACCTAAGAGACATCGAAAGGCCGGTTATAAAGGCGGTCAGGGTGAGAAGAGGGCAGAGCAGCCAGGATATCCTCGCCGAGCTGGCGCCTGGCTACCAGATGCTGGGGGCTGATCTTATCTGCCTGCTGGACTGCCATGTTGCCGGGAGCTACGGGGGCAGCGGGAAAGCCTTCCAATGGAGGGTGGCACAGGAGGCAGCACAAAGGTTCCCGGTGATTATGGCCGGCGGCCTCTCCGCGCAGAACGTGGGCGAGGCGGTGAGACTGACCCGACCCTGGGGAGTGGATGTCTCCAGCAGTGTAGAGATCGAGGGAGTAAAGGACATCTTGAGGATCAAGGCATTTATTGAGGCGGTGCGTAAGGCTGACCGAGTGCTGGTAGAGAAGCTAACATGAAGAAAACCCGTTTGCCGGATAAATGGGGACATTTCGGGCAGTTCGGCGGCAAATTTGTCCCTGAGATACTGATGGCTGCCCTGGATGGCCTGGATAAGGCCTACCGGGATGCACGAAAGGACAGCGACTTTCGAGGGCGGCTCGACGGGCTGCTCCGCGATTATGGCGGCAGGCCAACCCCCTTATATTTCGCCGCCCAGCTCAGCGAGCACTGTGGCGGGGCGCGGATCTACCTCAAGAGGGAGGACCTGGCACACACCGGCGCCCATAAGATCAATAACACCCTGGGGCAGGGACTCCTGGCGGAGCGCATGGGAAAGAGAAGAGTCGTCGCCGAGACCGGAGCGGGGCAGCATGGCGTGGCGACCGCCACCGTCTGCGCCATGCTCGGGATCGACTGCGTCGTCTACATGGGGGAGGAGGATATGCGCCGCCAATCACTAAACGTCTTCCGCATGAGGTTGCTGGGCGCCGAGGTGCGGCCGGTCTCCAGCGGCAGCCAGACGTTAAAGGATGCCATCAATGAGGCCATCCGCGATTGGGTGACCAATGTCGATTCCACTTACTACCTTCTCGGCAGCGTCGTTGGCCCCCATCCCTACCCGGTGATGGTGCGCGATTTCCAGTCGGTAATCGGCAGGGAGGCCCGGCGTCAAATGCTCAAGGCTACCGGCCGCCTGCCCGATTATGCCATCGCCTGTGTCGGCGGGGGCAGCAATGCCATGGGCCTGTTTCACCCCCTGGTTAGGCACCCTTCGGTAAAGCTCATCGGGGTTGAGGCGGGGGGGCTGGGGCTCGATACCGGAAAGCACGGTGCCAGCCTGACCGCGGGGAGTATTGGCGTGCTTCACGGCACAAAATCCTACATCCTGCAGGATGAGGCCGGTCAGATAAGGGAGACCCATAGCATATCGGCGGGGCTTGACTACCCTGGAGTCGGCCCGGAGCACAGCTACTACAAGGAGAGCGGTCGGGCAAGCTACTTCGCCGTTACCGACAAGGAAGCGCTCGAGGGGTTTCACCTGCTATCCCGGAAGGAGGGTATTATCCCCGCCCTCGAGCCGGCACATGCTATCTACTATGCCGCCAGGCTCGCCGCGGAGCTATCCAGGGACCAGACCATTCTCGTCAATCTGAGCGGGCGCGGCGATAAGGACATGGATATCGTAGCCAGGGCACTGGAGGATCAGCCTTGAGCCTTTTCGTACTATCCAGGCGCGTAAAACGGGCGGTGGGTATTACCGCTCAGGCAGAGGTGGTTCATAAATGAGCCGTATAGCCTCTTTTTTTAAATCCCCGACGCGTAAAGGTCAAAAAAAGCGAAAGGCGCTGATCGCCTATCTAATCGTGGGCTATCCCAGCGTGGCGACGACGCTGGAGGTGGTGCCCGCCCTGGTGGAGGGAGGGTGCGACATGATCGAGCTGGGTATCCCCTTCTCCGACCCGCTGGCCGATGGCGCCACCATTCAACGGGCAAGCCACCGTGCGCTTCAGCAGGGGGTTACGCCGCAGCTATGCCTGGAGGTCGCCTCGGAGCTGCGGCAGAGGGTGGATATTCCCCTGATTTTTATGAGCTACTATAACCCGCTTCTCCACTACGGGTTGGATGCTTTTTGCGCCGACTCCTCAGGTGCGGGGATCGATGGGCTGATCGTCCCCGACCTCCCCCCTGAAGAGGGTGCGGGGCTTGAGGCAGTGGCAGCAAAAAAGCGCCTTGACCTCATCTACCTGCTGGCCCTCACCACTACCGAGGAGCGCCTTCGCCTGGTAACCGATAAGTCGCGTGGTTTCATCTATGTGGTATCGCTTAAGGGGGTTACCGGCGCCAGGAATGTGCTGCCCCCTGACCTGGAGGGCTTCATCGGTAGAGTGAGGAGCGTAACCACAAAGCCGCTATGCGTCGGCTTCGGCATCGCCACCCCGGAGCAGGCCCGCCGTGTAGCCTCTCTTGCCGATGGGGTGATCATAGGCAGCCGAATCCTGGATATTGTAGAGAGCAGCGATCAGCCCGCCACGGCAGCAGGAGACTTCATCCGCGAGATCAGGAAGGCGCTGTCCCCTCATGATCTCGTTTGAATAGATAATGGGTAGGTTGGAGCATCCGCTTCAACCCAGTGATACCCCTTTAGCGGGTGGGTGGTAAATAGCCAATCTGTCATTGCTTGGCAATCCCCATGTCTCATTATAGAAAACCCCTGAGATTGCCACGCCCCCCGATTTATCGGGGCGGCAATCCCAAAGAGGTGCAGGATGCTTCCTGCCGGGGGTCTGGGGGTGCCCCCCAGTTTATGTTTCTCCCCCCTCTCCTTGAGGAGAGGGGGACTGGGGGTGAGGTGAATAACCCACATATTCATTACAATTCTGTCCGTCATTGCCCTCATCATCTGTGAGCGCTGCCGGTGCGACTCGGCCCGCATCCTTGATGCCTAGCAGCTCGCACTGCGGTATTGACCTATGCCAGACCCTCCCTACAAAAAAACGCATATTTGTAAGGGTTTTCCCCACATAAAAATATACATACTTTCCCCACAATAAATACAGACTTTTTCTAGAGACAAATGGCGCATCTTGTGTTATTCTCAATATGAGCGTTCGCCAGGGCGCTTCCTGCAAGTGGCCACAATCACATGCGGGCAAAACTGGGGATTCACGTACAAAAGAATATCGGATAAGGAAGTATGGTGAATCTATGGTTTTGCCTAAAATAAACCTTTGAGCGGGGTGTAGAAGCCTATCGCTGAAGGTTTTTTTGTCGCCGCACAACTTTGTACCAACCCCGATCAGGGCGTCAGGTCAGCGTATTTCCAGTGGTATTATGCGCTTAATATTGATTTATGTGAGGATAATATGTCGATAAACTATATAAACTTTGATATAAACCCAATTGAGAATTCCACACGAAACATATCCTCGTGGTGGGTTAATAGCATTTCAATTTGAAACTAAAAGGAAGGTGAAGAAATGAAAGCTAAGGTAGTGTATTTGACAATGGCACTGGCGCTGGTGTTCTCGACGGTGGGAGTGATGGTGCCGGGAATGGGCAGCGCCGGGTCAGTGGAGCTCGCCCAAGCCGATGCGGCGACGGAAGCCGGCGTCGAGGAAACGATGCTAAATCTCCCGCTCTATTTCGTCGAGAACCAGGGGCAGGTGGACGAGCGCGTGGCCTACTACGTGCAGGGCCGCGACAAGACCCTCTACTTCACCGCCCAGGGCGTGACCTTCGTACTGAGCGGTCCTGGGGAGGATGCCTACTCTCAAGAGCGGTATGCCCTCAAGCTGGCGTTTGTGGGGGCCGACCCCGACGTGCAGCCCGTAGGAGAGGAGCAGACAGAGGCGATTATCAGCTACTTCAAGGGCTCCCCGGAAGAATGGAAGACGGGGCTTCCCACCTACGCCAGCGTGGCCTACCCTGACCTGTGGCCCGGGATTGACCTGGTCTACAGCGGCGGCGTCAGCCAGTTGAAATACACCTTCCTGGTGCACCCGGGGGTCGACCCAAGCCGGATCAGGCTGGCCTACGATGGGGCGAGCGCGGTGACCCTCAACGATGATGGGCAGCTGGAGGTGAGCACGCCGGCGGGCGGCTTCAACGACGACCGGCCGGTGGCCTACCAGGAGGTCGGCGGGCAGCGAGTGCCGGTGGAGGCGAGCTACGCTCTTGACGAAGAGGCACACAGCTACGGCTTTGAGGTGGGGAGCTATGACCCCGACAGGCTGCTGGTGATAGACCCTGCGGTGCTGGTCTACTGCGGCTACATTGGCGGCTCCGGCCGGGACGAGGGCTACGGCATCGCCGTGGACGGCTCGGGCTGCGCCTACATCACCGGCAACACCATGTCCGACCAGAGCAGCTTCCCCGAGACCGTTGGGCCGTACCTGACATACAACAGCAAGTGGGACGCTTTCGTGGCGAAGGTTAATGCCGGCGGCACCGGGCTGGACTACTGCGGCTACATCGGCGGCTCCGGTGATGACTTGGGCTACGGCATCGCCGTGGACTCCTCGGGCTGCGCCTACATCACCGGCAGGACCGAGTCCAACCAGAGCACCTTCCCCGTGGCCGTGGGGCCGGACCTGACCCACAACGGCGGCATCGGCGACGCCTTCGTGGCCAAGGTCAATGCCGGCGGCACTGGGCTGCTCTATTGCGGCTACATCGGCGGCTCCGACGATGACTGGGGCTGGGGCATAGCCTTGGACGGCTCAGGTTGCGCCTACGTCACTGGTGAGACCTATTCCGACGAGACCACCTTCCCCGTGATAGTTGGGCCGGACACTAGCTACAACGGCAACAACGACGTCTTCGTGGCCAAGGTCAATGCCGGCGGCACCGGGCTGGACTACTGCGGCTATATCGGTGGCGATGCCTTGGACGAAGGCAACGGCATTGCCGTGGATGGCTCGGGCTGCGCCTACGTCACCGGCCGCACCTTGTCCGGCAATACTACCTTCCCCGTGGCCGTGGGGCCGGACACTAGCCACAACGGCGACAACGACGCCTTCGTGGCCAAGGTCAAAGCCGGCGGCACAGGGCTGGACTACTGCGGCTACATAGGCGGCTCTGAATATGACATGGGCTACGGCATCGCCGTGGACGGCGCGGGTTGCGCCTACGTCACTGGCTCCACACTCTCCGATGAGACCACCTTCCCCGTGATAGTTGGGCCGGACACTAGCTACAATGGCATATGGGATGTATTCGTGGCCAAGGTCAATGCCGGCGGCACCGGGCTGGACTACCGCGGCTACATCGGCGGCTCCAACAAGGACTACGTCATAGGCATCGCCGTGGACGGCTCGGGTTGCGCCTACGTCACTGGTCAGACCTATTCCAACGAGACCACCTTCCCCGTGACTGTGGGGCCAGACCTGACATACAACGGCATATGGGATGTATTCGTAGCCAAGGTCAATGCCGGCGGCACCGGGCTGGACTACTGCGGCTACATCGGCGGCTCCGGTGATGACACCGGCATCGGTATCGCCGTGGATGGCTCGGGCTGCGCCTACGTCACCGGCCGCACCGATTCCGACGAGACCACCTTCCCCGTGGCAGTGGGGCCGGACCTGACCTTCAACGGTGGCGAATACGGTGACGTCTTCGTGGCCAAGGTCTCCGAAACACTCACACCACCCGCCGCTCCTGTGGCCTATGTAGACATTGGCAACACAACAAGCGAAGTGGGCCACAACCTGCAAGGATGGGGTCCTATGGAAGGCGAGGTAAGTCTAGGGGGTCGAGGGGGTTATGGTGGGGTGGATGACTGCCGCAGCACGGTGAATTCCTCGGAGTGTAGTAACCCTGATCTGTTCTGGGGGTCATTGACACTAGATATCGGCACAGGAATGACCGCTACAGAACTGAAACTAAGAGTACTTGATGGAATAGGTAACGACAGTTTCAAGGTATATGTGAACGATAACCCGGTCTACACCTACGATTGGTCTGGAGATACCTCTGAGAATTGGTTTGAGCACCCGATAGATATATCTGCGCAGCAGTTGAGTGGAAGCATAACGGTGACAATAAACTCTACCGCATCGGCGTGGAGCGGTTGCGGCACCTGGGGACAGCTAGCGGTTGACTGGGCTAAGCTCTATGCTGAGCCTACTCCGACACCAACGCTTACTCCCACCCCAACGCTTACTCCCACCCCTACCCCTACTCCAACGCCTACACCAACGCCAACACCTCCTGCTCCCTCCTGCTTCATCGCCACCGCTGCCTACGGCACATCGACGGCTGAGGAAATCAATGTGTTAAGGGCATTCAGGGATGAAGTGCTGCTGGAAAGCACACTGGGCTCTCAACTTGTGGAGTGGTATTACCAGACTAGCCCACCAGTGGCGGATTTCATATCGGAAAACAGCTTTTTGAAGACTTTGGTCAGGGAGCTACTAGTTGACCCCATTGCTTCGTTAGTCGAAGTCACGCAGAGTATTTGGGGGGATTAAGGCCCTAGACAGGTGGATTATAGGGGGCTACCCGGCACTAAATATGCTCCTCTTGGAGAAGGGTAGTAGGATAATTAAAATAACAAGGGGGAAATATGGGAGATTTTTTAACGTTTCGCAGAATGATAACAACCATTATCATTCAGATTGTGTTCTGGCTAGGCCTTATCGGCATCATCGGGTGGGGGGTTTTTATAATTATTGATGCCAATGACTCGTACTATGGCTGGGAATGGGAGGGGGTGGTAGCAGGTGTGCTAACTTTAATTCTCGGCCCCATAATTTGGAGGGTGTACTGCGAGATTCTGATTCTGCTTTTCCGTATGAATGAAACCCTTACTGATATTAGGAAAATCCTTAAAAAACAAAGGAAGGAAGAGAAGCTGTCTATAGATGAGGAATCGTTTGAATAGATAATGGGTAGGTTGGAGCATCCGCTTCAGGCCACCCGTGGTTTTACCAGGCAACAGTTGTAAAAGGGGAATCTGGCGGGGGTTTGGGGGTGTCCCCCACTGGCGGGGGTCAGGGGTCATCATCCGGCTTGACCGGATGATCCATGAAGCATGCTGAGCCAATTTATGGATTGCCCGATCAAGTCGGGCAATGACAGGTACGGTGGAAGGCGGGCAGTGACAGGTATTACACGTGTAGGGTGATGATAGGTATGTTGGATTATGAAAAAGGGACAACATAACAAGAGGATAACACCCCGGGGTCATCATCCGGCTTGACCGGATGATCCAGGTAGGGTGTCACCCATCTATATCTTTTGAAAGTTAGCTATTAGTCTTGCTGAAAGGGGAGTCCAGAGGGGGATCTCCTCTGGCTGGGGTCTCCCCGATATATTGGGGCTGGCAATCCCCACGTAGCATGACAGAACGACACTGAGACCCGATACCCGCCGCGTGGCCTCGATCCGCCGGGTAGGCTGGCCAAGCCTGTTGCCCGACTTGATCGGGTAATCTAGCCAGCCTACCCATTGTCATGCTGAACTCGTTTCAGCATCTCGACCATGAGATTCCGAAACAAGTTCGGAATGACAGAGAACGTAGCTCCATTTTTCGTAGCAATGACGGGGAAAAGACGGTGAACGGTGAGGTGTCATTGATGTACCACATGAATACACCTCATTGACCTTTGCGGGCCAGCTTGTTATATTAAGGGAAGCGTGGCTGATGTCCAACCGTTTTACGGTCTTCGTTATAATCCCGAGCGGATCGGCGACCTTTCCGCGGTAATCACTCCCCCTTATGATGTGATCTCCACTGCGGAGCAGCTTATCTATTACCGCAGCAGCCCCTACAACGTGATCAGGCTTGAGTATGGAGAGGAGCGACCCGATGATTCGCCACAAGACAACAGATACACCAGGGCTGCCCTGACCCTGGAGCACTGGCTTAGCCAGGGCATGCTAACCCGTGAGCAGCGTCCCGCTTTCTATCTGGTGGAGCACCGCTTTACATATCAGGGTAGCACGAGGAGCCGCTTCAGCCTCCTCGCCAGGGTAAGGCTGGAGGCCCTTTCCGGCGACGGCGGCATTCGCCCCCACGAGATGACCATGAGGAAGCCGGGGGAGGACCGCCTCCGCCTGCTACAGTCATGCCGCGCCAACTTCAGCCCGGTAATGGGGCTGTTCCATCACCACGGAGAGGGGGTCCAGTCGCTATTCCCCGATGCGATGGACAGACCTGCCCTGAACGCGGTGGACCGCAACGGGGTTACCTACGCCATGTGGGTGATTACAGATGAAAAGGATACTGCCAGGGTATCCGACTTCTTTGCCAATAAGACCCTCTACATCGCCGATGGGCATCATCGCTATGAGACAGCCCTCGCCTACCAGAAGGAGCAGCGCTCCTTACGCACTGCCCATACCGGGGATGAAGCGTTCAACTTCGTGATGATGACGCTCACCTCCGCCGGCGACCCCAACCTCATCATGCTGCCCACCCACCGTCTGGTGCGCGGAATCAACCCAGAGAGGCTGGCCCAACTGAAGCGTGAGCGGAGCGCCTACTTCGATGAGGAGTTCCTCCCGCCTTCATCAATCCCATCCCAGACCCTGGAAGGCTGGATGCAAACCCTAAATGAGCAGCTGGTGACCGCGTTCGGACTCTATGGCCTTGACGGGGATCACCTGTGCCTGCTGCGGGCGAGACCGGGAATGATACCCACAATCCAGCCAGACGTACTGCAGCACCTGGATGTTAATGTCCTTCATCAGGTGGTTTTGCGCCAGATGCTGGGCATCGATAGCCCGGAGCGGGAGGAGGAATGCCTGGAGTATACCCGCGAAGGTTTGGAGGCCATCTCCCGGGTGGATGCCGGGGAGTATCAGCTAGCCATCCTGCTTAATCCCACCCCCATCTCCAGCATCATGGCGGTGGCTGACCAGGGGGTGAGGATGCCGCAAAAGTCCACCTACTTTCACCCCAAGACGCCCACCGGCCTGGTGATAAACCCACTGTGGGACGATTTATCACAATCCGCGGACCCAAAGTAGCACTATTGGAAGACGTAGAACTCTGTGGTGCTATTGCTATACGATGGCTGAGCCTAAACGCTGTTGGCCAATCACATGTATAATCTGAAAGACTGCTAAAATAGTCTCAATCAACCCCCTAATCCCCCAATCTTGGGGGACTCTTTAAAGCTGCCCCGATACATCGGGGAGACCCCCGGCCCCGATATAATCGGGGCACCTCTTTTTCAGCATTCTCTCTGAATATAGCTATACAGCTTTGTTATCCACATTGAGGCGGGGTATTTAAAAAGCTCTCTCTCATCTCCCGGGCGACCTCCTCGGGCAGGGTCTCGATAATCCAAATATCGTAGAAGCGCTCCATAGAACCAGCATCGCTGGTATAGAGCGGCCTAAAAACCGGCCTCGATATTATGCGGGCGCTCATGAGGAAATAATCAGGGCGCTCCGCAAGCGGTGCCGAATAGGTGATCAGGTTAAAGGAATTTATACCCATCGCCCTGTAGCAGCGCAGTATTTTCAAAATAGCGGCGGCGAAATCCCCGGTTTGCCCTTCATCCAGGTCCATCAGGTTTACGGCACGCTTTAATATCACCTGAACCTCGTTATTCCCCCTGGGAGCGAAGCTGGCTATTACCGCCAGGGAATCGTTTTCCCCGATATACCTCTCACCAATCTCCCGCTCAGCCCGGATCAATTCCTGCCAGTAGCTTGCTCCCTGCCGCTGCAGGTATTCCTCGCTTTTCACCATGAGCCTCTCCAGTTCCGGCGTGGGGGCACGATCCACCACTATCTGTACATGGGGGTGTATTATGCTCGCCCCGCTGGGCGGCAGGTGATTCCAGATCCACAGGGGGTATTTCGCCTCTGGGTCCTTTTGGTGCACCAGGGCAATGTATTCCTTCGATACAGTTAGGTTATCCACCAGCATCTCGGTGGTAAATTCGTCCAGCTCCAGGTAGTGCCTCCCCGTCAAGGTAGCCACGGCGTGGTATTCGGCAAAGGGGTATAGATTGGGAAAGAGCAGGCATTCCCCCCTCTCTATCCTGCCGCCCGGGAGCAGCCTTGACGGGAGTTTTGGCGTTCTCTGTCGTATGTTCTCGGCGCAAAAGAAACAGCCAGACCTTGTCCGCTCCACCATCTCCTTGACCACTAGCTCACCTTTCTGTGCCTGCTTCACCCTTCCCGCCCTGGTTACATTGATCCTGCTCTGTGAACCGGTCAAGGGGTCCTCCCGATACTCAATTGGCTGGATCTCGCTCTCAAATTGAAGCGCAGGGCTCAGAAGCTCCTGGCTCTTTACCTCTCTGCGAAACTGCATCGTGCAACCCCTCAGTGGTGAGAAATGGTTAGTTATTATAGCACATCGTAGCTCCCTTAAAGGGGGGTTACAATCAGATAGAGCGATTACTACTTTAATTGCGCTCAAGCCGACCCGCCGACCTCATGGGCCGAGGAGTCCCGGCCAGATATCCCTCTCCCAACAGGGACGGTGGGCGAGGCTATGAATTACCTGCCCTTCCACACTGGCGGTCTATTCTGGGCATAGGCTATCGCCCCCTCCATGAGGTCCTCACTGGTTAGGGCCGCGGCCATGATAGTGTCGGTGGCCGTTGCTTCCTCATCGGTGGGATAGATGTACCTGAATGCAGCCTCCTTGGTTAGCCTTATCGCCAGGGGGGCATTTTTACATAGACGTTCCGCCAGGGCGGTGGCGGCGGGCATAAGCTTATCGGCTGGAACGACCTTGTTAACGAGACCTACCTCGTACGCTCGCTGCGCGCTTATCGGGTCTCCGGTGAAGAGCATCTCCATTGCTATTGCCGTTGGTATATAGCGGGGGAGGTGAGCGCTACCGATGGCGGATGATCCGATCTGTACCTCAGTAATGGCGAAGCGGGCGTCCTCGCTGGCGATCCTCAGGTCGCATTCCATGGCTAGAAGCCAGCCTCCAGCATAGGCGGGACCGTTTACCGCAGCGATAATGGGTTTCCAGACCTTGAGAAGGCCGGGACATAGAGCGTTACGATTCTCCCCCGGCCTTATGAAGGATCCCTGCGCCGCCCGCTCTCTGAGATCGAGCCCGGCGCAGAAGGCCCTCCCTGCGCCGGTAAGGACGGCTACCCACAGGTCGTCATCATCCCGGAAGTCTATCCATGCCTTCTCCAGCTCGCCCAGCAGCTCGTAACTGAGGGCATTTCTCTTCTCGGGGCGGTTCAGGGTGAGATAGGCGATCCTTCCCTTCTTCTCATACAGAAGGACAGACATATCGACCTCCTTCGTGTGATGGTGATTGCAAAAATAGACTCGTTTGTGCGCCGCAGTTTGTGCTCTCTGTCGCCTTCCACCAGGCTGGTAGGGGTCTGTGGTTACCGGAAGGGTAGACCTACGGGAGTTGCCAGAACTTGCCCTCGGTCTTTATCGCCGGGGCGAGCACCATCTCGACGCGCTGCATCTCCTTGATGGACTGCGCACCACACATGCCCATGGCGGTGCGCAGTGCCCCGATGAAATTCTGTGTTCCGCCGGTAACCGAGGCCGGCCCGAGGAGTATCTGCTCCAGGCTACCCGAGGTGCCTACCCTGATCCTTGTCCCTCTGGGTAATGCCGGGTGGGGGTTAGCCATGCCCCAGTGGAAGCCTCGCCCCGGTGCCTCCTGGGCCTGAGCCAGGACCGAGCCCAGCATTACAGCATCGGCACCGGAGGCGAAGGCCTTACAGAGGTCGCCACCGGTGCGGATACCGCCATCGGTGATAACGGCAACATACCTACCGGTTTCCTTGAGATATTGCTCCCGTGCTGCGGCGCAGTCCATGGTCGCCGTTACCTGGGGGACGCCGACCCCCAGGACCTCCCTTGTGGTGCATGCTGCTCCGGGTCCCACGCCGACCAGGACGCCGGCGATTCCCTCCCTCATCAGGGCTAATGCTGCGCTGTAGCTGACGCAGTTGCCCACAATAATCGGTGCGGGCATTAGCTGGCAAAGCTCGGAGAAAACAAGCCCGTGATAGCTTTTTGAGAGGTGTCGAGTGGAGGTCACCGTGGACTGCACCACGAAGATATCCACCCCTGCCTCAGCGGCGACAGGGGCAAATTGCTTGGTGTTCTGGGGCGTCACTGAGGTGGCACAAATCGCTCCGGCGCGCTTAATCTCCTTTATTCGTTCGGCAACCAGGGTTTCCTTGATCGGCGCGGAGTAGACCTTTTGCAGGAAGGGGGTGACCTCGCCATCGGGGACGCTCGCCACCTCCGCCAACACCGCATCGGCATCCTCATAGCGGGTCTGTACCCCTTCCAGATTGAGCACCGCAAGACCGCCTAGCCTGCTCAGCAAAGCGGTAAAGCGGGCGTCCACCACAGCATCCATGGCGGAGGCGAGGATGGGGAGGGGAAAGGTAAGGTTCCCCATGATAAAATCTACGTTTACCTGTTCCGGGTTAATGGTAATATCCCCTGGGACCAGAGCCACTTCGTCAAAGCTGTAGCATCGCCTCATCTCTTTGAACTGGGGGACAGGCATAATCTATCCTCCTCGCCCTTGAATTATAATGGTAAAGGAAACTATATCAGAGGAGGAGGCCCAAAGTCAACGCTGATGAGCTCATTCGGATAGTGAGTGCACCCTGGATTATGAGAGGGTGGTAGAATAGAAATGCTATAAGAGTCCAATGGATGGACTAGGCAATGGTCGGTAAGCTATAATGGTTCACAAATACACAGAATGGATTAGTGACAATGGCAATCTATATTAAGACGTTGTCCTTCTCCACCAGAGGGGCGTTCAAGCCGGAGAGGGACGACAGCAGGGTAAACGATGCCCTCCAGCAACTTCAAAGCCAGGGAGCTAAAATCAGCGATGTTAGAGTGGCCTTCGGAGAAAGCTTGGTGATCTACCTGATCATATACGAAGCCACCAGCCCCATAATCTAGCCAGAGCTGGATTGATGCCGATCCTTTACATCGTAGCCACCCCGATAGGCAACCTGGAGGATATTTCCTTCCGTGCGCTGCGTGTCCTCCGAGAGGTGGCGCTCATTGCAGCGGAGGATACCCGTAAGACCAGGCGCCTCCTCACTGCCTATGGTATTAAAACCCCCTTAACCAGCTACCACGAGCACAGTAGAGAGGCCAAGCTATCCTACCTGCTAGGTCGTCTGGAGCAGGGGGATGTGGCACTGGTTTCTGAAGCGGGGATGCCCGGGATAAGCGACCCGGGCTATGAACTGGTGGTGTCAGCAATAGAGCGGGGCATCCCGGTTGTCCCCATACCTGGCCCCTCTGTTCTGGTCACCGCTCTCGCCGTCTCCGGGCTAAACGCCAGCGAGTTTATCTATGTCGGTTTCCTGCCCCGTAAGAAGGGTCAGCGGAGGAGGCTGCTGGAGCAGGTCGCCGATGAGGAGAGGACTATATTGGCTTTCGAGGCGCCTCACCGTGTCATAGCTGCTCTGGGGGATATCCTGGGTGTTCTGGGGGACCGCCGGATCGCTGTCTGCCGCGAGCTGACCAAGGTTCATGAGGAGATTTTTCGGGGGACTGTGAGCGCCGCCCTTTCCCATTTCCGCGAGCCGGTAGGTGAGTTCACCCTGGTGGTTGAAGGGAAGGCGAAAGGGGAGAAGGAAGTGAGTGCCTCCGCGGAAGAGGAGCTGTGCCGCTTATACCAAGAGGGCTTTTCGGCTAAGGACGCTGTCTCCCAGGTGGCAAAAGCTACAGGTATTGGAAAGAGAGAGCTCTACAGGCTCTGGATAAGACTGAGCTAGCCTTTACGGCGAGTATTGAGCTTGTTAAATAAACACAACCTTTCTCATTACAAGGAGTAATTAGGCCCATTGGAAAGCTTATCTTAATCCCAATAGTGGAGTCATCATCCGTTTATAATAGCGTTTTTTACCGCCTAGTGAGGGGAATTATTCAAGCCTTTACTTTGTGCAGCAGGCTCTGTTGTGATAAAATAAATCAGCTATGACTGAGCGCATCTTTATCGGGGTCGCCTGGCCCTATGCCAATGGGTCGCTTCACCTGGGACAGATCGCCGGTGCCTATTTGCCAGCGGATATATTTGCCCGCTACCATCGCCTCAAGGGCAACGATGTGCTCATGGTCTCCGGATCAGACCAGCATGGCACCCCTATTACAATACGCGCGGAGAAAGAGGGCAGGCCACCAAAAGAGATTGCTGACCGCTTTCACGAGGAATTTCTCGATTCGTGGCGGAAGCTGGGAATCTCTTTTGACCTTTTCACTACTACCGATACTCCCAACCATCAAAGGCTGGCCCAAGACCTATTTCTGACCCTTCAGGATAAGGGATATATCTATCGTGATACCATGACGCTACTCTACTGTTCTAGCTGCAGCAGGTTTCTGCCCGACCGCTATGTGGAGGGGACCTGCCCCTACTGCGGCTTTGAAGGGACAAGGGGAGACCAGTGCGATAAGTGCGGCAAGCCGCTGAACCCGGTGGACCTGCTCGATGCCTATTGCCGATTATGCACCTGCCCTCCGCAGGTCAGGGAGTCGGAGCACTTCTTCCTCCGCCTGAGCGCATTCAACGACCAGCTCACCGAATGGGTGAAAGGGCAGTCCCACTGGAAGCAGAATGTTAGTAATTTTACCATAAACTATTTAGCCGAGGGGCTGAAGGATAGGGCGATAACCAGGGATATTGAGTGGGGTATACCGGTGCCCGTTAATGGATTCGAGAACAAGCGACTCTATGTGTGGTTTGAGGCGGTGATCGGCTATCTCTCGGCGAGCGTGGAGTGGGCGGAGCGCCGTGGCGATGGGGATAGCTGGCGACAGTTCTGGCAGGGGGATGCCAGGTCCTATTACTTCATAGGTAAGGACAATATCATCTTTCACACCATTATCTGGCCGGCGGTGCTCCTGGGCTATGGAGGGCTCAACCTCCCTTACGATGTTCCTGCCAACGAGTTCCTCACCCTGGGGGGGCGGGCGCTCTCTACCAGCCGCAACTGGGCGGTCTGGCTACCCGATTATCTGGAGCGCTATGATCCCGATCCCTTACGCTACTTCCTGTCGGTGTGCATGCCCGAGGAGGGGGATAGCGATTTTTCATGGCGGGAGTTTGTGCGCCGCAATAACGATGAGCTGGTGGCTACCTATGGAAACCTGGTTCATCGGGTGCTTACTATGACCTATCGCAACTTCGGCGGCCAGGTGCCCGCGCCTGCTGAATTCGATGAGCGAAGCAACGCCATGGTTAAGAAGGCTGAAGATGCCCTCGACAGTATCGGCGGGTTGCTTGGGCGGTGTCACTTCAGGGAGGCGATTAGAATGGCGATGAGCCTGGCACAGGAAGCGAATCGCTACCTGGATGAGAAGGCTCCCTGGAAAAGGCTTGAGGATGAGCGTGAAGGAGCTGCCACCAGTTTATATGTGACCCTCTCTGTAATCTCGTGTCTCAAGACGCTTTTTTATCCCTTCTTGCCTTTTAGCTCGCAGGAATTGCATGAGCTTCTCGGCTTTGAAGGGAGGGTAGAGGATGGCGGCTGGTCGATAGACAGGTTGTCACCGGGCCAAAAGCTGGCTCCTCCCCAGCCCCTTTTTAGCAAGCTGGATGAGGAAATAGTGGCCGAGGAAGATGCCAGGCTGGAGCATGCCCGTGTTGGTTGATTCTCATACCCACATCGATATGCGCCTTTTCAATAAAGACCGCGACCGGGTGTTGGAGAGGGCCAGGGGTGCCGGGGTGGTGGCAATGGTCGATGTGGGCTGCGACCTCGACTCCAGCAGAGAGGCGGTAAGGCTGGCGGCGCTATACCCTGAGGTTTTCGCTGCCGTGGGGTTTCACCCCCATAGCGCTGCTAGGATGAGGGATGATGACCTGGAGAGGTTGTCTGAGCTGGCCCGGCAACCCAAGGTGGTAGCCATAGGGGAGATCGGGCTTGACTTTTATCGCAATCTATCGCCAAAGGAGATACAGATCGAGGCATTTAAAAAGCAGCTGGCATTAGCACGCGGGCTCAATTTGCCGGTGATCGTTCACTGCCGCGATGCTCAGGAGGAGGTGCTCGGCATACTCACCGGGTGGTCTAACGGCATAGGTGGGGTTGGTGGAGCGGATGGAATGACAGAATCTATAGGCGTGCTCCATTGCTTTAGCGGTGATAGCGAGCTTAGCCAGAGATATATTGAGATGGGATTCCTCCTTTCCATTGCAGGTCCCGTCACCTATCCCTCTTCCGGTGCCTTTGAGATTGCCCATCACATACCACTGGACAGGCTACTCATTGAGACCGATTGCCCCTATCTGGCTCCCCAGCCCTATCGGGGCAAGAGGAATGAGCCAGCGAATGTTTCTTTGGTCGCGGAGAAGATTAGCGAGGTCAGGGGAGTGCCCAGCGATGTGGTTGCGGAGCACACCACCGCGAACGCGTCCCGGCTCTTCCGGCTGCCCCTTTGAGTGAAAGGAGTTTTATGTCGGTAGCTTCTATTTACGAGTCGATTAATGAAGGCCTGGGGATGGTGGAGGAGAAGCTAAAAAGCTTTGCCCAGGTGGACCTCCCCTGGGTGGCGGATCCATTGGTCTATGTTCTGGAGAGCACGGGCAAACGGATACGGCCCGGGCTTACACTGCTTGCGGGCAGGTTTCATTACTACGACCTGGAGTCATTGGTACCCATGGCTGCGGCTATCGAGCTGTTCCATAATGCTACCCTGGTCCACGATGATGCGGTGGATAAGGCTTCGTTGCGGCGGGGCAAGACTGCAGTGAATAGCCTTTGGGGGGAGGGCGTCGCAGTGCTTTTAGGGGACTACCTTTTCTCCCTTGCTGCCGACCTGGTCTGCAGCATTGGTAACTTCAGGGTGATGAACCTTTTCGCCAAGACCCTGACCGAGATATCCAGCGGTCAGTTGAGAGAGACTTTTAACGCTTATAGCTGGCGCCAGGATCGCGAGGGCTATTATGAGCAGATATATAGCAAGACCGCTTCTCTCTTCGCCGCCGCTACCGGTACCGGGTCGGTGCTGAGCCAGGCCCCGGAGGAAGCGGTGACGGCGCTCACAAGCTACGGGAAGAATCTTGGCATGGCATTCCAGGTCATCGATGATATCCTGGACGTCATTGGCGATGAGGGGGAGATGGGAAAGCCGGTGGGCAGCGATCTCATACAGGGTACCCTGACACTGCCGATAATCCTGCTTATGGAGAAAAACCCCGATGGCAACCACCTGAGGGAGCTATTTGAAAAAAGTGAGGATCCGCCGGATGTCGCTCGGATTATTGAGATAGTGCGCAACTCGCCCATTATTGATGAGTGCTACCGGATCGCCGGAGGCTTCCTATCCCAGGCCTGCCGCGCCCTGGAGACGCTGCCGCAGAACTCCTGCAGCCGGTCTCTCCGTGAGTTAACGGACTACGTTATTGAGCGCAGGAGTTAGAACTTGCCGAGGGCCTTGATCTGTTAACCTCTACCCCTTGGGTACAAGCTTCAGTGCCTCTTCTACCTCCATCACCGGCACATTGTCAAACTTACCAAGGTCATCCCAGGCCATGATAGCGGCCAGCATAAGTTTAGGGTCGTCAGGTCCCTCAGTCAGAGTGAAATTTCGTCCACCTGTGAGATCGGTCCATTCGCCAATCAATTTCAGCCCTTGGGGGAGTCCTGTACCTATCTCCAGTCGCCTTTTAACGACCTCATCCCTTTTCTCCGGTTCATAAGTGAAAATACTCATCCACAGCATTTTACCCCTCCTTTTCTTTATGCTATATTCCCCTCGAGGCCTTCGGAGCCCCTATAGTACCGGGGCTGCTCCCTCCTTAGCCGGTCCAGCCACGCCACTGATTTCACCTCACGCTCCAGAACGTACCTGATGTAGTGGCGCATAAGGCTCTCCAGCTCCCGGGATAGGTCCTGGTTAATACTCAACCGGCTGGCTTTAGAGTAGTCACTTTCTTGCAGGAAGCGCATCACCTTGAGGCCGTTGAGGGAGATGGGATGGGACAGGGGCTCCTTCTCCCGGCATGCGGGGCAGAGCACACCGCCGCCGCTTGAGCTAAAGAAGTTACCTCTCGGCTCTAAGGACGATTTACAGCCCAGACAATGGTGAAGCTCGGGCTTATAGCCCAAATGGGTGAGGAGGTTTACCTCGAAGTAGCGCAGGGTCAGCTCCCCATTATCGGTCTCAGAGAGCCGGTGTAGAGTATCGAGTAGCAGCTTATAGAGCCGGTAGTTCTCCACGTTTTCTGCGGTGAACTGCGCCACCAGCTCGGCGGCATACAGGGCCAGGCTGGTGCGCCACAGGTCGCTCCTTAAGGGGAGGAAGCTTGAGATTGTCTCCGATTGGGTGATAATGTCCAGGTTCTGCCCCCGCGCCAGCATCAGGGAGCATTGAGTGAGCAGCTCGAGGTGACCGCCCATCTTGCTCTTGGGTCGGCGCACCCCCTTGGCGATGGCGCTGAATTTGCCCAGGTTGGGGGTATAGAGGGTGAGGATCTTGTCCGCCTCCCCCAGGTTCATGTGCTTTAAGACAATGGCTTCAGTTTTGTAGACCTTTGGCGCGGTCATTTCTGACCTTATAACCTTTTCTGAACCGACTCACTGGTTAATTCTCGAATGGCATCGGATGCAATCCACTTAGCACTTCTCGAATCCAAATTTTCAATTTCTTTGGAAGTCTCGATGGCCTTTCTATTCAAATTAGCGTTCCGTTTCCCGATCTGCCTGAGCGCCCAATTGACCGCTTTCTTGACAAAGTTACGATTGTCGGATGCCTCTCTCCTTATAATGGTAAGGAATACCTCGAATTGCTTGTCATCCGCTTTCTTGTCGCAGACAGCCAGGCGCGCCATCAGTACAAACCCTGCTCTTTTAACGAACTCTTCATCGCTTTCGCTCCACTCATCCGCTTTGCGGTAGGCCAATCCGGTCTTCTCGAATAGGTTTATGCAGCATTGGTCGCAAACGTCCCACGAATCGAAGTCTTTTACCCAGCTTTCCAGCTGTTCTTCGGTAGCTATCTTCGGGTCATCTATCATGCTGGCCAGTATCCGCGCTTCGTGGATACCTGAAGCCCAGAGTTCCTGAGCGAGAGAATGGTTTTTTCCCGTTTCCCTGGCTATCTTTCTCAGGTTCGGGATAGATATGCCGTAGGTGTTCTCCGGGTTGATCCCATACCGTGCCATGCCCTCCACCGCTTTGGGGTCGGATAGGGCTTTAAGCCTAGCTAGGATATCGCTTGTCATTCGAGGGTAATCCAAACATCCAGTGCTTCCAGGACTAGATCAGTATTGGCAGTTACGCGGATTATTTATGAAGAATTTAGTGTTGCTGTTGGTGTCGGCGTAGGCGTAGGCGTTGGAGAAGGTGTAGGTGTAGGTGTAGGTGTAGGTGGTGTTACTATCTCCACAAGCGTGATCTCAAAATTCAGGTCCTCCCCGGCCAACCGGTGGTTGGTATCTACGGTTACGCCTGCCTCGGATACATTAAGCACGGTAACTTGAATAGTTTGTCCGGAAGAAGTGTCATACAGGGTTAATTGTTCGCCGACCTCTGGCACATAGTCCCCCATCTGGCTCCAATCCAGCGTTATTACCAGATCTTCATCATACGGGCCGTATGCCTCATCCACAGGGATGTGGACGGTTACCGATTCGTTGATGCTCAGCCCGATAACCGCCTGCTCAAAGCTAGCGAGCATTTCGCCCTTGCCTATTGTGAAGTTCAGGGCTATGCCGCCGTGCAATTCGGAAGAGTCAAATACCGTGCCATCATCCAGTGTGCCTACGTAGAGAACCTTAACGAAATCACCTTCTTTTGCCGTTCCTTCCTCCGAAGAACAACCTGACATAAACACTGCGCCAACCAGTAGAACCATTACCATGAGAACCGACGAAAATCTTCTTGTCATCTTTCCTCCCTCAATGTAGTAAGATTCCTAGCATCATGGGATATGGGCAAAATAGAGGATACCATTATCTCACAAACGGGGTCTCCCTGCATCATGCTTCTCAGGATTCTCACCTCACCTCTTAGGCCACAGGCTGCCAACCACCCTTCGTGTCGGGCGCCGCAGGCGCATTCGTATGTTTTAGTGCCCCCAGCCTTACGGACCTCTTCAAACCCGTAACATTTTGTAGTGACGCCAATAAAAGAGTCCTCGCCGGTCACCTTGATTTCCCCTTCCAGCATAGGGGGCGGAAAGTAAACCTCGCAGGCAATCTTTTGAATATTGATGAAGTCCTCGGCAGTTTTAATCTCGCTGCTCTGCGTTGCCTCCAGCAGCCGCTTAATTTCTGTCCTACCTATAGATCTCACTGCATCCTTGTTTAGTTTATTGGCTACGTCAAATCCACATTCCAAACCAACTTTCAAATACCACCTTGCGTCATGCGAAGCCCAGTTATAACACAGGAGCTGTGCTTTCACTTCCGGGGTCAATCTCTCTCTCAACTTATCCGGTTCTATACCCATATAATCTCCCACCAGGTTTTTCCTATTCTCATTGAAATCTGATATTCAGGCGGGCATCAAATAGCAATAGTTCGCCTTTTCGCCCTGGATCAATCATGGTATTATAGCATTTCTATATTTTGCAGAGTGCGAGGCGTTTGATGAATGGGGTGAGCCTTCTATCACTTCTACCCTGATTTGGGGAGTCCTATCCATCTCGGGGTCCTATTCATATACTCGCGATAGGCATCGCCATACTTCTCGAGACAGAAGCGTTCTTCAGGAACTGCAGTAATAAACGAAATAATTGTATATATAATGGAAAACAGTAGAAAAACCCACGAAGCTGAAGCTATACCCACCCCTATAAAGGTTAAAACTTCGAAGAAAGACATAGGATGTCTTGAATAGCGATATATTCCTTTGGCAAAGGGTTCACCAAGTGGGGTAGTAGCAATATTCACGATAGATATCATAAACATAGTCAACCCTACTACGTAAATGGGAAGACCTATGTAAGACCATATTGTCCCTAATTTCAACGGCAGGAAAACAGAGTATATGAGGAGGAGAAGAAGAATTGCCATCGAAGAATAGAAGGTTCTTTTTTCAGTCTTGTTATGCGGTACGCTCGCCATTTTTTGGGACATACCTCCTGTCCCCACCGCTTTATCAATTAGCATCATTAAAAGAGGATGTAAAGGAATATAAAGCATAAAAATCCAGGCATTCCATACCCCTATCTCGAAAACCGGTATAAACGACATGATTTCCGTCCTTTCCGTATTATGGCAGTATTGGCATTACATCCTTCCGCGTGTTTACGAAGTGCGACCGGGCTGCCTCACCCCTTGGTGGCACTTGCTGTCAGCCACCGTCTGGCCAAGGGACAGCCCGCGGCGTAGAATAGACAGCTTAAACACTATATACGGCTGGTTCTGCACATGAGCTTCGAGTTATTCTCCATCTCATATTTACGGATTTAGCATCTCGGCTTGCCAGCCACCGCCTTACAATAATCCTTGATTTCTTTCAGGGAGAAGGCCGGTCTTGACCATAATCCTTTTACTTTTTCCCTAGTACGCCCTTGATAAGGTCGAGGACTCTTTTACTGAAAATCCCGTGCTCGTAATGAACCTCGCAGGGAAACTCGCCGCATCTTGTGCAGTGATCCACCTTATTCTTTATGGCACACTCGAGCATGAAGCAGGGTTGCCCCATTACTGCTTTGAACTTCTCCGCCTTCTCCGGAGCTTTGGGGTCGGTCCCCGGCACGCAACTGTCAACTGCACAAAACCCTTTCTCTCGAATCCCGCAGACTTCACAGGCTAATCCGCATGCGCTTGGCATTTCGCACCTCCTTTTTAGTTATATTCTATGTGTATTTAAACCTTTCCGCGGTTCCCTCTCATATCTGTTGGCGTCTTCTATATCCTCGAACACTCCGTGCTCAACCGGTTTCCTATCACTCATGGAGCGTCCTCCTTTCTCCACCCCGGGGCGCTCCCTGCATTACAGCGTTCCGCGTGTTTTTAAGGTGCGAGCATTTGGGTAAGTGAAGCAGAGCTAGATATACTCTGTTAGGCGGTACGGCATATCATTTTATCATATTGCGATTTTTAAATGCGTATTACATACTGGACACCTAAACATTTTCATATCTTGTTGAATATGGATATTATAGGATGAAGAGCAATTTTTACATGTTACTCCTATCCCAGTAGGTCTGTCTTTTGATTTGTCAGAAATCACCAAACCTGCTAATGCTCCTAAAGCTGCGCCCCCAGTTTTATCTTTTTCTGCTAATAATGCACCTATTCCTCCTGCTACTAGAAGTGTTGGCAATACATGAGAATCATCATAAGATTTAATAATTTCGCATATGTAAGCAAACCAAGCATCACTAGTATTAAATATTACGTAATGTCTCAGATAGGGTATCACAACAGAAATATTGCCGAGCTGTTGGTACGGTTCGAATATCCAAATATCCTTATTTTTTGCCACGCCTGTCTCCCAAACTACCCAATCTCTGGTACATGGTATATCCTGTACATTCTGGCTTAAAACTACGAATACTGCTTTTGAATTCTGAATATCTTTTTCTATTTCGGATGAGGTTCTTTTACCTTTAAGAATTTTTTCAAACTCTTCGAAGACAGGTTTTACATTCGTAGTTCCAAAAACATTCGAAAAGAAATCCCTTAAATCTTTATCTCTTCTACTATGAGCTATAAATATCTGTGCCATATTTAGTTACTCCGTTTTTCTTCTTTGTCTTCTAATGGCCAAACAAGCGAACGTGAAGCCCTATTAAATCTCCTGGCGGTTCTCCAGGGCGCGGGTGAGGGTGACCTCGTCGGCATACTCCAAATCGGCGCCGAAGGGTAGCCCGCGGGCGAGGCGGGTGACCCTAATTCCCAGCGGGCTGATGAGCCGCTGCAGGTACATGGAGGTGGCCTCCCCCTCGAGGTTGGGGTTGGTGGCCAGGATGACCTCGGTCACCACGCCGTCCTGGAGCCGTGATAGAAGCTCCCTGATCTTGAGGTCATCGGGTCCGATGCCTTCCATAGGAGAGATGACCCCATGGAGTACATGGTAAAGCCCTTTATATTCCCTGGTGCGCTCCAGTGGGAGGATGTCCAGGGGTTCGGCCACGACGCATATCTTGGTGAGGTCCCGCCCGTCCCCGCGGCAGATGATACAGGGGTCGGCATCGGTGATGTTCTGGCAGGTGGAGCACAGGACGATCTTGTCCTTTACCGCGAGGATAGCCTCGGCGAGGGCGCGTGCCTCCTCGTGGGGCATGCGAATCAGGAAGTAGGTGAGCCGCTGGGCGGTCTTGGGGCCGATGCCCGGCAGCTTGTGGAACTCCTCGATGAGGCGGGCTACCGGCTGGGCGGTGGGCACAGAATGGGTATTCAAATCAGCCATCCCTTTTTCGCCCCATCGACATGCTGGGGTAGATAGGACATAGATCTGGATATGTGTTCATCCAGCCCAACTTTTTAGTGTGTTTTAGGTCAGGCCGGGGATATTAAGACCGCCGGTCAGGGCACCGAGGCGGCTTGCGGCAAGCTCCTTCGCTTTCTTAACCGCCTCGTTCATCGCGGTGAGCACCAGGTCCTCCAGCATCTCTGTATCATCCGCCGCCTCGGGCGAGATCTTCACCGACTGGACCAGTTGCTGCCCGGTCATCACCACCGTTACCGCGCCGCCGCCCGAGCTGGCTTCCACCGTTTCCTTTTCCAGCTCCTGCTGGATCTTCTCCAGTTTTTCCTGAAACTGGCGGGCCTGACGCATTATAATTTTATTCATTCCTCCTCCTCAACGATTTTAGCTCCCATCTGAAGCGCCGCCTCAACCAGGTGTCCCCGGCTTGTTGCCTTTCGCTCGGTGAGCATGCAGCGAATCTTGTAATTTTTCCCGAATACCTCGCTCACCTTCGCTTCCACCATATGGCGATACTTGGGGTCTTCGATCTTCTCCTTATGGAACTCGTAATAAAAACCCAGAACCAGGGTTTCCCCCTCCAGGGCCACTGGCTCGCAGGCGCTTCTTAAGAGGGCATCCAGGTTTCCCTTTGAGCCCATGCCCTTCGTGGCACTGACCACGTCCTTCCAGCGGTTGCGGAAGTATTCGATATCGCTTTTTTCGAACTTCTGGGGCGTTGCCGGCTTCTCCCCGGTCAGCTCCGGGGCGCCTGCGGGTTCCCCCTCCGTTTTCTCGGGATTTGCGGGGGTTGCCGGCTTCTCCCCGGTCGGCTCCGGGGTGCCTGCGGGTTCCCCCTCCGTTTTCTCGGGCTTTGTGGGGGTTGCCGGCCTCTCCCCGATTATTGCCCGTTTTTCGCTTGTTACTGGGGTCGCCGCTCCTCCCTGGGTCAGGGCGCACTCCACCATTGCCAGCTCCAGTGGAAGGGGCGAAAAGCCATCGAGCTCCAGTTCCACCTGGCGAAATAGCTTCGCCGCTTTGGAGAGCTGTGCCATGGGGGCTCTCTCCGCCAGGCTCCTCATCTCCAAGAGCTCCTCCGGGGGCAGGTCGATGGCTGCTCCAGCCCCTGCCTTTACAAGGAGCAGCCCTCTGAGATACTCCACCAGCTCCCGGTTGAATTGCCTGAGGTCGAGGCCGTCCTGGGTAACGCTGTTTATGGTTTGAAGCCCGGCGGTGATATCATTATCGACGATGTGTCCTGCCAGTTCCCTGGCTCGCACGTCCCCGCTGATACCCAGCATCGCCTGAACCTGATGGAGTTCGATCCGGGAACCATAATGGGCAACCGATTGCTCCAGAAGGTTTTCGGCGTCTCGCATCGAGCCGGTTGCGCTCCTGGCGATGAGCTTTAGCGATGAATCATCGATCTGGATGCCTTCCCCGGCGCAGACGACGGCGAGCCTGGAGACCATGGCATCCTGGGGGATACGCCTGAAATCGAAGCGCTGGCACCGGGAGAGGATGGTGAGCGGCACCTTGTGCGGCTCGGTGGTTGCCAGCACGAACAGGACATGGGGCGGCGGCTCCTCCAGTGTTTTGAGCAGGGCGTTGGCGGCGGGCTCGGTGAGCATATGGACCTCGTCGATGATATAGACCTTGTATCTTGCTATATTGGGGGTGTACCTGACCCGCTCCCTGAGCTCGCGGATCTCATCGATGCCGCGGTTTGAGGCGGCATCGATCTCCATTACATCCATGGCGCGCCCCTCAGTGATCGTCTGGCATATGGTGCAGGCGTTACAGGGCTCGCCTTTGCCGCCCTCGAGGCAGTTTGCCGCCTTGGCCAGGATGCGACCGGTGCTGGTCTTTCCCGTCCCGCGAGGGCCGCAGAAGAGATAGGCATGGGCCACCCGTCCCGCCTTGAGTGCGTTCAAGAGGGTCTGGGTCACGTGGTCCTGTCCCACTAGCTCGGCCAGGGTCTGGGGGCGCCACTTGCGATAATATACCTGCGCTCCCATCCTTTCGCCGTTTTCGACCTTACCTCGCTTTTTCGCCATTTGCAACCTTTATACTACGTCCGCATCGATCGCCTGTTTATGTCCTTACTCAATTATCGCCTTTACAGTCCACTGTATACCGGATATTTCTCGCCGCTCTCCCTGGTGTCGGAGATCAGGCTGTCCACTGCCTTGAGCATACGCTCCCTGTCCAGTGAAGGCTTGCCGTCTATCCCCCACATGTATCGGTTGGCGATATGGTCGCTTACCACAAAATCGGATGATACCTCTAGCTCCTCTATCAGCAGGCGCACCTCCCGGAGCAGGCCCTCAACGGTTTGCCGGCTGAACTCTTCCCGCTCGTACCTTTCGGCGAGGGGGGTGCCGGGAATAACGAACAGGGTGCGCAGGCGGATGAAGTGCGGATTTATAGCATTCAGTACGCGGGCGGTGCCGCGGGCATGCTGCTCCCACTTCTCCTGACCACCGAGGCCGGGCATAATGTACTCGGAGAGCTCAAATCCGGCCTGGAGAGCCTTCTGACCGCCCAGTATCATCTCATCGGGGGTTGCTCCCTTCTGGATTATACTTAGCAACTCCCCGTCGCCGGTCTCCAGCCCCACGTGGAGCCGGTTAAGCCCGGCCTCTCGCAGCATCTTGAGGTCCTCCATGCTTTTCTTGACCAGTGTTTTGGCGCGGGCGTAGCTGGTAACCCTTTCCAGGGTGGGGAAGGTCTGGTAGAGAAAGCTGACGATCTCGGCCAGCTCCTCCGATTTCATGATGATGCTGTTGGAGTCGGCGATGAAGGCGTGCCTTACCTCCCCATCATTTAGCCAGTATAACCCGTTGGCCCTGGCCACCATATCCACGCGGTCACCGTGTCCGTTCCTCCATGCCCGTTCCTTTATCTCATCGGTAACTATCTTCATGGTGCGGATGTCATTCTTGACATCATCCACTGGCCTCAGCTCCAGCTTGGCCCCCTTATACATGCTGCAAAATTCGCACCTGTTCCAGGAGCAGTTTCTGGTAGCCCTGACCAGGAGGCTGTGGGCTTCCGTGGGTGGCCTGTAGGGTGGCTGCTCATAATAGAGGTTCATCGCTGATTTCTCCCAGTACCCTTTTCTCCGCAGCCCTCATCCTGGCTTCAGCCGCTGCATCCTCATCCTGGTATCCCAGGAGATGGAGCACGCCATGGATCACCAGCAGCGCCAGTTCCTGCTCCAGGGAGTGTTTACGCTCTCTGGCCTGGATTGCCGCCCGAGGATAGGAGAGGAGCACCTCGCCAAGGTGAGTGGTGCCATCGGGAGGTGACACAAATGGGGTTTCCGCCTCGCCCTGGCGGTTTTCCATGAGGGCGAAGGAGAGCACATCGGTGGTCTCATCCTTCCCCCGGTAGCTTCGATTGAGCTGCCGTATGGTCTCATCGTCGGTGATAACCAGCCCCAACTCCACCGGAGAGTCCACCTCTTCCTGGATAAGGGTCTTTTCCACCACACGCCTGATCCACTCCTCAGCCACCTGTCCCTGGAAAGGCTCATCGATCTTTACATAAAGCTTGCATCCGGACATAGGGACACTACCGCTCCCTGTCGGAATCATAGCACAGCGGGGGCAATTCTTCAATATATTGCTCTTGACGTCAGCCTGACGGGGCGGTATTATCCTTCTGGGATGATGGGCTTCTTGGAGAAGCTGCTTGAGGCTGCCCGTACCAACGGGAGCCTGCTTTGCGTTGGGCTCGACCCCGATCCGGAGCTGATGCCAGCCGGGATGGGCGTACTGGAATTCAATCGCGCTATCGTTGATGCCACCTCAGACCTGGTATGCGCCTACAAGCCCAACCTCGCCTTCTACGAGGCACTGGGTACTGAAGGGCTCAGGGCGCTGGAGAAGACCGTTACCTATATACCTGATGCAATCCCGGTTATCGGGGATGCCAAGCGGGGCGATATCGGCAGCACCGCGCGGGCCTATGCCCGGGCGCTCTTTGAAACCCTCGGCTTCGATGCCGCCACGGTGAACCCCTATATGGGCTATGACTCCCTGGAGCCATTTATTGAGTACAGAGAAAAGGGGGTGTTCATCCTATGCCGCACCTCCAATGCAGGCTCGGTCGATTTCCAGGACCTGGTGCTTTCCGGCAAGTCGGCGGGGGTGGAAGGGGGCGAGAGACCACTGTTCGAGGTGGTGGCACTGCGGGCCAGGGAGTGGAACGCCCTGGGCAATGTGGGGCTGGTGGTGGGCTCTACCTACCCCCAGGAACTGAGGAGAGTGCGCCAGCTCTGCCCCCAGATGCCGCTGCTGATTCCGGGCATCGGTGCTCAGGGTGGCGACCCGGCCAGCGCAGTTCGCTATGGGGTGGATGCCCGGGGGGAAAAGGCTATAATCAGCTCCTCGCGTCAGATCATCTATGCTTACCTGGGGGAGGGTGGAAAGGGCGGAGATTTCGCTGCAGCCGCCCGTGGCGCCGCGCTCAAGCTGCGCGATGAGATTAACCGTTACCGGGGGCATACCTGAAGATGGAGATAAATGTTGGCGATGTGGTGCGCCTGAAGAAGAAGCACCCCTGCGGCAGCGACCAGTGGCAGGTGGTCAGGGTGGGTGCTGATATCGGGGTCAGGTGTCAGAAGTGCCACCGACGCGTGCTTCTGGCGCGGGGCGTTTTCGAGCGCCGGGTGAGGGCTGTGCTACCGGAAGGCGGGGGTGCGGCTCATCAAGATACACCGGGGGTTCGATATGTCTCGAATTAAAATAGACTTGCCGGAGCTGTTTGATTTCGATACTGAGGTACGGGTGAGTATAAACGACATCAACGCCGGTGGACATCTGGGGAACCACTCTTTAGTCGCAATATTGAATGAAGCTCACCTGAGGTTTTTAGAGGCCAAGGGTTTTCCCGAGCCGGTGATCGACGGCCTCGCTTTCATCAATTCCGATCTGGCCATCGTTTACCGGTCGCAGGCATTTCACCGCGATGTTCTGAGGATCGAGGTCGCCGTTGCCAATTTCCATAAGTATGGCTGCGATATAGTATACCGGGTTACCAACAATCAGACCGGGAAGCAGGTAGCTGTGGCCAAGACAGGGATGTTGTTTTTCGATTACCAGAGGAATAAGATCGCCGAGGTTCCCGCAAGATTCAAGTCGGTCTTTGAGTCCAGTTAGCACGTCTCATTTTTTGTAAAAAATGGTGAGAATGCACGTCAGCTTGCCGGTGGGATGAGTCGCAGGGCGGGTGGCAGGCAGCGTATTTGGGAGCTCTAGAGCGAATTAGATCTATGAATGTGCGAGAATTTGCGACACGGATGCCCCCCAGCAAGCTGGGGGGTAATTCAACTAAAGGAAGAGGGTTGATATGGAAGACACAGGGTACAGTGTGCTGGACGCTATCGGGAATACGCCTCTGGTCAGGATAAAGAATGTATATGCCAAGCTGGAGAGCGTCAATCCAAGCGGTAGCATTAAGGACCGCGTCGCGCTGGAGATAATCGAGGCGGCCGAGAGGTCGGGGGAGCTGAAGCGGGGCTACACCATCGTCGAGGCCTCAAGCGGCAACACCGGCATCTCGCTATCCATGGTGGCCATGGCAAAGGGTTATCGCATGGTGGTGGTCATGCCGGAGAATATGAGCGAGGAGCGCAAGCAGATGATGCTGGCATTTGGCGCCGAGCTGGTGCTCACCTCCAGGAGCGGCAGCCTGAGGGAGGCTATCGAGCGGGCGGAGGAGATCGCCACGAAGACGAGGCACTTCATAGCCCGGCAGTTCAGCAACCCGAACAATATAAAAGCGCAGGAGAAGACCGGTGAGGAGATACTGCAGCAGATCGGGCCGGTGGACGCCATCGTAGCCGGAGTCGGCACCGGCGGCACGCTCATGGGCTTATCCAACGTCATAAGGAGAGAAAACCCGGATGTCAAGGTCATTGCCGTGGAGCCTGAGGAGGCGTCCGTCATGTTCGGCGGTAGCGACGTCCGTATCGAGGAGCACCAGATTCAGGGCATAGGCGATGGCTTCATCCCCAAGATCGTCGACATGAGCAGGGTGGATAACGTCTACACCGTAGGCAGCAAGGAGGCGGTGGACATGGCCCGCAGTTTGTGCCACAAGCACGGGCTCATGGTGGGCATAAGCTCCGGCGCCAATATGCTGGTGGCGCTGAGGGTAGCGAAGAAATACGACAAGGTCGTTACCGTCCTGCCGGACAGGGGCGAGCGCTACCTGAGCATGGACCTGTTCAAGTATTAGGCTGAGTGGAACCTGATTGATAGTGAGGAGCAACCTGTATTACATGGTGGCACCAAGTAGCGCTGCGTCTCATTCTGTCATATAAATTTATCGACCTTGTATCCGGGCGTACCGCATAGTATCAGCGGGTGACATACAATTTGTCGGCAAAATGTCGGTAAAAGCACGCTAGCCTGTGGGGACTATATAGGGCTTGGGCATAAAGGTTATGAGAGAGGGGCCACCCGTTCCCAGGTAGCCCCTTTTAATACGCCTAGAGGGCTAATTACTACGTTACCCTTCCTCCTTTTCCAGTTGCTTCGTTACCCCCTTGGCAAGTTTGACATTGTGTGTATCAGTTCTTCCTCTGTGTAGCCAGCGCCGGCTCCCTCCACTTCTTCCGCCGGCTGTTTCCTACGCGCAGTTGGAATATTCAACTCTCTATGGCAGCCACATTGGATACATACCAAATACCAGCCGTATGAATCATTTTCGATAAAGACGTTACCTCCGCAGCGAATGCATCCTTTAAGTCTCCACGTTTGCATAGTATGCCTCCTTACCCTGAGCGATTTTTGAGAAGCAGGTCAACCTCACATAACTTATATTATCTTTATTTATATACATTATACTATATTAAAATTAAGCATAATTATATTATATTATAGTTTATACCATAATTATGACAGTTTGTCAATAGTATTTACCTATTTGAGGAAATATTGATGACATCCAATCCATCAATGAAGCGGGGAGCTGGAACAGGCCGTCAGGCTCAACGCTGTCGAGCCTGAGGAGGCGTCCGTCATGTTCGGCGGTAGCGACGTCCGTATAGAGGAGCACCGCATACAGGGCATAGGCGATGGCTTCATGCCCCAGGATCGTCGAGATGAGGAGGTTGAAAAGGGTCTAAACCATAGGCAGTAAGGAGGCAGTGGATATCGCCCGCAGTTTATGCCGCAAGCACGGGCTGATGGTGGAGATAGGTTACGGTGTCAACATGCTGGTTGAGCTAAGGGTAGCGAAGAAATAGGATAAGGTGGCAACAGTCTTGCCTGGGCTCTCTTCACCCCTGCCCCCACCTCTCGTGGAAGACTATCTCCCCTAGCTCCTTGCGGCCGGGGCCTTCGGGCTGCTCGGCGGGGTGGCCCAGGGGGATGAGCTCCACGACCCTTACCCCTTCGGGCACGCCAAGTATCTCCTCGGCCTTTTTGGCGTCGAACAGGCCGACGTGGACGGTAGCGAGTCCCAGCTCTACCGCGGCGAGCATGAGGCTCTGGGAGGCGGAGGCGACATCGAACATATACCAGTAGTCGCCCTTGTCGGTTACCACCTCGCCCCGCTTAAAGCCGGCCCTGCCGGTCTCGGCGCAGGCGACGAGCACCACGGGGACGGTCCGCACCGCATCCCTGGCGGGGTTGGTGGAGGACAGGGTGTCGGCAAGCCTGGATTTGGTGTCGGGGTCCTTGACCACTATCCACCTGACGCACTGTTTGTTGGCCCACGAAGGCGCCCAGCGGGCGGCATCCAGCACTATCTCGATATCACTGTCGCTTATTGGGTCTGTCGTATACTTGCGTACGCTGCGGCGGCTCTTTATTGCTTCCATAACTTCCATCGCTTCTATTCCTCCTTATTCTGAACCAGTTTTACCCGAAAAAAGTAACCGTACTGTAGTATATCCCTAATAGGAGAGTGAAGACAATGAGGTGTAATAATCCAGCACATTGGTGATGCGTCGCCGTTCGCCTGCTTTTACGCTGTCATTGCGAGGGAAATAGAGCTACATTCCATGTCGTTCCGAACCTGTTTCGGAATCTCGAGGTTAATAGGGGGATGCTGAAAGCAATGGGTAGGATGGCTAGATTACCCGATCTCCGAGCAAGGCCGACAGGTCGGTCCGTCTTACGGACTCCGATACTTCGTTCGGAGCCGACACTTTGGCCAGCATCGGAGTCCGATATTTCATTCGGACAAGTCGGGCAACAGGCTTGGCCAGCCTAACCGGCGGATCGAGGCCACGCGGAGGGTATTGGGTCTCAGTGGTGTTCTGTCATGAGACGTGGGACGCCCCTTTATGGCTCCTGCTTAGTAGAACCTGTAGTGTAGCACGCTGGACTGGTAAATAAAACGGGGGTGGGACACCTGTCCCACCCCCCGTACTCTTCTCGTCTACTATTTAATAGTCTACGTTGACCGCTTCCTCTGTGTTATAACTATGACTGACATAGCCAGGATGATAAACGCCGCAAGCCCCAGCCACGGCGCCAGTACCTGCAGCCGGTCCACCGGCTTGATGACACCGCCAACGGGCACTATTGGCTCGGTCTCGCAGACCTTGGCCACGAAGGCGTCGTAGCTGAACTTGTTGTATTCCAGGTCCGGCCCCACGGTCACGGGGAATTCTTCGGTGGTTTCGTCGGAATCGGTGTAACCGGCGACGTAGGCGCAGCCGGAGCCGTCCACGGCGATGCCATAGCCTAAGTCCTCCTGGGAGCCGCCGATGTAGCCGCAGTAGTCCAGCCCGGTGCCGCCGGCCTTGACCTTAGAGACGAAGGCGTCGCCGTAGCCGCCGCTGTAGCTAGTGTCTGGCCCCACGGCCACGGGGAAACCTTCGGTGGTCTCGTTGGACTCGGTCCAGCCGGTGACGTAGGCGCAGCCTGAGCCGTCCACGGCGATGCCGTAGCATTCGTCCTCCTGGGAGCCGCCGATGTAGCCGCAGTAACCCAGCCCGGCGCCGCCTGCATTGACCTTGGCCACGAAAGCGTCGCTGCCGCCGCCGTTGAAGCTAAGGTCCGGCCCCCCGGCCACAGGGAAGGTGGCCTCGTCAGAATAGGTTCGGCCGACGACGTAGGCGCAGCCCGAGACGTCCACGGCGATGCCGTAGCCATAGTCAGACTCGTTGCCGCCGATGTAGCCGCAGTAGACCAGCCCGGTGCCGTTGGCGCTGACCCTGGCCACAAAGGCGTCGTTGTTGCCGTTAAAGTCCAGGTCCGGCCCCCCTAATACTGGGAAGGTGCTCTGGTTGGAGCTGGTGTATCCGGTGACGTAGGCGCAGCCCGAGCCGTCCACGGCGATGCCACGGCTCTCGTCTTCATCTGCGCCGCCGATATACCCGCAGTGGTCCAGCATGGTGCCGTTGGCGCTGACCTTGGCCACGAAGGCGTCGTAGGTGCCGCCGCTGTAGCTCAGGTCCGGCCCCACTTTCACGGGGAAGGTAGTCTGGTTAGAGCTGGTGGAGCCGGTGACGTAGGCGCAGTCCGAGCCGTCCACGGCGATGCCACCGCCCCATTCAACGGCGGAGCCGCCGATGTAGCCGCAGTAGTCCAGCCCGGTGCCGTTGGCGCTTACCTTGGCCACGAAGACGTCGCTGCTGCCGTTATAGGTCAGGTCCGGCCCCACTTTCACGGGGAAGGTGGCCTCGTCGGAATAGGTTCGGCCGGTGACGTAGGCGCAGTCCGAGCCGTCCACGGCGATGCCACGGCCCCAGTCATCGGCGGAGCCGCCGATGTAGCCGCAGTAGTCCAGCCCGGTGCCGCTGGCATTGACCTTGGCCACGAAGGCATCCAAGTCGAGGTTGTGGCTCGTGTCTGGCCCCACGGTAACGGGGAAGGTGGCCTCGTCGGAATTGGTGTAGCCCGTGACATAGGCGCAGCCCGAGCCGTCCACGGCGATGCCGTTGCCCACGTCAACGCCTAAGCCGCCGATGTAGCCGCAGTAGACCAGCACCACGGGGTCGATTACCAAGAGCTCACCCGGGTCATAGCTCCCCACCTCGAAGCCGTAGCTGTGGGCCTCCTCGTCCAGCGCGTAGCTCGAATCCACCGGCAGTCGCTCCCCCCCGACATCCTGGTAGGCCACCGGCCGGTCATCGATAAAACCGCCCACCGGCGTGCTCACCTCCAATTGCCCACCCTCATTGAGGGTCAATGCGCTGGCGCCGTCGTAGGCCAGCCTTATCTGTCCCGGGTCGGCCCCCGGTTGCACCATAAAGGTGTATTTCAACAGGCTGGTGTCGCCGCTGTAGACCAGGTCAATCCCGGGCCACAGGTCGGGGTAGGCCACGCCGGCGTAGGCGGGCAGCCCCGTCTTCCATTCCTCCGGGGAGCCCTTGAAGTAGCTGATGACGGCCTCGGTCCGGTCCTTACCGACGGGCTGGACGTCGGGGTCCGCGCCCACAAACTCGAGCTTAATGGCATAGTGCTCCTGGGAGTCGGCCTCCTCACCGGGACCGCTCATCGCGAAGGTCACGCCCCGGGCGGTGAAGTAGAGGCTCATGTCTTGGCCCTGGACGTAGTAGGCCACGCGCTGGTCCAGCTGCCCCTGGTTCTCGATGAAATAGAGGGGGAGATTCAAAAGCGCTAATTCGACGCCGTCTTCCGCCACCGCATCGGCCTGTGCTGGCACTTCTGCGGCCTGGGCCAGCCCCGCTGACTCGGCGCCGTCCATTTCCGGCGCCAGCGCCGCGCCCAGCAGAAGTAAGAGTGCCACGCTAAAAGTGATTGCCTTTTTCATTGTCCCCCCCTAATGCTTTTTATTTTACTAGTGTGATGATACTCTTGGGGAGGCAGGCCGTCAACCCTGCGTACTCGTGCATTGAACTCGCTGTAAGTTACCGCTATGTGATTTTTTAAGAGACTGATGAAAAAGAGGTGCCCCGATTATGTAGGGGGCACTCTACCTTATCACCATTGCCGATACTAAGAAACGGGGGTGGGACACCTGTCCCACCCCCCATGTTCTTTTCGTCTACTCTTTAAGAGCCTACGTCGCTCGCTTCCTCTGCGTTATCACTATGACTGACATAGACAGGACGATAAACGCTGCCAGCCCCAGCCATGGCGCCAGTAGCTGCAGCCGGTCAACCGGCTCTACAAGTCCGCCAACGGGCATTATTGGCTCGGTCTCGCAGACCTTAGCTACGAAGGCGTCGAAGCCGCCGTTGTAGGTCAGGTCCGGCCCCACGGTATCGGGGAAGGTGGCCTCGTCGGAGCTGGTCCCGCCGGTGACGTAGGCGCAGCCCGAGCCGTCCACGGCGATGCCGTTGCCGTAGTCATCGCTGAAGCCGCCGATGTAGCCGCAGTAGTCCAGCCCTGTGCCGCCGGCATTGACCTTGGCCACGAAGGCGTCGCGGTCGTCGTTGTGGGTCAGGTCCGGCCCCACGGCTACGGGGAAGCCCTCGGTCACGTTGGAGCTGGTGTAGCCGGTGACGTAGGCGCAGCCGTCACCGTCCACGGCGATGCCGAAGCCGTAGTCCCAGTCGGAGCCGCCGATGTAGCCGCAGTAGTCAAAGTTGTTCTCAGGAGTTGGGTCATCAGGCTCCACCTTGACCTTGGCCACGAAGGCGTCGTAGAGGCCGTTGTGGCTAGTGTCCGGCCCCACGGCAACGGGGAAGCTGGCCTGGGTGGAGTTGGTGTATCCGGCAACATAGGCGTTGCCCGAGCCGTCCACGGCGATGCCTGAGCCCCTGTCGTATTCGGAGCCGCCGATGTAGCCGCAGTAGTCCAGCCCTGTGCCGCCGGTATTGACCTTGGCCACGAAGGCGTCGGTGCTGACGCCGTTGAAGGTCAGGTCCGGCCCCACGGCAACGGGGAAGCCCTCGGTTTCGTCGGAGAGGGTTTCGCCGGTAATATATGCGTAGCCGTCACCGTCCACGGCGATGCCACAGCCGTAGTCCCAGTCGGAGCCGCCGATGTAGCCGCAGTAGTCGTAGTTGTTCTCAGGAGTTGTGCTATTAGGATTCGCCTTGACCTTGGCCACGAAGGCGTCGAAGCCGCCGTTGTAGGTCAGGTCCGGCCCCACGGTATCGGGGAAGGTGGCCTGGGTGGAGTAGGTGTAGCCGGTGACGTAGGCGCAGCCCGAGCCGTCCACGGCGATGCCGAGGCCGTAGTCATCGTCGAAGCCGCCGATGTAGCCGCAGTAGTCCAGCACGGTGCCGTTGGCACTGACCTTGGCCACGAAGGCGTCGCGGGCGTCGTTGTGGGTCAGGTCCGGCCCCACGGCTACGGGGAAGCCCTCGGTCACGTTGGAGCTGGTGTAGCCGGTGACGTAGGCGCAGCCGTCACCGTCCACGGCGATGCCGTTGCCCCTATCAGAGTCGGAGCCGCCGATGTAGCCGCAGTAGTCCAGCCCGCTGCCGTCTGCCTTGACCTTGGCCACGAAGGCGTCAGTGCTGCCGTTGTAGGTCGTGTCCGGCCCCACGGCCACGGGGAAGGTGGTTTGGTCAGATTCGGTGAATCCGGTAACGTAGGCGCAGCCCGAGCCGTCCACGGCGATGCCGTGGCCTGCGTCAGAGTCGGAGCCGCCGATGTAGCCGCAGTAGACCAGCACCGCGGGGTCGATTACCAACAGCTCGCTTGGGTCATAGCTCCCCACATCAAAGCCGTAGCTGTGGGCCTCCTCGTCCAGCGCGTAGCTCGACTCCACCGGCACTCGCTTCCCGCCGACAACCTGGTAGGCCACCGGCCGGTCATCCTGGAAGCCGCCCACAGGAGTGCTCACCTCAAGCTGCCCGCCTTCATTGAGGGTCACCGCGCTCGCGCCGTCGTAGGCCAGCCTTATCTGGCCCGGGTCGGCCCCCGGCCGCACAAGGAAAGTGTACTTCAACCGGCTGGCGTCGCCAGTGTAGACCAGGTCAATCCCGGGCCACAGGTCAGGGTAGAGAACGCCGGCGTAGGTGGGAAGCCCCGTCTTCCATTCCTCCGGGGAGCCCGTGAAGTAGCTGAAAACGGCCTCGGTCCGGTCCTTTCCGACGGGCTGGACGTCGGGGTCTGCGCCCACAAACTCAAGCTTAATGGCATAGTGCTCTTGGGAGTCGTCCTCCTCCCCGGGACCGCTCATCGCGAAGGTGACACCCCGGGCGGTGAAGTAGAGGCCCATGTCTTGGCCCTGGACGTAGTAGGCCACGCGCTGGTCCAGCTGCCCCTGGTTCTCGATGAAATAGAGTGGGAGACTCAAAAGCGCTGCCCCGACGGCGTCTCCCGCCGCCGCATCGGCCTGTGCTGGCACTTCTGCGGCCTGGGCCAGCCCCGCTGACCCGGCGCCGTCCATTTCCGGCACCAGCGCCGCGCCCAGCACCAGGAAGAGTGCCACGGTAAAAGTGATTGCCTTTTTCATTGCCTCCCTCCTGCTTATTATTTTATTGGTGTTATGATACTCTTGGGTAGGCAGGCTGTCAAACCTGCGTACTCGTCCCCGCGGTTGATTTATCGCAAGGCGTCTCGCAACGATAGGTGAAGCGGGATCCACGATACCAGGTATCAACTATCTATCTGAACGAGATCATGCTGACGATACCTCGGCTTATAAGGCACCGATGCGGGGGCCGAGTCTTGCATAAACTGTGTAGGGTTTGTTGAAACCCGATAAGATAGGGTATGTTGACATATGCAAAGATATTGCGCTAGAATTATATAGGGTCAGAATTATGAGTGGAGGATGTCCATGATCGAGATGACCATCGATAGCATTCGAATGAGCCTGATGAACTATCAGCGTGTGGTGATCCTCAAGGAAAAGGACGGGGAGCGTTACCTTCCTATCTGGATAGGTCCAGCGGAGGCGGACTCCATAGCGATAAAATTGCAGGACGTTCAGGTGCCCCGACCGATGACCCATGATCTGTTGTGCTCCGCGATCCAGGCTCTAGGGGCTAGGGTCAACTCGATCGTTGTAAACGAGCTTCGTAACGATACCTTCTATGCCCGGATCTTCATCGTGGTTGATGGAAGGGATCTGGAGATCGATTCCCGTCCCAGCGATGCCATCGCCCTTGCGGTAAGGGTGGAGGTGCCGATTTATGCCGAAGAGTCAGTGCTGGAGAAAGCGGGGATACTTCTCCCCGCTGACGGTAAACAGGGCGATCTCAGCGATGATGAGCTAAATAAGCTTTCCCCCTTCAAGGACTTCGTAGATACACTGAACCTGGATGATCTGGGGAAATCGTAGCGTGTCTTTGGCGGTAGCAGCATGGATGAGAGACTTATCAAGCGCTTGATCACCAATATAAAGTGTAGCGTGTGCGGGGAGCGGTACGATGGGGAAAATGTGAAGTTTCTCGGACGCTACACTGACCTCTGGTTTCTTAGCGTCTATTGCCCCACTTGTCAGACTCAGGGTTTGGTGGCTGCGGTGCTCAATGAGGAGGAGACCCCGGAGCTGGTTACCGACCTCACTGAAGGGGAGTATGACAAGTTCAGCGAAATGGCTGCGGTGGAGGCCGATGATGTGCTGGACCTTCATAACTTCCTGAAAGAGTTCAACGGGGATTTTTCACGCCTTTTCTCGAACTAATAGGTATGAAGCAGGGTTGAATACGGTTAGACCCCCCGACGTATCGGGGGGTTTTTATTTCTGGGGGCAGGTTGTCCGGTGTCGTAGCCTGTGATATAATTTTTTGGGGGATGAGGATGAATCACTGGGAAGCGGCGCTCAGGCTTACCGGTGTTGGGTTTTATATTGGCGGTTGTATCGTCGGGGGGGTCTATCTCGGCTTATGGCTTGATGGGAAGTTTGATATTAGCCCTCTATTTACCCTGCTCGGGCTTGGCCTGGGCTTGTTTTTTGCTTTCTATGGAACATACCGCATGCTTCTCCCTGCTATGGGGAAGGGTAAGGAAGACTAGTGGCTGGTATCGGTTTGTGTTGGCGCCGAATGGGTAAATGGCGCCGGATAGGAATTATCGCCCTTATTTCCTTTGGTTTGATAGCAGTAGGAGCTGTCTTTTTCCCCATTTCTATGCCCCGTTTTGAACTCGCTGCGGAAGTGCTATGGTCTCCCTTTGGCATCCCGATCACCAATACCATGATTGGTGCCTGGCTTACCATTCTGGTAATGGGGGGTATAGCCTATGCCGCTACGCGCAAGATGAGGCTTGTGCCACATGGGTTGCAGAACGTCATGGAAGCTGCTGTAGAAATGCTCATGAATTTCGTGGAGAGCATAGCGGGAAAGGAGAATGGGCGTAAATTTTTCCCCGTGGTCGCTACCATCTTCATCTTTGTCATCGCTAATGCCTGGCTGGCGCTCTTCCCCGGTTTCATGAGCATAGGTTTGTGGCATGGCAATGGTGAAGAGCAGGTTCTGGTACCTTTCTTCAGGGGGGCGAATACCGATGTAAATTTCCCCCTTGCGCTGGCGCTCGTTTCCTTCATCTTTGTCGAGTATTGGGGCTTCAGGTCTCATGGCTTCATCCGCTACATGAGCAAGTTTGTCAATGTTCGCCAGTACTTTGGTGGCATGGGGCAGATGCTGCGGGGCCGGGTCCGCAGTGGCATGGGCATGCTATTTAGTGGAATTATCGATATATTCGTGGGCTTTATCGAGATGG
>Ga0307380_10000631_pt1 | contig 53924 bp, 46 predicted proteins | sample UN3MG_FD_202239 | JGI IMG/M metagenome (GOLD analysis project Ga0307380, IMG submission 202239) | Soil microbial communities from Risofladan, Vaasa, Finland - UN-3 | ecosystem: Environmental > Terrestrial > Soil > Coastal area > Acid sulfate soil | place: Finland: Risofladan, Vaasa | collected... | reverse complement strand
CCACAGATGAATACCGCTGGAATGAGGAGAAAGTCCGGGAGGCCGGAGAAGAGGGCCGCCCATGTTGCGGCTACCGCTCCCATAAGGAGCTGTCCCTCAGCCCCGATATTCCAGAATGAGGCCTTGAATGCGAGAAGCAGGCCGACTCCGCAGAGGAGAAGAGGGATACTCTGCCATATGATCTGAGTTATGCCGTATATGTTTCCCACTGTCTCTATGAGGAGTTCGAGATACACCGTGAAGGGATTCAGTCCGTAGCCAAGAAATATGAATCCGATTACGAAGAAGGCGAGAAATATGGAAAGAATCGATACCCCGAACACAGCCTTGGCGGAGAGGTTGGTCCTCTTTTCAATTCTCAGCCGTCCCATTAAATGGTCCTGTTTTAAAAATGACCACCGTCCTTCAAAGACAGTGGCCATTCAAAAAGATGAGGTTTCTTTACTTGGGCTCTCCCGGCCATGCGCCGACGACACCTTTCACTGCATACTCGATACCCAAAAGATGCCCGTAATCAGCCCGCTCTCCGCGGCCGACCATCATCTTCCCATTTCGGGAGTATATGGGCCCGGTAAACGGGTCGAAAACCATCTGCGGGTTCTTCATTTGATCGATACGCTTCATCACGAGATCGTACGTGCTTCCCAGCCGTGATTTCCATTTCGGATTGACTGTCATACCGAATTTCGCGCCGACCTCAACCGATCCTTCCTTGAGAAGGTCCCAGTAGTCGACATTTTCGAGGTTCTTTGACGTATAGTACCCTGCGTATACCTTGGAGAGAAAATCCAGGTAGAAGAGCTCCCAGTGTACGAGCTGCCCTGAGACAACATAGTCAGGCGCGGAATTGTACATCGGAGAGTAGTGGCCGAAAACAGGAAACTTGTTTTCTGCGGCAACCTGAACGACTGTGTCAGAGTCCTCTGTGAAGGCAAAGACGTCGCATCCCGCATCGATAAGGGAGTTTGTCGCCTCTTTTGCCTTTGCCGGGTCGAACCACGCAGAGATCCAGCGTACGTTTACCTCTGCCTTCGGATTGACCTCTTTCACGCCGATGGTGAAGGCGTCTATGTGGCGTTTTACCTCCGGTATCGGGAAAGCCCCCACATAGCCGATTTTGTTCGACTTTGTGAGAGCGCCCGCCATCAGGCCGTTGAGGTAGTACACCTGGTAGAAGTCCGCCATATAGGTGGCCAGGTTGGGAGCGCGCATGAAGCCGGAGCAGTGGGCAAATATCTTGTCAGGATATTTTTTTGCAGCGGCGACCGTACCCTCCCAGAATCCGAAACTCGTGGTGAATACAATGTCGCACCGTTCGCGGCGGATCATCCTGTCGATGACCCCCTCTACCTTTGCCTCAGGTACCGCCTCCTGATAGACCGTCTCGACCCACGGAAAAGTTTTCTCTACGATCTTTCTGGCATTGTCGTGTGCGTTTGTCCATCCCATGTCGCCGATCGGGCCCACATAGATGAACCCAACTTTGAGTTTGTCCTGTGCCTCGAGACAAATTGCCCCTGTGAACAGGAACAGGAGGCACACGAATAGAAGTACTGCCTTTTTCACTTTCTTCCTCCTTGGTACTGAATTTGATATGGGAGATACTGTTCTCCCTTTTTCCCTCCCTAAAGCATATGTAAATGCCGTAACTCGATGTGTGCCGCTCTCGCGGCATGATGGGTAGTTCTATTATATCCTGAATGGCGTATTTTTGGAAATATTATAATCGGATTTATGGTAAAATATTTTTCATTATCTTGGGGGAAAGCTGTATATAATTCCAAATCCGCTGGTTCGTGAAACCATGCGGGGCCGGGGTGGGCTACTCACAGAACACCCTCACCTTGTCCTCTCCCTCGACATCGACGGTAAGGTCGCGAAGGTTATCAACAAGCTCTTCGAGGTCCTCCTCTTTCATCTTCGTGAAATCCATGTCTATCCCCTTCTCCTTAAATGCCTCGTTGACCTTTTCCCGGGCCTCCTTCGGTATAAGGGAGGCCCACTTGATGCCCGACCGTATCAGCTTCATCGGCACACGGATGTTCACCCTCTCCTTCTTTTCGCTGTTCTCCCCAGGTTCGACAACGACCCTTAGATACCTGGGTACGGACGAACCGTGTGTTTCCCGGCCCGCGGCTCCGTTTCCGAGGTCATTGTGACCGGATGAAAGGGCGTTCAGGAGTTTTTCCGCCTCGTCGACACTTATCTTTCCCTTTGAGAGCATCTCGAGTATCTTCCTTTTTTCTTTTCCCATTGTGCTGCCTCCTCTCTTATATGAGCACTATCGAGATAGTCTTGTCGCCCTTCTCTACCTGCACATAGAGGCCCGAGAGGGCCCACAGAGAGGAGAAAAGGATCGGATATATCAAAAGCAAGAGCCTTGCATGCCACATCCGTTTCATTACCAAGGCTGCGAGCAGAATAAGCGGGCTTGCTCCGATCACAAGGGGTATAAACACGAGCCAGATGAGAAAGATAGGGAGAAACAGCCTTGTGGGACTTTTCCACTTTCATTCTGAATAAAATCGGTATCATTGTCCCCCCTTCATTTTTTCGATTGCCTCCTCCACGGAGAGATCCCCGGTGTCCAGCCGGTCGAGTATCTCCTCCTGTGTGGACGGAACAACGATCTCCACGAATTCGAGGTACCCGGCGATGCGGTTCAGCCGGTTCTTCACGGTGGGATAGCTGATTCCGAACAGGCTCTCCATCTCTTTTATGGAGCCGTGGCATTTGATGAATGCAGTGATGAACACCTGGTCCTCCATGGTGAGCCTCGCGAGAGGAGGGAGCTCAAAGCTTCCCTCGACCGCTATTCCGGAAGACCCTGCTCGCACCCTCTCGATCGTGAGAGGAGAGCCGTGTGTGATCTTTAAAAGCTCCGGCCAGTCCTGTGTCATACAACACCTCTAAATTGAATATATTAATATTAATAGCAAAAAATATTAATAAAATCAATATATTTTATTTATTCATTTAAGTTATTTAATATTGAAGGTTTTCATGTGTCGAACGCCTGATATCTCTGCAGTTTACGATGCAGCTTTGCGTTATATGCGGATATGAGGTAGAGTATAGAAGGCTTTCGGCTGGAAAGCTACGAGAGACCGGTATCTTTCGTGTGAACGGTCCACCTATTACCGGATAGTAGCGTGCCGGCTTGCAGGGGTATGAGCGGCCAGTTAAAAAACCGTTCGGATCTGTTGCCGTTATCTTTCGTACATTGAGCTAAACAGGAGAACCCGTATCCGATCTGCATACGGAGCTCGAGCTCCGAGGCCGAACCGGCTGATCTACCGAAGGAATAGAAAAGATGCTCGTCGCCACACACCAGCCTATTTTCCTCCCCTGGCCCGGGTTTTTCTTTAAGGCAATGAGCGTGGACTGTATGGTGCTTCTTGACAGTGTCCAGTTTCCGCTCGGGCGCGGGTGGATGTCGAGGAACAGAATCAAGAGCAACAGGGGAGAGCTCTGGCTCACCGTGCCTGTATCGAGGAGCGGCAGGGGCCTGCAGCCCGTGTGCGACGTTGAAATCGTGTACGATAGAGACTGGCCTTCCAAGCACCTCAAGGGTATAGAACAGAACTACCTCAATGCCCCCTGCTTCAGCGAGCACTTTAAAGAGATAGAGACGATATATAAAAGATACCCCAACCTCATCGCAACGCTGAACATCGAGCTTATCCGATATCTATGGGAAGCTTTTTCTGTCTCGTCGAAGCTCGTACTGCAGTCTGAGATCGGCGTGACAGGAAGAGGCGTTGATCTCATTGCAGACATCTGCCGGGCGCTTGGAGCTGAAGAATACCTCGCGCTTTCGGTAGCACGCAGCCGTCTTGACATCGCGCTTCTCGAAAGAAGAGGGATAGCTTTGCGTTTTTTGCAGTACAGACCGATGGTATACCCTCAGTTCTGGGGTGACTTTCTCTCCAATCTCTCGGCCATCGATCTCCTCATGAACTGCGGCCCGAAGAGCAGAGAGATCATCATGGGGGATTAAGAGGATTATATGCGGAGTTTCAAGATAGCATTCAATAAAATGATGCTGCCCTTATTTCTCCTTATTGCGGGAAAACATTTTTTTCGGCCGGACCGTCAGCTCGGTATCTGGAACTAATTTCCAAAAAATAATTGTATATACCGATATACTCTTATTACCTTAATGCTGATCATGCTCGGTTGAAGCACACCGAAGGGAGCGCGCCATGAAGTTTGCACAGAGTTCTGCGGTTTATTACAACTATTCTCTGAAATACGCGATACAGGACCTCGGGAGGATCGGATATGACGGGATAGAGATATGGGGCGGCAGGCCTCATATGTACCGTCATGATCTCGATGACCAGTTCGACGATATCCTCTCACTTCTGAAGCAGAACAATCTTGAAGTTTGTAATTTCATCCCGGCGCAGTTCCGCTATCCCTCGCTGCTCTGCTCGGAAAACGAGGTGGTGAGAAAGGACAGCGTGGGGTATATTAAATCTGCCGTCGATAATGCGAGGAAGGTCAGCTCTCCCAGCGTACACCTCTGCGGAGGGATGGTCGCATGGGACGAAGATATCAAGAAGGGATGGAAACAGCTCAAAAAGAGTTTCGAGGAGCTCGGCGAATACGTGCAGGATGACGATGATCTCACCCTTCTCATCGAACCCGCCCATCGATTTGAATCGAACCTCATAATGACGATCGATGACGGCCTGCGGATGATCGATGAGCTGAAATCAAACAGGTTCGGTATACTGATGGATACCGGCCACTGCCATGTCAATGGAGAGGATTTTCGAGAAGTTTTACATAAATGCCGAAAAGTAGCTCTCCATATCCATGCTGATGATAACAACGGTGACTTCGACAGCCACTATATTCCCGGAAAAGGAACCATTGACTTCAGCAGGTTAAGAGAGGCGCTGAAAGAGATAGGCTACACAGGATACCTGTCTGCCGAGCTCGGCGGTATGGATATCATGGACCCGACTTCTGCCTGCGAGGAGACCCTCGAGGTTTTCAAACGTACGTTCTCCTCGTGAAAAAAAGGAGGGCCGCTCAGTTCGGCTTTAAGAGACCCTGTTTCTCCTAAACAGAAAAAAGAACGTTGCAAAGGACTGCCTTTTTAGAATAAAATGTATTTTACACTGTCGAATGAGCACACAACACGGAGGATTAAATGAAGCCGAAGAGTAAACCAAAGATCTGTATAGGGAGTTGGGCATACGCAGTCGGGCCATATAAGGACAATCCCATGTCGCTCGAGGAGGTATGCAAAGGCCTGCATGACCTGGGATTCGACGGTATAGAGCTCGGTGCATTCAAGCCGCATGCAAATCCGGATCTGTATCCGACGAAGAAGGACAGAGAGAGGCTCAAGGAGCTTTTCGAAAGGTATGAGCTCCAAACCCCTGCGATTTCCGCCGATCTCTGGGCGTACCCTTTTGCAGAGGGAGATCCCAAGATCAGGAAAGGATATGCAGAGGCATTCGATCGTCACCTCGAGCTCTGCGTGGACGTGGGAATACCGACGCTGCGCGTCGACACCCTCACCTATACACCTTTTCCCGAGAAGCTCGACTACAACACGACGTGGGACATCATAGTAGAGACCTTCCAGCAGGACTCCGACAAGGCCAGAGATGTCGGTATCGACATAGTATGGGAGTTCGAGCCGGGATTCATCATCAATAAGCCGGGAGAGATCGTGAGACTGATCGGCAAGGTCGGGCGAAAAAACTTCAGCGCGCTGCTCGATACTTCACATGTCAGGATGGTGGCGGTAGTGGGATCCAAGCAGACGGCTCCGAAACAGACGCTTCTGGGAGGGGAGCTCGAGTTCATCGGGATGCTGAAAGGAAATATCGGCCATGTGCACCTCATAGACTCCGACAACACCCTGTACAACAACGAGACGAGCACTCACACGCCGTTTGGCGACGGCTTCATCGATTTCGACGCTGTGCTCCCTGCCATCGTCGAAGCAGGGTACAAATCAGAATGGTGGTCCATCGACCTTTATGGATGGACAGATGCATGGAACGTAACCCAGAAGTGCAAGAGGGGGCTGGATAATATCCTTCGGCGAATCGGGTGGATCTGATCATACGGACGAAGGGTCTCTGCCGCGAATCAAATGCCGGTGCGCACTGAAAGCGCCCGGCAAAAAAACGAGTTGTTGGATGCCGATCTGAAAGAGAACTGTAACGAAAGGGGTATATAGCGATGAAGGCAGCCGTGTGGCATGGGCCGTATAGTATAAAAATAGAGGAGCGTGACCCTCTGACACTTGAAGGCGGAGAGGTACTTGTAAAGGTAAGGGCGACTGGTATCTGTGGGACTGATATAATGATCTATGAGGGTAAGTTCCCACGCGCGCGCCCTCCACTAGTGCCTGGACACGAGGTGGCAGGCGAGATTGCTGAGACAAGGGATGTACCCGCAGACCTCAAAAAAGGTGACAGGGTCGTGGTTTTTCCGCTTATCTCGTGCGGGAAGTGCATCGCATGCAGGATGGGAGTACAGAACACGTGCCAGCACCTACAGGTGCTCGGCAACGACATTGACGGTTCGTTCTCCGAATACATGAAGACTTCATATGACAAGCTGTACAGGATACCGAACGACTATTCATTTGAAAAGGCATCGCTCGTGGAGCCCGCATGCGTGGCATTCCATGCGGTAAAGAGAGCATGCATCAGTGTAGGAGACACGGTTGTCATTCAGGGCGCCGGCCCCATAGGGATCCTGACCGGCTCCATCGCCCGAATCTCAGGAGCCTCGAAAATTATCATGTCGGAAGTGCAGAAGTACCGTATGGGGCTCGCCCGGAACCTCGGTTTCACGGTTATCGATGCATCGGCTGATGATGTCGTCGCAGAGGTAAGGCGTCTTACTGATGGAAGGGGTGCGGACGTTGTTTTCACCGCAGCGCCGGTGAAGCAGGCTGCGGTCGAGATCACGAGGATGATCAGGCCGAGGGGCAAGGTCGTCATATTCGCGCTGTTCAAGGAGCCTGTGCCTGTAGACCTCATCAATCTCACCTTCACGGAGGGCTGCATCTGCGGGTCAAGGGTATACACCCCAGTCGATTTCGAGCGAACCGTGGGGCTCGTCGTATCGGGAGAGCTTGATGTTGACAGGTTGATTACACACAGGATAGGTCTGCAGGATGTTGAGGAGGGAATCAGGACCGTACAAAACGGACAGGATGTAATGAAGGTTATCGTACGGCCTTAGAAATGCTCCTTCTTTTTTGATAAATAAGTGTTTTAAGGAGGTACGAAAGGTGAAAGCAAAAGGATATATGGGGAAGATACTTCGCATCGATCTTTCTTCGGGAAAGACCGGGGTTGAGGACCTTTCGGACGCCGTTGCAGAGAAGTATATCGGCGGGTGCGGTCTCGGGGCGAAGATACTCTATGAGGAGACGGCAAAGGACACAGATCCGCTCGGTCCGGACAATCCACTCATCTTTGCCGTGGGACCGGTGAACGGCACGAGGGCGTTCAACTCCGATCGATTCGATGTAGTTTCCAAGTCACCGCTTACCGGTATATTCGCAGAAGCGAACTGTGGCGGTTACTGGGGCGCAAAGTTCAAGAGGTGCGGCTATGACGCTCTCGTGGTGACCGGAAAGGCCGATTCTCCGGTATATATATACATCGACGACAATGATGTAGATATCAGGGATGCCGGGAAGTACTGGGGAAAGGACACGTTCGAGACCACGGAGATGTTCAAGAAGGACCTCGGAAAGGACGTAAAGGCCGCGGTAATAGGGCCGGCCGGTGAGAAGCTCGTTAAATATGGGTGCCTCATCAGCGATGGAAAGCACGGCAGGGCTACAGGGAGGTGCGGGCTCGGTGCGGTGATGGGCTCGAAGAACCTGAAGGCCGTTGTTGTAAACGGGACAAAAAAGGTAGAGATCGCGGACGAGGACGGGATGAGCGAGCTCATGAAGAAGCTCGGCCCCCTCATGAAGGACGGTCCGGAGGCGCTGCGAATGGGAGGGACCTCCGTAGGGCTCGATTTCTGCGAATCCATAGGGAACCATCCGGTACGAAACTGGTATCAGGGGGAATGGAAAGAGGGGGCGAGCAAGCTCACCGGTATGACGATGGTCGAGAAGAGGCTTGTGAAGAGATATCACTGCGGTTCATGCGTGATCAACTGCGGCAGGGTCGTCAATGCATCGGGAGGTCCTTTCGACGGAGAACAGGTCGCAGGGCCGGAGTATGAAACGATATCGCTCTTGGGATCGAACTGCCTCGTCGACGACCTCGATGCAGTAATCAAAGCGAACGAGCTGTGCAACCGCTACGGGCTCGATACTATATCCACGGGGAACTGTATCGGATTTGCAATGGAGGCCTTTGAACGCGGGTACATCACGAAGAAGGATACAGACGGCCTCGACCTCGTGTGGGGCAGTGCTGAGGCGGTGATAGAGATGGTGAAGATGATTGGAGAGAGAAAAGGAGTCGGCAAGCTGCTCGGTGAAGGAGTAAGAAGTGCTGCACGAGAGCTCGGGGGCAATGCTCATGAGTTCGCCATCGAGGTGAAGGGACTCGAGCCTCCGGCGCATGATCCGCGGGCCCACTTCACCGTTGCACTCGGGTTTGCGACATCCAACCGCGGCGCATGCCATCTGGCGGGTTTTACGCACGATTTCGAGGCGAGCAGCACGAGCATCGAAGACCTCGGCTCGCCTCCGCTCACACAACGGTTTACAATCGACGGCAGGGCGGAGAACGTGTACCGTATGCAGAACCTGATGAGCATGTTCGATTCACTCACCTTCTGCAAGTTCCTTCTCTTCGGCGACGGACTCGCCGTGAAACCGCTCATAGACTATCTGAACTGCATCACCGGATGGGATTTCGATCACGAGGAGTTCTTCAGGACAGGAGACCGGATCTTTAACATAAAGAGGCTGTACAACACACGCCTCGGTATCTCCAGAAGGGACGATACGCTCCCGCCGAGGATGCTCGTACAGAAGAAGGAGGGAACAACGAACGAGCTTCCTCCGCTGAACCTCATGCTGGGAGAGTACTACGACTACAGAGGCTGGGACGAGTTCGGGATTCCGACAATAGAGAGGCTCGAGGAGCTCGGTCTCGACCAGTATATGTAAGAGGGTTCGTGTTTTACGGTTGTTTTCATGAAACGGGCACTTTTTATAAAGGCGGTGGGGCATTGGTGTTTTTACGCTGGACTGGCTGTGAAAGAAGTGCGTGAGCCAGCTGAACAAATGAAATCTGCACTACGCTCCATCTTTCGACTTCTAACAAATAACGAGGGGAGTGGTGTGTATACGGACACAGATGTGCTTGACACTTATGGTTTTAGGTTATAAATAGAGAAAGATCGACGTACTTAAAGCGGAAAATAAGCCGTCTTACCGGTGAACAGGAGTAAGTACGGCGAAGGGAGAAAATCATGAAAGGGAAGATGAAGGCGCAGGTATTCTACGAGCCTCTCAAGATGAAGTATGAGGAGGTCGATATTCCCCAGATAGGTGTGGACGAGGTCCTGGTTAAAGTCCGCGCATGCGGAATATGCGGCTCGGATATCGCATACTACTGGGGGATGAGCCCTCTAGAGACCAAGGACGGTAAAGGTCCTCTCGTCCTCGGGCATGAGATCTCAGGAGAGATAGTCGAGATCGGAGAGCTCCCCAGGCAGCTGGGGCTTTTTGAGGTCGGTGACAGGGTGGGGATAGACCCGGTTCAGTACTGCAATGCGTGCGAGGTGTGCAAGCAGGGGCGGGTAAACCTCTGTGAGAACAAGTCGGTTCTCGGTGTATCGGTGGACGGCGGTTTTGCTGAGTATGTGAAGGCGAAGTACACCAGTGTGCTGAAGCTGCCTGAGGGGGTGAGCCTGGAGCAGGGGGCTTTCATAGAACCTCTCGCAGATGCGATGTACGCAGTCGAGAAGCTCGATGTCACACTGGGGGATTTCTGCGTGGTGATCGGTCCCGGGCCGATCGGGCTCGCACAGGCCCAGCTCATAAAATCGAGAGGCGCGGGGAGTGTCGCTGTTGTTGGCACGAGGGATTACCGTCTGGAAATAGCGCTAAAAAACGGGGCGGATCACGCTTTCAATACGGTGGACAAGAGCTCGAAGTACTACGTAGCAGATCTTAAGAAGAAGGTGGAAGAGCTCACAGCAGGAAAGATGGCGGACAGGGTTCTCGTCGCGACAGGAAACCCGAAGACGATGCGTATGCCGTTCGAGATATCCGGAAGGAGATCGGTGATCGTGTTTTTCGGGCTGGCAGGGGAAAAGGATGTCATCGAGGTCCCTGCCCTCGATACGATTTTCTGGGACAAGACGGTGAAGTTCTCATGGCTCGGGCCTCTCATGTGGCCGAAGTCGATCAATGCGATTGCCACAAAGCTTATAGATGTCGATTCTCTTGTGACCCACACGTACGATCTGGAAGGGCTGATCCCTGCGCTGGAGAAGGTAAAGAACAGGGAGGGAAATCCGCTCAAGGCGCTCGTTATTCCGTAAAGGCTGCATGGCTGAATAGACTAGCCTGATCGTTGATTTAATCCTGAATATCAAACGAAGAAAAAATGATCTCCGCTCTGCGGAGATCATATATTTTGCCTGGCACATAAAAGATAATACGGATCATCAAAGTTAATTCGCCGGAAGCCGGCGTCATACTGCTGGGATATGTACCTGTGGATGCCGTGGTGAAGCTCGGTGATCTCATGGAGATAACGATCGATCCGTCCCGGCGATCCGTCTCGGATCTATGTGTTCGATGAAAAGACCCGGGAGGTCATCGTGTAGGCGAGACCCGCGTCCCTATTGGCAAAAGTCCATTCGATGAATTTATAAAGGCCCCTTTGTTTACAGAAAGATGCGATGAAGCCCCTGCTATCCCCTGATTCATTCTTTTGCCTTTTTGCTCTAAAGCACCATGAACTTATAATTTTGGTGCGCTCCAGGGCAAAACATGCTACTATTTTTTGAACCTGCAGCATGTGGGAGCTCGAATTGACCGGCTTATTTCGAATTCCGTTCTTTCTGTTTATTCCGCTTCTTATAATTCCGGCGTGCAGCACGAAAAGACCGCTTGAGCGGGAAGTCATGATTCCTCCGTGCGTGGGAACTGTCAGAGAGAGGGTGGACTGGAGGGACGAAAGGGCAAGAGAAGCGGAGGCGCCCGGTATGTTCTATACGATTGCTTCTTGGCAGGGGGGCAAAAAGGCGGCATGCTCCCTCACCTTTGATGACGGAACACTCGACCAGTACGTCCTTGCATTTCCCGAGCTGCAGAAGAGAAAACTCAAAGCGACCTTTTTTCTCATTACAAGGTACAGGAAGCGCGGTTACTGGAATGACGGCGAGACCAAGCGGAGACTGTTCAGCTGGGACCAGGCAAGGCAAATCCGGGAGGCGGGGCACGAGATCGGATCTCACACCAGGACCCATGCAGACCTTAAAAAGAAGAAGGAGCTTGTGAGATGGGAGATGGTGGGTTCGCTTTCCAGGCTGAAGAGAGAGATCCCATCACTCGAGGGAGTGACATTCGCCTGGCCTTACTGGAGAAACAGTGAAGAGAGCAGGGAGATCGCGGCGGAGTACTACCTTGCCGCTCGAGCCGGCACGGGGCTTGTAAAGAACTACGGATCCATGTTCGAGACAAGGAAAATAAATCTATTCTCCGTCGACTCGCTCGGTATGAGGGGAGGTCAGCAGAACCAGCCGTGGCAGCTGCAATCTGAACGGGTATACCGGGAAGGGGGGTGGGTCGTTCTCTGCTTCCACGGTATCGACGACCGGAGGATAGAGAGGGAGTGGCTCGGTTGGGACCCGATAAAGATACACCAGTTCAGGGAGACCCTCGACAGCGTGGAGAGCGCTAACTTCTGGATCGCCCCTTTCGGTACCGTGACGAGATATATAAGAGAGAAAAATGAAGCGGTTCTCTCGCTGGTTGATGCCGGGGAGGATCACCTCGTTTTTTCACTCGAAGACGGGCTCGATGACATAGTATACAATGAGCCGCTGAGCATAGAGATAGAGATCCCACGCCGGTTTTCCCGTCTCAGGGTTTCACAGCGCAGGGAAACAATCCCTCACAAGATGAAGGGTAATGGAAATATCGTATTCGATGCGCTCCCGGACGGCTGTCCGATATACATAGAAAGTATAGAGTAACGGATATTGCTATTCTCTTGATGCTGTGAGAAAGCTTCGAAGGGATACCCCCGGACATTCATCGGTACACCATGCTGAATCCTATATCGGCGCTGTACTCGAAACTTATCTTTTGACAGAGTATATGCCCGGTATTATATTCGTATGTCCATCACAGCGAAGGAGATAGAAGTGGCGACTCTTTTCACAGGTATTCAGCCGACGGGCTTTCTTCACATCGGGAACTATTTCGGGGCCATAAAAAACTGGGTCAAGCTGCAGTACGAATACGATTCCTATATTTCGGTTGTCGACTACCACGCTATCACGGTCCTCTATGAGGTAGACAATATGCCTCAGAACGTGTTTGATATGGCTCTCGGACTGTACGCATGCGGGATCGATTTCGAGCGGACCACGCTCTTCATTCAGTCCGAGGTTCCGGGCCATGCGGAGCTCACCTGGATTTTCAACACCGTCATACCTTTGGGGGAGCTCGAGCGGATGACGCAGTTCAAGGACAAGTCGCGGCAGAACCGCGCTAACGTGAACGTCGGGCTGCTCGACTACCCGGTGCTCCAGGCGGCGGACATCCTGATCTACAAGGGAGAGGTGGTGCCTGTGGGAGAGGACCAGGTGCAGCACGTGGAGTTCGCGCGCGAGGTGTCGCGCAAGTTCAATGCACGGTACGGAGAAACATTTCCTGAATGCAAGGCCCTGCTCACCCAAACGCCGAGGGTCATGGGGCTCGACGGCTCGGGAAAGATGAGCAAGAGCGAGGACAACTACATCGCGCTATTCGAGCCGGAAGAGGAGATCTGGAAAAAGGTATCTGTCGCGAAGACCGACCCTGCGAGAAAAAGGAAAACCGACCCCGGCACTCCCGAGATATGCAACATATACGCCCTTCATGGGCTAGTAACCCCGAAGAATGCGATCGAAGAGGTCGCCGAAGGATGCAGAACCGCGGGAATCGGATGTCTGGACTGCAAGAAAATCTTTGTCGAAAACCTCATGACGGTGCTCGATCCCATCCAGGAGAGATACAAAGATTTCAGCTCGAGAAAGCAGCAGGTCAGGAAGGTTCTGACACAGAATGCGGCACGCTGCAGGGAGGTCGCGAAGTCCACAATCCTCGAAGTGAAACAGAAAATGGGTCTCTCACCCGTATGGGAGATCTGACGACGGTATGTCCTTTCAGCTTTCCTGAAAACACGGGCAAACGTTAAGGTTTAGTCCCCATTTCTCACACAGGAATTGGGGGGTTCAATCCCCGTTTCTCATGACCAACAGCAAACTGTAAGTAACGGGACTTTAATCCCCATTCCTTATGTGCAATCGTAATAGGAAAAAATGGGGCTTTTGGCGCTTTTTAACCGTAAACTTGTATAATATTCTGACAAGTCATCATTTAAACCCCTTGCTATGCAATCTGATTGCAGCAATCTTTGAGAAAACCGCATTAGACATTGATTGAAATCCTTCTGCCTTTGCGGCCCGACCTGCAGTTCCTATATGTAATACCAGTATATAAAAAGAAAATCATTTACCGAGAACAGCTTTGAGGTGGTTACGCTGCGGGGAGACACGGTTTTCGCGGGAGAGAACTCGATACCGGTTTAGTACTCGGGTTCATCGTTCTCCTCCTCCCGGGCATGACCTTTGGGCAAAGAAGCCCTGTCGGCCGGTTTTAAGAGCCCCTGAGAGACATGCGGGTCGGACGGCTCGGATCGTGGCTGTGAAAGCTCCTTCCTGCAGCACGTCAGTTCCAGGTGCCGACGATACGAGCCCCCCCTTTTTTCGCCGCAGCCCGCTTCATCGATGACCTATAAATACAATGCCGGCCTGTACAATTATCCGGGCATGACCTTCTTGCATCCGAGCGCACGCAGCCTTTCGATCCAGCTCTTCGACTCCCGGATTCTATGAATCATCGGTGTGTGCACGCAGCTCGACTGTGACCCCTTTTGACGTAACAGCAAATATGGATTTAAGGGAGATGTTAGTTTATATGTAAGATTCAACTGGGATCGTGTCAAAGGGTATCGGCGGTAAAAGAAGAATAATGCGGGGTTAGACAGTATGGTAGGCTGATATGCTATTTCTGTCTGAGGTATAGTTTTCCGTTTCTCTCTTCCGCGGTGTATTGGAGCGATGTACCCCTGCTGTCCTGAACGGCTACGGTAGTGATGTTTCGTTTCTTTTCCACGACAAACCCGACCATTGGGTGAACGGAGGAAGCCGGAATGTTCAGCTTAATGAGAAGCGTGCCGTCATCTCCTCTCGATACGGTGAAATCCAGAGCGTCTCGGGCCCTCCAGAACTCCCCGAACTCCGTGATATTGCCCATCCATCCGTTCATCTTGACGACTTCTTTCATCAGAGCTTCCTGGGCGTCGAGTTTGAATGTGCTTTTTCTTGTGTCGGACGGGTGAATGAGAAGCACGGTGAGCGCGTCGTTTTCACTGTATGCCTGTGTTACCTCACGCCAGGTTTTTACTGCGCTTTCTAGTGTGGAGGGAGTAAGAAACCCTAGAGAGTCGTCCAGGGTGATCGGTATCTCGAAAACATTGGATTCGGATGAACCGAGATTTCGCTCGCTCATTGCACGGAACGGAAACGCGGTAAGCACATCGTTGGTGGAAAAAGTCGAATTGTAGAGGTACCCTGCATCCTCCAGGACCCTGACGAGGATGTCCGGGTATTCGAGGTCCCCGGCCCGAAAAGACACGGTGTTCTGACCCGGAATGTCCCGGTCGAGGAGCTGCTTGCTCACCCTGACCTCCCCCTGCACAGTGACCTGCTTCTCCGGATGGTAGCTTTTATAGCGTACACGTGGGTTTCCTTCAGGTGCCTGTGAGAGTTTCTTATAGTGTGATACGGTATGGGACCCGATGTCCCATCCCCTTTTTTTGACTTCCCTGATTGCCTCTACATTGGCAGGAATGTTATAGTAGTCGATGTCCATCCAGTCTGTGAAGTACTTGGTATTCTCGAAAAAGGTGCTCGTGACACCGAAGCGTTCTTCGAGATCTGCATACTTGAGGGAGTCGACGAATGATGTCTGCGCGTCGACGTCGTGGGAGAGCACGAGCGCGGCCGGGAGTGCGTACGGAAGCGTGCTGATCTGCACCGACGGCGATACCGAGGCTTCGTACACTGCCCTGAGAAGTAGCATCACCACATCACCTGAAGGCTCGAAGCTGTTGACGTACAAGCGCTGTGCCTCATAGTCTTTGCCTATCTGCGGTACGAGTACGGAATCTGTATAGGAGATCCCGAGAAGGTACGTTTTCCCTCTCCCGTATCTGCCTGTGAGGAAGCCGGGCATTTCATCCTCGAAGCGGGCGAGGACGGTGGGGCCTCCGTCGGTATGGTATCCGATCGTCCATATGACCTCATCATAGATATGCATCTCTCCGTTTCCGAGAGAGATGGTGCTCTCCTCGGGACGATTGATGTAGCGCAGAGAGGGGTCTTCCCCTGAGAATGTTAGCCTGTAGCGCTTCCTGCTCGGAACAGCCTTCTCCACGCCGAAGAGAGAGAAGAGCCGGTTTCCTATCTCTCCTGCAGCGATTAATGTGCCTCCGCCCTCGACGTAGCCGTAGAGCTGATTGGCGAGCTTCGGATCGAGAGTGCGGTTGTCCAGAGGACCGGACAGGTACACTACCCTGTATTTTTCGATCTCTTCCATGCTCTTTATGATATCGTACGGAATCTTGAAGCAGTCGAATACCCTCCTCAGGGCGAGCTGGTCCACTCTCCCCTTGTCATCGGCCTGCAGCATGGAAATGCTGAGGAGTCCGGCCCGAACCGGAAGAGGCTTGTATCGAGTTTCACCATAGGCGGGATAGAAGGAGGCGGCAAGAACGATAACTGCGATAATATACAGAACGCGCTTCATTGTATTTCACCTTCCCAAAACAAGCTGTTTTTCTGTCTATCCAGCAGAGACTCAACTGTGATGATGAACCAGGCGGTGCTCGCAACGCTGGGGTAGGTCGAGAACTGGTACGGAATCTCAGCCGTCGAATAACGAAAACCTCCGTCGACCTGGGTAGGGAGCAGAGACTCGAGGATAGTAAGGGCGACCTCGGGGTTTCCCGCCTTTATCTGCGCGGAAGCCACACCGAAAGAGCCTTCTCCCCATACGAGATCTATATCTTTCCACCTCGACGCACCCAGTCTTCGCGAATAGTAGTTGTTGGCCCCCTCATCGTCGTACAGCGGGCCTCTGTAGTAGGGTTTATATCCGGTGATGCCGTGATGCTCGGAGAAGAAGTTCGTTCGAATGGTTTCGATACAGCGGTTTGCCCTCTTCGTATCACCGGCGCTGAAGAGAAAAAGTGCTCCCCAGGAAGCGCAATCGAGCGGAAGCGCCTTGTCGATATGATTTGATCTGATACCCCTGTAGAACTGTCCGTATTTGTCGCTCCAGATTCGAAAGAGGCCGTCGTGTATCGCCTGGGCCGCTTCTTTGTATTCGTCCTTGTTCGTCAGGAGCGCGAGATCCTTCAGAAAGAAGTAGGAGTCGATGTTGTGCTCGGTACTCACCCAGGAGACGGAAGATTCGTCATATTGCTCCGTGGGCCTGCCGTCGGTATCATGAAGAATCAGTGTGTATGTGCCCTCTCCTCCTGTGACGAGCCCGTGCCGCATGTCGGAAGGATCAGACACACGGTGGTTCAGCATGTACCCTGCGATGGATTCGGCCTTTTCGAGATACTCCCCGGCGATAGGGTCCTCTTCGAGGAAGAACGGGTCTTCCTGTATACGTACCTTGAGGTAGAAGGTGAAGGCGTATCCCGCCCACGCGGTCGCTCCCGTCCTTACCATGCTTCCTTCATGGTCATCCTCATTCGGCCAGCTGTTGTGGGTGTTATAGACAAACCAGAAGCTGCCGTCGGACCGGATAACCCGGCTCATTGCGGAGAGTACGAACTCCGCTTCACGGTAGTTCTCAGTCATTGTAAAGGCTATCGCTCCGATGGCGTCGTCGTAGGTAAAGGACCGGCTGAACAGATAGGGGTACACAGGGTCGTCTTCGGGAATGGTGTAGCTCAACATAAGCCTTCTGCGGTCCGGAGCAGGATCGAGGACGGTACTGTTTGGAACCATCTTCGTTATCAGCCAGTCGACCGCTTGTTTTTCGGCCGCTCGAAGCGTTTTACCGGATTTACCGTCAGGCAGGGGCTTCCACTCTCCCCGTGAAAAAGTGGGAAAAAAGAGTAGTCCGACAAAAGTCATTGTTATGCAGAAAAGTATGTTCCTTTTCATTGAGCTCTCGCCCTTTTTTTTTTCGTCTTTTTTTGTATATTTACAAAATATAGCTGAAATTTGTGAAAAATCAATGGATGCAGGGTTAAGCTTTTTGGCTGTGTGGCGAAATTTAGAGATAGGAGATTTTACAGCATGACGAACGAGTTAAAAGATACTATCCTTATTGTAGAGGACTCTCCTGAGACGCTCGAGCTATTAAGGAGGGTAATAGAGAAGGAGGGTTACCGGACGATACTTGCAAATGACGGTGAAAAGGGACTGCAGTACGCGCTTAAGTATAAGCCGGACCTCATTATACTCGACCGCCTCCTTCCGAAGCTTCCCGGTCTGCAGGTCTGTAAGAAACTGCGTCAGACCGACGCGATGGATAATACACCGATCATCTTTCTCTCTGTGCTCGACTCGGAAAAGGATATTATAGATGGGCTCAAGTCAGGTGGGGATGATTACGTCACGAAGCCTTTCAGCCCGGACGAGCTTCTTGCCAGGATAGAGAGGGTTCTGTTTCGATACAAAAGACATAACGAGAAATGAGGTGACCTCCCATGAGAAGGATAAAACCCTTTGTTTTTTTAACGTTATTTATACTCTCCTGCACGCTTCTCTTCGGGCAGACCGGGGATGTCGATTACCTGATCGACCGCGGGTTCAAGTACGAGAGAGAGGGGAACCTCGGTGATGCAGCCAAGACATATCTGGAGGTCCTGGAGAAGGACCCTGCCAATATAATGATCAAGGTTCGCCTGGCGAAGATCATGAGCTGGAGAAACGAGTTCGAGGAGGCCCTTCTGCTTCTGGACGAAGTGCTGAATATGATGCCCGAACACCCGGAAGCGTTATTTCGGAGAGCACAGATTCTGAGCTGGCAGGGCGAGTACGAGGAATCGATCTCCACTTACAAACGTTACCTCGACATCAAGAAGAACGACCCGAACGGCCTTCTCGGGATGGCGAGGGTGAATTTCTGGTCTGGGAACTTCGATGAGGCCATAAAATTATTTCAGGCGGCGATCGAGGCAGGTGCCGACGAGACAGAGGTACGGCTCGACCTCGGAAAGGTATACCTCGCGCTCCAGGAAAAGAAGAAAGCGAAACAGACGTTTGAGGAGATACTCGAGAAAGACCCTGAAAACAGTGAGGCCGCAAGGTTTTTAAAGGGAATCCGACTGGAGAAGACGTTTGAGATTGCGCCCGTAAACACGAGGATCAACATATATCCGGATGATTCCGTTGGTGTAGCATACTGGTCTGAGTTTGTCTATCATCCGGAGAACAAATGGGATTTGGTGTTCGGTTTCGAGCATGTCCGTGTCCACGGCATGGCGGATACGAGCCTCTATTTTACCGGTGTATACCGGGGCATAGAGGGTTTATACCTGCGCGGAGGTCTCGGGCTCAGCCCGAACCCCAACTTCTCTCCCTGGGTGAAAACGGACCTCGGTGTCAGCTACACGTTCGGGACGATCCTCGGGGCGGGCCTGAGCTTCAAATCCGATATTTATAACAGCGAGACGCTGTTTACCATCATCCCTGAGCTCAGAAAGGATTTTTCAGATCTTACCTGGGTGGGACTCAAATACAATATGTACCTCTATTCAACAGGGTACTTTGCGGGGAGAGTGGAGCTGCTTTTGAACCTGGAGTACGCAGAGAACAACGACCTTTTTGTCAAGGCGGTGTACGGCGGGGACGTGGAGACACGCGATCCTTCAAGGAGGGCGTTTGATTTCGCCGCGGGCATCTCATTCGATCTGACTGATAATATAGAGACGTCGATAAGCTATGCCTGGATTGAAACGCTCTACGGAAGATCCAGTGAGATTTCCTGGTCCTCCTATATAAGATGGTAACCCGGCAGATCTATATAATAATAGAAACGGTATTGCTCCGAGTAACGTTGGGGATCTCTGTCTCCATCCTGATCTTCATTATCATCACGTTCGGACTCGCTTTTTTCAGGAATTTAAAGAAAAAGCTGCAGGTACGTACGAGGAGGAGGATACTTTCCACGCTTTTGGAATACCTTCTCGGAGAAGTTCCGCTTGACAGGGTGAGTTACAGAAGAAGGCAGCGTGGTACTACGGTTGATGCGTTTGCGACAGTCGTCGCTACAATAAAAGGTTCGAAAAAAGAGCGCATGAAGCAGGCAGTGACGGCTCTCGGCCTTCTCAGGGACATTGAGAGAGGGTTGAGGCGGGCTTCTCCCTCGAAGAGGATGCGCGCGTGTTACAGCATGGGGATCCTCGGTACGGAGGAGGCAGTAACACACCTTATGAGGAGGCTTACCGACTCCAACCCGAAGGTGGTTTCGTCGGCAATAATCGCGCTCGGTGAATTAAGGAACAGGAACGCCGCTGTTGCTCTGCTCGATCTCTATTACAGGTGCACGCTGTCCCAGGCGTGGCTCATCGCTGCGATTCTTCCCTTTTTCGGTAATGAAACGTACGTGCATATAAAGCCGCTCCTGGACGACGAGAGCCTTCCGCCGGCTCGACTCATTCTTCTTATCAAGGTTGTTTCAGGGTTCAGACTCTCAGAAAGCCTCGAGGTTTTACAGCGTCTCTACAGAGAGAACAGCTCCCTCGATGTACGTATCAACTCGCTTTTGGCAATCGGAAAGATCAACGACCTCTTTGCAGTGAAGTCGGTAATAGACGCACTCTCGGATCCCGAGTGGCAGATACGGGCTGTTGCATGCAACCTCATAGGAGACATGGCCATTAAGGGTGCGATCGATCGATTGATTTCTCTCCTCACAGATGAGAGCTGGTTTGTGAGGAAAAATTCTGCGGCTGCTCTGGTAAACCTCGGGCGGATCGGGATTATGGGGCTCTTTACCGCGCTGAATTCCGATGACCGCTATGCGCGTGACATGGTAGTCCAGACCCTTCAGGAACACGGGATCCTGGAGAGGATAATAGGCCATCTCGGCGGCGGGAACGAGGTGAATTTAAGAGTGGCATACAGGATAGTGAAGTTCCTCGCGAAACGTGGATACAGAAAATTTCTCGATAACTACAGGGGCCTGTATCCTCTCATTGAAAAAATTTTATAACAGGCGGAACGGTGTTACAGGAAATAATCTACATAGCTCTGCTGGTTCTGATGGTCTTCTATTTCAGCATCAACACAGTCTACCTCTTCATTCTGTTTATGTCTGTAGTAGAGATACGAAGGTCCAAGAAATATAGATTTACCTTTGATATCGATCAGGCGTTCAGGTTCCGGCTGCTGCCGCCGGTATCGATCATCCTTCCCGCCTATAACGAGGAGAAGTCGATTGTCGAGAGTGTACGTTCGATCCTCTTTGTCCGCTACCCGCAGTACGAGCTCCTCGTGGTGAACGATGGCTCTACGGACGGTACCCTGCAGAAGCTTATCGAAGCGTTCAACCTGATAAAAACGGATTATGTCTTCAGGCGTTCCGTAGACACCGAGAAGGTACGCGGGATCTACATATCAAAAGATTTCAAGAATATCATCGTCATAGATAAAAAGAACGGCGGAAAGGCGGACGCGCTCAATGCAGGCATCAATGTTTCGAGATACCCCTACTTTTGCGCCATCGATGCCGATACCATACTCGGTGAGGATGCCCTTGCAAAGCTCATACTGCCGTTTATCAACGACCCCGAGAGAACGACGGCGGTCGGCGGTATTGTAAAACCGGCGAACGGGGCGGTCATCCAGATGGGGCGGCTTTTAGAGGAGAAACTGACGAAAAACCTCCTCGTCATCCTCCAGAGCGTTGAGTATGCACGGGCGTTCTTTCTGGGAAGGCTTGGGCTCTCTACCATAAACTCCCTTCTCATCATATCTGGAGCGTTCGGTCTTTTTAAGAAGAGTGATGTGCTGAAAGTAGAGGGATATAAGAGGAAGAGCCTCGGTGAAGATATGATGCTGGTGGTAAAGCTCCACAAGCTGAAGCGGAAAGAAAAGGTACAATACAAGGTTTCATTCGTCACGGACACGGTGTGCTGGACAGAGATACCGTCGACGATACGGGTTCTCGCGAGGCAGCGGGTACGCTGGCAGATGGGGCTCATGGAGAGCCTGTTCGAGAACAGCGATATGCTTTTCAATCCGAAGTACGGTATCATCGGGCTTTTCGCCGCGCCGTTCTACATCCTCACTGAAATCGTTCCTCCTTTCTTCGAGATCATCGGTTACGCCCTTCTGGCAGTCGGTATCGGAATGCATGTGCTGCCTTTGAAAACTCTCCTGATATTCTTCGTCGTGACATGGGGCTACAGCCTCATTCACACATTTTACGCCCTCATCATGGAGAATTATGAGATCGGTAAAAAGGCGCCGCTCCACCACTTTGTTGTCAGGCTCTTCGTTTCTCTTATTGAGAACTTCTTCTACCGTCAGATCAATCTCTGGTGCAAGCTGAAGGGGTTTTTCAGGTTCTTTACGGCGAAGAGGGAGTGGGGGGTTATGGAAAGAAAGGGGTTCGGCCAGAAGGGCTCATGAATCGGCCGCCCCAAGAGATAATCGTTCAAGGCCTCTCTTCCCTTACCGTATCTGCCCCGCGTTTCCGAAGAGACTTCGGCTCGGCATTCGGGTTTGTGCCTTTTCAGAATATAGCAGTAAATGCCCCTTTTTCAGCTCCTTACATGCCGCTCTTCCGGGTAAATTTTTATATTTATCTTGTATTGTTAAGCCCGCTGAATTGGTTACATTTGTATAATTTCTTCCTATGAGCCATGTCAGAGAGCACATGCAGGGTGCTTGATCTGCATGATCGGTCCCCGGAGCCGAACGGTTTTATAACGGTCTTCAAATTAATAAATCAGTCTTTCGTAGGGTTTAGGACGGTTTTTTATTCCATGGACTGAAACGGGCTCCGGCTTTATCCAGTGGGTTCTCAGGTTTTTTGTGCTGTGGCCAACAAAAGGCTTGCGGTCCTCCCCGGGTTTTCATGTTCAGGGGCTCGAATATCGCTTTTCCAGCATAGTATATTAAAAGTATAGTATAAAAAAAAGCTTAAATGCTTTTATTACAGATGCGACACGAAGGCAGAAAAGGAGAAAACCATGAGCAGGAAGAACGGAATCGCGACGCTGGGAGGAGGCTGTTTCTGGTGTGTGGAGGCGGTGTTCGAGCGTGTTGATGGTGTGGTCGCTGTAACCTCCGGATATGCAGGAGGGACTGTTTCTGACCCCTCCTACGAGGAGGTGTGTGAGGGAAAAACCGGCCACGCTGAAGTCGTTCAGATAGAGTTTGATACCGATCGGATCGGTTATGAAGAGCTTCTTGACCTCTTTTGGAAGGCACACGATCCGACAACCCCCAACCGCCAGGGAGCGGATGTGGGGACGCAGTACAGATCGATCATTCTTTACCACGACGAGGAACAGAAAACCGCTGCCGAGGAGTCGATGAGGAGGGCTGGGGCACTGTACAAAAACCCCATCGTGACGGAGATTCGTCCATACGATCGGATTTTCCCTGCAGAGGGGTACCATCAGGATTATTTCGAAAAGAACCGGAATGCGGGCTACTGCAGGATCGTGATACAGCCGAAGCTGAAGAAGCTTGGCCTCGGGTAATGCCGGGTTTTTGCCTTTCCCTGTTCTTCGGATCGTGTTGTCCTTACAGTCTATGTCTGGATCCTTTATTAGTGCGCTTTTCTAAACAATTGCATATCAACATAGCTTAGTAATGGTATGATAGTAGTTTATATTTTCATGTAAAAAATAGAGTTTACAGTAAGAAAAGCGCTAAAACCCTCTATTCAAATATTTACAGAGTTTTGTGAGAAATTGGGGTTAACCCCTTCTCATGGGAAGAGGAAACGGGGGCTCAAATGGAGCAAGTCATGCTCTAGCGATCGTGGTGCCGGATGGAGACTCGTGCTTCATTCCTGTGATGTGCGATCCATGAACGGTGTTATGAAGGCCTGCCGTCCTATCGTAGGGTGAGGTTTTTTATTCTGCCTGAAAATTCAGGGAATAGATGCGGGGGGAGTGTCCTGCTGATGATTTTCGCTACAGGTGTATGTGCTACAGTTCTTGACCTTTATGGTATTGTTAGTTACAGTGTTATAAGATACTAGTCGCTCTTTAGAGCCGGAAAGGGGTAAAGTATGGGGCTACAAGTAGGAAGTCAATCGACCCAGTCGAAAGGAATAAGCCAGAACGTGGTGATCGGCATACTGATCTTTTTGTTCGTCCTGATAATGGCTTTGACGAGCGTGTACGTAGTCGATCAGAAAGAACAGGGTGTCGTGCTTCTGTTCGGGAGGTTTAACCGCCTCACTGAACCGGGGCTGCACTTCAAGCTGCCCTTCGGGATAGAGAGAAAGTACAAGGTCCCGACACAGGTGGTTTTGAAGGAGGAGTTCGGGTTCAGGACGTTGAGGCCCGGGATAACAACAACGTATCTTGGGGATGATTTCCCCGGGGAGTCCATTATGCTCACGGGCGACCTGAATATCGTCGACGTCGAGTGGATCATCCAGTATAGAATCGATGATCCGGTGAAGTGGCTTTTCCATGTGGATGACCAGAGAAAGACGATAAGGGACATCTCGCAGTCCGTGATAAACCTGCTCGTCGGTGACCGTGCGATTCTCGATGTTATCGGTGCCGAACGGGCAAATATCGAGCTGACAGGGCAGGACATGATGAACGAGCTCTTCGACAAGTATGAGCTCGGCATAAGGGTCACCACTGTAAAGCTGCAGAATATCGTGCCCCCCGCGGGTTCTGTACAGGCTGCCTTCGAGGATGTAAACAAGGCCATTCAGGACAGGAGCAGGCTTATCAATGAGGGGAAGCAGGCGTACAACGAGACGATACCCAAGACCAAAGGAGAGGCCGAACAGCGTATCCAGGAGGCGGAAGGATACGCGGTGGAGAGGGTAAACGAGGCAGAGGGTGATGTGGCGAGGTTTCTGCAGGTGCTGAGGGAATACAAGAGAAACCCTGCGGTAACACGTACGAGATTGTACCTGGAGATGTATGAGGATGTGTTTGCAGCCGAGGAAAAGACCAATCTCATAGACAAGAACCTGAAGAACTTCATACCGTTCAAGTCGCTTTCAGATGAGATGAAAGGAGAGAGCAAATGAAAAAGCTGATCACCGGTATTGTTGTCGTCGTAGTTGTGGTGTTTATAGTACTGGCTTTCGGCCCTTTCTATACCTTGAAAGAGGGGGAGCAGGTTGTTGTGGTGAGGTTCGGAAGGATCATACAGGTTTCCAGTGAGGCCGGTCTCAAGCTGAAGGTTCCGTTTCTCGACAGGGTGAGGCGGTACCCGAAGAAGGTGCTCTCCTGGGACGGTGAGGCGCAGCGGCTGCCTACGGAGGAGAACCAGTTTATCTGGGTCGATACCACCGTTCGATGGCGGATCCAGGACTCTGAGAAGTTTTACGAGTCGGTCGGCACGATCACACAGGCGCACTCGCGACTCGATGATGTGATCGATTCCGGGGTGAGAAAGATAATTTCGCGGAACTCTCTCAGAGAGGCTGTACGGAACTCGAACATCATAAACGAGATAGAGAGGAAAGATGTCTATCTTACCCCATCTGCAGAGGGTGATACGGAGGAGATCGCCGTGTCTATTGCGGTGTTCTCAGAGACCGTGTTCGAGGAGATCCTTAAGGGCCGAAGCGTGCTCTCCGATGAGATGCTACTCGAAGCAAAACAGATCACTCCTCAATATGGTATAGAGCTCATAGACATCGTGATCAGGCAGATCAAATACTCGGATGACCTTACGGAAAGTGTATACAAGAGGATGATCAAGGAGAGGAACCAGTTCGCCCAGGCATTTCGCTCCGATGGGGAGGGAAAGAAGGCGGCCTGGACCGGGAAGATGGATAGGGAGAGAAGATCGATACAGTCCAACGCGTACAAGGAAGCCGAAAACATCAAGGGTGAGGCCGATGCCAAGGCCGCCTCGATCTACGCCAATGCGTATAACCAGGACCCTGAATTCTACAAGTTCTGGAAGTCGCTCGACTCGTACCGAACGCTGCTCTCAAAATTCGACAAGACATTGACCACAGACCCCGAGTATTTCGACTACCTCTATGATCAGAGGGGCAGACGGTAGGGGGGTGTCGGTACAGCTTTTGTCAGGGGGAAGGCTTCGCCGTACGTATGTGAGGGCCTGAGGAGACGACCAGGCCGGCTCGTGGGGTTTTTTTGGATTCTCTCACGGTACAGGGAACGGGGTACCGTGATTATGACGGTCCGTCTATCAAGTTCAGCGGTAGGTTTGAAGTATAGGCTTATCTCGGGTCCATACCTACATGCGGCGGATAGTAAACGTTTTGTCTATAAATGACACAGATATCGGGCCCTATCGTCGCGATCGGCCGTGTTTCCATGCTGTTTTCCTGACAACCCATTCGAAACAACAGTAGCTTTACTAAAATAGCCTTGAACGATATCTCTCTGAAAGCATCTTGAAAGGGTTTAACGCTCATTTCTTGCCATTTGAGAATTTCTTAAAGTTGGGCGATAACATACAAAAGAAACAAGCCGTTCTCCCTTATAATTATCAGAACATCCGATATCAATCTTCGATAATGACTATTACACATTTCAGGACTTTCATAGAGTAAATGTGGGATAAGGTCTAATATTTAATGTGATCTGTGAGAAATGGGGTGGGGGTCAAGTCCCTTGTAACTATTTAATCTGTGCTGTATCGTTTCATGCCAGGAGATAGATTCTGGGACGGACTATCGTTCGCCGAAGGCGGGCCTGGGGTCGAATCCCTCGAATATGATGTTGTCGCAGAAAGCCCGGACCCTGTTGCGCTCCTCCTGCGAGCGGACTGTCCACGCGATGACCGGTGTACCGTGATCCCGGACAATCCTGGCGGGTAGGTTCGGGAGCATACATGATTCGTAACAGACGAAGTGAGGGGCGCTTATACAGTTGACCAGGAGTTTTTTCAAAACAAGCCCCTTGAAGAATCCAATATCAAGATCTTCCAGGGTTCCTGAAAGCTGTCCCCTCGGTACCCCGGGGAACCTTTCTCTGAACCATCTGAGGGAGCGGGGGTTGAAGGATTGAACCGCACACCTGCCTTCGTACCGCTGAAGAGCTTCTGCGACACCCTCCTCCAAGACGCCCGCGTTCTTGCTGTTTTTGATCTCCAAGAGTAGGGGTGTCCTGCCCTTCATGAGATCGAGCGCTTCCTCTAAAAGCGGGATATGCTCATGCGAGCCGAGAAGTGTGAAACTTTTGAGATCAGATGAAACGAGATCTTCGATCTCTGAATCGATACCGGTCATCCTAAAGGTGTTTTCATCGTGTAACACGGCAACGCCCCCGTCTTTGAGGAGCCGGACGTCCAGCTCTATTAGAAAGCCTCTCCCCAGGGCTTCCTCGAACGCCGCCAGAGAGTTTTCAGGGCATAAGGCATCGCCCGTATGATACCCTCTATGTGCGATGGGCCGGCTTAAAAGCCATTCGATATCATAGCAAAAATGGATCTTTTTTCGAACCATCATCGTTCCTCGGCACTGGGGGGACTGTTGAAGATGTGAAGCTGTAAGAATATACTACTGTGCTTCAGCCCTCGTGGTGAAGTTTTTTCTTTAACGGGTATCTGTTTATTGAGGATGTTATGAGGTTCGTTCTGCAGAGGCCGGAAGTTCCATCTCATAGCTGTCCCGAGGTAAGAGGGGGTTTGACATTCGGGGCGATTTCTGAGTATCTTAAATCAACAGCTAAATCCGCATTGTAAGAGGTGTTCGGTGGCGCTCTATCGTGTTCACTTCAAATGGAAGGACAGGGAAGTCCAGCTCACCGCAAAGAGCCTTGATCTCACGCATCCATACTTTGTATCCATCAAAGAGCTCGTGTTTCCCAAAGGAAAGAAGATCATCATCGATCCGCAGGAGGAGGAGGTCCAGAAGACGTTCAGTGAAGCGGATCACCTCATGATACCTTTTCAGTCTGTCATCATCATAGAGGAGATTTCGGAGAGAGGGAAGTCCAAGCTCATGCCGTTCGGAAAGGTGGAAGATACAAAAGAAGAGAGCTCTCCAGAGTGTTAAATCATTCACCCTCACCACTCTGTCGCCTTCGGCTGGGGACCGAGGATTTCATCCTCGATGCCCTTTGAAGACTTTGATACCGAAGGTATCGACTTGAGCTTTACCGCAGAAGGAAGAAGTGTCTCTGGTGCCGAATAAGCTTGATATCCGTACTCCTATTGGTATAATAGGAAAACCGATACTCCCATGATAACGGCGCTGAGGGCGGATTTTTGTGCAAACCGACCTTCCCTCCTTTACTGCCTATACGGATTTCTGAAGCCCGGATTGTGGACTCTGGGATAAACGACTTTCCGGGACATCAGAAACAACCTTTTGAAGGATGAAAGCTGTGACCGGACACAAAAAAGTCGTGTTTTTAATCGGGTTTGTGCTGCTATTCTTCGCCTCTTCCATTACAAGCTTCGCACAGACAAGGGGCGGGCATCTCGTGTATGGTACACAGCAGGCCCCGGACACGCTGGACGCTGGGGCGGGCGGTCGTGATGTCGTCTTTGCGATCGCCTGGAACTATCTCGATCCGCTGATACGCACTCGGCCGGATGACCCGAAATACTATCCCGGCCTTGCAGAGAAGTGGACGGTTTCGTCTGACGCCAGGGTATACACTTTCCATCTCAGGAAGGATGTGAAGTTCCACGACGGGACACCGCTTACCGCAGAAGCGGTGAAGTTCAGCATCGATCGTATCATGGATCCCGGGACAGGGGCGAAGGCTGCGCGTTATGCGGTCGGGCCGTTCGAGCGGTGTGAGATAGTGGACAGTCACACCGTAAAAATCTGTTTCAACAGGCCGTACGGGTCGTTTTTCCGCATGGTATCGACCGTCTATGTTCCGATTGTATCACCGGCCGCAGTGGAAAGGCATGGGGATGAATACGGATTCAACGTTACAGGTACAGGGCCGTTCGTCCTCGAAGAGTACGTGCCTGGGGACCGTGCAACCTTTGTTAAAAACAAGGACTACACTTGGGGACCGGAATGGACACACAGTGGCCCCGCATTCCTCGACAGGGTCACCTACAGGTTTATCCCCGAAGACATCATAAGGGTGGGTTCTCTCAGAACGGGAGAGACGAATCTCATCGACGGGATACGATCAGACCAGATTTACAGAGTCGTTCGCGACAGAAAACTGAAGATAGGAGTCTCTGGTGCAGGGGGCGCACCGTGGATGCTCATCTTAAACACAGGAGAATTCCCGACGGATGACAGGGCCGTTCGGCAAGCAATCTCCTACGCAATCGACCGTGATGCTCTCATACAAAAGCTCTACAGGGGCACTAATAAGCCCGCCTACTCACCCCTCGAAAAGAGCACGCCGGGATACGATCCCGGAATAGACAGGCTGTCCGTTTACGACCAGAAGAGGGCTAAAGCGGTACTCGAAAAGGACGGATGGGCGGCAAGCTCGGATAAAAACCATCCGGACGTAAACCGTCCGAGCGGAAGCCGGGTGAAGGAGAACAAAGGGCTCGTCGTTGAATTGGGGATTCCGGAAGAGCATCTCGAGCAACAGCTCGAGCAACAGCTCGAACTCGCCAAAGCCATAGGCAGCCAGCTGAAGGAGGTCGGTATAGAGATCGTTATCAAGACCTTCGACAGCGGAACAGCCTTCCAGGTTCCGACCGTGAGGGACCACAACATGACGCTTTGCTCCTCCTTTTGGCCGGATCCGCAGCTTCTCGAGCACTGGTTTTCGCTGGACCCGATCGGGGAGCTTGGCCGGGGAAGGTACGCCAACCCGAAACTCGACGACCTGCTGTCGGAGGCCGAGAGAACTGCGGACTTGGAGAAGAGGGCGGAGATCTACGCAAGAGTGCAGGACTTTCTTATCATAGACGCGGTCTGTATCCCGCTGATCGGGAAGGCCTATGTGCTCGGTATGAAAAAGGAAATCGAGGGTATCACATTCAGTATTTCCGGGTACCCGGTGTTCTACGAAACATTTTTCTCGAAGTAGAAACGAAATACAGATAAGACAAGAATTTCCGTAGACCGAATTATCGCTGCTTTTGTGTTCTTCACATATCCGGCGGTACAAAAAGAAGAAAACTCGCCATGCGCTCCGGCCATAGTACCGGTCCGACCTGTTTGCCGCGAGCGTACAGACTTCATGCGGGGTGACACTGAGTGTGCTAATCCGCTAGAGATGTTGAGGGCATGGCGGGCGTTTCATCTTTTTCCGGGAAAACTATATCTGCTTATAATGAAGGGGGAACTTCGTTATGAAGATCAGGAACATCGCGGTTACCGGTGCGAGCGGCAAGATCGGTAAAAACGTGATACCCGAACTTCTGAAGGCCGGGTATAGTATACGTGCCTTGGAGCACGAGGAGCCGGTGGGGACCGAAGGAGTAGAGATAATGAAAGGGGACCTCGCTGATGAGACTCTCGCTCCCAGAATCATCGAGGATATGGACGCGGTACTACATCTCGCAAACGTGAAGGAGAACCGTGAGAAGTTCATGAGCGTGAATGTGCGCGGAACGTTCTGCCTGCTCGATGCATGCAAAAACAGCAGAAACTTAAAGCAGTACATCCAGGCAGGGAGTGATGCGCGGGCGGGTATCTTCTACTATCCGCACCCCTACCCCATAGACGAGACCTACCCGCACTCCGCATATCCGGGATACTATGCATTCTCAAAGGTCATCGAGGAGACGATGTGTGAACAGTACATCATCCAGTACAGGCTTCCCATCACCACGCTCCGTTTCTCGTGGGTCCATGCTGAGGACGATATCCTCGCGCATGCGACTCTCAGGCCGCCGAATTTCGGGGTACCGGTCTGGGAGGAGCTCGCCAGGACCCCGGAGCAGAAGAGGTGCTTCGAGAAAGGTATTGACGGTGTCGCCAAACTCGTCCATACGGGGGGGAGGCCCGGTCTCAGGCATATCGTGAGTATCAGGGATGTGGTAGATGCAGTGATGCTCGCCGTGGGAAACGAGGCGGCCCTGTATAACGCGTTCAACGTCTCGGGACCCGCCCCATTCAGCTATGAACGGCTCGCGGCATATATCTCCGAGCGGCTCGATATTCCCGTGGTGGAGTTCGAGTATGATCCGTTTCACGATTTCCAAATCGACCTCTCAAAATCGAGGCAGATCCTGGGGTACAATCCAAAGGTCGATATATTCGGTATTATTGACGGTGCGATCGAGTTCAGGAAGGCGGATAAAGCGCGCACTTCACTGAAGTATCCCGGATAACACATATAGAGGAGGGTGTAGAGATGCAACTTGATTTCGATCATATGGGAATGAAGGCAACCCGGAAGAAAGAGGGAGAGAACTGGGTGGAGAGCACCCGTGTATGGGTGACTAACCCAAAGGAGCACCCCTACAATGTAGAGTGGCTGCGGTATGAGCCGGATAGCCCTGTACCGAAAGAGGTTATGGATCGGCCTCATGTCGCATACAGGGTTTCCAGCATAGAAGAGGCGAGTAAGGGACTCCGTACGCTCATAGAGCCGTTTGAGGTCGGGGGTTTTTTAAAGGTGGGCTTCTACGAGTACAGGGACGAGACGGTTGTCGAGTTCATGGAGTACCTGAAGGGTGAGGAGGTGTGGTTTCCGGATGATGAATAAAAGGGCTCCGAAACCTGGTATTTTGCTGTATGAATAGAGGAGAATAAGTGAACGGAGGGTAAGTGTATATGGAGAGGGTTCGGTGTGGCGTAATAGGGCTCGGATGGTTCGGAGAGCATCACGTAGATGTGCTGAAGGAGCTCCCGTATGCGGATCTCAGGGCAATGTGCACCAGGCGGTGAGTGGCGTCTTGAGGAGATTGCAGAGCGTTACGGGGTCGAAAAGACCTACACCGACTATAACGATATGCTCGCGGATCCGGAGATCGACATGGTGAGCATTGTCACCCACGTGAAAGATCACGCGGAGCCGGCAGTTGCCGCGCTGAGGGCCGGGAAGCATGTATTCCTTGAAAAACCCATGGCGACGACTCTCGAAGAGTGCGAGAGGATAGTCCGTGAGACTTGAGAGGTCCGACCGTTATTTCATGACAGGTCACATATGTCGCTTTGACCCGGTATATGCCCTGACAAAAGAGGAGATTGACTCGGACAGTGTGGGTAAGATCCTTTCGATACAGCAAGGAGGAACCTCGCAAGGAGCATCATCGACAAGGTCCTGGAGAATATATCCGCTCTTTTCGGTGACGTGGTGCACGACCTGGACCTGATGCTCTGGTATACCGGGGAGAGGGTGGCATCGGTATATGCACAGACGATTAATACAAGGCCGAACCTTCCGTACGATGATATAGGCTGGTCAATGTACAGACTTTCTGGCGGTGCGATATGTGTTGTGCAAACAATATGGTGTCTTCCGGAACCCTGCCCATTTGCGATAGACGCAAGGATGGAGATCGTGGGTACAGAAGGTTCGATCTATATTGACAATTCGAGCGGGAGCTTCACGGTAATGACGAAGGACGGTCTCCGCTACCCTCAGACGACTTACTGGCCCAAGGTGCACGGTATGCGAAGGGGGTATCTCAAAGAGGAGGTCGACTATTTTCTGAAATGTGTTCTGCACGGGAAAGAGCCCGACATAATTACTCCCTCAGAGTCGAGAGATGTTGTCTCTGCAATCATGATGGCTGAGCGCTCTGCGATGGAAGGAAAGGTTGTCAGGGCATGATCTTTTAAGACCATTATAAAATGTCCGGCGCAGATTTAATTTGATTTCAAGTACCTTAACCCCCATTTATCACAAATCGAATTAAATGTTAAGAAATGGGTGGTAAATTCTTACAATCCGTTTTCAGCAAAGCAAATACCGCCGGACGGCACATTACAAATCCATGTTGTAAAATTTCGCACAGGATGTCGGGAAACAGCATGGAGATATTGCGGACTGTGGTAGTAGGGCCCAATATCAGTATGCTTTCGTGGCAAAACGTTTTTAAAGCTCAAAGATAAAACTGTATTGACAACCTGTGCAATAATGGTAGAATAGACTGATATGATCTTCATTATACCCTCGCAAGTAATACTGTTACTATTGAGCATCCACGGTAGTCTGTTTGTTCCTGTCTGTTCCTCATCCGGGTCTTTGAGGGTATTTCTCCAGGCTGCTTTCTTTTCATGAGTAGTCACGCATCATTTACTGTCTGTCGAACGGCCGGGGGTGCGGATCTCCGCACTGTGAGGAAAGGAGGCTGTGCAGAGGTTGCCCCCCGGTTAATTATCATGAAGCAGACTTCCTGTCGGTTCACATGTCCCATTCTTTTGGTTTGACTTTTCCCTCTAAGGTATTATTTTGGTCATAAGGGTCTTTATATGGACAAAAATAGTCAATCGAGGACATATGGCGACGGGATTATGACCCTGGGGGAGGTGGCCTCCTACCTGCGGGTATCCGAGAAGACAGTTCTTCGGATGATCCGCGACGACAGGATCCCGTGTGCTAAAGTAGCGGGTCAGTGGCGGTTCATTCGAACGGTTATCGACGACTGGCTTTTCTCCAAGATGAGGGTCATGCCGCAGAACGATCTCGGTAAGATGGTGGAGAGAGATTACGACAGTGTCCCCCTCTCCCGGCTCATTCGCCCGGACTTCATCCTTCTGGACCTCAAACCCGGGACGAAGCAGGCGGTAATCGAGCAGCTTGCACAGCCTTTCATAGCGCATCAAATTGTCAGCAATAAAAATGATTTTATCAAAAGACTTCTGGGAAGGGAAAAAATGGTTTCCACTGCGGTTGGGAGGGGTGTCGCTATTCCTCACGTCAGGAGCCCGGGTGACAACAGACCGGGCGGACCGCTTCTCTGTATAGGGATATGCAGAGATGGAACGGATTTCGAGGCGCTCGACGGGAAGGCCACCAGGCTTTTCTTTCTCGTGTACACCGACAGCGAGGTCGTCCATCTCAGAGTCATGGCAAAACTTACTGCGATCTTAAGGGAGGATGATGTCGTAAAAAATATTATTAGTTCAAAGAGCGCCGATGAGATCGTTGCTCTGCTGCTGCAGGAAGAGCAGCGGAAGCTGCTGTTGGCGTGAGAAAGATTGTAATAGTTAAGGAGGAAGTCATGGACCTGGTAACCATTGTCCGAGAGGAATGCATACAGATCGGAAGTGAAGCAAAGACAAAAAAGGAGGTGCTGGGAGAAATAGCGGGCCTTGCGCACAAGTGCCCTGCGCTTGCCGGTCTCTCAGAGAAGGTGTTGTTCGACGCATTATGGGAGAGAGAGAGAGTGGGAACAACAGGGTTCGGCAATGGAGTCGCGATCCCTCACTGCGCACTCGAGAATATCGAGGAGTTTGTCGTCGGCGTGATCATTGCTCCCGGGGGAATAGATTTTGAGTCCATGGATAAAAAGAAGACCACGATATTCTTCTTCATCATCGCGCCGAAGCAGAGACGGAATGAGCACATTCAGATTCTTTCCTCGGTATCAAAGCTTCTGAAATCCGCTGAAACGGTTCAGAAGCTGCTATCTGCAAGAGAGCCGAAGGATGCTCTCGAACATCTCAGGGTGTTCTGGTCTGCGGGTGAAGGGATCGGGGCAAAAAAGCAGCAGAGCCTTTTTACCGTGTTCGTTCAAAAAGAGGAATATTTCGATGACATCATTCAGACACTCTCGACAGCCGTCCATGGGTCGATCTCTGTGATCGAAACGAACAACGCAGGCTACTATCTCCACAAACTGCCCCTGTTTGCGTCGTTCTGGAGTGAATCGGAGCGTATGTTTTCTCGGGTCATCACTGCGGTCGTTGACAGAGACCTCTCAAACGATGTGATCAGGAGGATCAACACGGTCTGTGAGAACCTCGATAAAGAGCCCGGGGTCCTTATTACGGTTCAGGATCTCTCCTATTCGGCAGGATCAATCGAATTCTAGGGGAGGGATGGGGGAATAAGATGCAAATATTTGATAGAATATACGAAATCTTTACAAGCCTCTCTCTTCCTGCGCTCCTTCTTGTCGGCGTCATGACGATTATCGGATTATATGCAGGAAAATCCATGAAGTGGGTCAGGATGCCTTCGATCATAGGATTTATGCTGGTGGGGGTCATTATCGGCCCGTCCCTCTTCAACATCCTTGACGAGCCTCTTCAGAAGCAGCTCTCCTTTATAACGGAGATAGCCCTGGGGTTCGTCGCCCTCAGTATCGGTCTCGAGCTCAACTTCAAATCGCTCAAAGAGCTCGGAGCCGGTATCATTGTCATCATCATCTGCGAATCATTTTTCGCATTCTTCGCGGTAACAGCCGGTCTCTTCCTGCTTACCGGGGACCTGGCGCTCGCTCTCACATTCGGCGCCATCGCACCAGCGAGCGCGCCTGCCGGAACCGTGGCCGTGATACAGGAGTACCGGGCGCACGGGAGCCTCACCAAGGCGCTCTACGCAGTGGTGGGGTTCGATGACGGCCTCGGTATCATCATATTCGGTTTCGTTGCCGCCTTCGTGCGAAGGATGATTGTTTCTGACCCGGCAGGCGGGGCACCTTCGATCCTGGCTACCATCATGCTCCCTCTCAAAGAGGTGGGATTGAGCGTCCTCGTGGGGTCTGTCGCAGCGTTCTTTTTCTCGATGCTGTTCAAAAAGCTCAAGAGCGCGAGGGATATATTTATCCTCATATTCGCATCGGTCCTCATTATTACAGGCATAAGCACGAGACTTCATCTCTCCCTGATACTTACGAATATGGTGTACGGAATTGTCCTCGTGAATACGCAGAGGCATACGGTTTTACAGAAGATGAGGGATGAACTCTCCGATGCGATGCCGCTCTTTTTCGTGCTCTTTTTCACCCTCGCAGGGTCGAACCTGCACGTGCTTGCTCTTCCTTCCCTGGGGCTGGTCGGCATGGTGTATATTGTAGCAAGGACCTCCGGTCTCATGGGGGGAGCCTGGTTCGGGTCGCTTGTCGGACGGTCTGAGAAAAAGATAAGGCGGTACCTCGGGATGGGAATCCTCTCCCAGGCCGGCGTTGCCATCGGGCTCGCGCTCATCGTCAAGCAGGAGTTCGGTACTCTCGGTGGTGAAGGCGCGAGAATCGGCTCAGCCGTGATCACCTCCATTACGGCGACCTGCATCTTTTTCGAGATCCTCGGTCCGATTCTGACCAAGATAGGTCTGAAGAGAGCGGGGGAGATACAGGCGGATCAGGATCAGCAGGAGGGCTTTTGAGTCCGTGAAGAGGAGTCTGTAGTGACCGGTCCCGAACGGAGCAGTGCGAACAAAGGTCCTTCGGATGAGGACGGCTCGGACAAAAGTCCGGCAAACCCTAGTCCGGCGGAGTCTCGTCCGGTTGAGATTCCCATAGACGGTACACTTGACCTCCACTATTTCCAGCCGCGCGATGTCGACGATCTCGTCCCCTCCTATCTCTCCGAATGTAGGGATCGCGGTATTCTTCAGGTCCGAATCATACACGGCAAAGGCATGGGAGCACTGAGGGAGAGGGTTCATTCGATCCTGAGGAGACTTTCCATCGTGGAATCATTTGCACTGGCCGGAGAGAGTGCCGGAGGATGGGGCGCCACAATCGTAAAGCTGAAACACACTCCCCAGTAAACGTTGTCGATGGCCTGCATTGAGCCGGTTTCCTGACGCCACTTCAATCATACTGTTCGTTTGCAGCATGACCGGGCGGGGAAAGCGGCCGGCCTGTTACAGTTTTTCTGCAATATTTTACATAAACTTGTTGACGAGACCGGATGGGGTTTATAATATGTCTTTTTAAAATATGAAATCATATTTTAATATATGAAACTTTAATGAGCCGTCCCCGAGAGCCAAGAGTCAGTGAAAACCTTAGAGAAATTATACACGATCATAGATCTACTAGAAGAGATCGGAGAACTGAGATTACATGAGATAGCGGACAGCCTTCGGCTCAACAAGAGTACCGTATACAGATTCCTCTCTTCTCTTCTGGAGCACGGGTATCTAAAAAAGGATGAAGAGACTTCCAGATACAGCCTCGGGCTGAGGTTTATCAACCTTGCGGAGAGTATAGCAGACAGGCTTGACCTGCGTACGATCGTACATCCCCATCTCGTTGATCTCGAAAAGGTTGCCGGGGAGACAATTCATCTTACCGTATTCGATGGTAAAACAGTTGTATACATAGACAAGGTGGAGAGAAACAAACCGGTAGTAATGTACTCGAAAATCGGGAATATAGCGCCCATCTACTGCACGGCAGCGGGAAAGGCGGTCCTGGCCTATCAGAGCGATGAACAGATCGCAGAGCTTCTGGAAGGCACAGAGCTAAAACAGTATACTGAAAATACCATAACAAACAAAGATCTCCTCCTGGAGGAGCTTGAAAGAATCAGAAAGGACGGGTTCGCGGTCGATAACGAGGAGTATGAAAGGAATATCTGCTGTATCGCCTCTCCTATATGGCATCACAACGGAAAGGTCAATGCAGCAATAAGTATCTCTGCGGTCCGATCGAGAAAGGACCTTGAAAGCCTCTTACAGTACAGGTATTATATTAAGGAGAAGAGCGAGGTCATTTCAAAGGAGCTCGGCTATAAGGGAACTGGTAGGAGATAGGTGTGTGTTCCTGCCGGACCTTTTGGCGAAGTGCCAATACAAAATGTATCGAAGGAGGTAAATGTATGAAGGGAAAGATCTTTATAGCTGTTGTTGCCTTGTTTATGCTGGTTTCACCGATGCTTTGGGCAGGCAGTGCAGAAGAGGAGACCCCTACCATCAGGGTCCTTGCTTTTGCTCAGGGGTTTGCGTGGCCTGAACTCTTTGGCCCTAACGGTACCGAGAGAACCGACCTGCTGAAAAAGCTCGAGGAGGAGATCGGGTGCAAGATCGAGATCGAATGGGGCGATGAAACGGCCGTCCGGCAGAAAGTGCTGACGGACCTCATCGCGCATACCGGCAGGTATGACGTCATGCTCGCAGGGAGCGCTGCTGGAATTCAGGCGTACGGATACGGCGGGTTCCTGGAGCCTCTCGACAACTACTTCACTGCCCACCCGTCGAAGTACTTCGATAAGGCGGATGTGTTCGCAAAGTATCTCGATGCGAACCGTATGCCTCCGGAAGGACCGCTCTACGCGCTTCCATACTACTCCTTCGGCGCCGGGATTATGTACAGGAAGGACCTTTTCGACCGATACGGGCTGAAGCCGCCAAAGACCACTGACGAGCTGTTCGACGTTCTCGAAAAGCTCAAGAAGGGATTCGAGAGGGACGGAATCACCGACGTCTATCCGGTCACAATGCGCGGTGCACCGGGCGAGGAGCCGACTCTGGACCTCACGGGATTTGTCTACGCCTATTCGGGATATGCTTCCTGGTTTGAAGGCGGCCCTGTGAAGGCGAGCGAGATCAAGGCGAAGAAGGCGAAGCCGATCCTGAACACAGATGATTTCAAGGCTGGCTTCAAGGCCTATGTCGACATCTGCAGGGAATACGGACCTCCCGGGAGCTCTACCCATACCTGGGTGGACATGATGAACATCTATGCTGCGGGAAAAGCGGCGATCCTCATGCCGTCTGCAATCAACGCATACGCCGCGCTCGGGATTACCGAGGACCCGAATGTGAAGAACAACACGAGATTTGCGAAGATCCCTGTTGGACCGAGCGGAAAGCAGATCCAGAGCTTCTGGACATTCTCGATGGGGATCAACAAAGACTCCAAGAGCAAAGCGAAGGCGTGGCAGGTGCTCGCCTACCTTACAGGAAAGGACGCAATGCAGGCCTTTGCAGACCGCACGCAGTGGCCGAACATCACCATGAAGTCCGTGCTCTACAGCGACGTGCTGGTGAATAAGTACGGAGAGGAGGAGATTCGTCTCAACGAGGAGTCCATCAATGAGGCCAATCCATACTACTTCCCGTATATACCGGAGCTTACGGAGTTTGCTGACAAGATCGGTACTGCCGCGTCCCGCGCGATTGCAGGTGCGGATATCGATACCGTTCTCAACGAGCTTCAGACCTGGGCCCTTGGAAGGATGTTCAAGGCAGGGTACTACGATTAAGGGTGACGGTTTTTCGGGAGGGGCAATAAGCCCCTCCCTTGTTATACCGCTTTGTACTGTAACGACGAAGAGAGGATTATATGGAGATGGAGAGGGTTGTTGTAATCACAGGCGGCGGTAGCGGTATGGGACGATGCATGTCCGGCTGCTTCGCAGAGAGAGGATGGCGGGTCTGTGTTGCCGACATCTCCCGAAAAAGTGCCGAAAGGAGCGCGAGTGAGATAAAAGCGCTCGGTCCGGGCGCGATTGCCGTACAGGCCGATATTCGTAACGCCCGGGACGTAAAGAACGTGATCGATGCCTGTAGCGGGCGGTGGAACAGGATCGATGCGTGGGTCAATAATGCCGGGGTGACGGACAAGCAGCACCGGGTGGTCCTCGAGGTCCCTTACAAGGTGTGGAACGAGATCCTGTCTGTCAACCTCTTCGGCACATTTACCTGCGTGAAGGAGTGCGCTGCTTTCATGAAAAAACAGGGGTACGGGAATATTGTGAACATTACCTCTCTCTTGGGACAGCGGGGATACACGAGGGTTGGAGACACCGCATACGGCGTCTCAAAAGCCGCGGTCGAGGCGCTGACTGAATATACCGCAGGCGAGCTTGAGGGCACCGGAATAAATATCAACTCGCTGTATCCAGGTGCAATGGTGAATACCGGGTTCTTCGACTACCTCGAGGAGAATGAGAGAGAAAAGCTGGAGAATCCTGCGATTCTGAACGAGCTCTCGTACATGCTCTGCTCCATCTCTCCGGGAGAGCTTACAGGAGGGTCGTTTTCTTTCCAGAACTGGAAGGAGAATCCCGAGTTTAAGAAACTCAGCCGGAACCTCCTGCTGGGGGAGGGTAATTGAAAGAACAGTACAAGCTCCTTCTCCCAAGCCTCACCATCACCGCGAGCATCGTTGCGTTTCCCACAATATTCCTACTCTACGTGAGCCTTCACCAGTGGGTTCTCTTCGTGCAGGAGGTGAAGTTCATATGGCTCGGGAACTACGGAAGTGTGATCACTTCACGGGATTTTCTGCAGTCTATCAGGGTCACGGCGATCTTTGTCACTTCGTCGACTGTACTCAGCCTCTTCTTTGGACTTGTTCTTGCCCTTATACTGAACGAGAACCTCAAAGGGAAAGGCGTGTTTCGGGCACTTTTCACACTTCCTGCGATCATACCGCCGGTTGTCGCGGGGTTCGCGTGGAAGTTTCTTCTGAACAGAGAGGTGGGGTTTGTAGGTGGATACATCTTTCCACTGCTCGGGTATAAGGGAAGCATCCTCGGAAATCCGCGGCTCGCACTCCTCTCGGTGATCATGGTGGACGTGTGGAGCAGGATGCCGCTCATGTTTCTCATCCTCCTCGCAGGTCTTCAGGCAATACAGCCGGACGTCTACGAGGCCGCCGAAATAGACGGCGCTAACTACTGGAAGGCGTTGTGGCACATAACCCTGCCGGCGATTCGGTCGGCCATCATCATCGCACTTATAATACGCTTTATAGACGCCTTCAACCTTTTCGAGACTATATTCGTCATGACTTCCGGGGGTCCGGGGATAGCGACGCAGACATTTCCCCTCTTCGGGTGGAAGATAGGCTTCCAATACTTCAATCTGGGTGAGGCGGCTGCACTGGCTGTGATCATGCTCCTCGTGACCATCTTCATAAGCCAGCTGTTGATCAGGAGGATGCGCCAATGAGAGCATCGATCTATACTAGAAGCGCCCTTGCAAAGGCGATCATGTATTTTATACTCGTCGTCTTTCTCGTTTTTTTCCTTTTTCCTATTATATGGCTGCTTGTCTCGTCGCTAAAGACGCACTATCAGACGCTCATCATACCCCCGAAGCTCCTGTTCAGTCCGTCTCTGGAGGCATATAAGAAGATCATCACAGGAGGAATGCTCAAATCGTTCAAGAACAGCATCCTTATCGCGGTGATTGACATCATCCTCGCTCTTGTTCTGAGCATCACTGCCGCGTACAGCCTGGCGAGGTTTAAGAGCAAATTCAATGAGAACATAGGGTTCTGGTTTCTTTCACTTCGTATGGCGCCGGCATTCGGTGTGATCGTGCCCATATACATAGTCATCAGGAATCTCAGGCTCTTGGATACGACATTCGCGGTGAATGTTGCGCACCTGCTGATAAACCTGCCGTTTGCGATATGGCTTTTGAAGGGGTATTTCGAGGAGCTCCCGCTCGAGATAGAGGAGTCTGCGCTCATCGACGGGGCCAACCGTCTTCAGACTCTGGTACGGGTCGTGCTCCCCACGAGCATGCCTATGGTCATATCTGTGGCCATCCTCACATTCATGTTTTCATGGAACGAGTTCCTTTTCGCCTTTGTGCTTACCTCCAACAGGGGGGTGACGGTTCCTGTGCTCGTCGCATCCCTCGCAGGGACGATGACATTCGACTGGCCCCTCATGTGCGCGGTTTCGATAGGAGCAATGGTTCCGGCCTTTGTGTTCGTGTTCCTGGTTCAGCGGTATATCGTGCGAGGGCTCACGCTTGGCGCCATAAAGTAGTATAGTAAGAAAAAATCGAAGGAGAGAGCGTTAACCATGGATCTTTCTACGGTCTTCGAGTGCATTGATCAAAAAGAACTTACAGAGACGGTCGGCTCGCTCATCAGGATACCGAGCCATCTCGAGGTTCCGGACCAGGAAAAAGAGGTTTCTGCCTTCGTAGCACAGGCCCTTAACTCTTGCGGTATTGCGGTAGAGGAGCAGGAGGTGACTGAAGGACGGAAAAACGTTATAGCTAAAATCGGAGGTAACGGGGCCGGAAAATCGCTCACCCTAAACGGCCACATAGATACTGTCCCGCCCGGGGAAGGGATGAAACAACCGTACGTCCCTGAAATACGTGACGGGAGGCTGTACGGGAGGGGTAGCTGCGACATGAAAGGCGCGGTCGGGGCGATGATGTACGTGCTCCGGCTCATAAAAGAGAGGGGAATCTCGCTCGAAGGGGACCTCTTCTTTACCGCTGTCGTCGGCGAGGAAACAGGCGGAACCGGCACACGCTATCTTACGGAACATGGATTTCGTACAGACTTTGCCGTTGTGGGCGAGCCCACAGACCTCAAGATAGTTACGTCCCACAAAGGGGTGTGCAATATAAAGGTGACTGTACGGGGAAGGTCCTGTCACGGGAGCGTCCCCGAGCAGGGATCGAACGCAATCGTCGCAGTCTCTGATATTATCCAGGAGATCAAAAAACAGCTGCTGCCGAAGCTGAAAAAGCGAACACAGGAGCATGTCGGCTCTGCAACGATGAACTTCGGAATGGTGGAAGGCGGCACGAAGATAAACATGGTGGCCGATCGATGCACCCTCCAGATCGACAGGAGATGGATTGAAGGAGAAACCCTAGACATGGTAAAGTCGGAAGTCGAGGATATCGCAAAGAGTGTATGTGACAGGGATGACGGTCTCTCATCCGAGGTGCAGATCGTTCTTCCGGAAGGAGCGTACTTCGGACCGCTCCTCGTCCCGGGTGATCACGAGTTCACGAAGACGGTAACAGCTGCGCTGAAAGAGAACGGTATGCAGATCAGCTTCGCTGGAATGCAGGGATGGACGGATGCTGCCACTCTGTTTCACAGCGGGGTCCCGGTGGTCGTGCTGGGGCCGGGCAGCATCAGGCAGGCTCACACGGATGATGAATATGTCGAGGTCGGGCATCTTGTCGATGCGGTGAAATGTTATCTTTCAATAATAAATGAGGTCTGCGGTATGAGCGAGGGCTGATCCCAGCCTCTAGGGCGGCGGTTTGATATCGGACACTTGAACCCCCGGGGCTACCGGAAAAGCATCCGAGCTTACGGGGAGCACGTAATGAGGGGCTCTTTTAGCTTTCAGTAACCATATGGTACGGGAATCGCGTCCGGGGCAGCCGGCCTTTAGCCTGTAAAGGGGACGGAGGAAAGGTTTTCGCTGATTCTCTCACCGGACACTGATTCGGTACGTCACTATTACTAATGGGGTATGTACAATGAGTATTGAGCATCTTCTGAAGCCGATAAAGATCGGGAGCCTTGAAATCAGAAACCGCATGGTCTTCCCGCCGATAGACGTCCAGATACACTCTGAGGACCGTGAGGTCGCGCAGAGGTACACAGATTTCCTCACAGATCTCGTAAAGGATGGCGGTGTCGGCCTCATTATCAGCGAGTTCACTTCCGTGGCCAACGACCGGTTCTGGGCTCCGGCGTCACGGATAGATGACGACAGGTTCATACCGGGCTTTGAGAAGCTCGTCGGGAGCGTGAAAAAGCACGGGGCGAGGATATTCATGCAGCTCGCCATGCTGGGGGGGAGAGCCCCTACAGGAAGGTGTGTCGCGCCCTCTGCGATAGGGTCACCGCTGTACTCCGGGATCCCGGAGGAGCTGTCCCGGGATGAGATTGAATGGCTCATCGGTAAGTGGATCGATGGAGCGAAACGGGCGAAAAGGATAGGATTCGACGGGGTTGAGGTGCACGGCGGGCATTCCTATCTCATAGGGCAGTTTATGTCCCCTCATGCAAACCACCGTGATGATGAGTACGGCGGAGACTTCGAAGGCAGGATGAGGTTTCCGACCGAAATCATCAAGAGCATAAAGGACGCCTGCGGGAAAAACTTCCCTGTCGGCATAAAGTTCAGCGCCTTTGAAGCTCTCCCGGATGGTATAAGGGGGGCGATGGCGGTCGATATGGCGGAGTGGTTCGAGAAAGCAGGAGTCGACTACCTCCATGTCTCATCGTCGACCTACATGCTCGGAGGAACTCCGTATCCGGACGTACCCCCGCTCTTCGTGCCGGAGGGGCCTCTCGTGGGGTTTGCGGAGAGAATAAAGAAGAAGGTGCATGTTCCCGTCATCGCGGTTGCCGGCATCGTGACCCCGGAATATGCCGGCAGCATCGTAGAAGAAGGCAAAGCGGACCTCGTAGCCGTGGGGAGGGGAATGTTCGCGGACACGAAGTGGGCGTCGAAGGTCTCGTCCGGAAAGGCTAAAGAGATCACTCCCTGCATACGGTGTAACATGTGCCACAAGAAGATGATAATAGACAGGGCGGGTGAGGTCGAGTGCACCGTCAATCCGGGGCTTCTCAAGCCAGCACCGAGGCCCGCGGGACGTAAGAAGAAGGTCATCGTCATCGGAGCCGGCCCGGCAGGGCTCGAGGCCTCGATTATGGGTGCTGAGAGAGGGCACGACGTCCTGCTCTACGAGAAGAGCAGCGAAATAGGGGGGAACGTGCGGCTGGGTTGCATCCCTCCCTTCAAGCGGGACCTGCGTCGTCTTTTGGACCACTACGACCGAAAGCTGGAAAAAAGCGGCGTGCAGTATGTACCCGGCCACGAAGTCACGGCGGAGGAGATACTCGAAATGAAACCAGATACGGTGATCTTTGCAACAGGCTCAAAGGAGTTCGTCCCGGACATTCCAGGGGTGACTGCTGATAGTGTGACGTTTGCCCGTGATTATTTGGGTGATGAGTCGATGCAGAGGGAGGGAGAGGGGAGGACGGCCGTGCTCGGAGCCGGTACTGTAGGGTGCGAGATTTCATGGTACCTCTCCACTCTAGGAAGAAAGGTGTTCATCATCGATATACTCCCATACGGCGAGTGGCTCAAAGAGGAGCACCCCACGAACCGTCTCACACTGCTCGAAAAGCTCGATGAGTTCGGAGTACAGGTTCTGGACGGTGCTGAAAAGATCTCTATAGAGAAGGATGGGTCGCTCGTGAAGTTGCTCCGAGACAAGGTGGAGTACGGAATCCAGGTCGACGGCATCGTTCTCGCTTCCGGGTTCAGGGGAGCGGGGGCTCTCGCACAGGGGGTGAGAGAGATGGCTCCGAAAACGGGGCTGGAGCTTTTCGAAATCGGGGACTGTGTCAGAGTGAGAGATATCCACTGGGCGGCCCTCGAAGGGTATGAAGTCGGCGTACGAATCTGATTATACGGAGTATCCCATGATATCTTCCCGCGAAAGAGTGCGGCTGGCATTGAACCACGAAGAGACAGGCCGCCCGCCGCAAGACCTCGGTACGAGCTGCAACACATCGATTACTAAGATTGCATACTGCAATCTCCTGGAGTACCTCGGGCTTCCGATCGAATCCGAACCCCCGTTCCTTTCACAGGACATGCAGGTAGTGGAAATCGAAGATTCCCTGCTCGAGAGGCTTCATATAGACACGCGGGGACTGCATGCTAATCCTCCTGACAATGACCGGTCCGAGGTCCTTTCCGACCAAAGCTACAGGGACGAGTGGGGAATCTCTTTTCGAGCCGCAACGGTAGAAGGAAAGCTTTTATACTATGATGTTGAGGGGTATCCTCTCTCTTCAATAACCTCTGTTGAGGAGATAGAACGGTATCTGTGGCCGGACCCCCTCGATCCCGGGAGGACGAGGGGTCTAAAGGACAAGGCTCGAAGGATGAGAGCGGAGACAAAGTTCGCGATCTTCGGGCACATGGGCGATACGAGCATCTTCCAGGCCTGCACGCTTCTTCGTGGCATGGAGCAGTTTCTCATAGACCTTGTCACAGAAAGGCCGCTGGTACAGGCCCTTATGGAAAAGGTTCTGGAGATTCAATCGATAAAGATGGCACGGTTTTTAGACGAGGTCGGCGAGCATATCGATGTTGTGGGGATAGGGGACGATTTCGCCGGACAGTCCGGCCCTCTCATCTCTCCTGACCTTTTCAGGACGATGGTGAAACCCTACCTGAAGCGCTACTGTGATATAATAAAATCGAAGACAGATGCCCCGATTCATCTACACAGCTGCGGAGCGGTGATGGACCTGCTTCCAGATTTCATCGAGTTAGGAATCGAGATCATAAACCCGGTTCAGGTCTCTGCGAGGGGTATGGATCCGGCGGTCCTAAAAGAGAAGTACGGGAAAGATCTCTGTTTCTGGGGTGGGATCGATACACAAAATGTGCTCCCGTACGGCACACCCGAGGAAGTAAAAGAAGAGGTAGCGAGAATTTCAGGGGTCTTTGGGAAAAATGGAGGTTATGTTCTTAACCCGGTTCACAACCTGCAGCCCGATGTGCCCCCTGAGAATATCGTCGCAATGTATGAAACTTTCTTTGATGAATAAGAGAAGTGGGTTAAAAAAGATACACCGTGGAGCCCGAGAGCAGAGGCTAAAGAAGACACGGCGGACGCGCTGACAGAGCGTTTTTCATAAGCAGGCCGTAAAAAGGGCTCATCGATTTTATATCCGTCCTTGCCGGAAATAAGGCGCTGGAGTCGAAGATGTTTTCAGATACGGCATAAAAATCATGCCACAGGGCGGTGAAATGTTAATGGCAGGAGAAACAGTATGATGACAGAGATGGTACGTCAGTTTAAAAAACGGCTCGCGGAAGGGAGGGTGGTCGGAGTCTTTTCCAAGACTTCAGACCCTGCGTTTATCGAAGTGATGGGCCACGGGGGATTTGATTATGTGATCATAGACCTCGAGCATGGTCCAAACTCCGTAGAGACGACTCAGAACCTGATACGCGCAAGCGAGGTTTCGGGCATAGTTCCCATAGTGAGGGTAAAGGAGAAAAATTTCTCTGTTATGGGAGAGGTGCTCGATATCGGTGCAGGCGGAGTGCAGGTCCCCCAGGTGGAGAGCGCGGAAGATGCGAAGGCGGTAATACGGAGAGTGAAGTTTTCTCCTGCGGGAATGAGAGGGGTGTGCGGGTTCGTTCGGGCGGCGCACTACTCTGCGAAAGACACTTTCAGATACTTCAAGGAGGCGAACGAGACGGTCGTCATTTTGCAGATCGAAGGCACAGAGGGCCTGAAAAATCTGGAGCCGATTCTCGACGTGGAGGAGATCGACGTCGTGTTTATCGGGCCCTACGATCTCTCTCAGTCGCTCGGGGTGCCGGGAAAGATCGACGACCCCTCAGTAACCGGGAAGATGAACGAGATCGTAAAGAGATGTATCGAGAAAGATATTGCGGTGGGGACGTTCGTCGACACAATGGAAAACGCCCGGAGGTGGATCGATCTCGGTGTCAGATACATCTCCTATTCTGTTGATGTGGGACTCTTCTACGAAAAGTGTGTTGAGGTCGCCGAAGCGATAAGAGAGATGAAGTGAGTTGTCGAAGGCTTCGATTGATGTCTTACATCAATCGATGTAATAACATAAGATCGCAAGAACCGGAGGCGGAACGATGAGGTACACGCTGATGATACCGGGGCCGGTGGAGATTCCTGAGAAGATCCTCCGTGCCTGTGAGGGGCAGCCCGTCGCCCATTACGGGCCTGAATGGGCGAAGCTCTACATCAAAACTGCGGATATGGTATCAAAGATACTCGGATCTGGGGGGAAGAGCTTCCTCATGCCGGGTTCCGGTTCGCTCGGGCTTGATTCGGCGGCTGCCACGTTCTGCAGGGATAAGCGATGTCTTGTAGTGAACAACGGCATGTTCGGTGAGAGGATCTCCAGTATCGTTTCGAAACAGGCGGAGAAGGTGGGAGTGCTGGAGTTCCCCCTCGGGAAAGCAGCGGACCCTGACGGCATACTGGAAGCGCTCGAAAAGGGGGAGTATGACGTGCTCTTCATGACCCACGTGGAGACGAGTACGGGAGTGCTCAATCCGGTCTCGGAGATAGGGAGGGCTGTAAAGCAGACAGGGGCCCTCTTCATACTCGACGCGGTCTCGAGCGCGGCAATCGAGCGTCTCGAAATGGACGACTGGGGGATCGGGGTCTGCGTCACTGCGTCGCAGAAGGGCTTCGAGAGTCCTGCCGGCCTCGGTATCGTAACAGTTAGCGACGCTCTTCTGTCCTCGCTTTCGGAATCCGGCGGCCGAACCTGGTATACGAACCTGGGGGTGTGGTGGGATTTCTATAATAAGTGGAACGACTGGCACCCGTTTCCTGTAACTCTGCCTACACAAACCATAGTCGGGCTGGCAAAGAGCCTGGATATGATCCATGAAGAGGGCGTCCAGACACGTCAGGCGATGTACAGAACGGTGGCCGGGAAGGTTCGATCAGCCATGCGGGCCCTCGGGCTAAAACCGTTCGCGCCGGACGAGGAGTGCGCTCATGGTCTCACGGCTGTCTCGACGGATGGCAAAATCGATCCCTCCCGGCTCGTCGACTACCTGAAGAAGTTTTTCAGCATACAGATATCCGGCTCCTTCGGCAGTCTGAAGGACCATGTCTTCCGTGTCGGGCATATGAGCAGGCCGCAGTGTGAGATGAAAAACCTCGTCGCTTTTGTGACAGGAGTCGCGCAATTCATGAAGGAGGAGGGAGTGCCTGTCTCTCCCCAGGATGCATTGGCAGAGCTCACCCAGCCTCTAATAGGGGACGGGGGTTGACACTTTGACTTTGTCAACTCAACCGTCTTTTCTTTACATTTGATACATTTACCAAGACAAAAGGGAACGGAGGTTGACAGTATGACTTTGGCATATCAATTGGCCTTTCTCTCCTTAGGCCTCTGATTAACTTTTCCAAGAGAGGAATATTTTATCGATTTGAATATTTGGTACTTGGCGATCTCTTTATATGTAAGTCCAGATCTGTCTTTAAGCAGTAATAGTAGCTCCGACCGGAGTTTCTTGCCTTGTAAGGTGTTCAGTTTAATACCCTCTTATTTCTTTCAAATGAACCAATCGCTTTTTCAGGAGATACAAAGTTATAGTCATCCTTCCTCATTCTTAATGCGGTTTTCTCACAAATTGCATAGCAAGGGGTTTAATTGATGACTTGGCAAAAGTTAATAATCTTATGTAAAAAATTAAATTTACGGTGAAAAAAGCGCCAAAAGCCTCGTTACTTACAGTTGTCAGTTAGTCATGAGAAACGGGGATTAAAGATTCTCCCTCCTTTTTTCTTCTGTCATAGCGTTTCATGTTACTCTCTTCGAAGGTATCATTCCCCATTACGTTCCCACATCTTGTTTTTTTACTTGGAAGCTCCCTTCCACTCCATTCCCCTATCAGTTGTTTCATCGTCTCTTCGCTCTCCAGAATGTCTTCTACAAAATATCTATCGGTGACACAATCGGCATTCGTATTGAAGTATTCATCTATGCTCGACCACTTATAGTCATGAGGATTTTCAACCAATCCCGCCCTTACTGGATGACAGTATCGATACGGAAAGATATGGATATTCCTGGATTAACGTCGACTTGTACCTCCCCTGAAAAACATACCCCATGCCCCCTCTTTTACCATATTGTCCATTCAGTTGTCCTATAAATCCAGCCAGCATGCCGGAACTATTCTGTAGGATCAAATGATAATGATTATCCATGAGACAGTAGGCAAATATTCGTATCTTTAACTGCATGCTTTTTTCTCTAATTATTTCAAGGAAGTAGCGTTTTAGTTCATCATTCGGAAAGATGTTTTTACCGTCAACACCCCTGCCCATGATATGGTGATATGCCCCTGAATAGGTTACTCTTGCCGCTCTCATCATTCACTCCTTTTTATAGAATGTCATAGTGTCAACCCCCGTCCCTAGTCCCTGTCGGCAGTTTGGGAGAGAGCGTGAAGATGCCTTTAATTGCGAGACTGTAGTTGGGAGCTGGCCTGTTTGATGTGTGGCACTGTAATTACAGCTCAGCTTTGATGAGGGCTTCGGCAATGCGGTCTGTATGATCAATTAAGGGCATAGGGATCCGGACAGATCGTTACTGTAACCGTGACCTTCGAATGATAAGGGGTATGACGGAAGAGGGCGGCCAGTCGGAAGGTCAGGCTGGTTTCTTCCCGTGGTAAAGTCTCCACAAGAGGGAGAGCCTGTCTTCGAGCCTTTTACCGAGCTCTTCAGCCTGTCCGGTAGTGACATCGTCCTCGTTCTCGAACACTGTGTAGGGGACCATTATACCTTTCAGCTCGATATATTCTGGATCACGTGCGGTAAAAGCCTCCCAGTCGGTTTCGCGGTAGAGCCGCTCCATCTTCTCGTCAGGGAGGCTGTGCTGGAGAATACTGCCGGGGTCCTTCGGGTTGTACCTCTTTCTGTTTTTTCTCAGAGACTCATCGTAGGAAACATCGATATACATCACAGCGGCCGCTTCCAGTATTTCAGGGGTGAGCTGATGAAAGGCGCTGTTGTACCCCCCGTGCTCCGACCCCCTCGAGAACTCTAATATCGCGGTACGGTTCTCATGGTATGCCGGGTTTTTATCAAGTCGCTTTTTATACTCGATCACGATCCTTCTTACGAGGAGGTCCCAGAGGTATTTATACTTGAAGTATCCGTCAGCAGTGGTGTGAAGCCTGGGATTACCCATCTCCTCGAGTATCCTGTCCTCTTCGAGCCAGGCCCACAACATGGAAAAATCGTCGATCTCCTCGAACTCGGCTATGTGGAAACGCCGGATGCGCCCCTGGAGAGCTGTATTCTTAAGGTAGTGGATGATCTCACTCTTCCCGGACGCCGGTCTTCCGAGGAGTATGAGGATGTCGAACGGGTCCTTTTTTTTCATGACGCAGTCTCAATAGGAATACTTGCTCCCCCCGATGAACTCCCTTAAGATGGAGCGTGCCGGCACAACGCTTTCGTCATCCCATGCAGGGATCTCCTCGAACATCGCCCGGACCCTCTTGGCCCTGTCGAGAGCGTCCTCTCTGTCCGTGTCGGACTCGAACTCCGCTATGAAATCGTCAAAGAGGTGTCCGAGCCGATGCTTCATGATGGGAAGCTCGTAGGGGAAGAAACTGTTTACTACGAAGTGCGCAGTCTTGAGCCGTGAAACGATATACCGGAGTTCCGAACGGCGGACATAGTGCCAGTGAGTGATCGTCTGCTTAGGGCTGTAGTTTCTGTACTGCATGTCGCGGACCATCCTGCGCAGCAGTCTGATGTCGGCCCACCGGATGAACAGGCCGTTAAGGTCCTTGAGCTGGGAGAGAGTCTCTATGTAGAGTTTAAACTTCAGGTCGTCGGGGATTCCTTCCATCATTTCGTCGTAGAGCCCGTGGAGTGAATCGATGAGGAGAATATCCTTTTCCCCGACAGCGAGCTCTCCCGCGACACCCTCTCTGTTGCCGGTCTTGAAGTTGTAAAACGGAACCTCTACGGTCTTTCCGGCAACGAGCCCTCTGAGGTGGCTGTTTATCAACGCCAGATCGATCGCCTGGGGCGTCTCGTAATCGTAGTCTCCGCTCGGGTCTTTCGGCTGGTTCTTTAGATCGAAGTAGTAATTGTCGACGTTGAGAGTCACGAACTTGTATCCATGTCCCTTCAATATCTCATCGATCTTGATAGTCGTGGTTGTCTTCCCGGATGAGGACGGCCCTGCTACGATGATGATCTTGATGTTGTCGATACTCTCGAGTATAAGATCCGCAGCGTCCTGGATCTCGTTCTGGTAGAACTGCTCAGAGGCTCGTACGAGTTCTTCAAACCTGTCCCGCTCGACGCAATGTGCGATCTGGGCCAGGGAAACACAGCCGTGGTCGACGCCCCAGGAGAGGGCCTGCCACAGCTTCTGATACGGTATGTTTTCCGAGGAGTAGGTGATGCTTCGCTCTCCGACGCGTTTCAGAGCATGCTCGTAGCGGTAGATGATGAATGCCTTTGCCGTTTTTGCATGCCCCCGTTCTATGAGGCACTTCTCCACGACGTCCTGGACCTCTTCGACAGTAGCGTAGCTGCCTTCGGTATATTTCGATTCGAGCATGAGGACAACGTCGTCCGTGACCCGCTCTGCAACGGCCCTGTCTCTTCCGCCGACCGCGATGGCGGCCTGGAAAATCGCCATTGTAATCTTTTCGCGGTTGAAGGGAACGACACTTCCGTCTCGTTTTATTACCTTTTCTATAATCACTACACAAACCTCTGTCGTATCTCTGATGAGGCGTAATCAAGGATCGCCACCGTAATGGCGATGAACCATACTGCGATCCCGGCTGCGCGGTAGTCGAGCAGTCTGATATACTGTACGAGCAAAAACCCGATGCCGCCGCCTCCCACGAGACCGATGATCGTCGACATCCTGACATTGATGTCCCAGCGGTAGATCGAGAAAGAGACGAAGGGAGGTATCATCTGTGGGACAACAGCGTACATGATCGTCTGGAGCCTCGTCGCGCCGGTCGCCTGGATTGCCTCTATGGGACCCGGGTCTATGCTCTCTATCGCCTCCGAGTAGAGCTTTCCGAGTGCTGCGATAGAGTGAAAGGTGAGAGCGATTATGCCGGCAAATGGTCCGAGGCCCACCCATACGACAGCAATGAGCGCCCATATCAGCGGCTCGATCGCCCTGATGACGTTCAGCACGGTACGGGTGAGGTAGTAAATCAACATGGCTACCCAGGAGTGAGACATGAGGTTTCTCGAAGCAAGAAAGCTCACCGGAATGGCGAATATGATTCCGAAGAAGGTTGCCATCATCCCCATGAAGATTGTTTCTGCCATCCGTGCGAGGGTGAGCCTCAGGGGATCGCCCACCATGAGCTTTCCGAGCCCCGTGACCTGCCGCGCCTCGACTTCGTGGTACTGAGGCCCCCGGGCGCTCGGAGGAATGAGCCGGTACGGCATGACGAGATCGAAGGTGAATTCACCATTCTTGTCGATCTCCACTGAAACGTACTGCCCCTCCTGGCGGGGACGGAACTTGTTTGAGAGAGAATCGATCCACCATATTTGGGTTACGGTATCGGGAACAAATCCTCTCCCTGTGAGTGTGACAACGGTCCCCTTTATGACCTTGTTATCCTCATCGAGTCTGGAGAGCTCTCCACACCTCGGCTCCACCATGAGGTACGGCTTGCCGGGGCTCTCCTCAGGGATGCGGGGAAGCTCTCCCTCCTCACAACCGATAAGGATCTCCGCTCTGGCCGAGATTTCCTGCTTCTCACGAGTCACTGCGACCTTCCACGGCCAGAGCACCCGTGAGAGAGGTGAGATGGCGTCCGGAAGCTCCTTGATCATCTTGTAGGGATTGATCTCCGAGATCTGCCACCCGAGTGAGAAGAAGATCACAACGATGAGGACGAAGATCCCGATCCCACCCCGTGTCTTGGGTTTTGTTTGCCGGTAGGCGTCCCACGCATTCCAAATCCAAAGGAGGAGAATGCAGGCGGCCACGAGTCCGACGAAGAAAGGACGCCTGTCGAACGCCTTCAGAAGCTTGGCAAAAAGATCGGCCTCGCGGTGCGCGAGCAGGTGTATCCTCCAGATGAGTAGGCCTGCTCCACTGCCGAGTGAGCCGAGGAGGAGAAATCCCCTCCTTAGCTGTCCTGCAAGCATCTGCCCGAGCCCGGGAACAAAGAGAGATGCTATTCCGGCGACAGGACCAGGCACAAGCGGCCGGAAGTCGGCATCCCCGGGTCCGGCTGACCAGGTTTCGGGCTTCTTTTTTTTGTTTCCAGCCATTATTCCCCGCCCTTTGCTTCGAACCCTGCCGAGACCCTTACAGCTTCCGCGCCGTAGATCTCTCTGAACTGTTCATCGGTCATCCGGCGGATATCCTCTCTCGTCCCCCGATAGACGATCCTGCCGTCCCTGAGCCCGATGACCCTGCTGGCGTACCGCTGAACGAGGTCGAGATAGTGGAGGCTGCAGAGAACGGTGATACCATCCTCCTGGTTCATCTGTTCAAGGTATCCGAGAATACTGTGGGCAAGAACGGGGTCGAGGGAGGCGACCGGTTCGTCCGCGAGTATCAGGCCGGGGTGCTGCATGAATGCGCGCGCGATCCCGACCCGCTGCTGCTGGCCCCCGCTCAGTTCGTCCGCGCGCTTGTGCGCCTGATCGAGGATGCCTACTCTCTTCAGCGCATCGGTTGCCAGCTTCCGGTCCTTTTCAGGAAAACGGTACAGCAGGCTCCTCAAAGGATTGACGTATCCGAGACGTCCGGAGAGGACATTGGTGAGCACGCTGGATCGTTTTACGAGGTTGAAGTGCTGGAAGATCATCCCTATCTGGCGCCGTATCTTTCGAAGCTCCGCCCCTTCAGCCCGGGTTATATCGGTACCGTTCCAGATGATCTGTCCCTCTGTCGGGTCTATAAGGCGGTTGATGCAGCGCAGGAGGGTCGATTTCCCGGAGCCGCTGAGACCGATGATGACGAGGAACTCGGCCTCTTCGACCTCGAAGCTGATATCTGTGAGCGCTCGGGTTCCGTCATCGTAGATCTTTGTAAGGTTTTTGATTTCGAGCATACCGCTTCCTCTCTATAAAAGGGGGAGCAGCACGCTCCCCCGATTTGAGAAGTAGTACTAGAAAGGCCGGCTACTCCTGAAGTTCTTCGATATCAAGTCCTGCTGCCTGCAGCACCTGCCTGAATGGATCGTAGAATGTATCGTCATGTTTTGCCAGTGCAGTCCACTGATACGCGATATTTAAAGCTTCCTTACCCTCATCCGTAGCTGCGATATCGAGAAGTGCGTTCACGATCTTTTCCCGCAGTTCTTGCGGTACCGACGGCGAAAACTGAACGCCGTCGTTCGGTATGTCGGTTGTAACCTCGATGACGATCACTTCTTCCATGACATCGGGGAAATC
>Ga0307380_10000630_pt1 | contig 53961 bp, 47 predicted proteins | sample UN3MG_FD_202239 | JGI IMG/M metagenome (GOLD analysis project Ga0307380, IMG submission 202239) | Soil microbial communities from Risofladan, Vaasa, Finland - UN-3 | ecosystem: Environmental > Terrestrial > Soil > Coastal area > Acid sulfate soil | place: Finland: Risofladan, Vaasa | collected... | reverse complement strand
TCTATTACCATCTTTAACAGATGGTACCTCTGCCTCTCTTTCTGACTCATTGTTAAAATATCCTTTTTCATAATGGGGACATTTTAACACAGCAGTTAGAGGGGACATTTTCATTAAGCTAACACAGTGAAAAAAGAAATACTTGACAAATTCTACCCCGAGTCTCTAAATTGGGACTGATCCACCTGGCAATTCCACCTGAGTTTTATCCATAAAATGACCCTGTTTTAGGTAATTTTCTTGAAAAATTGGGCTCAATTCTTTCGGGGGAAAAAATGAAATGCCCAAAATGTCAGTTTGAGAATCCTGAAGGCTCTATGTTTTGCGGGGAGTGCGGATCGTCACTGAAGTTGGAGGTTATTTGTCCAAAGTGCGGCTCGAAACCTCCACAAGGTTTTAAGTTTTGCAATAAATGCGGCCACAATCTAACTCTTCCCTCAGAGCCAACCCCCAAAGACCTTTCCTTTGACGAAAAACTAGACAAGATTCAACGGTATCTCCCCAAAGGCCTCACAGAGAAGATCCTGAGCCAAAGAGATAAAATCGAGGGTGAGCGCAAACAGGTAACGGTGATGTTCTGCGACATGGAGGGATTTACCTTCCTTGTCGAAAGCTTGGGACCTGAAGAGGCTTACTCCATCATGGATCATGTCTACGAGATCCTCATTCACAAGGTTCATGACTATGAGGGCACGGTCAATGAAATGACAGGGGACGGGATCATGGCCCTCTTTGGTGCTCCCATTGCTCTTGAGGATGCTCCTCAAAGGGCAATTCGTTCAGCAATGGGGATTCACCGGGAAATGGCCAGATTCAGTGAACAATCAAAACAGGAGGGAAAACGCATACCACCTGTCAAGATGAGAGTTGGTATTCATACCGGACCGGTGGTCGTGGGCACACTGGGAAATGACCTCAGAGTAGAGTTTAAGGCAGTGGGGGACACTGTGAACCTAGCATCCAGGGTGGAAGGGTTGGCAGAGGCAGGGACCACTTATGTCACTGAAGACACCTTTAGACTCACCGAGGGGTTTTTTCGGTTTGAGGCCCTGGGAGAAAAGATAATCAAGGGCAAGGAAGAGTTGGTCAGAGTCTACCGTGTGATCGCCCCCAGCACCAGAAGGACCAGGTTTGATGTCAGCGCCGAAAGAGGCTTAACCCCTTTTGTTGGAAGGGAGCGAGAGCTAGAGCTCCTCCTCGATGGTTTTGAGCGGTCTAAGGGAGGAAGAGGTCAGGCATTCTCTATTGTTTCTGAGGCAGGCGTTGGAAAATCCAGGCTCTTATATGAGTTCAGAAAAGCAATTTCCAATGAAAATGCTACTTTTTTAGAAGGCAGATGCCTCTCTTACAGCCGAGGGGTCTCCTATCATCCGCTCATAGACATCCTGAAAGCAAACTTCGATATCCGTGAGGGAGATGGGGATACCGAGATAAGGGAAAAGGTCAAAAAAGGCCTGAAAACATTGAAGGCCGAAGAAGCCTCCACCCTTCCCTATCTCTTAGAACTCTTAGCGGTCAAAGACAGTGGTATCGATAAAATTCCCATGAGCCCTGAGGAGAGGAAAAATCGAATCATCGAAGCATTAAAGCGCATCGTCCTTAAGGGCTCGGAGATTCGCCCCCTGATCATGGCCTATGAGGACCTCCATTGGATTGATAAAAGCTCGGAAGATCAGTTAAAGCATCTGTTGGAGAGCATACCGGGGGCAAGGGTCTTGTTGATATTCACCTATCGGCCAGAATTTGTGCACACCTGGGGCGCCAAGTCCTATCACAGCCAGGTAATGTTGAACCGGCTTTCCAATCGGGAGAGCATCATGATGGTATCTCATCTTTTGGACACAGAGGACCTTGATAGTGACCTTGAGGAGTTCATCCTTGAGAAGACCGAAGGGATCCCCTTTTTCATAGAGGAGCTAATAAAGTCCCTCAAAGAGCTAAAGATCATAGCAAGAGAGGGCAAGAGATATCGTATAGCAAAAGACATTAAGGAGGTGACGATCCCTTCTACGATTCAGGATGTTATCATGGCCAGGGTTGACTCCCTGGCTGAGGGTGTGAAGGGCCTCCTTCAGACAGTCTCAGCAGTTGGGAGGGAGTTTAGCTACTATTTAATCAAGAGGATAACGAACATTGCAGAACAAGAATTGCTGTCCCAACTATCGGTTTTAAAGGACTCCGAGCTTCTCTATGAAAGAGGCATATATCCAGAATCGACCTATATCTTCAAGCATGCGCTCACGCAAGAGGTGGCCTATAACGGCTTACTTCTCAAAAGGAAAAAGGATATTCATCAGGGAATAGGAGAAGCTATAGAAGTCCTGTACCCTGATCGTCTCGAAGAACACTATGAACTGCTGGCATATCACTATGGGCGCAGTGCTAACACAGACAAGGCAGTGGAGTATCTGGATCTGGCAAACCAAAAGGCGGCCAGGCTCAACGCCATGGAAGAGGCGAAGACCTATTTTGATGAGGCCATGGAGCTCCTCGACACCATGCCCGAGACAGAGGTGAACCAGCAGCGGCGAATCTCCCTGTTGGTAAACCAGGGAATCGTGTCCTTTCTGCTCTTCAAGTCCCCGGAGTATTACGACCTTTTGACCCGCTACGAGCCCATGGCGAGGGGATTAGGAAATCCAGAGCTGCTGGGGGCATTCTATGCCCGCTTGGGAAACTGTGAGTATTCGTTCGGCAACTATGATCAGGCCATCCAAACCCTGGCCAAGGCAGCGGAACTTGCTGAAGCGTCTGGAAACGTTGAAGAGGCCGGGTATGCATATGTGTTCTGGGAATTTAGCCATTTAGATAGGGGCGACTTCGAGCGAGTCCTTGCCTTAAAAGAAGACGTTCTTCGCACGATGGAGCAGCAGTTTAACCTTCGTTTTCATACGTATGCGTTGTCTTTAGCCTCAAGGGCTTACGGATGTCTCGGTCGCTGGGATGAGGCGGTGGAAGATGGCCAAAAGGCGCTGAGCGTAGCCGAGGAATTTTCAGACAATAGCCTGATCTCTTTTGTCGCCTGGAACCTCTCGATAGCCTATACCTGGAAAGGTGACCTGGCTCGGGCAGTCGAATATGGGGAGCTAGCGCTCCAGAAAGCGCCAACGCCTGCCGACAAAGCGTGGGGGCAGAGAAGCCTTGGATGGGCCTTGTGCCGAGCCGGAGATACAACGAGAGGGATTGAGCTTCTGACTACGGTGTTACCGATTTTTCGAGCTGGGCGGTTCACTAATAGTGAAATTCCGCTCACGTGCTTTTTAGGCGAAGGGCATTGGCTGGCCGGGGAGGACGAACAAGCGAGGCAGATGTTAGAAGAAGGCCTGGAAATGGCAGAGCAATTTGGGTATAAGTATTATGTCGGGTTCGCTCAACGGCTCCTGGGTGAGAGCGCCCTGAAGACCAACCCAACCCAGGCGGCACCCCGCTTCGAGAAAAGCATCGCCATTTTTCGAGAGATCAAGGCCGAGAACGAGTTGGCTATGGCCTACGCAGGCTATGGCAGGCTCCACAAGAAGCAAGGTGAGATCACCCAGGCTCAGGAGTACCTAACGAAGGCCCTGGAAATCTTTGAGCGCCTGGGCACCCTGATCGAACCGGATAAGGTCAGAGAGGAGTTGGCCGAGCTGCCCAAGGGGTGAACGGCCTAGTATGACGGTAGCCCTGTAGAATAATACAAACGTACAATTGGGGCAGGGCCTTTATGGCTCTGCCTTTCCATATATTGTATAGGTTCCGATCACCTAATCGCTTTCCAATACTGCTATCTAGAAAGTCTTCCATAAGTCTCCTGGCTTATGATTACTATACGTAACATGGACAGGTTGGGTGAGTATTTCTAACTGAATTCAACAGTTTCGGGCAATACCAGTTCATTGCATGTTTCAACCGGAATTCATCACTTATTCAGACAATTTAGAATACCCTAAGATCCCTTTGAGGAGCTTTTTTCAATTCATTTTTACTACAAACAAAGATCAAGATCTGGATCATTTAAGAGGTGTTTTAAAAAACAGCGGTTATCAGCCTCCAAAAAAGAACAAAACCCCACCTCTATGTGAAAAATGGGGTTTTGATGGAATGCAGGCACAATAATATGCAAAATCAATGGTTTTTAATCATTTTGCTCAATTTTTTTTAATAGGAGAGCAATTGAAAGGGTCTTCTTCTTGGTCATGAGCCCTCGACGTGTCTTCGACCCTGAGCTCAGACCGAAGGGAGCTCGGCCGAACGCTCGGGCCGAATGTAGCTCAGCCTGATAGGATTGCTGCTATTGAAACCACAACCACCTGGTACAAGTATCTTCATCATAGATCCTGTTTAGAATTTAGGAGCTTCGCCCGAATTGGAGTACCTGCCCGCCATCGCTCTCGCTCAGGCGAGACGGGCGGGTTGGAGCGATGGAGTATTGGAGCGCCTGTTTAGTTTGCTTCTATTATTTTATCGAAGATTTTAAATGCTGTGGACAGAGCTGGATTATCATCTGGTAAATTAACAGTTGGATTACCGTTCATGTCAAATTCGTAAAGGACATCATCTTTTGGAATGGTTCCCGCCAGATTCAGCCCGTGTTTCGTAATTGCCTCTTGCAAGGAGTCAGTTAACCCGTTCCGTGCCTGATTTATTATTAAAAATCTCTTTGCTGCCTTTACCTTCAAATCATCCACTAAAGTATTAATCCTGCCAGCAGCTTCAATCCCCCGTATGGAAGAATCAGAAACAACAAGAAGAACATCAACATTATTCGTTGTCAAGCGGCTTATATGCTCCATGCCCGCTTCATTATCCATAACCATGTAAGGATAATTGTCTATAAGCTCTCCTAAGTACATAGATAATAGATTGTTAGCGGCGCAGTAACATCCGGCGCCTTCTGGCCTACCCATGGCAATAAGATCAAAACCTTCTCCCTCAACTACTGCCTCTGCCAGCTTCATTTCCATAAACATCTGTTTGGTCATCCCCTGCTTAACCACCCCATCTTTCATTTCCTCTCGAGCAGTGCCTAAAGTTGCTCCCAGGGGAACCCCAAGAACCTCATTGAGGTTGGCGTTTGAATCAGCATCGACTGCCAATATAGGGGTTTTACCCTTTTGAACCAAATACTTGATTAAGAATCCAGCAACAGTAGTCTTACCTGTTCCTCCTTTTCCAGCCATAGCTATTGCATAGGGCATTTTTTCTCCTTTCTCGTGCCTAAAAAATATGATCTTCTTTGGTATCAATGATATTCTAATCAATGATTGTTTCACTGTCAACGATGGAGAGTGATAGAATTAAGGTTCATATTTTTTGTTACCCGTTTATTGTTTTCCGATCATCGAAATATACTAAAGCCTGGCCATGGTCAATGGAAAATGGACATCGGTGCAGGGTTATTATTTTTACATTATTCTTGCCTTGACATTTTTTCTTATTAAGGTAAGTTACTTATCAGTCAGTTCAGGCTATTATGTGCTTCAATATGGAATATAGTTGAATTATTTAAATAATTGAGGAGATTATATGGTAAAAAAAATTGATCAGATTAGAAATATAGGATTGATAGGCCATAGCAGTTGCGGAAAGACATCACTGGCAGAGGCCATTCTTTTTAACAGCAAGTCGACAAGCCGATTGGGAAGGGTAGATGATGGTAATTCCATCATGGATTTTGAACCGGAAGAGGTTAAAAGAAAGGCCAGCCTCAGCACTGCCTTTCATCCCTATACCTGGAAGAGCAGGAAATTCAATCTTATAGATACACCGGGCGAAAACGATTTCCTTTCTGATACCAAGATATGTCTTCAGGCAGCAGAAGGGGCTCTGGTTGTTATTGATGCCGTTGACAGCATTAAGGTAGGCACAGAAAAGGTCTGGGACTTTTCTGAGAAATATAATTTACCCCGAGTGATATTCATTAATAAACTGGACAGGGAACGAGCTGATTTTTATAAGGTTTTAGAGGAAATTGAAAGCACATTCTCTATTAAAGTAACACCTATATATCTTCCTATTGGATCAGAAAGAGACTTTATTGGAGTAATAGATCTGATAAAATTAAAGGCGAATCTCTATAAAAATGATAGCTCTGGTTCCTTCAAAGAGGGAGAAATCCCAGACTCAATGGCCGAGATTGTAGACAAATGGCGTGAGAATATGGTCGAAAACATTGTCGAGGCCAATGATGATATTATGGAAAAATATCTTGATGGACAGGAACTCACGCCAAAAGAAATAGAAGACACCTTTATAGAAGGGATGGAATCTGGCACTGTAGTGCCTGTTATTCCAGGATCCGCCACCCTTAATATAGGTGTAAAACAACTCTTGGACATTATTGATCAATCTTTGCCGTTTCCAATTGAAAGAGGAAAGGTTAAAGGTCATAAATCGGACAGTCAGGAGGAGGTGGAATTTGATGCAGTCGATGATGCCCCATTTTCAGCTTTAATCTTCAAGACATTAGCAGACCCTTTTGCAGGGAAACTCACTCTTTTCAAGGTTATGTCTGGAAAGATAGATTCAGAATCTACCATATTTAATTCAACAAAAAAGGTAAAACAAAAATTAAGTCAGTTATTATTGATCGAAGGTAAAAAGCAAACTCCTATCAATACAGCTAGTGTCGGCGATATAGCAGCTGTGGCTAAGCTAAAAGAGACCACAACTGGCGACACCATTTGCCAGGCAAACAATCCGATCGTTATTAGACCAGCCGAGCCATTACCGCCAACTATTTCTTTCGCTATAGAGGCTACAGAAAAAGAGAATGAGGATAAAGTTTACTCCTCTCTGGCCAGATTGGTTGAGGAAGATCCCACTCTTAAAGTAGACAGAGATCAATCAACCTCAGAGATTATCCTATCCGGGACAGGTCAGATTCATCTGGAGAATACAAAAGATAAATTGAAGAGGAAATTTGGTGTTGAAATTAATCTTAAAACTCCTACGGTCCCTTATAGAGAAACTATTAAAAATACAAGAGAAAAGATAATATATAGACATAAAAAACAGTCTGGAGGCAGGGGTCAGTTTGCTGAGGTACATTTTGATATCTCTCCTTTGAAAAAAGGAGAGGGGTTTGTGTTTGATCAGGCATTAACTGGGATGAATGTACCGAGGAACTTCGTTCCAGCCGTTGAAAAAGGAATAATAGAGGCTATGAAGAGTGGAGTTATGGCAGGATATCCAACCGTAGATCTAAAGATTCGGTTTTTTGACGGAAAATCTCATGAGGTCGATTCATCCGAAATGGCCTTTAAAATTGCAGCTTCCATGTGTTTTAAAAAGGCTTTTCAGGAAGCTACACCTGTTCTTTTAGAACCAATTATGAGTATGGAAATAACTGTTCCAGAAGATGTTATGGGAGATGTAATAGGTGATCTTAACGGGAGGAGAGGAAGGGTTTTAGGCATGGATAGCGATGGGAAACACCAGATCATAAAGGCTGAAGTGCCTATGGCTGAGGTTTTGAGATATTCCCTTGATCTGACATCCATGACAGGCGGCAGAGGGAGTTTCCAGATGAAACAGTCTCATTATGAAGAGGTTCCTCCTCAACTGGCAGAGAAAATAGTAGCTGCCTCTAAGGAAGAGGGAAGGTAATGATGGTGTATAGATGATGATAAAGGCCGGGGTTTTAACAATTAGCGATAAGGGATTTGAGGGAAAGAGAAAGGATGAATCAGGGCCCTTAGTTGCTGAAATATTGACAAAGGCTGGTTACATAGTTGAGAAGCAGAGCATTGTTCCAGATGATTTTGAAAAGATTGTGGAGTGTTTAATTACGTGGGTTGATAAAGAAAACCTCAGATTGATTGTGACAACAGGAGGTACCGGAGTGAGCCCTACCGATGTAACCCCTGAGGCTATGCTCAAGGTAATCAAATATCAAATACCTGGTATGGCTGAGGCGATGAGGGCTGCAAGCCTCACAAAGACCCCTCATGCCATGCTTTCCAGAGCAATAGTTGGTGTAAGGGGAGACAGTCTGATTATAAATTTACCAGGAAGCCCTGAGGGCGCAAAGGAAAATCTGGCTGTTGTTTTACCAGCCTTAAATCATGCGCTTGCCAAAATTTCAGGTGATATGAGCGATTGCTCCCAACATTAGAGTCTTCGCTCATAGTAATGAGGAATAACCAAACCAGTCTACATTGCTTAAGAGCTACTTTGGAAACTTGGCGTAATTAAAATCTCTAAGCCAGTAGTAAAGGCTTTGCTGATTATGGTTATAATACAAAATCGGTTTTCCTTCTGAAAAAATAATATGTTCTTTGGCGATCTGAAAGAGCTTAGGAAACGCCAACCATCATCAGGCATTTTGTTGATAAAATAGCTGATGAGAGAATCTGATTCTACCTTCCCTGAAAAAGTAAGAATTCCAGCTGTAAATTCGGTTGTTTGAAAAACAAAGGATTTTTCCCTTTGAAGCCTAAGTTCATTTGGAACCGGCACATCCTTAAAATCATAATAAAGAGAGATTGCTGCTTCTTTACTTTCTTTTGATTGTTGGGATTCTTCAAGAGGGGTTGCTTTTTCGGATAAGGTTTGTGTAGCGCATCCAGAGATAAAGACAAAAACAAGCACATGTAAAACAACTCCCATCAAAACTCTATTCTTCTTTACTTTTCTCATCCTCCTGCCTCCTACTTTTTTATTTTCTATACCATAGAGCCTATTAGAAATCTATTCGATTTTGCACCTTCACGCGTGTCTTCTTTAAATAAAGATAAAATAGGTAATTTCTTCTTGACTAAGGATATCCTCATGCCTATACTTCCACCGACCTAAAGGAAAAGGTCAGCATTTAAGTCATTCGCATTGTTTAGCATGATTATTTAAGAATATTTGACAAAGCAGGGGTTGTTCACATAGAAAATTGTTAATTCATCTGTGAGGAACATAAATGAGATATAAAAGTGTGATTCTATTTTTCTTTTTAATAGTTTTTATTGCTTTTTCTTTTCCAGTGTTTGCAGCAGAAAATTCTCATCAAGGGGCTCATGAGCACATCAACCTAGGTGAGATTCTCTCTCTTTATAGCACCATTCCATTTATTGGGATCTTGCTTTCAATTGCCTTATTCCCTCTTTTTGCCCCGGAATTCTGGCACCATCATTTTGGAAAGGTCTCAGCCTTTTGGGCTACCGTTATTGCCGTCCCCCTTTTAATTATCTATAAGGGAGCAGCCCTTTACAGTTTTCTTCATATTATAATAGTAGATTACGTCCCCTTTATTATACTCCTCTGGGGCCTTTTTACTATCTCCGGAGGTATATTACTTAAAGGGAGTTTGAGGGGAACACCCGTGGTAAATACCATTATGATTATTATAGGCACTGTTTTGGCCTCATGGATGGGAACAACCGGAGCGGCCATGCTCCTTATAAGGCCATTTTTACGGGCCAATAATTATCGAAAAAACAGGGCCTTCATGGTGGTTTTTTTCATATTTCTTGTGGCCAATATTGGTGGATCACTGACACCAGTGGGTGATCCCCCGCTTTTCCTGGGATTCCTGCATGGTGTTCCCTTTTTCTGGACATTTGCCATCTTGCCTCACATGCTATTTACTGTTTTGATCTTATTGGCTATCTATTTCGCCCTAGATACCTATTATTACAGGAAGGAAGGGGTTAAGCCCCAAATAGATGAAGGAGAAAAAGAGCCAATAAGGTTAGTTGGTAGCTATAATTTTATTTTTTTAGCCGGGGTTGTTGGCTCCGTTATATTTAGTGGATTGGTAGATTGGGGAGAGGTAAATACTTTCGGTATACACAGAAGCATTCAAGAATGGGTGAGGGATGGTTTTATTATCCTCATGGGCATACTTTCTTTGATATTTACCTCTACTAAGATACGGGAAGATAATGAGTTTACATGGTTTCCTATTCAAGAGGTGGCTTATCTATTTGCCGGGATATTTATAACAATGACCCCATGCCTTCTTCTTCTTCTGGCAGGAACCAAAGGAGCGCTTGGCTTTATTGTTGGTGCCGTAAAAGAACCCTATCATTATTTCTGGGTTACTGGGACCCTATCAAGTTTTCTGGATAATGCCCCCACCTATTTAACCTTTTTTACCACTGCGCTGGGCAAATTTTATACAGGCATACCTGAGCCAATAGCAGTTTCTAAGTTAATCGCTGAAAATCCTATATTTCTGATGGCTATTTCTGCAGGTGCTGTTTTCTTCGGGGCTAATACCTATATTGGAAATGCACCTAATTTTATGGTGAGGTCCATTGCAGAAGAGGCTGGTACACCCATGCCGAGTTTTTTTGGGTATATGTTAAAGTATTCTATTGTTTTTTTAGTTCCTGTCTTTATTCTTGTGACCCTCATTTTCTTTTAACATCATACCTTGGAAACGGGCTTTTTTACTTTTTTGAGGACCCTAATATCGGAAATCCGAGTCGAGGGATATTGACCATTTTTATCTTTCTCGAGATATTTAACCATATCCCAGATAGTAGTAAGGGCTATTGAGACACTTACAAGGGCCTCTATTTCCACTCCTGTCATAGCCTCAGCCTTAACCTGACATTTGGCCTCAATAAAATCATCTCCGGTAGAGAAATTCAGTTCAACGGTGTTTAATGGGATGTGATGGCAATGGGGAATCAAGAGGTATGTCTCTTTGGCCGCTCTCATGGCCGCTATCTCAGCAACCAAGAGAGGGTCCCCTTTTTTAACCTTATTTTCCTTTATCTTCTTTATTGTTTCAGGTAAGAGGATTACTCTCCCTGAAGCAACCGCCTCTCTTAAAAGAACCTTCTTTCCGGTAATATCAATCATGCCCATAGCAAAATAATAACTATCCCCGCTCTGCTCCACAATTGGAATATTGGTATAATGGAATGCTGGAATATTGGCTTTAAAGGAAAGTAAATTAAGGTGTGATAGTTTTATCCAATTTAACTCCCCATTGCTCCATTAGCCCAACATTCCCTCTTTCCATGTGGTTGGAATAGACTTGGATGCATCAAGATACTTTAATTTTAAGGAGTTGTAGAAATCCAGAGATATTCAACTGTCATCATCTTGAGTTTTGATGGGAGGGATCTTGATAAATTTTATTCCCTCATCCCTGAGAGTTTTCTCTTCCCCTTCTGTGGCTGAGCCCCGTATATTCCTCTTTTCTGCTACGCCATAATGCATTTTCAGGGCCTCCTTCGCAAAATCAGTTCCGACATCGTCAAAATTATTTTTTATATACTCCATTACACCCTCGGCGAGTTTTTTATAATCAGGCTCAATCTCTCGCGATTTTTTTTCTCCTTGGCTACTCTTGATGGTTACCGGAGAGAGCACCCTGCTTATATCTGTACTTTTACAAAAGGGGCATGTGATCATCCCCTTGGAATTTTGCTCGTTAAATGATTCGAGATCCTTGAACCAGCCTTCAAAACTGTGTCCATTTGAGCAACTTAGGTCAAATACAATCATTTTATCACCAATATAAAATTTCTACGTTCAATCATATAACATTATTGTCAGCTAACACCTCTCTCTTCTTATTCAGCATAGAGTACAGCTAATATCTTTGTCTTTTCTCTACCATGGCATTTTACTAGATGTGAAACAGTTGAATCGTAGTAAATAGCATCACCTGGTTCGAGAAGATGGGTCTCCTCTCCCAGGTGAACCTCCATTGTGCCTTCCAGAACAAATATAAATTCCTGACCATCATGAGAAGAACGTTCTTCAACATCAGATGGCTCCAGTGTTACTAGGAAAGGTTCCATATGCCGGTCTTTTTTGTGAGGAGCCAGGGATATAAATTCGTATCCATATGTCTGGCTTTTTTTAGAGTCAAATCTGGATATGAGCTTCCGGTCATTTTTTCGTACAAGTGTGTAAGGGAGGTCTTCAGCACCTGATATAAAATAGCCCATTTTCATTTCAAGTGCCTTTGCCAGTTTGATAATGGAACCCAAGGGTGGAGATATGTTCCCTTTTTCTATCTCCATTAATAATTCAGGTGGTAATCCTGTTCTCTGGGAAATATCTTTCAAGCTCAAACCTTTTTTTTGTCTAATCTCTTTGACAGTTTCACCAACCTTTAAAGTAATCTCACCTTCAGAAGGAACTTTACCAGTGCTATCCGCAAGGTATTTTTCTTCATCTTTTGCAGAAAAGTGACTGAGGTCATCTAAAAAGTCTTCATATCTATCAGGTTCAGGACCTCTTTTTTTCTCATCCATAATCCTCTCCTTTAATTGTATAAAAAGGCATTTATTTCAGTAACAACATAACACCCTTGTGCTTTGCTGTCAATGGGAGGATAGGATTTTTAGTGAAACTAGAATCTAATAAAAACTGATGAGTGAAAAACCTTTCTTTACTAAATCTTTTTCTATTACAATTTCAAGAAATTCTTCCTTGCTATATTCCTCTATTGGTAGTATGTAACATAGCTTTCATTTGAGCGAGTCCTGTTGATGTGTTACACTCAAGGTAAAGGGCTGTGTTACTTACAAAAGGAGCTGTTGATGGATGATGCTATTCAATACTTAAGAAACATAGGAATCAGTGCCCATATTGATTCAGGTAAGACCACCCTGACAGAAAGAATACTTTACTATACAAAAAGGATATTTGCCGTCCATGAGGTAAAGGGAAAAGATGGGGTTGGTGCCACAATGGATTCTATGGAGCTGGAAAAGGAGAGAGGCATTACTATTTCCTCTGCAGCCACTTACTGCGAATGGAAGGGGTATAAGATTAATATTATCGATACACCCGGGCATGTTGATTTTACCATTGAAGTTGAGCGTGCACTCAGGGTTCTTGACAGTTCCATACTGGTACTGTGCGCGGTAGGAGGTGTGCAATCCCAGTCCATTACTGTTGACCGGCAGATGAATAGGTATAAAGTGCCAAGAGTTGCTTTTATCAATAAATGTGATAGAGCAGGCGCCAACCCATATCGGGTAGTAGACCAGCTCAGGGAAAAGTTGAATCATAATGCTGTGCTTATGCAGATACCTATAGGACTGGAGGGAAATTTTTCTGGTGTGATAGATCTGGTTTCCATGAAGGCTATCTATTTTGAAGGACCATTCGGTGAAAATGTTAAAATAAGAGAGATTTCATCGTCCTTTCTTGATGAGGCCACCTCAAAAAGAGAGGAGTTGCTGGAGGCTGTTTCCATGTTTTCAGATGACTTGATGGAGGCAATTTTCGAAGATAGAGTAAATGAGGAATTGATCAGCACGGCAGTAAGGAAAGGAACTATTTCGAGACAGCTGACCCCTGTTTTTGTTGGATCAGCATATAAAAATATCGGGGTTCAGCCTCTACTCGATGCTGTTACAAACTATCTTCCTTCACCAGCAGATGTAGAAGTTAGTGCATTGGATATGGATCAGGAAGAAAAAGAAGTATCAATTTCACCAAACCCTAATGAACCCTTAGTCAGCTTGGCATTCAAATTAGAGATAACCCCCTATGGACAACTCACCTATCTCAGGATCTATCAGGGTTCCATTAAAAAAGGGGGTACTCTGATAAATACCAGAACGAGGAAAAAGATAAAAGCAGGTAGGCTCATCCGTATGCATGCCGACGAAATGGAGGATATTTCTAGGGCTGATGCAGGAGACATTGTTGCCCTTTTCGGGGTTGACTGTTTTTCCGGGGACACCTTCACTGATGGCACCTTAAACTATACTATGACCTCAATCTTTGTTCCGGAACCGGTGATTTCTTTAGCTGTATCACCAAAAGATAATAAATCTGCTAACAATATGGCTAAGGCTTTGAACCGGTTTATCAGAGAAGATCCTACATTTCGATCCTGGGTAGACATGGAGTCCGGCCAAACTATTGTCTCAGGGATGGGAGAATTACATCTTGAGATATATGTGGAAAGAATGAAAAGGGAATTTGGGGCAGAGGTGGATACAGGTATCCCCCAGGTAGCCTATCGAGAGACCATCTCACGGCGGGTGGAGTTTAATTATATTCATAAGAAGCAGACCGGTGGAGCAGGCCAATATGGGCGGGTTGCCGGATTTATGGAGCCCTTAGAAGAGGGTACGTATGAATTTGTAAGTGAGGTAAAAGGTGGCGTCATCCCTACTGAATTTATCCCTGCAGTTGATAAGGGGTTCAGATCCTGTCTTAAAAAGGGTCTTTTGATAGGGTATCCAGTTCTTAGGATAAAAATTACGGTTAACGATGGACAACATCATGCAGTTGATTCCTCCGAAATAGCATTTATCCAGGCTGCTAAAGGTGCCTTTAAGCAGGCCTATGTTAAAGCAAAACCTGTGATACTGGAACCGATTATGAGGGTAGCTGTAGAGGGTCCATCTGAGTTCCAGGGAAATATAATGTCTTCAATCAATCAGCGCAGGGGATTAATTATGAGCTCGGCAGAAGATGGGGTATTTACAACCGTTGAGGCAGAGGTTCCTCTGGCAGAGATGTTTGGATATGCGACGACCTTGAGATCCATGAGTCAAGGAAAGGCAGAATTCACTATGGAGTTTTCCCGATATTCAAAGGTGCCTGTATCAGTAGAAGAGGAGTTAAAATTACGGTATGATAAAAAATTATAACCATTCAGCATCATTTTTATGGTTGGGCTGGTGCAATTTCCTCAAGGCGATATCTATTGGTCAAGGTGGAGGTCGCCAAAATTTCAAGGTTTAACAATAGCATTGCTGCCTTCTAAGGGCTTTTGAGAAGTGAACCTTGAAATTTCGCTTCAGCGAAACTGAGCGGTATTATTTTTGAGATATCGCCTTTCAGAAACATCCCCAGCCCCTGATATTGACAAACAGTTACAAAAACCAAAGAGGGGGGAAGCATGAAAGATTTTTTAAAGTTCAGTCCTTTAAAGATACTGGAAAGCTCAGCCTATAAAGAATTGGGCAAAGGTAATTTAGGGGTACTTATAGCCCGGGCAGGTGTCGGCAAAACCTCATGTCTCATCCATATTGCATTTGATAAGCTCTTTCGTGAGGAAAAGCTAGTGCATGTTTCCCTCAAGGATGCACCAGAAAAAGTTGCCTCGTATTATAATGCGATTCTCTACGATCTTGTTACGGTCCTGGACATGGAAAATGAACATGAGGCTCGGGCCCTCTTGGATAAAAACAAGATAATCTTTGCCTATTTAAAAGAAAGCTTTGATCTTAATAGGCTTCGCAAAAGCCTTACTAGCCTGGTGAGTGAGGTTAATTTTATACCAAACACCCTTATTATTGATGGTGTGAATTTCGCAGAGGCCGGCAGAGATATATTTGAGGGATTTAAAAAGATAGCGAAAGAATTTGACCTCGAGGTATGGTTTTCAGCCCTCTCGCACAGGCATATTACTGAGGTAAATGAAAAAGGGATTCCCTTTCCATGTAACAATCTGGATGACCTCTTCAGTCTTATTATCCAGCTATCATCTGCTGAATCAGGGGTCTTCTTAACACTCTTAAAGGACCATGACACAGAACATATACCTGATGCAATGGTGAGGCTTGATCCAAATAATTATTTGGTCATAGAATAATTAAATAGTGCCTAAATTCACAATTTAAAATTCTCAAAGACAGGGGATATACTTGTGTTAATAGCATCTTTCATTTTTCTCACATAGTCCGGCCTGAGCTTATCCTGCCACCCGGGCATTCCTCCTCGCCATACATAAGCCACCAACTCATGAAGGGCTGCCTTGCTAAAGAGAAGTTCAGCTATTTTTACTCTCTGTGATTGAGCTTCTACCTCCACCAAAATCTTGGCTGGTTGGCCCCATTGGTTAATTAGTTTTTCTACCACTGCTCTATTTGCTTTTCCATCCAATTTTTGCTTGAATTCCTCAGGACTCTGAGGAAACGGAAAAAGTTGATAAACAGCTCCTATAAAGCCGCTTAGATCTATACCATGGATTGCACCCATAAGGTTACCTATATCCCCAAATCTCTCGATTACATATCCTGGTAAGACAAAATTGTCCACCTTATGGTCCTTCCATGAAGCTATTTTTTCTACCGTATTACAGAAGAAATGGGCAAAAAAGAAGTATTTCTCCAAGAGGAGAAGATCGGTATCAATGTTAAAAAAGCCAAAGGCAATCCGGCCATGGCTTAGAGAGTGAAATTCTAATGGCAAGAGGCCTCCTTTTATTTTTTTTCTTGCATCTAAGAATTTATGGAGTATATCTTACCTTCCACGTAACAATAAAATCAATTGTAAACAGGGAGGCCGCAGTGAAGATTGTTATGATTGGTGGAGGTGGTGCATGTATTGTTGGTGCAAATACCTTAAGGATTTTGGGTAACCCTGCACAGATTGATATTTATACAAGAAGGGATAGGACCGCTTATACACCATGTGAACAGCCGTTTGTGCTCAGAGATATATTATCCTTTGATGATATGTTTTATGCGTCACCTCCATGGTTTGAGAAAAAGAGGATAGGATTGCATATAGAAAAGAATGTTGATTCTATTGATAGAGAAAAGAAGACTATCAAGGTTGACGGAGAAGAAATACCCTATGACATATTGGTAATTAATACCGGGGCCAGTATTAAACTACCGGATATTCCAAGTTTAGTTGGGGATAGAGTTCACTATCTTACCACAGAATTAAACTATGCTAAAAAGATAGAGTCGATCATGCCCAAAGGAAAAAGAGCTGTTATCCTTGGTGGCGGTATAATAGGATTAGAGATGGCGGAAACACTGATAAAAAAGAATTATTCTTCTGTTTCTATGATAGTATCCTCTGCCAGTCTCCTTTCCCAGCAACTTGATCCTGATATGGGTGAAAAATTCCATCCTATTGTAAAAAATGAAGGGATCTCACTGCACCTTTCTACAACTGTTACGAGTGCAGAGGCTGGAAAGAGTGGGATCAAGCTCTTTCTTTCAAACGGTGAAACAATTGAGGCAGACTGGGTTCTTGTGGCCAAAGGGATTGTTCCGAATGCAGACCTGGCACGAGATGCTGGATTAAAAATTGGTAAAACCGGTGGGATAGAGGTGAATCAGTACCTTCAAACAAGTGATCCCTCTATTTATGCGGCTGGGGATTGCATTGAAGGATGGAATATGTTAAATGGAGAAAAAATAATTACCGCCTTGGCAACACACTCCAATAGGAATGGAAGGGTCATTGGACGGAATATTCATTTTGGTAATATTGTACCTTTTTTAGGATCATTAAATACTTTCGGGGCGGAAATCTTTGGAACCACAATTGTATCAGCTGGGATAAAAGAAAGCGTAGCTAAGGCAGAGGGATTGGATGCCTTATCTGTAGTTAGAAAGGCGACGACAAGAAAGCAGATGTTTAATGGGGAGAATTTCTGGGCTAAGTTGATCGCTGATCCGGACAAACAGACCTTGCGTGGCGTCCAAATGTTGGGGCCAAAGGAAGTCAGCAGGATAGGCGAGAGAGTTCTTCTGATGATAGGTGAAGAGATTCCTTTAGCAAGAATCTCTCAATATGAAACTATCTTTAGCCCTCCTCTAAGCAATGCATATGATCTGATAACCAATGCGGTGGATATTCTCATTGGTGAGTTGCTAAAAATGGGAAAATCTGTTAAATGGTGTTAGGGTAAAAGGATAAGAGTAAGCGAAATTCTCATGTACTTTCAGGGCATAAAGCAGCATTAAAATATTGAAATAAAAATGACAAATTTCAAAGCTCAAATGTCAAATCAAGCCCAAAGACCAAATGATAAAATAAAAATTTTGACATTTAGGCTTGCTACAAATAAAAAGCCCAAAATAGGCGGACAAAAAATTGGTAGTACTTAAGTAAGTATTTATAAAAGGGAAGAAAACGATGTCTAAGGTATGTGAAATATGCGGTAAAAGACCGGCTGTAGGCAATAATGTAAGCCATGCGCACAATAAGACAAAACGGCGCTGGTACCCAAACCTTCAAACTTTGAGGGTTAAAGTAAAGGGACAGACTAAAAAAATTACAGTGTGCACGAGGTGCTTAAGATCCGGACTGGCATATAAGTAAGTAGTAGGCAGTAAGCGATAAGCAGTTTTTATCAAACATTTTTTTCCTCCATACTGCCTACTGTTTTTTCAAATCCGCTCTACCTTTAGGACCTCCTTAATCTTTTTTATTTTTGAGATAATATCTCTTAATTGAGCATAATCAGAGACTTCAATAGTGAAGGTGGATATTCCCTTTTTATCAATAGTTGTCTGCACATTTGCGTCTAAAATATTAGCTTCGTTTTGCGTAAATATAGCACTTAAATTCGATAGCATGCCCTTTTTAGCGATATTGGTAACCTTTAATTTTGCTAAATAAGTCGTATCTTCGGAAGGTTCCAATTCTACCTCTACTAACCGATCTGGATCAACATCTCTAATGTGCCGGCATTTTTTTGAATGAATAGTGACCCCCCTTCCCCTGGTGATATAACCCACAACTGTTTCTCCTGCTAGTGGATTACAACACTTTGCAAAGCGAATAAGTATATCACTCATCCCTTTAACCTTAATCCCAGTATCTCCCTTTTTTCTTTTTATCTTGTGAACTATCTTCCGGACAAGGCCCTCTGTCTTATCCTCTTTTATCCCTAAATGTGGAACAAGTCGGTTAAGAACCTGCTTTGCTGAAATTTTTCCATAACCAATATTGGCCAAAAGATCGTCTACGCTGTTTAATGAAAATCTATAGACTACATTTAAAAACTGCTCGTTGCTGAAGTTTTTGGTTAAATTTAGGTTAAATTTTTTAAGCTCTTTTTCCAAGATGTCTCTTCCGATAGCTATACTCTCTTTCCTTTTTTCTTTTTTTATCCATTGTCTGATCCTGGTTTTGGCAGTAGATGTCTTTATAAACTTTAGCCAATCTTTACTGGGTTTATGATTCTTGGAGGTAAGGATTTGAACGATATCTCCAGTTTTAAGCTGATGGGTTAAGCGAACGATTTTTTCGTTTACTTTAGCACCTATACATCTGTTCCCAATCTCTGAATGGATACTGTAAGCAAAATCAATAGGAGTTGCTCCTCTGGGAAGTTCTTTTACCTCACCTTTAGGTGTAAAAACATAGACCTCATTGCTAAAAAGATCCAGCCTCACTGTTTCTAAAAATTCCTTTGGATTGGTCAGGCTTTTCTGTGATTCCATCAACTGCTTCATCCATGCATATTGAGTAGACGTTTCTTTGTCTGATTCATATCCTTCTTTATATCTCCAGTGAGCAGCAATTCCCTCTTCGGCGATTCTGTCCATATCCCATGTTCTTATCTGTATCTCCATTCTTTCACCCAGAGGGCTAATTACTGTGGTGTGCAAAGACTGATACATATTGGCCTTAGGTAGAGAGATATAATCTTTGAAACGACCTGCGACAGGGTTCCACATGGAATGGATCAGACCTAAAACCTCATAGCAGTCCTTTACAGAACTTACTATTATCCTGAAGGCCAGGATATCATATAACTGGTCTATATTCAGATCCTGCTCCATCATCTTTTGATAAATGCTATAAAAATGCTTATGTCTCCCTTTTATCGCGGCTTTTATATTGGCCTCAATTAATTTTCTGGATAGAATTTCTTTTATCTCTCTAATAAATTTTTCCTGCCCCTCTTGCCTTTGGGCAATACCTACCCTTATATCATTGTAAATTTTTGGCTCGAGATAAAAAAGGGATAGATCCTCTAAGGTTGATTTCAGCCAATAAATTCCCATCCTTCCTGCAAGAGGTGCATAAATATCAAGGGTTTCCCTTGCAATGGCTTCCTGTTTTTCAGGTGGGTGAAAGCCGAGGGTCTGCATATTATGTAATCGATCCGCCAGTTTAACGAGAAGTACCCTGATATCAGAAGACATAGCAAGAATCATCTTTCGTATATTTTCTGACTGCTGTGTCTCTTTGCTTAAAAAATGTATCTTGCTGATTTTGGTTACACCATCTACTATGCCTGCCACCTCTTTGCCGAACATATGTTCAATGTCTGATAACTCAGTTAATGTGTCCTCAACTGTATCGTGAAGAAGACCGGAGGCGACACTAACTTCATCCATCTTCATTTTGGTAAGAATTCCAGCAACTTCTAAGGGGTGGGTAAGGTAAGGCTCTCCTGATAAACGGACTTGTCCCTTGTGAACCTTGGCCGAATAGACGTATGCCTTTTCAATCAGCCCTATATCTGCGATAGGATGATACGAGAGAATTTCTGAGGTTATGTCATTTAAGCGAATCATAGAGGCTTTGGACAACCTCCTTTATCGCTTCAGGGGTTTTGTTTATAGATAGTAATCTGAGATCTGGCTTAGAACGTAATTTAATCTCAATAGAATCACTTTTAAGTGTTCGTAAACTGACCGCAGCCCTTACAGGTATGCCTAAAAGATCAGCATCCTTGAGCTTGAAGCCTGGCCTTTCATCCCTATCGTCGAGAAAGACTGCGAGGCCCAAATTACTCAGATGCTGATATAAATTTTCAGCCACTTTTCTCACAGAGGCTTCATGTATTTCAAGAGGTAGGATGATTACCTCAAAAGGAGAAATAGATATAGGAAATATAATACCATTCTCGTCGCGACTTTGTTCAATAATTGCGGCAACGACTCTGCCGATACCTATACCATAACATCCCATAATAATGGGAGTTTCTCGGCCATTCTTATCCAGAAAGTTGGCCTTAAGGGCTGTAGAGTATTTGGTCCCCAACTTAAAGACCTGGCCAACCTCTATTCCCTTGCCAAATACTAGCTTCCCTCCACACCGAGGACACGCATCAGAGGAAGTTATCATTCTTAAATCTGCTTTATGCTCTACCTGAAAATCCCTGCCTTCATTTACATTGAGGACATGCTTATCATTCTTATTTGCCCCCATTACCATATTTTTCATTTCCTTAATGGCAAAATCAGCAAGTATCCGTACCTTTAAGCCAATAGCCCCTGCAAATCCCATTGGGGCACCAGTTACATCAAATACAGTTTCTGGATCTGCCATAGTAAGCTCTTGAACATTGAGTACATTTCTTAGTTTGGTTTCATTAAGGTCATGATCTCCTCTTACTAAAGCAGCTATTGGTCCATGCTCAGTTTGATAGATGAGGGTTTTTACCAGCTTTTCAGGACCAATGGATAAAAATTTAGTCACCTCATCTATGGTCCTCGTTTCAGGTGTATCTACGATTTGCAGGTCTTCTTCTTTCTCAATATTTTTAGAATCAGACTCCCGTATTACTACCTCGGCTTTTTCTAAGTTAGATGCGTAGTTACAATCTTGACAGCTTACAATATCGTCTTCACCACTATTTGATAAGACCATGAATTCGTGAGAAAAGCTACCACCAATAGGCCCTGTATCTGCCTCGACTGCCCGGAACTTTAGCCCGCATCTTTTAAAGATAGCCTCGTAAGCAGCGTACATTTTTTCATAGCTCAGATTGGAGCCCTCTTCATCTATGTCAAAGCTATAGGCATCTTTCATAATAAATTCCCGTGCTCTTATGATGCCGAATCTCGGCCGAATTTCATCCCTAAACTTCGTCTGGATCTGATACAGGTTAATAGGCAGTTGTTTGTATGAATGGATTTCCCTTCGCGCTAGGTCAGTAATTACCTCCTCGTGGGTGGGGCCCAGGCATGATTCTCTTTTGTGTCGATCTTTGAACCTTAAAAGCTCTGGCCCATAATAATCCCATCGACCGCTTTCCATCCATAAATCACCTGGCTGTACCCCTGGAAGTAAAAGTTCAATAGCACCAGCCCTATCCATCTCTTCTCTGACAATAGTTTCTGTATTCTTAATGGCTAATAGGCCATAAGGAAGATAGGTATAGATTCCTGCTGTTAGTTTTCTGATCATGCCAGCCCTGAGCATTAATTGATGACTTACGATCTCAGCCTCTGCTGGTATCTCTTTTACTGTAGGAATAAAGAATTGTGAATATCGTCTCGAAATAGATGCCATAATAGAAAATTGATAATTGACTATTGTTGATTGAAAATCTAAAATATTTAATCGAAAATCGTCAATCGAAAATACTTATTCGTTTATCATCTTTCTGACCTCTTTAGTTAGTACCCTGGCAAGATCCGGCTCTGGAACCTTTTTAATCACTCTGCCCTTCTTAAACAATGTACCGTGGCCCTGTCCACCGGCAATACCAATGTCGGCCTCTCTTGCCTCTCCTGGACCATTTACAACACATCCCATAATAGCCACCTTAATAGGGGTGGTGACTTGGCTCAAATCATTTTCGATTTTTTCTACCAACCTAAAAAGATCTATTTTACATCTTCCACATGTAGGGCAAGATATAATTTCCGCTCCTCTCTGTCTTAGACCCAGGGCCTTTAAAATTTCATATGCAACCCTAACCTCGTCAACTGGATCATGCGTTAGAGAAACTCTAATCGTATCTCCAATACCCTCTAATAGCAATAATCCTATCCCTATAGAGTTTTTAACAGTCCCTGATATTAGGGTCCCGGCCTCGGTTACGCCTACATGTAAAGGATAATCAACCTTCTGGCTTAAAAGCCTGTATGCAGATATCGTTTGTAAGACATCTGATGATTTCAGTGAAATCTTAATTAAATGGAAATCTAAATCCTCCAGGAGCTTTACATGACTCATGGCACTCTCAACCATGGCTTCTGGTGTTGGATGATTATATCTTTTTAAAATAGCCTTGCTAAGAGAGCCAGAGTTGACCCCAATCCTTATAGGGATAGAACAGCTGCGAGCAGCAGCAACAATTTCTTGAATTTTTTTCTTTCCACCAATGTTTCCTGGATTCAATCTTAGCCCATTCGCACCGTTTTCTATAGCTGCCAAGGCAAGCTTATAGTCAAAATGAATATCGGCAATAATCGGAATAGATACCTGAGATTTTATCTCTTTAAGTGCAGACGCGGCTTCCATGTCCGGCACCGCCAGGCGAACAAGTTCACAGCCAGCACTTGCTAATCTTTCTATTTGTTTTACCGTAGCAGCTACATCCTGAGTGGGGGTATTGGTCATGGACTGCACCACTACAGGGCTTTCACCACCTACCTTAACCCCGCCTATATTTATTTGTCTGCTAAAACGTCTCTTCATTGTCCGCCCTTTACACACTCAAACTAACTAAATAGATATTACCCTGTCAAGACGATTTATCCTGATCCTTAAATTACAATAAAAATACATAAAGCATATACAAACGCCCTGATAAACAATATTTCTATATCACTTCTCTACTGATTTCTGGTCAATGTAAGAAAAGAGATACAGAAAGATTTTCTCTTGCACTATATACCTAAATTCTGCTAAATTTAACTATTATTGGCAAAATTAATATATAAACATGTAACTAATGTAACTCTTTACTTTTATTGAAAGCTGAAAACTTATAAACGTGACTATAAACCCCATATGTTAAGGAGGAAGGCATGTCTGAAGAGGAAATACAGGGTCAAGGATTTATTATTAAAGATAAAAGAACTTTTGATGCTAAGGGAGAAATAAAGGATAAGCCCGAAAAGACTGAGATAAGGAAAGATGAGGGCAAGGAGAAGCCCAAGGAGGAGAAGAAGGGTTCTGCCCCCTTGCCAGAAATCAATTTTTCCTCCTTTCTTCTATCGCTCAGCTCTTCGGTACTTTTTCATCTTGGTGAAATTGAAGATCCGCAATCTGGAGAAAAAAAGAAAGACTTGGTATTAGCCAAACAATCGATTGATATTATCAACATACTCAAAGAAAAAACCAAGGGTAACCTTACCCAGGAGGAGGAAAACCTCCTGGAGCAGCTTCTCTACGATCTCCGCATGCGTTTTGTTAAAGCAAACAAATAATAATGCTCTCCGCGCTCACAAATGAAAAATCCAACGCCCATCTCACAAATCAAACCGCAATTGAAATCTTGTCCCCGGCTAAGGTAAATGTATTCTTAAAGATTACCGGGCAAAGGATTGATGGGTATCACGAGTTGTTGACTGTTTTCGTTCCTGTGGCTCTCTATGATAAGCTAATAATAAGCAAGTCAGAGAAGGGATTAGATGTTTATTGTAGCGGAAGAGAACTCCCTAAAGACCAAAATAATTTAGTTAGTAGAGCGGCTATCTCTTTTTTTGAAAAAACCGGAATCAAGAAAGGTGTCAAAATTACATTAATCAAAAATATACCTATCTCTTCTGGTTTGGGTGGTGGTAGTAGTGATGCGGCAACAACATTGAAAGGATTAAACCAGCTATGGCCAAACGCCCTCTCAAAAGAAGATCTTGAGAAACTCGCCCTTTCTCTTGGTGCAGATGTTCCCTTTTTTCTTCTACAGAAACCAGCTATAGCCAGGGGGATTGGAGAAATACTCCAACCGATAGAAAATTTTCCTTCATTGTGGTATGTTATCGTTAGTCCGAATCTCATGATCTCAACGGCATGGGTCTATGAAAGAATCAAATTAAAGTTGACAAATAATAGAAATCAGAATATTATAAGTAGTTTTAAAAGAAATATTTTTAATATCCCAGATTTACTCTTTAATGATCTTGAAAGGGTTACTCTTGCAAAGCATCCTTTTCTTAGCTCAATCAAGGAATCCTTACTACAGTTAGGTGCCCTCGGTGCATTGATGACGGGCAGTGGACCAAGCATTTTTGGTCTTTTTGATTCAACTGAAAAGGCTCAAGAAGCTGGAAAGATTCTCGAATCATATAATAAAGGGGATGTATTTGTAGTAAAAGGATTGAGTTAGATATTTACTGTTTGTGGGCTCACTGCTTTTTTTATTGGGGTGTCGTCAAGCGGTAAGACACGGGCCTTTGGAGCCCGCATTCGGAGGTTCGAATCCTCCCACCCCAGCCAAAAATACGAAATTATTGGCATAGGAAAAAAAGGGGAAACAAGAAAATTTATTATGGATGATCTTGCTGATAGTTTGAAGCTGTTTGGTGGTACATCTAATATAAGTCTAACCAAAGAGGTGAGTGATTATTTAAATATCCTTCCTGGGAAAATGCTAAACAAAACCTTTAGCGATGGGGAGATTCGAGTTGAGATCAATGAAAATGTAAGGGGAAGAGACACCTTTATTCTTCAGTCTACTAGTAGTCCGGTTAATGATAATCTCATGCAGCTCCTGATAATTACCGATGCACTCAAAAGGGCATCTGCGAGGAGTATAACAGCTGTAATCCCTTACTATGGGTATGCCAGGCAGGATAGAAAAGTTAAGCCACGGGTTCCTATAAGTGCAAAGCTCGTAGCTGACCTGATAACAGTTGCCGGAGTGAATCGTGTGATCTCAGTTGATCTTCATGCCGGGCAGATTCAAGGATACTTCAATATTCCGGTGGATAATCTGTTCGCAGCACCTGTTATACTGAACTACATTCGGAAGCATTTTAAAAATAATCTATCAATAATATCTCCCGATGCTGGTGGTGTGGAGAGAGCACGGGCCTTTGCCAAGAGACTTAATGCTTCTTTAGCAATAATAGACAAGAGAAGAGAGGAACCTAATGTTGCAGCGGCCATGCATATAATTGGAGATGTAAAAGGGAAAACAGCCATTATTCTTGATGACATGATTGATACAGGTGGAACGGTGGTCCAGGCTGCTCAGGTATTAACCCAAAATGGAGCAAAACATGTTTACGCCTGCTGTGTTCATCCAGTTCTCTCTGGTAATGCGATAAAAAGGATAGAGGAATCGACTATCGAGTCACTGGTAGTAACAAATACAGTTCCGTTAAATAAAAAGGTATCTGAGTGCTCCAAAATCAAGGTTGTTTCTGTGTCGGAAATTCTGGGTGAGGCTATAAAGCGAGTACACTATTCGAGATCTGTGAGTTCACTATTTGTATAATCGTGAGCTAGTACATTTTAGGTATTGCATTCTGCCCTCCCCGTCCCGAGACCGGAACGGGATCGGGAGGCGTGACATGCTTGAATCAGGTAATTAAATCTATAGGGCACTGCGCATTCAGATCAGCATAGTAAGCCTATAAACCAGGCCTGACCGACACCTGTCCGCCGTCCGGCAGGCGGGTGGCACCGGGTCTGGGCCAGGGATTATGAATTGAGGAATTGAAGCATTGTTGCTGATTGTTCGTTGCTAGTTTCTCGCTTGAAAATAACAACGGATAACGGCAAGCGGATAATTTAGGACATTTGGAGTTAATGAATGGCTATTATACAATTAGATTCGAAAAAAAGAACAATGACGGGTAAAGGCTCGGCTCGAAAGCTAAGAAGCGTGGGCAGGCTTCCTGTTATACTATATGGTCCAGAGACAAGTCCCATCATGCTTTCACTAGATTATAAGCAGCTCCAAAAAATTCTTAGAGGAAAATCAGCTGAAAATATTATATTTGATCTAAAAGTAGACTCTAATGAAACAAATCAATCTATGAGAGTTATGATAAAAGAGATACAGAAGGATCCGGTTACAAGGGATTATCTTCATGTTGATTTTTACGAGATATCTATGGAAAAGGAACTAGAGGTTGATATTCCTGTGTATCTCGTAAATACACCAATAGGGGTAAGTGAGGGTGGTATTTTAGAGCATATCCGTAGGGAGTTAAAGATCTCGTGTATGCCAAAAAACCTGGTAGACAAAATAGAAATTGATGTGTCTGGCCTTGCTATTGGACAGTCACTTCATATGGAGGACATTGATTTGCCTCCAGGTTTAAGATCAATAGAAGATGGAGATCTTACCATTGCCACAGTTGTTGCTCCTACCATAGAAGAAGAGAAGGTAGAAGAAGAGGTAGAAGAAGCTGAAAGTGAGGAAATAAAAGTCGAAGAGAAATCCTAAAACTATATGTTTGATAATAGGGCTTGGTAATCCAGGCCCTGTATACAAAAACAGTAGACATAATCTTGGATTTAAGACCGTTGATCTCTTATGTACTCAATTAGGTCTTCATTTATCTGATCAACGCTTTCAAACCTTAAGCACAAGCACAAATTACCATAATAAAAAGATACTATTGGCATGCCCACAAACATTAATGAATAGATCAGGAATTGCGGTTAAGCATTTGGTTGAATATTACAGACCAGATATCAGAGATATAATGGTTATACATGATGATATTGATTTAGACGTAGGTCGTATAAAGATAGCATGTGGAGGAGGAGCAGGAGGTCATCATGGGATAGAGTCTGTAGCTTATCACCTTGGAATAAATGAGTTCAGCAGAACTAAGATTGGAATAGGCAGACCTAGGTATAATGAAGCAATTGAGGATTTTGTTTTGAACCCTTTTTATGATGATCAACAAACAACAATAAAAGAAGCATTGCATACAGCAGTAAAGGCCATCGAATCATTTGTTTTATATGGAGTAGAGGCGGCAATGAATACGTTCAATTCTTTGACAACCAGGAAAAAGGAGGCAGAACAATAATGCAAAGTTTAACTGTGTATGCACCTTATTTAGGAATTTTGGGCCTTATAATCGCCTATCTAGTATTTCTTTATGTCAAAAAACAACCTAATGGAAGTGAGCTTATGAAGGATCTGGAAGGCATGATCCATTCCGGTGCCATGGCCTTTTTAAAGAAAGAATATTCAGTCCTGCTGGTTTTTATAGCCATCGTTTTTCTTTTGCTTGGGTTTGGTATATCCTGGAGAACGGCTATTGCCTTTGTGACCGGAGCGTTTTGTTCTATGTTAGCCGGATTTTCAGGAATGAGTGCCGCTACCAAAGGTAATTCTCGAACAGCGGATGCTGCGAATAAATATGGTCAGGCGAAAGCCCTTAACGTATCTTACTTTTCCGGCTCAGTAATGGGCATTTCTGTCGCCAGCCTTGGTCTTCTCGGACTTGGTTTCTGGTTCTGGTATTATGGGGGTGACCCAGAAACTGCACAATATATTAATGGGTTTGCTATGGGAGCAAGCTCCATTGCCCTATTTGCCCGTGTAGGTGGAGGTGTATTTACAAAGGCTGCGGATGTAGGGGCTGATCTGGTAGGAAAGATGGAGGCTGGTATACCTGAGGATGACCCTAGAAATCCCGGAGTTATCGCGGATAATGTGGGCGACAATGTAGGCGATATAGCAGGGATGGGGGCAGATATATTTGAATCCTATGTTGGCTCTGTAATTGCTACCATTGCAATTGGAGCAACATTGTCTATTACGCCTGAATTTCTTAATCAATTTCCTGTTTTAAAGGGATTGTCTACAATGGCAATAAAACTGAAATACATGGCAATGCCCATCCTTGTTGTCATGGCAGGATTACTGAGTTCATTTGTGGGTGTATTTTCCATCAAGCTCTTTCAGAAAGGGAATCCCGCTGGTGCACTTAGATATACGACATTTGTGGCAGCCGCTATTTTCGTAATTCTGGCTGCTATTATTACAAATTCTATTGGCATGCCTTGGGGCGCTTTCTGGGCTATCTTTTCAGGGCTACTGTGCGGCATCGCAATTGGCCTTCTGGCAGAATACTATACCTCTGGACCACCGATTAGAACTATTGCTGGTCAATCCGCTACAGGCCCTGCAACCGTAATCATAGCCGGCCTTGCTGTGGGTATGCAATCCACCTATCTTCCTATCCTTGGTATTTGTGCGGCCACATTTGTTGGATTTAAAACCGCAGGAATTTACGGTGTTGGTCTTTCCGCGGTGGGAATGCTGGCAACGGTTGGAGCCACCATGACTGTGGATGCATATGGACCAATAGCAGACAATGCAGGAGGCATATCGGAAATGTCAGGCCTTGGTCCTGAAACCAGAAAGATCACCGATGGCCTTGATGCCCTTGGTAATACTACGGCCGCTATAGGGAAAGGTTTTGCTATAGGTTCCGCAGCGTTGACTGCACTGGCCTTATTTATTGCTTATACCCAGGCAGCAGGTTTAAAAATAATAGATATAAAGAATCCTATGGTAGTAATAGGGGTTTTTATTGGTGGTATAGTACCTATGCTTTGTGCAGCCTTGACAATGACCTCAGTAGGTAAGGCTGCTTTTTCTATTGTGGAAGAAATCCGACGCCAATTCAGGGAAATCCCAGGGCTTCTTGAGGGAAAAGAAGGAGTGAAGCCAGATCCAGCCACCTGTGTATCTATTGCAACAGGGGCAGCCCTTAAAAGAATGGTGGCACCTGGTCTGATTGCTGTTCTTACTCCTGTGGCAGTAGGTTTCCTCTTGGGAAGAGAGACCTTAGGAGGGATGCTTCTGGGTGCAACAGTCATGGGCGCATTTCTCGCCCTTTTTATGGCGAACGGAGGCGGTGCCTGGGATAACGCAAAAAAATACATAGAAGCAGGCAATTTAGGTGGTAAAGGTAGTGATAATCATAAGGCTGCTGTAGTCGGTGATACAGTAGGCGACCCTTTTAAGGACACCGCTGGGCCAGCAATGAATATATTAATAAAATTGATGTCAGTTGTATCTCTTGTAATCGCACCAATACTACCTGTAATTGGTTTGTTTTTAAGATAAAAAATATGATAGGACCTTCAACTTTAAAGCTACCTCATTTAGGAGATAAAGAGTTTTTCCGATTGAGTATCTAATACTTAAAGTAACAGGAGGTAAGAATGTTTAAGATAGGCGATTTGGCAGTGTATCCAGCACACGGTGTTGGGGTTATTGAGAGGATTGAGAATAGAGAAATTTCTGGCTGTCAGGAAAACTTTTTCATCATGAGAATACTTGAAAATAATATGATCATCATGATTCCATCTTCAAACACTAAAAATGTTGGCCTAAGAGAGTTAATAGACCAGACTGAGGTATCAAAGGTTTTCTCGATCCTTAAAAATAGGGATATGTACGTAGATGATAATCAGACCTGGAACAGACGGTATAGGGATTACATGGATAAGATTAAAAGTGGCTCTGTCTTTGAGGTTGCGGAAGTCTATCGCGATTTGAGCACAATAAAGCAGGATAAAGAGCTGTCCTTTGGGGAAAGAAAGATGTTGGATACAGCCCGAAGTCTGCTTGTGAAGGAGATCTCCCTCGCTAAAAACATGAAGGAGGAAGATGTGGAAAGAGATATTCAATCGAATCTCTTTGTGCAAACCCAACAGGATAAAGGATAAAGCTTACGTTAGCAGAGAGTTGTGGTAAACAGTTGGGAGAAAACATTTATCTTTCGTCAACCGTCAGAAGAAATAGATGTAAGGCTTGATAAGTTTCTCTCTGATAATAAGGATGTGAGTTTATCAAGGGCAAGGATTCAAAACCTCATAACGACTGGCGCAGTAACCGTTAATGGTGAAAGAAAGAAACCGAGTTATCAACCAAAACCTGGCGACAGGATAAAGATTTCATATTTACCCAAATCAGCCCCTTTAGAAGTCCCTGAAAATGTCCAGTTTGGCCTTCTTTACGAAGATAATTCAATCTTGGTAGTCAATAAACCTCCAGGCCTGGTGGTTCATCCTTCTGCTGGCCATTATACAGGAACTTTGGTCCATGGCCTTCTCTATAGATGTAGAACTCTTTCTTCCTCTGGCGATCCGATAAGGCCGGGGATTGTTCACAGACTCGATAAAGATACCTCAGGTGTGATGGTAGTAGCGAAAAGTGATAGAGCTCACGATTTTTTATCTAATCAATTCAAAAATAGAGAGATAAAAAAAAGCTATCTTACTATTGTCCATGGTGATGTTGAAAAAAAGAAGGGGATAATAGATTTACCTATCAGTAGACACCCAATAAAAAGAAAAGAGATGAGCGTGTCTCTTTTAAAAGGGAGAGCCGCCATAAGTGAGTGGGAGGTCATATCTGTATTTCCTCTTGGTTTTTCACTTTTAAGGATAAGCCTCCATACTGGTAGAACTCACCAAATACGAGTTCATATGGCATATATGGGTTACCCAGTGGTAGGGGACGTTGTATATGGATATGGGAAAAAATGGTGGAATCAAAAATCTTTGACAATGAAAAAAACACTGACTTTAGTAAAAAGGCAGATGCTCCATGCAGAAATATTAGGGTTTGTTCATCCTGATTCATTACAATACGTAGAATTTGAGGCCCCTCTTCCAACAGATATGGATTGTCTTTTAAAATGGCTCAATAAGAATCAAATGGCATAAATGCTATAACGTGTAACGTGTAAAATCCCTTGACATAGAGGTATTAGAGATTTATTATTATAAATATTATATAATACATCCACAAGAAATGCATTCCTCGCTAAATTAAGCTATTAAATTTTTCATCAATTAAGGTCTGCTTATAATCAGCTCTTACAAATAGTTTTCAGGAATACAATGGTATAGTAAAGTACCTCATGTGAGGTGAAAGCTTTATCTCTCTTTTTGCTGGGAGAGCTAAAAAAGAGGGAAAAAAGTGAAATAAATATATTTTGCAGATTTATAGAGGTATAGAAAGAGATGAACTTAGTTGAGCTTAAAGGTAAAAATATAAGTGAACTGATAGATGTAGCGAAAACATTTAAAATTGTTGGTGCTACAGGTATGCGAAAACAGGACCTTATTTTCTCTATTTTGCAGGCCCAGACAGAACAAAATGGTGTTATCTACGGAGAAGGGGTCTTGGAAATCTTACCAGATGGTTTTGGTTTTCTTCGCTCACCTGATTCTAACTATCTTCCCGGTCCTGACGATATGTATGTTTCACCATCTCAGATCAGACGATTTGCTTTAAAGACAGGAGATACTGTTTCAGGCCAGATAAGACCACCAAAGGATGGAGAAAGATACTTTGCTTTGCTAAAAGTCGAAAATATCAATTATGAAGATCCAGAAGTAGCTGCAGATAAGATACTTTTTGATAATATGACCCCTCTTTACCCAACAGAACGAATACAATTAGAAACTGATCCTGATAATCTCTCAACGAGGATTATGGATCTAATGACACCAATAGGGAAAGGACAAAGAGGACTGATCGTCTCTCCACCGAGAACGGGAAAGACAATGCTTCTTAAAGATATTGCTAACGCTGTGACCAAAAATGATAGGAACATACATAAAATAGTCCTTTTAATTGATGAGAGACCCGAGGAAGTTACTGATATGGCGCGCTCTGTGGAAGCTGAGGTTATTAGTTCTACATTTGATGAACCTCCGCAACGCCATGTGCAAGTAGCTGAGATGGTTTTAGAAAAATCCAAAAGATTAATTGAGCACAAAAAAGATGTTCTTATACTCTTAGACAGTATCACTCGCCTTGCCAGGGCATACAACACTGTAGTGCCACCGAGTGGTAAAATTTTGTCTGGAGGTGTTGATTCAAATGCCCTTCATCGGCCCAAGAGATTTTTTGGAGCTGCCAGGAACCTTGAAGAGGGAGGAAGCCTCACCATAATTGCCACTGCCCTTATCGATACAGGAAGCAGAATGGATGAGGTAATTTTCGAAGAGTTCAAAGGTACAGGCAATATGGAGGTAAATCTTGACAGGAAATTGAGCGATAGGCGGATATTCCCTGCCCTTGACATCAATCGTTCAGGAACAAGGAAGGAGGAACTCTTGATTGAGCAAGAAGATCTTAATCGAATTTGGATTCTACGTAAACTCCTTGCCCCTCTTGCTCCAGTTGATAGTATGGAATTCCTAATAGAAAAAATGAAAGGAACGAAAAACAATAAAGAGTTTTTAGCTTCAATGAATCAATGATTTATTGTTTTTGTGTTTGCCGAGTGTATTGCCTTACCTTTAGGCACGTATAACGTCTAATTTTAATAAATGGAGATCAGCAGCATGAAAAAAGATATTCACCCAACCTTTCAAAAGGCAACTGTTCATTGCGCCTGCGGTAACGAATTTGAAACCTTTTCTACTGCTAAAGAGATTAAGGTGGAGATATGTTCTCAATGTCATCCTCTCTTTACTGGCCAACAAAAAATTGTCGATACTAAGGGGCGTATTGAAAGATTCAGACGTAAGTACCAGAATATTGGGGAAAATAACATGGGTAGTAAAAAGAAGAAATAAGAGAATAATTGATTATGTTCCCCCAAATTGAAGAAGCAGAAAGACGGCTTAGCACTTTGGAGTATGAATTGAGTAGGCAGGAGGTTATTCAGCAACAAAGCCTCTACCAGAAATATTTAAAAGAGCATGTGAGTCTCCAACCCATAGTAGATGCCTTCCGCAAGTATAAAGCCGTAAAAGAAAAGATTAAAGACACGAAAAGCCTTCTTGATGATCCTGACAGAGAGTTAAGGGGACTCGCTCGAAAAGAAATAGACAACTTGAGGGCTACCTTAGCGAAACTGGAACGCGAAATAGGGCTTTTGCTCCTCCCCGAGGACCCAAATGATGAGAAAAACAGTATTCTTGAAATAAGAGCAGGCACTGGAGGAGAAGAGGCAGCCCTATTTGTTGCAGATCTATTTAGGATGTATGGCTATTACATAGAGAGTAAAGGCTGGAAAATCAATATTCTAAGCCAAAATCCTACAGGTCTGGGTGGTTTTAAGGAACTCATTACATTAATAGAGGGGCAAAGAGTACATAGCTGGCTTAAATATGAGAGTGGAGTTCATAGGGTCCAAAGGATACCCGAGACAGAGTCAAAAGGCCGAATACATACTTCAGCTGTTACTGTAGCTGTGCTGCCTGAGGCGGAAGAGGTTGATGTATCAATTGACCCAGCTGATCTCAGGATAGATGTGTATAGATCCTCAGGTCCAGGAGGTCAGAGCGTTAATACTACAGATTCAGCTGTGAGAATTACACATATTCCTACTGGATCTGTGGTCTCTTGTCAGGATGAAAAATCCCAGCACAAAAATAAGGCAAAAGCCATGAAGGTCCTCAGGTCTCGATTGCTGGACCTTCAACAGGCAGAACAGCGATCAAAAATATCTGAGGAGCGCAAACATATGGTGGGTTCAGGCGATAGGAGTGAACGGATCAGGACTTATAATTTCCCTCAAGGGAGAGTAACCGACCATAGAATAGGGTTGACGATCTATAGACTTGAAGATATTCTGCGTGGTGAACTTGATCTCATTTTGCGTCCACTCATTGTTCATTTTCAGGCCGAGTCCGAGAAGAGTCAAGCAAAACAACTCCTATGACTCAAAAAAACTGGGCTATCCAGGGAATCTTGAATGTAGCCACAGAGTTTCTCAGAGATAAAGGGATAGAGAGCCCTCGCCTTTGTGCCGAAGTCCTGTTATCCCATCAACTAAAGAAAAAAAGAGTTGAACTCTACCTTGAATTCGATCAGCCATTAAATCCTTTAGAGATAGCTGGTTATCGCTCCCTTATTAGAAGACGCTTAAAAAGAGAACCCCTCCAATATATTATCGGGCATCAGGAATTTTGGTCTCTTGACTTTTTAGTGAGCCCAGCGGTTTTGATTCCAAGACCAGAGACGGAACTTCTCGTTGAAGAGGCACTCAAGCTCGGAGAGAGGAATCTTTTCTCAGATAGTTGCCACCCAAAAATATTAGATTTAGGTACTGGATCTGGAGTAATAGCAATATCTTTGGCAAAAGAAATTCAAAATGCTACCATATGGGCGAGCGACATCTCTTTTGAGGCCCTGGCTTTGGCCAAAGATAACGCACAACATCATAACCTTAACAGTAGAATAACATTCTGCCAAGGTGATCTCTGGCAGCCATTCTCTAACTCCTCTGTTAGCTTTGATATGATCATATCTAACCCCCCTTATATTCCTTCTGAGGCGTTTAAGACGCTGCCCCCGGAGGTGCGTTATTATGAGCCTCGAGTTGCCCTTGACGGACATGAAAATGGTATGCACTTTATTAAAAGAATAATTGAAGGAAGTGAAATGTATCTAAAACCTGGTGGATGGCTTCTGATAGAAATGGATCCGAATCAGACAGAAAGAGCATTACATTGTATAGATTTAACCCAGTCTTTTAGTTATAAAGAACGACGTATGGATTACCGAAAAAAATATCGACTGGTAATGGCTCAAAAAAGGGTCGATGTTGTCTCCAAATAGTGGGGAAGATAATTTATTCACCGAGCTTCGTATAGGGGAGCATCAGTAATGGGTAAGCAGAAATTAGTGCCTAGTTCATTACCTGAAAACAAGATACCGTTGTTCCTTTTAGAACCTTGACCCAAATCCGCCTCAGACGGATAAATCTTAAGATATTAGGTTATGGAGACATCTAGCGCAAAAGGTAACAGTAAAAGGTATGGATAAAATTATTGTCGAGGGAGGTGTTCCACTTAAAGGAGAGGTAACAATTAGCGGCTCTAAGAATGCCGCTTTACCAATACTGTCAGCCTGTCTCCTGACAGGCGGGTGGCATACATTAGATAACATCCCAAAATTAAAAGATATCTGGACTATAAAGGAAATCCTGTCTAATCTCGGAGTTGTCTTCGAGGAAAATAGTCAATCTCTCAAGGTAAACACAGATAACCTTAGTAGCCATGTTGCCCCCTATACATTAGTCAAGACAATGCGGGCCTCTATACTTGCGTTAGGCCCGCTTTTGTCTAGGTTGGGAAAGGCAAAAATTTCCCTTCCTGGTGGTTGTGCTATAGGTGCTCGACCAATAGACTTGCATCTAAAGGGCTTGTCTTTAATGGGAGCCGATATCAATTTGGAACATGGATATGTGGTTGCCAATGCTGATAAACTCCGGGGGGCTGATATATTTTTTGATATATCTACAGTTACTGGAACCGAAAACTTAATGATGGCTGCTGTTAAAGCAGATGGAGTTACCACGTTACATAATGCTGCTAAAGAACCAGAGGTTATTGATCTGGCTACTATGCTAAAGGCGATGGGAGCAAGAATCAATGGAGCAGGCACTAATACCGTGACCATTACCGGGGTAAATGAATTACATCCTGTTAAATATACTATTATACCTGACCGGATTGAGGTTGGTACATTTTTAATCGCTGCAGCTATAACAAAAGGAGAAATAAGGATAAAAGGCTGCAATGAAGACCATATAGAAGCCATTATAGAAAAACTTCTTGAGACAGGTACAGAAATAAAAAAAGAAGGAAAAGGTCTTATTGCTATAGGCCATGATAAAATTAAAAGTGTAGATATAAAAACCATGCAATTTCCTGGATTTCCTACAGATATGCAAGCCCAATTTATGACACTGATGAGCATTGCCGATGGATGGAGCATAATTAGAGAGACCATATTTGAAAATAGATTCATGCATGTCAGTGAATTAAGGAGGATGGGAGCAGATATCGAGATCAATGGTGGCCAGGCCCTGGTTCGGGGCAAAAGCAATTTATCAGGAGCCCAGGTTATGGCAACTGATTTAAGGGCAAGTGCATCCCTTGTTCTTGCCGGTCTAGTAGCAAAAGGAAGGACAGAGATCTCAAGGGTATATCATCTTGACAGGGGTTATCAAGACCTCGATCTGAAGTTGTCCCTTCTTGGTTCAAAAATTTGGCGTGAAAAGCAATAGTGTTTATTGTGTTCATCAAGTTTGTTGTGTTTATTGTGTCCTTAGTGCTTCGATTCGCAAATACTATAACGTATTCTAATGAGTATAATCTTTGCGATTGTCTTCGACCCAGAGCGACTCGACATGAGCTCGTCGACATGTCTCAAACCGAAGGGCTCACTCCATTCGGCTTGAGCTCATGGCCGAAAGCAGCACTTAATCCCGAGGGTTTCGACTGAGCTCAACCGAAGTCTAAATAAATACGTCATCGAATTTATGAATCGAGGGACTTAGTGTGCATAGGGTTTTTACTCTGTGAAATGCACGAAGTGAACTAAAGTGCTTAAGGTAAATACCTCCTTAAACTTTCTTTTAAAACGAGCTCAACAAACTCAAGAAACACTGCAAACCCAACAAATTACCTATGTTCTCTCGCCCACTTGTTCCTGCACTGTGTATAACCATTATTGGTATCCTCATTGGTCACAATATCCTGACCAATGTTAACCTCCCTGTATTTTTATTCCCTTTGATCATTTTACTTTGTCTGGGTATAATCTTTATTATCCCTTTCAAATTTTCCATTGTTTGGTTGATGGCCATCTTTATGTTGATAGGTATCAACACCCAAATCAGCAGACCCACCCTGTCAGAATTACCTCAAATAATCCTCAAGAATGAAAGAGTAATTATCGAGGGAACAGTCTATAGACCGCCGAAGATACAATTCAATACGGCAAGTTGCCCAATCCATGCAGAAAAAATCTTTTTTACTAAAAAAGACAGGAGAGTAAAAATCAATCTTTTATTAAAGATATATGGATATAGGGGCGATCTAAAGGTAGGCGAACGGATCCGATTTCCTGCTAAACTAAAAGAATTCGAAAACTTTAATAACCCAGGCAATTTTGATTACCGGTTTTATATGAAAAGCCGAGGGCTTTCCTTGGTAGCCATAGTTACTGATGGACGATATGTTGTTCCAATGGGAGAGGGAAACCTTGGTTTTGCAGGAAGTATATTGGAGAAGGCCAGAGGCCCTTTGAGACAATTTTTTCATGAAAGGCTCTCTAAGACAACAAGCCCTATTTATACTGCCCTTATTCTTGGAGAAAGGCAAGGTCTTACATCTAAACTAAGGGAGCCATTTGATAGATCAGGCGTAAGTCATATAATGGCTGTTTCAGGTCTCCATCTTGGTTTGGTAGCCTGGCTCTTCTTTATTTCTATAAGATGGCTATTATCTCTCTCCTATCGTGTAACTCTTGTGACAGACATAAGAAAATTAGCAGCAATTATAACTACTGTGCCAGTGATTGCCTACGCCTTACTTACTGGACTCCAAATTTCTACCCAGAGAGCTATGGTAATGGTTCTAATATTCTTATGGTCCTTTATTATAGGCAGGGAAAAGGATGTTTGGTCCAGTCTTTCCCTGGCAGCCCTTATAATACTTACCCTTAATGGGGATGCCCTCTTTACCATTTCCTTTCAGCTATCCTTTGGGGCTGTGGCTGGCATTCTATGGCTGGCGCCTTTAATCTTTTCTCGAATAGCAAAATTTAAAAAGGGCAAGGAGTTTTTTAATAAAGGCCAGATACTACATTCAATTCTTACGTATACCCTGGGTCTGATTGCTGTGACAACTGCTGCTACGATTATGACAATACCCTTGATCGCCCACCATTTCCATCGCTTTTCTATAGTGGCCCTTCCCGCTAACCTGACAGTAGTCCCTATAATAGGGCTGTGGGTCATCCCCCTTGGATTACTATCTTCCATTACCTTGCTCCTTTCTTCTACTCTGGCAGGGTTTCTCCTTTCCTTAGGTGAATTTGGTCTCAATCTGGCAATCTCTTTAGTTCAATTCTGGTCAGATATTCCTTGGAGCTCAATCTGGGTGATTCGACCTAGTTGGTTGGAGATTGTCTTATTATACGGTGTGTTTTTCCTGAGCCTTAATTTCACTCTCTCAAGACTCTACCGAATATTTTTACTACTCTTTTTAATCGTATTTTTTATAGATATTGGGTGGTGGGTCTACAAAACACGTTGTAATAGCAATCTAAGAGTAACAATTCTGGATGCTGGAAATGGAGATGTATCTCTCATACAGTTTCCAGGCAAAGAGAAAATGCTAATCACAAATAATGCATTTGGTCAAAACGGCTTTAATCTGGGCAGGATAATAGTGGCTCCCTATCTCTGGCATGAAAAAATCCAGCGAATTGACCACCTTTTTCTAAGCAGCCCTCAGGTACACCAGACAGAGAACCTTCAATTTATGATCAAAAATTTTCATCCTAAAGGGGTATTTTTTAGCCTATCCACAGAAAGGGTAATTAAAGAGGTTAAAATTAAAACAGGCAATGCACAAGAGATTATGTTGGATTATCAAGGGTGGTCCTTACACTTCTATGAGCGACAAGTGCAGATTGAAAACAAAAATAAGGAGGTGAGAAAGCAATGGCCAAAATTTTTCATAATAACCAAAGAAACAAAGAAACAGCATTCCTCTTTTCCCACTCTCAACATACGTCAGACTGGTGCACTCACAATAACCATAGACCCAGAAGGGAATCTCAAAATGAAAAGTTTTCTAAATAAGAATCTGAATGTGAATGATATTATAACTATTCATAAGTATTGACATTTAGGATATAGCGATACCCACACTAAAGTAACTTCTTAGCAAGACGCTAGGAAGTTTTATTTGTTCCAAAATTAGAACATATTAAATTAGGTAAGGAGGCAAAATGGTAATAGAAGTTACAGATCAAAGTTTTCAGGAAGAAGTTTTAGAATCAGATGTTCCAACTGAAGTTGATTTCTGGGCGCCCTGGTGTGGCCCTTGTAAAATGGTTTCACCCATATATGATAAACTTTCAGAGGAGTATGAAAATTTTAAATTCTGCAAGATTGATGTGGATCAAAATCCCTAGACGGCAATGCAATACCATATTGTCAGTATTCCAATGCAGGTGTTTTTCAATAGTGGTGAGAAAGTAGATGAGATTCTCGGTGCTGTCCCTGAACATATGATTCGCTCAAAGGTTGAGGAAATTCTTAACAGATTCCCGTCCGATGAAAAGGGAAGGCTTAAAGTTATCTTAAATTCTTGGATCGATCAAAACAAAAGGCATAGTGAAAAATTCAGAAAATGGATGGAGAAGATTGAGAATGATGGAAATTACAGCCATATCTTACAAGCAGTAAAAGAAGTGGAAGAAGTAAATGAGCATTTATACAAGGCCTCTATAGGCCTATAAGAAACCTATCACCATTCATTTTGCATCCTCTTGGGTATAACTTGACTAATACGTCGGCACTTTGCCTCATCAAGATCGTTAAAAAGAAGAAACATGGCAGTTGGTAAAGATTAGGATAAGAAAGATATATGAACTTTTGCCCCACATAAACTGTAGTCTTTGCGGGTATGGCAATTGTGGCCAATTTGCAAAGGCAGTAGCAGAAGGCAGTGCATCACCTTTTGGCTGCCGGCAAAATCCATGGGTAGGCTACAATATAAGTGAGATTATTGGGCTGGAAGTTTCAGTTTTTGGATACCAACAAAGATCTTATCAGCATTTTATTGGGCCAAGATTAGGGCCGGTTCCTTCTTTGGAATTATTAAGAAAAGAGGTAGGAGAATTATCAAAAAGGATTGAGGGTATCTTGAATAGAATTGATAAGTTAGGAAAAAGAAAGGGCTCAACTTTCAGTATTTCTCAATACGGTGGGTATGGATAAATCTAACGAAAGTATTGTCTGACTGACATTGATACCCTACAATATTTTCTATTGTCGCTGGGAGGAGAATCAACTGTTACATATATAGCATGGTGGGGTAAGGAAAAGCATATGAGGTTCTTCTCCAAATTAGTTGGTCAAGATTAAGGCTTAAATCTTATTTGATTAATGATTTCAGTAGGTATAGCTTTTAAAAGGAACTCCGATAATGGGTACCTATCAGGCTCATCATAGCAGTTGCCTATAAAAGTAATTTCCTGTTAATACTTAATTTCTGGAGTAACATTATCGCCTAACAATATGGCCTAATTAATCAAAAAGGTTAATGGTGAAATTACATTTAATTTCAATATGTTGTATTTTGGTAAATCATTTTTCTACCAACTAATTTGGAGAAGAACCGCATATGAATGATAAAAAAGACATCCAGAGTAAGACAATCCAGGAAAAGATGGCCGAGGAAGAGCTGGTTAAGGAGAAAATAGATGACCAAGGGAGAAGATGGAGAAAAGCATACTTTGGTGGTGGAGAACATTTCAAAAACTGGCTGGCCCAATGCAAAGAGTTAGGAGAGGTTATGGTAGAAAAAGTTGACGCCACAGGGTATAAATGTTTTGAGGAAGGTGGAGAAAAACTATATAGGATCTGGTTGAGGATGGATGAAGAAACGGACGATGATCTTTTTGACTGAAAGGCAGTAATTGTGGGAAGAGAGAAGGAACTAAAACAAGAGATACGGGACCTGGAGGAAAAACTGAAGGATCGAGAGGCCTCCCTCCCCGCACACTCTGTCCGACCACAACAGATATTAGTCATTGAAGAGTTAGAAACAGCTATCGAGGAAAAAAAGAAGGAGCTTGAGAGGCTGATAAAAGACAAAACAGGCCCCTCAGTAGACTAGGAAATGTCAATGATTATTGAAACCCTTAAACACGCCCTCATGATTACTAGCTTTGTCTTTGTGATGATGCTTATTATAGAGTATCTCAATGTTCAAACCAAGGGAAGCTGGCAGAATTCATTACAGAAATCAAGATGGGTGCAGTATATGTTATCTGCATTTCTTGGTGCTACACCTGGTTGCCTTGGCGCATTCACGGTTGTTGCCCTCTATACTCACAATATAGTAAGTTTTGGCGCATTGGTGACTGTGATGATTGCAACGAGTGGAGATGAGGCCTATGTGATGCTGTTAATGTTTCCAGGAAAAGCATTTCTTTTAATCCTTATTCTATTTCTCATAGGTATTGCTGCTGGCTGTGTGACAGATATCCTATTTAAACCAGGCTCTCTAATGATAAAAAAGTTGGGTCGCAAACTGGAGTTTCATAGTGAGGACGAATGTGTTTGTTTTCCAAGGGCTGAGATCGTACACCAATTAAAGAATTTTACCCTTCAACGCGGATTATTGATAATCGTTTTGATATTATTCATCACTGGATTAACGTTTAATCAATTAGGCCCGTTAAAATGGAACTGGATAAAGATAACATTCCTCATAGGCTCCCTGTTAGCCCTTTTTATTGTTTCCACCGTTCCTGAGCATTTTCTTGAAAAACACCTCTGGGAACATATCGTAAAGGTTCATATTCCAAGGGTATTCCTGTGGACATTTGGCGCTTTGTTGCTAATGTATTTCTTAATAGATTACTTAGATCTTGAGGCCTGGATTACGGCAAATTATCTCTCTGTTATGTTGATTGCATGCCTTGTGGGACTTATTCCAGAATCCGGCCCGCACATGATATTTGTGACTCTTTTTGCACAAGGGGCAATCCCTTTTGGTATTCTTTTGGCGAGTTCTATTGTTCATGATGGTCATGGCATGCTTCCTTTGCTAGCTGAGTCAAAGAGAGCTTTTATTTTTGTCAAGATTGTAAATTTTGCTGTTGGGCTAATAGTAGGGTTGGCTTTCTATTTGGTAGGGATATGGCAATAGATAAAAATCATATGATAGAAATAATGGGAAAATCTGCTTAAACGAGATCACGATGGAAATTTCTGAATGGAGAGAACTTTGCCAGCAAAAGGGGGTAAACAAGGACAGATTCTTTAGAGAGCATCCTCAATCACTAATTCCTTTCGAGGAACGAAGGAATTTTAAAGAACTTGACTATTATTCCCCCAACCTGGGAAATCTTAAAAAAGGTGATTGGAGCAAATAAGGCCAGAAAAGCCTATGCCAGCAGTCACCTAATAAAGATGCGGAGAAGCTACTAAAAAGGAACGGGGATATCCTGGATAGAATCCAAAATCTTAAGAGAAAGGAAACTATATTAAAAAACCTATTAATCATTTGTGGATTGAATATTTTATGTCCGCAATTAGATTGTAGTTGTAAGAGAATTAAGAAAGGAGGCGATTTAGATGCCAAGAGGAGATGGCACAGGACCAGCCGGAAGAGGCCCTGGAGCTGGAAGAGGTCTTGGTCGGGGCGGCGGTCGTGGCAGGATGGGCGGCAGTGGACTCGGAGCGGGTGGAGAATGCGTATGCCACAATTGTGGCTATAGGGCCCCCCACCAAGTAGGTTCTCCCTGCTACGAGATTAAGTGTCCTAAATGTGGGGCACCAATGGCACGGTAGGTAACCTATACAGTGTGCTCTAAAGGTCACGGGAAACTAAAGGATAAATTGGGTTGATGGAGAATCGGCAACCGAGTCGGCGTTCGTACAATCGACTAGAAAAGGCCTTGAGTAGAATTCTTGGTGCTGTGAAGGGTACCAGTAAATTATCTCAGGTTCTTGCGTATGCAGTGGTAAAGGGTACTGTTTCTTACCAGGAAACAAGGGAGATTATCAAGGATGATCCAGAGGATGTTCTTCTTCTGGCTGACAAATGGAGATTACTTTTGCCAGTGAGGACAGCCAAGAGTTCTGAGTGGGAAGATCGAGTGTTAGTGCTTAGGGATGGAGAGAAATATGAAATTCCAAATCTGATACGATATTTAGTAAAAAATGCCCTTGATACAGGAAAATGGGATCCTGAAAAGAGCGTAATTGAGCTCTTTAAGAAATTTGGAGAACCTGACTGGGAAAAGATTACTGGATTAGTAAGGAGCATTGCCGAAAAGGCGATTAATTATAAAATTACCGGCAATCAAATAAAGGAGATATGCCTCCGGTTTGGTCTCAATGATAGAACTGATGGGCTGATAGCAGAGCTTAAGGCGGCGGGTATTATAAGCCCCAAATTGGGCTCTATTCCAGATGTAGTTGGAGCACAATCGCCTATCTATGAGCTAAACCCGTCTATAATAATTTAAGGAGGAAAAATACTAATAAAAAAATGGACCATTTCGCTAACACCGAAGATGAGGCTATGGCAGAGGATATAAACTCCATGTTGAGGAATTTTTCGCACGAGAGGAGTTATCTTATCCCCATCTTGCAGGAGATTCAGGGAAAACATCACTACCTTAATCGTTCTGCCATGGAGATGGTAGCAACGCATTTAAAGATATCCACCTGTGAAGTATATGGAGTAGCTACCTTCTACAACCAGTTCAGATTTCATCCCCCAGGAAAACACCAAATCAAGGCATGCCTTGGAACGGCATGCCATGTGAGGGGTGGTGACATCATTCTGGAGAACTTTGAGCGCAAACTCGAGATCAATGCAGGCGAAACAACAAAAGACAAGGAGTTTAGCATCGACAGGGTTGCCTGTGTGGGATGCTGCGCTTTGGCCCCTGTGGCGATCATCGATGAGACGGTCCATGGACATATGGCCCCAAGCAAGGTGGAGGGTCTCATCTTGGGCTTCGAGATAGAAAAGCAGCGAGAAGAGAGGGAAAGCAAGCGGAGTGAGTCAGACGAACAATAAATCTGCGTACGGGGTATTCTCATCCATCAAGGCAGATGTCGAGAGGCGCATAGCGGAAATCGAGAGCAACATACAGCCCACGATCTTCATCGGCATGACCACCTGTGGCCTGGCTTTTTGTGCAATGGATGTAAAAGGAAATACAAAAGAGGTGATTTCATCAAACGATTGGAGAAAGATGAAAACGGATAACTCTTTTAAGGATTGCGTCATCGTCTCGTGTGGGACCTTAAGTTCTGAGATAAACTACCTGAAAAAGGAGGGATTCTTCGATGCAAAAAAGATCTTTTTCACCACTCCCGGGCTTCATGAGATACCGAGGGAATTAGAAACATAGCTGATATCGATCGCATTATGAGAGAGCTGAAAAAAAAGACAGAGCATCAATAAAATACCCCGCCGCAAGCGGACGGGGTATCTCCAAAGGCATTGAACTCCCCAAGGGGCGGGGAATACAACCCCAAAGTGATTTAAGTATCCAAAGTTCCCTCTATAGCCAATATAAGAAGAACTATAATTCCAGCCAGGAATCGGAGTAAAGTGACTTTTTAAGGAGAATCCTTGCTGTTTTAACATAATCTTGTAGCTCTTTCGAAATGGATGACATATCAATTGCCTCTTCATCCATCACCTTTCCTATAATCTCGACTATGTCCGGTCTCCTTCCCTTCGCAATATCAACAAGATCTTTATCATAGACATCAGCAATAGCTGAGTACAGGCCACACTTCTCCAACATAACCATGTATGTTCGATTCAGTATGGGTCTCAGGTGATCAGGTGGCCCATTGGACACATTGGATAGTCCACAGGTAGATTTCAATCCTTCCCCAAGATCCTTAACCATAGGCATAAACTGAAGAAGGGAATAAACCTGATCCTGTTGAACATTAACAGGTGTAGCAATACCGTCAACAAAGATATCCTCATTAGGGATACCTGCCTCATTGGCTGCATATACTAATTCCACAGTCAGTTCAGCCCTTTCATTCTCATCTCTGGGCATGCCCTGAGGACCCCATAGAAGAGCAATCATCCGGGCATTATATTTGGCACACATGGGAAGCATCTTTTCGTATCTCTCCTTCCGGCACATGATAGAATTAATCAAAGGTCTCCCCTTGCATACGGCCAGCCCAGCCGCTATGGCCTCAATATTGGATGTATCAAGGGCAAGAGGGACATCATCCACAACCTCCTGCACAGTCTTCACCACCCACTCCATCAATTCCGGGCCTCCCTTTCTGGCAGGGCCCAAATTGATATCAATAAAGTCCGCGCCCAATTCCTTTTGTTTCTTGACCTCTTCCTGAATTGGGACCGGATCTCTCTCTTTAAAGGCACGTCCTATTTTTGTAGAGATAACATTCAGGCTTTCTCCAATTATGAACATTTATATACCCCCTTTTTAAATTTAAACTGCAAACTCCTTCAGGAATTTTGTGATCTGGGATGCATCCCTTGGTCCGATAAGCACCTCAGAATCCTTAACCTCTTCTTCCAGATCACCACTTATAGCTGCAGCAGTACCGGGTATGATAAGTTTTTTATGCTTGACTTTATCTAATATGCCACATTTATTAACAAATATACCCACGGCATCACCTACAAACTTCCCAGCAGCCCAGGCTGTCATAACCGAAAGGCCCTCTGTATCCATTATCAGAAGCCACGTTGGGACCCTGCTTGCATCGATCTCAGCACTTACAATAAAGTATGTCAGGGCAAAATTGGTTGTGATACACACAGGAGAATTCTCGTCCGGGCCATTGATCTCATAGATACCCTGCTCCACTGTCATTGGCCTCTGTGGATCTGTATAGATATTTAATCTCTCTACCAGAAGAGGAAAGAGGCTCTCACCTGTAAAATCAGACAGTATTATAATGCCTGCATACTTGGCTATGAACATGGATGCAATGACTGTTTCCTTGTCAAGGTTATCAGCCATCTCGCAGGGAAATGTAATGGTTGGGAAACCGAGGGCCCTGTTCTTTTTCATAATAGACTCCCGGCGCACCCAGATCTGGTCTTCAAAGGCCCTTCTAACGGTTCTTGAGTTAGAATCCAGGATCAGATCCTTTAGCCCCATACCGGTCAGTTTATCTGTCAATTCCATAATGCCGTCCATATCATCCGCCTTGACAACTAATGGAAGTCCCTTTTCCTTGGTAAGCGCCCCCATATCATCCACATTGTCCTTTGTGGCTGCATATATCACTGGCTTTCTATCAGCACAAGAATCTATACCTGCCTTCATAACACCAACATCTTCACTCATCAGCACCAGGCAAAAGTTGCTTTCATCAACAACCTTTTTAGCCAGACCTGCAAACTTTCCTGAATCACCATTAACATCCTTTATAGCGACCAGCTCCGGTCTCAGGTTAAAGCCAACCCTTTCAAACTGGAAGGTATCCCATACCTTCAGCTTTTCTGCCAATGTTCCTTCATCTGTATCACTGGTTACCAACACACCCAGACCAGGTGCGCCAAAAAATGTCTTTTCATGTCTGAAAAGCACTGTCTCCCCACCAATCTTAAAGGATCTATCACCCGCCCCAATCTGCATCGGCCTCACTGGAGGTGCAGATGCCTCTGCAAGCTGCTCCTTTGCCTCATCACTTACATAAGGGCAACTGGCCAGCTCTGCCTTACCAGATGCAAGGGCCATTGCAAAAGCCAGGCATGTAGGATGCCCGCACTCCTTGCAATTTGTCTTTGGCAGCATCTTAAATATCTGAATACCTGTTAAAGCCATAACTTTCTCCTTTTCTTATCTGATTATTTTTAATCCTTGGTCGGTATTTGCTCAATATCATGTGGATAAAACCCTTACGCGTGCCTGTCGGCAGACAGGGTTAACCTCCGGGTTAGGAATTTAGGCGTAAGCCTTTTATGCTGCCACTGCATATTGAGCAGTTACCTTGGCCCCTTAATTCCACAAATCTTCAATAATCAATCGTCAATCGAAAATTGATTATCCCAGCATAGACTCCATCTCAAGGGCAGGATGCTTCTTCTCCTCGAGCCATGGAAGGATCTCCTCTTCAGTAGTACCCACTGTCTCATCTGCTATCTTATCATAGAAATCCGGGTCACCTAATTCTGTTGACCTTGCTATGATCCTTTCTTTGATCTCCTCTTTGAGGTGTTTGGGCATCCATACCATCCTGAATAAACCCCCATCACCAAGGATGAATTTCCTCTGACATATATTATACTTTGAGTGGCCTACAAAGCCAGGGGTGGACAACCCGCCGCCCACTGTGCCGGCCAGGGTAGAAAATTTCATGCCACATGGCGTCATCTCAATATAGTCCCTGTCAACGGTCATAATCCCGTTACATGAGGGAAGTATTGCAGCAATACACTCACAGCATCCACAGGTTGTCATCGGCTCAATAATAATGCTGTAAAAGTTATAGCGTTCCATCTTTCCCCTGGAGGCCTTAAAAAGAAACTCATTTACACCCTTAAATTGTCCATATCTCTCATCAAGTACTTCACCTTTGGGAACCGGCTGGTTTGGCCCGGTAGGATTGATCTCAAAGGATGCCTTACAGTCCATCCAGTTGTATGCCCCGCAAAGCCCAGTCCGCTCCGGACTGATAGTACAAACATGCGTCGGAGCAAAGGACTGGCAGAGTGTGCAAGAATAAAAGGTGTCTGTTGTCTCATCAGTCATCCCCTCTATCCTGTCATCCCTTACTTTATATACCTCTTTGGCAGTCTTGGTCAGCTCATCCACATCCTTCTTTTCGGTATAGAGGGTGACCTGCAATTTATCGAATATCCTGCCAAAGTCCTGATGAAGTTTGGCATGAAGGATGGTTCCGATATCCTTCAAGGTAAATCCCTTCTCTATTGCACCATCACCAACCCTTACCCAGGAAATATCCCTCTGGCCAATATGCATTATACCCTGGGCATAATTTATAAGGTGATGAATCTGGCGTTCAAGGATTGGCTCAAAGTCTTCCTCCATCTCCCTGCCCGCTACCTGAACAAAGACACCCATGGGTAGTGTGTCGCCCTTTTTAATATCTTTTACATCCGGGCCTTTAACAATAACCTTTCCATCCTCTATGGCATTCATATCGGCAATCCGGACAAGCTCTGTCATCTGGGTTTTACCACCGCCCATCTCCAGATATAGATCATCCTTTCGAACCCGCTCACCCTCAAAGGCGGGGCCGTAGGTAAGGGGTATATCTATCTCTGTAACAGATACCTTCAATCCCCGAACCTCGATAGATTTAGCGGCAATCTGATCATGGGGTACCTCTGCCACAACATGCTCATAAGTGCACACACCCCAGGGGAGTACCTCGGGTATATCCGTATCTGCAATAGTCGGGAAACCCCAATTGATAGCACCTGCTGCATTGGCAGCCCACTCTGCGTTGACATCACCCAATGCATTGACAAAGGCAAAGATCCTATCCTTTTGGTATTTTAGCATCTTCTTATAATCCCCCGGTTCGATTCCTCCAAAGGAAAGCCCTGCCCTGTTTGCAAATCCAAGGGCATATACCGCTGCTGAGATATCAGGACCGAAGGGAACAATACGAGTGCCCCAGCCAATCTGGACACCTGCCTCAATCAATTGCTCAGCAACACAGGTTCCATTCTGATTCGCAGCTAAAAATATGTAAAGGTTTTTCCTCTGATATTCCTCAACGATACTTTTTGCTATTTCTGGATTTGGGGCAGCGCCAACAATGGCTGCAAAACCAGGAGCAGTGCCATCCACAAACTCAACACCCCTTTTCCTCATAATCACGTCATCGGCTGCACCAAGCCAGAGTTTACCATTTTCCAGGTCCGGATCTTCTACATTTGGTTGATAGAAATCAGGTTCTTCCACATAGCGGATGGCCTCAACTATCTCTTCAGCAAAAAGAGCGGCCATACCGGCATCCAGAAGTGGACCTAAATAGGGAACATGGCAGTCTTTTTTAACATGAGGTGGGAGTAGTTCCCTGCACCTCTTCATAACCGGCTCTGCATCGGCCAGGGTTTCAATCTTCATCCCCAATAGTGAATAGATAATCGGCAAATAGTAGGCCGTGTTCGGAAATCCTATCTCCTGCTTGGGGCCATATTTGTCTATGGCCCCCTTTAATTTTCCTTCTGCCTTGGAAACTATATTGTAGCCACCCTGTATGGCAGCAAATGCTACTAACTTTGACATAATCCTTCTCCTCCTTATTCTTAAGGGATTGTACGATTCGTTCTGTAATATTCTTTAGGCTGCTTCCAACTCACGCCGTGCAGCCATATCAAAGAGCACCCTCTCTCTTGCCTTGTCGATTCCGAGGGCCTTTCTCTTTTTGTCAATATGGGCAATCATCTTCTGGGCATGCAGTATTGGATCTGCCTCAAAATCCCACATTCCACCATACATCTCTTCAAATTCCTTAAAGAGATAATCTTGAAAAACAGGAGAACCGGTTGTAGGAAAGGTCACCCCAAATACAGTATACACACCGGAGGCCACAAAGTATTGACCTATACTGATTGCCTTTTCGCTCATCCACTCAGGGGCTGATCCGGCTGCAGGCAGTTCACTTATGTCATCTCCCAGTCCTCCTGCCTTGACTACCTCGGTTGCTGCCATCAGAATCCTGCTGTTATCAACACAGGAACCCATATGGAGTACTGGAGGAATTCCCACAGTCTCACATACTTCTGCCAACCCCGGGCCACAAAATACCTTTGCTGACTCCGGTGTCAGAAGCCCTGCCATGCCAGCAGCAATGGCATTACATCCAGTGGTCAGCACCACCACATCGTTCTTGATCAACTCCTTGATCACTGTAATATGATCATTGTTGTGAATGGTTCTGGCATTGTTGCAGCCAACCACTCCACCTATACCTCGTATCCTTCCATTAATAATATTCTGATTGAGAGGCACGTAAGAGCCCCTGAATGATCCTCCAAGGTGATAGTTAATAGCCTCGTAAGAAAAACCGCAGATCAGATCTGATTTTTCACTCGGGATCATAATATCAGCCTTTCTCTTTGGGAAATTCTCTATTGCGGTCTTGACAATCTCCTTGGCTGTCTTTAGGGCATCGTCTTCATGGAATTCCATATGGATAACGTTTTTCTCTTCCATCTTGGCAATCGGCATGGTTGTAATCAACTTGGTATGAAAACAGGCGGCTACATTGGCCACATTTTCCATGATACACTGGACATCAACCACCATGGCCTCAACTGCACCGGTAATAATGGCCAGCTCCTGCATCAGGAAGTTCCCTGCTAAAGGAACACCGTGTCTCTGGACTATCTCATTTGCCGTACAGCAGATACCGGAGAGCTGGATACCATTTGCCCCCACCTTCTTGGCCAACTCCTGCATCTCTGGCAGCTCCGCTGCAACTACAATCATCTCTGATAGAAGCGGCTCATGGCCATGGATAATAATGTTGACCATATCTTCTTTGAGTACACCAAGGTTGGCCTGGCTTTTTAGGGGATAGGGGGTACCGAATAGTATATCCTGAAGGTCAGTAGCAATCATGGAACCGCCCCAGCCATCGGCAAGAGCTGCCCTGGTGCCTTGAAACATGAGGTTTTTGTAGTCCTGATCAACACCCATATGGGTCCGGTGCATAATCTCAACAATCTCTCTATCAATACCCCTGGGGACTACACCAATCTCCCTCCAGAGTTCTAATCTTTTAGCCGGTGCTCTCAGTGCAGTCAGCACTTCACCTTCCTGCTGGCCCCACTGAGCCAGGGCCTTCTCTCCAACCTCTACAGCGATATCCTCTATCTTCCGTGGTTTTTCCTTCTCCCCCTTACCTGTGGTCAGTGCTACACCAAAGTCAGGGGCAATCTCCAGTAACTTCTTGGTATCTTTGATTACATAGTCATTTGTCTCTTTTTTAGCAGCTGCTAAAAATGTCTCTGCCACACCCCTGCCATGATCTGAGTGGGCCGCTGCACCACTGGCTATCATACGAAGAAAATTCCTGGCCGCTACTGTGTTTGCCGTGGCACCGCAAAGACCCTTGCGCTCGTCTTCACCTTCGATCCCAGCTTTGGGGAGCGGTAGACGACAAGGGCCCATGCCGCAGTTTTTACAGCATGTTCCTCCACTGCCTATGGGACAGGGCTTCATCTTTTCTGCCCTGTCAAAGATGGTCTCAATCTCAAGCTCCTCAGCCCTGGCAATCATCTTTAAGGTTGCCGGATCTATGCTTTTTGGTGCATCCTTTTTTTTCTTTTTTTCAACTTCTTTTATTACTTCTTTTTCTTCTTCTGCCATCGTAACTTCCTCCTTAGGATGAATACTAGACCTTCTTGATCTATTTATTTAATGTTAATGAGGATATTAATTCTCTGCCATTAGATCATTTATCATTTCCCGGGCCAGCTTTATCGCTTCAGGGTGCCGCATAATCAGGATATCTGATCCTGCGAGTAGATAGCACACCGCACCTACAGCCTCCATCAGGATGGCCCTTCTGCCAGGCTCACCCATTATTGGCAACTCGTCCTTGGGCAAACCTGCCTCTTTACATTTCCAGATCTCATTTCCAAGGTTATTGATCATGGGAATTTGAAGCTTGTCATCCTCCTGGGTCAGGCCTGCCTGGGTGATCCTCTCCATAACCGAATAGGCATACTCGATACCATAGCCAAGTCCGCCTGTGGTTGGATCAACAAGAAGATGCTCATCCTGGACACCGAGGTTGCCAAGCAAGATATTGAGCTGTTTGGCCAGATTAATATCAATTGGTGTTGAGGCTACCACTGTGTGTCTATATCCAAGGGCGCTGGCACCTACACCCTTGTGGATAGATTCCTCAACAGGCGACAGGCTGAGGTTTTCTCCCTCACAGACCTCTGCTATCTTCTTAAGAACCTGTTCATCCTTTTCACTGACCGCGGTCCCCCAGAAGACAACCGGCACCGGCACTGCATCAACAATCTTTTTGGCCATATCTGCTGCCTCATCGACTGGCCTATCTTTATCGTTTGGGTCTGTGCTTTTTAGCTGGACAACGATTATCTGTGCCCCATATTCCTCGACACACCTCTTAGCCCATGCTGGTGGGTCAGAAATGACATCCTTAAATGGCTCGATGGCAGCCGCTGGCCAGTTATCTGGCTCCATATCCCATATCTCCATGGCAATTATGGGCTTGTGGGGCATGCTCCCCTCAAAAAGATGAAAGGGATAGCAGTTTCTGCCGCCTACCGTAGCTGTTTTATTGCCAGCACCTATAGTTATTTCTTTTACTTTACCCGTATAATTTATTTTGGGAATCTCAAAGGCCACTTTTTTTACCTCCTTTTTAAAAGTCTATGAAAATTAGATTTTTTTAAATGATTTACTTAGTGCTTCGATTCGCAAATACTATAACGTATTCTAATGAGTATAATCTTTGCGATTGTCTTCGACCTTGAGCGACTCGACATGAGCTCGTCGACATGTCTCAGACCGAAGGGCTCACTCGACTCGGCCGAGCCTTTCGGCCTCGAGTCGTTCGACCTAGAGGCTCTCGACAGGCTCTAGGCCGAGAGGCTCGTCGCGGGCAGCACTAAGTCCCGCCCTCGGCCATGAGCCTTTCGGCAGTGAGCTCAAGGCCGAACTGCTCGGGCCGAATGGAGTAAATAAGCTCATAATCGAACTTATAAATCGAGGGACTTAGGAGATGTTAAACGTTCACTCTCAACACAAAAGACAGATAACAGATTTATTTCTTTACAATATTAGGGAAGTAAGGTTACTCCTTATACAAGAGGAATATGTGATTACATTTTAGCTGTAGTGTAACTATTATTTTTATTTTATCTTGTCAATAAAAAAATAATCCCCTGTAAAAACTTTCGATATCCACATGATGGGCTAATATAATATTATTAGAGATATTTATTGAGCTAAGAGACAGTTTCAATCAGTCAATGTATTCAAAAATGGATCTTCTCCAAATTAGTTGGTCAAGATTAAGGCTTAAATGTTATTTGATTAATGATTTCAGTAGGTATAGCTTTTAAAAGGAACTCCGATAATGGGTACCTATCAGGCTCATCATAGCAGTTGCCTATAAAAGTAATTTCCTGTTAATACTTAATTTCTGGAGTAACATTATCGCCTAACAATATGGCCTAATTAATCAAAAAGGTTAATGGTGAAATTACATTTAATTTCAATATGTTGTATTTTGGTAAATCATTTTTCTACCAACTAATTTGGAGAAGAACCTCAAAAATAAAAAAGCTACACCTCTTAATTGAGTGGGTGGGGTCTTATTGAGTGCTTTTTTGTTATCACTCTTAGGGAGAAATATCCACCATTTCTTGCCACCTTTACTATCAAATTGTAGAAAAATATTGTAATATGGTAGAAAGAAAAAATTTGGCTTGATACATGAGGTATTAGATGCATGCTTAGATTATTAACAATAAAAAATTTACCTGAAAAGCAGATAGGCATTTTGCGCCAGCCAACCAATACAAGGCCTATCATTCGTTTGGTTGAAGATAATGGTACTCAAGGGGTTGTTAAGGATTTTAGTGTAAATGGTTTCATATATCGTAACCTTATTGGACGATTTCTTTTATGGAGAGAGAGCTACATATATCAAAGATTAAAAGGAATTAAAGGGGTTCCTGCTTTTTATAGGAAAATCAATGGTCTGGCTTTTGTGGTTTCCAAGGCCCCGGGTAAAGATTTAGAACATCTTTCAGAAGGAGAAAGCCTAAACCTCGAGTTTTTTCAGAAGCTTATTAGACTCATTCAAATGAGTCATAGACATGGTGTAGCACATTGTGATTTAAAGAGGTCATCGAATATATTGATTGATGAGTTCGGAAATCCACACATAGTTGATTGGGCTGCGGCTATTTTGGAGAAGGAATTTTTTCTCTACCCTTTTACAATAATTTATAAAAAATTCATAGACGATGATTTTAAGGCTGTAATTAAACTTAAAATGCGTTATTGTCCCCAAGAGATTACCGATGAAGAGAAAAGGAATTACCCGCACAGAGTTTTTGGTGAACGCACTATAAGAGCTGTCAGAGACGCCGGTAGAAGATGGCTGCAAAAAATTGCATAAAATAGCCATATAGATATCT
>Ga0307380_10000629_pt1 | contig 53964 bp, 34 predicted proteins | sample UN3MG_FD_202239 | JGI IMG/M metagenome (GOLD analysis project Ga0307380, IMG submission 202239) | Soil microbial communities from Risofladan, Vaasa, Finland - UN-3 | ecosystem: Environmental > Terrestrial > Soil > Coastal area > Acid sulfate soil | place: Finland: Risofladan, Vaasa | collected... | reverse complement strand
GGAGGAAATCGCGGGCGCCTCGGTGTCTTGCTCCCGAAGGGAGCCTAGTGGGTTGCCGGCGGCTTCAGCCGCCGGACTCTGGCGCCGGAATGGCCGGAAGTCCCGAAGGGACGGCAGAAGGAGATCCCGGACCGCCTCGCCACGGGATTCTGCCGTCCCCTCGGGACTGGCCCGCAGGCGCCCCCTCATCCGGCGGCTGAAGCCGCCGGCAACCCGCTGCAGTCCCTTCGGGACTGAGGAGAGCGCCGACGCCGTAGCCGGCGACGAGGGGGCGAGAACGCAGGCGGGCGGCGTGTTCCCGTGCGGAACGCGCCGCCCGCTTCTCATTTGGGGGCGTATCGCTCAGTCCTTCAGCCACTCGGTGTGGAAGGAGCCAAGCTTGTCGAGGCGCTCGTAGGTGTGGGCGCCGAAGTAGTCGCGCTGGGCCTGGATGAGGTTGGCGGGCAGGCGCGCGCGGCGGTAGCTGTCGAAGTAGCCGAGAGCCGAGCTGAAGGCGGGCACGGGAATGCCCATCATGCTGGCCGCGGCGACGACCTCGCGCCAGCTCGCCTGGGCCTTCTCGACGATGTTCTTGAAGTACGGGTCGAGCAGCAGGTTGGCGAGGGCGGGGTTGCGGTCGAATGCCTCCTTGATGCGATGGAGGAACTGGGCGCGGATGATGCATCCGCCGCGCCAGATCATCGCCAGGTCGCCGAACGCGATGTCCCACTTGTACTCCTTCGCCGCCTCGCGGATGAGGGCGAAGCCCTGGGCGTAGGAGCAGACCTTCGAGGCGTAGAGGGCCTGGCGAATCTTCTCGATGGCGGTGGCGCGACCAATCTCCCAGTTCACGTCCATCGGCCCGAGAAGCTGCTGGGAGGCGGCGACGCGTTCGGTCTTGACCGCCGAGATGCAGCGGGCGAAGACGGCTTCCGCGATGGTCGGCGCGGCGACGCCCAGCTCCAGGGCGCTCTGGCTCGTCCAGGCGCCCGTGCCCTTCTGCCCCGCCTTGTCGAGGATCACCTCGACCAGCGCGTTCCCCGTGTCGGGGTCCACCTTCGAGAAGATGTCGGCGGTGATCTCGATGAGATAGGAGTCGAGCTCGCCGCGGTTCCACTCGGCGAAGACCTGGTGCAGCTCGCTGGCCGTGAGGCCGAGGGCGGTGGCCATGATGAAATACGCCTCGGAGATGAGCTGCATGTCGCCGTACTCGATGCCGTTGTGGACCATCTTGACGTAGTGGCCGGCGCCGTCGGGCCCGATGTAGGTGCAGCAGGGGTCGGGGCCCACGTGGGCGGCGATCCTGGTGAAGATCGGCTTCACGAGCTTCCATGCCTTCTTCTGCCCGCCGGGCATGATGGCGGGGCCGTGGAGCGCGCCCTCCTCGCCGCCGCTCACGCCCGTGCCGATGTAGAGCAGGCCCTTGGCCTCCAGCGCCTTGTTGCGGCGAATCGTGTCCTTGAACAGCGAGTTGCCGCCGTCAATCACGAGGTCGCCCTTGTCGAGCAGCGGCACGAGCTTCTTGATGAAATCGTCCACCGGCTGCCCTGCCTTGACCATGAGCATGACTTTGCGGGGCCGCTTGATGGACGCGACGAAGGCCTTGAGGCTGTAGGACGGGAGGATTCGCTTGTTGCCCTGGGCGGCGCCGGCGACGAACTCCTGCGTGCGAGCGGCGGTGCGGTTGTAGACGGCGCAGGGGAAGCCCTTGCTGGCCACGTTGAGGGCCAGGTTCTGGCCCATCACGGCCATGCCGATGATGCCGAACTTCGCGGGCGGCTGCGCGGGCGCCTTCTTTGCCTTCGCCATCTGAGAGTCCCCTTCTGTGGCTGCCAGGGTCGAGCGGACGCACCGTTGGCTGATTATCTTATCGGCTGGGGCGGGGCGCGTCAAGTGGGGTGGCGAGGGTGAGTATGGCCCCCAGTTATGGGATGCAGCTATCCGTCCTCTCAGCTCCGAAGGAGCGTACTATGAAAGCCCAGGGCAACGCCCTGGGAAAGGGTGGCACCGTAGATGACAGCCCTGAAGGGGCGTACTATGCGCGCTGAGGCCGACCACGTTACCCCACCGCTAGTACGCCCCTACAGGGCTGATTGACGTTGCTTCGCATACCCAGGGCGTTGCCCTGGGCTTCCATAGTACGCCCCCGTGGGGCTCCAGAGAGGCCCCCATGACTGGGGGCCATAACTCGCGGCCGTGGACACAATGGAGAGCGCGTGGCCTTCCTACGCCGCCTTGCGTCGCCGCCGGCGCAGCAGCCCCAGGCCGCCGAGGGCGAGGAGGGTGAGGGTGGCCGGCTCAGGGACATCGGCGGCGGCGACGGTGCCGGGCGCCAGACCGAGATCCGGAGCGTAGTCGCCGACGCCCGAGAAGGAGTCCGTGTCGAATTGCTGCGAGCTGACGACCTTGAAGTTCATCAGGCCATCGTCGCCACCCAGCGCGGAGAGGGGAACGGTGGTCTCCATCGTGGTGCCCGCATAGGTGGCGGCGAAGGTCCCGGTCGAACCCCATCCCGGGTACTGGAGGACTTCCGCGTAGCCCTGGAACGCGGAGCCGTAGACCAGCAAGGCAAATTCCGTCCCCATCACGGCGCTGTCACTGCCCCCCGAATCCACGCCCGGGAAGCCGGTAGCGGGGTTCTGATCAATGTCGAGGACGAACTGGGCTAAAGCGTCCATCAACGACGTGCCGGGCGCGAAGGTCACCGAGAAGAGCGCGGTGGCCGACGAGTCGATGACGATGTACGCAGAGACGATGTCGGGCCTACCAGCAGCCGCATCCCCCAGCGGATCCGTGATCGCGCCGGAAGCGATGGGGCTTGCACCGACGCTGGCGCCCATCGTCGCGACGACCGCAATCGCCGTCACGAGGCCCAACACTTGTCCGCAGCTGCGGCCTGAACTGTGCACGGCTCTTCTCCTGTTGAAGATCCCCGCTGGAATGCCCCAGCTTCTGGCCTTCAGCTGGCGACCCGACCGCCGACGAAGCCTGCGACGGTCTCCTCCCCGCCGCACCCTTGGTTCCCCAACGCGGCCTGGGGGGCCGCTCGCGCGCTGATGATTATACTCCAGCAGGTTTCCCAGTCAAATGCAGATGCGCCGCAGGGTCTGGCGCCGATTCCGGGGGACTCCCTCCGCGGTCTCACTCGTCCTCGTCGTCGTCCGATTTCCTCGTTCTCGACTCTTCTCTCCGCAAGCCGAGAGGATCGAGGACGAGGGACGAGGAGGAGGACGATAGGGGCGCCGAGCTGCCTGCCAGGACGGGGGGCCATACTCGCGTCGGACCCTATCTGTATCACCCCTGGGGGAGGGAAAGTGATACAGATAGCATGGACGGCCGAGAATCGGGGATCCTCGCCTCTCCAGCAAACTGTATCACCCGGCGGAGAGCCAGGGGGTGATACAGATAGGAGGGAGGGCGGGTTGGAGCCTGTAACCTGCCTTCGGATATACGCTTATGGCTCCCAGAGCCCCGAAGAGTGCCCTGCGCGGCTTCAAGGGTGCCAAGTGTAGAGGGGGGGAGTTGGCACCCTTGATTGGCACCCTTGGGCGGCCAAGCGACGAAGCTCTTGCTACGCAAGCACTTACGTCACTGGCGCTCGGGCACGGCTGGCTCGGCGGCCTGGGTGAGGTCGAGCCGGGCACGGGCGAGCTGGGGCCAGATGTGGGTGTCGAGGACGAGCTGGACGTTGCGGGCCTGGAAGTGCCTGAGGATCGGGATGTCGGCGGCGCCGGGGCAGGTGGTGATGTCGAGGTAGCGGAGGGCGGGGAGCGACGCGAGGGGCCGCAGGTCGCGGAGGCGGTTGCAGGAGCGGAAGATGACGACCTCGAGGCTTCCGAGGCCGGTCAGGGGCGCGAGGTCGGTGAGCGCGGCGAGGCCGCAGAGGCGCACGGCCTTCAGTTGCGTGAGGTTGGCCAGGAAGCCGATGCCGGGGGCGCTGTGGTGGGCGCGGAGGGAGAGCGTGCGGAGGTTTTTGAGGTTGCCCAGGCTGCTCAGGTCGGTGCACTGGTCGCCGGTTTCGAGGATGAGTTCGGAGAGGGCGGGCAGCGAGGCAAGCGGCGAGAAGTCCACGTGGCGGGGACACGACAGGCGCAGGGTGGTCAGCTTGGTGAGCTTGGCCAGGGGCTTGAGGTCGCGCACGCGGCGCGACAGGGAGAGGTCGAGCGAGGTGAGACCCGTCATCCGGGCGAGCGGCTTCAGGGAGTCGGCTCGCGGGGTCTCGCGGAGGACCAGGGTCTTGAGGCCGGTCAAGTGGGCGATGGGCGCGAGGTTGGACGTGCTGGTGCTGGCGTGGGCGAGGTAGAGGCCCGTGAGGTTCTCGACGCGGGCGAGGGGCTTGATGGGGGCCTGGATGTCGAGGATGACGAGCGTGTAGTCGCGGCCCGGGGGCAGCGGGGGCAGGTGCTCGACGGAGGCGGCATCGGCCCAGAGGATCAGGGGGCTGGCGCCTTCGGCGACGGCTCGCCGGACCTCGGCGATGCCGGCGGGGGAGCAGGCGATGATGCCCACGAGCTTCCTGGGCCCCCGGTCGCCGCTGAGGAACACCCGGAGGCCCTCGAGGGTGAAGTTGAGCACGCTGTCGGGCCGGTGCCCTGCGACGGGGTAGGGAAGCTCCTGCGAGTGGCCGGCGAGGCCGGGCGGCGGGCGGAGGGAGCGGCTGAGGATGTTGCCCCAGCCGTCGTCCTCGCCCAGCGCCTCGGGGGGCATGGCGACGGCGCTGACGTAGCGGCCGTCCATCACCAGGGTGACCTTGCCGGGGGAGGCATGCTGCGCGAGCGACGACTCGTCGCTCACCCGCCAGTCCACGCTGAAGTGGTCGGGCTGCCGGGCGGCGCGGCGGAGGGGCCAGAGGTCCATGACCCGCGGGCAGTCGAGGACCTCCATGCGGCTGAGCCTGGTGAGCGTGGCGAGGGGCGAGATGTCGGCCAGCCGGGGGCAGGCGCGGAGGCTCACGGCCTCGAGCCGGGCCAGGCCCGCCAGGGGCGTGAGGTCGGTGAGGTTCGGGCAGCCCTCGAGCTCGATGGTCGTGAGGCGCGACAGGTGCCGCAGCGGCGTCAGGTCGGCCACCAGCGGGCTGCCGTGCACGCCGAGCCAGGTCAACTCGTCGAGCGGGGTCATGGGCGCCAGGTCGAGGAGGCCCGGGCACCGCCGGAGCACGAGCACGTTGAGCTGCCGCAGCTTCGCCAGGGGGGCGGCGTTGGCCAGCGCGCCCGAGCAGTCGAAATCGAGCACCCGCAGGTTCTTCAGGCGGGTGAGCGGGGTGAGGTCGGTGATGGCCTTGCACAGGTCAATCCGCAGCACCCGCAGCCTGGGCAGGGCGGCCAGGGGCGACAGGTCGTCGGCGCTCGCGCCGGAGAGCCACAGGGACTCCAGGCGGGTGAGCTCGGCCAGGGGCGAGAGGTCCACCACGCCGGGCGCGCAGCCGAGCTTGAGGGCCGACAGCTCGCGGAGGCGCGTGAGGGGCCGGAGGTCCGACACGCCGTCCACGGCGAGCGCGTAGCGGCGCCCCGGCGGCAGGGCGGGGATCTCGGGGAGCACGCTGGCGTAGGGCCAGATGGTCAGGGGGTTTGCGCCCGTGGCGAGCGCGCTGCGCAGCTCGAGGCGGCCCGTGAGGGACTTCATCTGGACGCCGACGAGCTGCTCCTTGCCGGGCGGCCGGATCAGGTACACCTCGGCGCCCCGCTTGCGGAAGACCTGCGGGGTCGTGCCCTCGAAGTAGTGGGGCATCCACAGGCTGTGCTGGTCGGCGATGACCATCCATTCGCCGGGGGCGACCAGGTGCTCCTGAGGGCGCTTGCTCACAGGGAACACGGTGACCAGCGCCCTCCGGACCGGTGGGGACTCGGGGGACCCATCCGCCGCGTGGGCGATGGACGCGAGGGGAGCGCACAGCAGAGCGAGGGCAAGCCGGTGAGCGAGCACGCGAAGTCTCCAGGTGGGCTCTGCCGTGATGGGTCGGGACGGGGGTGGAGCGAATTGCTCAGGAGGAGGGGTCTACCCTATTGTGCCCCAAGTTGCGCCAAATGTCAAGTCGCTATTCGACTCGACCTTGACCGCCGACGGGGCGCCGGCTATACTCCTGGCCACCTTGACACGACCTGCCCGACCCACCGCGCGCTGCACCTGCGTCGCCTCCCGCGCCTTGCGCGGGATGCGGTGGGATCCCGCGTTCTGGCGCCCTGGCCGGGTGGAGCTGGCGGCGGAGTGCGTGCTGCCGCTGGCGCCGCTGGGGGACTTCATCGAGCGGATCACCTACGGCCCGATCCTGCCCGGGCGGCCCCCCGAGCCGGTGGCGGAGGGGGTGACCATTGTGGGGCAGCGGGAGCTGCGGCCGACGGGGCTGGTGCTGGCCCGCGCGGTGATCGTGGCCGAGGGCTGCCCCCACGACCCGCCCCGCTGCCGCTTGCGGGCGGGCGACGTGGTGCTGGCCCGCTCCGGCGTCGGCACGCTGGCGCGGAAGCGCTTCACGGTCTTCCGCCAGCCGCTGAAGGCCACCGTGAGCTGCTTCGTGGACTTGATCCGCCTGCGGGGCATGAGCCCGTACTACGTCGTCACGTTCCTGCGCTCGGGGCTGGGCTGGTCGCAGGTCGAGCGGCTCCTGCGCGGGGTGGGGACTCCGAACGTGAGCTTCCCGCAGATCCGGTCGCTCCGGGTGCCGTTGCTGCCCTCGGCGGAGCAGGAGGCGCTGGGCGCGCGGTGGCGCGAGGTCGCACGGCTGCACGACAGCGGGCGCCTTGCCGAAGCAGAGGCCCGGCTCGACGAATTGGCGTCGGGCCTCGACAGCCGCCTGCGGAAGCCGAATGGCGCTTGACTCCGCCGCATGTGCCAGTATAATGAAGCTTTGCACGGCGCCACTGCGCCCTGAGAACGCAGCGGCGGCAGGTGCCTCGTTGCCCGCGGCCGCGACTTGGGTGAATCATGGCGGACGTTGCGATTGAACGCGTGACCAAGGTGTACCCGGGAAACGTCCTGGCCGTGCGCGACGTGTCGCTGCACATCCGGGACCTGGAGCTGATGGTGCTCGTCGGGCCGTCGGGCTGCGGCAAGTCCACCATGCTGCGGATGGTCGCCGGGCTCGAGGAGATCACGGAGGGCCAGATCTCGATCGGCGGCACCGTGGTGAACGACGTGCCGCCGAAGGACCGCGATATTGCGATGGTGTTCCAGAACTACGCGCTGTACCCGCACATGACGGTGTACAACAACATGGCGTTCGGGCTGAAGCTGCGGAAGTACCCGAAGGCGGAGATCGAGGGGCGGGTGCACGACGCCGCCCAGATTCTGGGCATCCAGGAGCTGCTCGATCGCAAGCCGAAGGCCCTGTCGGGCGGCCAGCGCCAGCGGGTGGCCGTGGGCCGGGCCATCGTGCGCAAGCCCAAGGTGTTCCTCTTCGACGAGCCGCTGTCGAACCTCGACGCCAAGCTGCGGGTGGAGATGCGCGCGGAGCTGAACAAGCTGCACCGCCGCCTCGAAACCACGATGATCTACGTGACCCACGACCAGGTGGAGGCCATGACGCTGGGCGACCGCATCGCCGTGATGAAGGACGGCACGCTCCAGCAGGTGGCCCCGCCGCTCGAGATCTACGACCGGCCGGCCAACCAGTTCGTCGCCGGCTTCATCGGCACGCCGCCGATGAACTTCGTGGACGGCACGCTGGTGGCCGAGGACGGCCACCTGTGCTTCGACGAGGGCACGGCGCGGCTGCGGCTGCCCGCGAGCTTCGGGCCGGCCCTCGAGAAGCGGGTGGGGCAGCGGGCCGTGCTCGGCCTCCGCCCCGAGATCCTCACCGCGCGGCCCGACGACGGCCAAGGGACCGCCGACGGCAACGCGCTGCGCGTCAAGATCAACGTCGTCGAGCCGCTCGGCGACGAGATGCTCCTCTACCTCTCGACCGCACGGCACGACCTGATCGCGAAGATGGACGCGCATCAGACGGCCGAAGTGGGCCAGGAGATGACGGTTGCGATCCAAGTGGCCCGCAGCCACGTGTTCGACCCGGACACCGGGGTGAACCTGACGGCGACGCCCGCAACGGCCAGGCCCTGAGGGGCGGAAAAGGGGACATTCAACTTTTCCGCCGCGGAAAAGCAGATTGTCGCCTTTTCCGGCGCCTCACGGTGGGTTGGTCAAGAGTGGGACCGTCTCCCACTCTTTTTGTTAATACGGAAAGGACGATTGGACGGCTGGGTGAGCGGGCGACCGGGTGCACGGCCCGTGGCCGGAGGCGCCCCACCGACCATCCACCCCACCATCCAGCGTCCGATGTCGAGGAGTTGCGGTTTTGAACGGCGAGGTCTTGCGGCTGGTGGACAGCATTCATCGGGACAAGGACATTGAGAAGGAGCTCATCTTCGACGCTCTCGAGGATGCGCTCCTGACGGCGGCGCGGAAGTTCTACGGCCCGAGGGCCGACATCGCGGTCTTCGTGGACCGCGAGAGCGGCCAGATCGAGGCCTACGACGGGAACGAGCCGATCGACGCGGTGGACATCGGGCGCATCGCGGCCCAGACGGCCAAGCAGGTGATCATCCAGAGGATCCGCGACGCCGAGCAGGAGGCGATCTTCCGCGACTACGAGGCCCGCCTCAAGCAGATCGTCAGCGGCACCATCCAGCGCTTCGAGGGCAACCGCCTGATCGTCAACCTCGGCCGCACCGAGGGCATCCTGCCCCGCAGCGAACAGGTCTCCGAGGAGGGCTACCGCATCGGCGACCGCATCCGCTGCTACCTCAAGGAGGTCCGCCGCGAGGGCAGCCGAGTCCGCATCGTCCTCTCCCGCAGCCACGAGGAGTTCATCCGCCGGCTCTTCGAGCTCGAAGTCCCCGAGATCGGCGACCGCACGATCGAGATCATGGTCATCGCCCGCGAGCCCGGCTACCGCACCAAGGTCGCCGTCGCCAGCGCCGACATCAAGGTCGACGGCGTGGGCGCCTGCGTGGGCGTGCGCGGCTCGCGCATCAAGAACATCGTGTCCGAGCTGAACGACGAGAAGATAGACATCGTGCGGTGGAGCGACTCGAAGGACGTGTTCATCGCCAACGCGCTGAAGCCGGCCGAGGTGAAGGACGTGGTGGTGATCAACGAGTTCGGGCGCGCGCGGGTGGTCGTGGCCGAGGACGAGCTGTCGCTGGCCATCGGCAAGCGCGGGCGCAACGTGCGCCTGGCCGCCAAGCTGTGCGACTGCGACATAGACATCCTGAGCGAGGCCGAGGCCGAGCGCGAGCAGCAGGAGCTGGCCTCGGCCCTCGAGGGCCTCGAGGGCCTGCCCGACCGCTTCGCCCAGCGCGTGTTCCAGATGGGCTACTCGGTGGAGGACATCGCCGAGGGCGCGGCCGCCTGGGCCGAGCGCTTCAGCATTGGCGAGGAACTGGCCCAGGAGATCTACGCCCGGGCCAAGGTCGCTGCCGAGCAGATCGCCGTCGCCCGCGCCGAGGCCGAAGTCGCCGCCCGCGCCGAGGCCGAAGCCGCCGCCCGCGCCGAGGCCGAAGCCGCCGCCCAAGCCGAGGCCGAAGCCGCCGCCCAACCCGAGGCCGAAGCCGCCGCGCAACCCGAGGCGAAGGAGGCCGGGGCCGCCCCGCCCGAGGGCGAGGACGCCTCGGCCGCCCAGCCAGAAGCCCAGGAGGCGACCGGCGCCGAGCCCGGGGCCGCGGAGGATGCCGGGGCGGACGAGCCCGCCGCCACGCAGGGCGCGCAGACGCCCGCCGAAGAGGCCCCAGAGGCCCGCTCTGCCCCGTCCGAGGAGCCCCCCGTTACCGAATCGAGCGAGGCGCCGCCGCCCCCCGAGGAGAAGCCGCCCGATGAGGGCGCCGGCGCGTAGCGGCCGGGGCCGGCCGGCCCTGAGTCCGCACTAGGAGATGAAGCTTGCGTATCCGGCTATACGACCTCGCCAGGGAACTCGGCGTTGCCAACAATGACCTCGTCGCCAAGTGCCGGGCGATGGGGATGGAGGTCAAGTCGCACTCGAGCACGATCGAGGCGCCGCAGGCCACCGCGGTGCGCGCCGCCTACGGCCGCACGGCGCCGGCCGAGGCCGCGGCGCCCACTCCGCCGGGCGCGGCGGCGCCCGAGGAGCCGGCCGCCGGCCCCAGCCCCAAGAAGGGGGTCGGGCGCCCCCACCCTCCGCGGCCCAAGCCGGAGCGGCCGGAGTACGTCGAGCCCACTGTCCTGGACGCAGAGCCTGCGGGGAAGGAGAAGTTCCGCAAGCGCCCGGCGGACCGCGAGGGCGCCGAGGCCGTGCGCCGCACCCCACCCCCCAAGGGGCGCGAGAGCGCCGAGATCGTGCGCCGCATCGAGCTGCCCAAGTACGATGCCTCGGTCCGCGAGTACGGCCCCCACGTGCGCGTCAAGGAGCGGCGCCCGCCCGGCGCCGTGCCGCCGCGTCGGCGGACGCGACGCCCCATCCGGGGTGGCCGCACCCCTTCGACCGGCCGCCCCTTCGTGCCCCAGGCCCCCAGCCGGCCCACCAAGATCGCCGTCGACTTCCCCGTCACCGTCCGCTCCCTCTCGCAGAGCGCGGGGATCAAGGTGGACGAGCTGATGGCCACGATCCTCAGGAACGCGCTGCCGGTGGGCAGCGTGAACGACACGCTGGGCGACGACGTGGTCGCGCTGCTGGGCTCCGTCCACGGCGTCGAGATCGAGATCCGCCGCGGGCGCGACCTCGAGGGCGAACTGGCCGACGCCCAGGCCGTGGCCGACCGCCCCGAGGACCTGGTGCTGCGGCCCCCCGTGGTCGCCTTCCTCGGCCACGTGGACCACGGCAAGACCTCGCTGCTCGACGCCATCCGCAAGACGCGCGTCGTGGCCAGCGAGTTCGGCGGCATCACCCAGCACATCGGCGCCTACACCGTCGTCCACGAGGGCCGCACCGTGACCTTCCTCGACACCCCGGGCCACCAGGCATTCACCGCCATGCGCGCGCGCGGCGCGCAGGTGACCGACATCGTGGTGCTGGTCATCGCCGCCGACGACGGGGTGATGCCGCAGACCGACGAGGCGATCAACCACGCCCGGGCCGCCAAGGTGCCCATCGTCGTCGCCGTCAACAAGAGCGACCTGCCGAGCGCCAACCCCCAGCGGGTGATGGAGCAGCTCTCGCAGCGCAGCCTGCTGCCCGTGCAGTGGGGCGGCGACGTCGAGGTCGTCCACGTCTCCGCCGTCACGGGGGCCGGCATCGCCGACCTCATCGAGACCCTGGCCCTCCAGGCCGAAATCCTCGAGCTCAAGGCCAACCCCAATAGGCCGGCCCGCGGCGTGGTCCTCGAGGCCAAGCTCTCCGAGGGCCGCGGCCCCGTGGCCACCATCCTCGTGCGCGAGGGCACCCTGCGCCGGGGCGACGTGTTGCTGTGCGGCAGGGCCTACGGCCGGGCGCGCAGCCTCCACGACCACCGCGGCGTCGCGCTCGACGAGGCCGGGCCCTCCATCCCCGTCGAGATTTCAGGCCTCGCCAGCGTCCCCGCGGCCGGCGACCTCGCCACGGCGCCGGCCGACTACGAGACCGCTCGCCAGATCGCCGCGACCCGCGAGCGCCGCGCGCGCGAGGCCAGCATCGCCGAGCGCCAGCACGTCACCCTCGAAAACCTCTTCGACACCCTCAAGGACACCGGGCAGAAAGAAGTCCGAGTCATCCTCAAGGCCGACGTCCACGGCACCCTCGAGGTCATTCGCAAGTCCCTCAACGACATCGGGACCAGCGAGGTCCGCGTCAACCTCCTCCACTCCGCCGTCGGCGGGATCAACGACAGCGACGTGTTGCTGGCCGACGCCTCCGACGCCGTGATCATCGGCTTCAGCGTCGTGCCCGAGCCCTCGGCGCGCGCGCTGGCGGAGAAGATGGACATCGAGGTGCGCCTCTACAACGTCATCTACCACCTGACCGACGAGATGAAGGCGGCCCTTGAGCGCCGCCTCGATCCCGAACGCCGCCAGACCGTCACCGGCCACGCCGACGTCCGCAAGGTCTTCAAGGTCTCCAAGGTCGGCACCGTCGCCGGGTCCTACGTCACCGACGGCCGCATCGCCCGCAACAGCCTGCTCCGCCTCACCCGCAACAGCATCGTCGTCTACGAGGGCAAGGTCGCCTCCCTCCGCCACGTCAAGGACGACGTCCGCGAGGCCACCAACGGCCAGGAGTGCGGGATCAAGATCGCCGGCTACGACGACGTGAAAGAGGGCGACGTGATCGAGGCCTACGACATCCAGGAAATCAAGCGAAAGCTCTAGCCTCTGGGCTTTCCCCCCAATCGCCCATCGGCAATCGCACGCCGCCAATTGGCAATCGAAAATCCCATGACCGTTGGCACGTTGACCCTCAAGCTCGTCATCCGCGACGCCTTGTCGCTCAAGGACAAGCGCCGCGTGGTCAAGAGCCTCAAGGACATCATCCGCAACCGCCACAACGTCTCGGTGGCCGAGGTAGCCTCGCAGGACAACCGCCAGCACGCCGTCCTCGGCATCGCCATGGTCGGCACCGACGCCCAGTACGTGGACGGCGGCCTGGCGAAGATCGTGGACCTGGTGCGGCTGCACCCCGTGGCGCAGCTCGTGGACTACGAGGTGGAGATCTACTGATGCCCAACCGCCGCGCCGCTCGAGTGGCCGAGCGCATCCGCGAGGACGTGAGCCTCTTCCTGATCCGGGACCTGCACGACCCTCGCCTCGAACTCGTCACCATCACCCGCGTCGCGGCCACGGACGACTTGAGGCGCGCGACCGTGTACTACTCGGTCCTCGGCGACGAGGCGAAGCGGCGCACGGCCGAGCGGGGGCTCGCCAGCGCCCGCGGCCTCATCCGCTCCCACGTGGCCAAGGGCCTCGGGCTCCGCGAGGCCCCCGAGCTCGCCTTCCAGTTCGACCCCTCCATCGAGAAGGCCATCGAGATGACCCGCCTCCTCGACCAGGTTGGCGCCGAGCTGCGCGCGCGGCACCCCGAAGCCCCCCCGCCCGAACCCGACGCCGAAGACCCGGGCGAGTAGCCCGCACTTCGGTGAGAAGTGCGGGCTATGGCTGGATGAGCACCTCCACGTCCTGGCCCAGCGTCACCTTCCGCTCCTTGCCGCCGGCCTTGATGGTGTAGCCGGAGCAGGCGGCCCTCTCCTTTCCGTTCACGCGGTACTCGGCCAGCATGGCTTTCACCAGGCCCTTCTCATCCGTCCTGGCTCTGGCCACTTCCTTGCCGTCGGCATCGGAGACGATGGCGACCTCCGCCGCCTTCACCGGCTGGCCCTGCGCGTCGGCGACCTTCACCGTGAGGGTCCAGCCGACCAGGTAGGTGGGCGTGCCCGTGCCCTCGGTGGCGATGCCGAACGTGCAGTTCTCGAACTTGTTCGAGTAGAACTCCGTGTCGTTGGTCGTGTATTTCCACCAGCCGATCTTGATGGGCACGAAGTCGGCCGGGGCGTTGGGCGCCTTGACGATGGTGTTGTTGTAGAGGCGGTGGAACCGCGATGGCCCGTAGCGGCCGCCGAGCCAGATGGCGGGGACGTTCGACGTGATGCGGTTGTTGAACCACTCGGCGCCGCTCTTCACCGCGCCGCTGATGAACAGCCCCGTGATGGCCACGTTGCTCTTGGGGTCCAGGCACTCCACCACGATCTCGTTGTCGTGGATGGCGTTGGTGCCGCCGCCGCAACTGTAGTGGAAGGCGTAGACGGCGGGCACGTAGCGGTCGAATTGCGGGAAGGGTCGGCCTGTGACGTGAATCGTGTTGTGGTGCACGCGGTTGTCGAAGCAGCTCCCGGGGCTGCCGGGATCGCGGTCGTAGTCGCTCATGCGGATGGCGTTCTGGCTCCAGTCGGAGTAGCGGTACTCGCAGTTGGGCGGGGCGGTGGCGATCTGGAAGGTGTTGTGGTGCACGTCGTGGTTCCGGCCGCTGACGTAGATGCCGGCGCCCTGGATGGGCTCGAAGCGGTTGTTGAAGATGCGGTTGCCGCTCCGCCCGCAGGAGATGCTGTAGTGGTTGGTGACGGTCTGGTTGTTGACGAACAGGTTGTCGTGGACGGCCGCGTCGGCGCCGGGGTTCAGGCAGCCCTGGCCGCCGAGGAACTCGTTGCCCGCGATCTCGGTGCCCTGGCCCAGGTTCACGGCCACAGCGGTCTGGTCGTGGCGGTTGATGATGAAGGGCGTGTCAACCTCGAAACGGCAGTCCTTGATCTCCGCCTTCACGATGTCGGCCGCGTTCGTGTTGATCCCCGAGGCGACGACCTTGACGTTCTCGAGACGGACCAGCACGTCCTTGGCCGTGGATTGCACGGCCCACGAGCGGATGCCCACGGTGCCGCTGCGGATGACGCCGTTGCGGATGGTCACGGTGCCCGGCCCGGCCACGACGGGGATGCCGAGCGCCTTGTCCTTGCCGTAGATGTTGAAGAAGGCCGTCGAGTCGCCGTCGAGGATGCACTTGTAGTAGGCCCAGGGGCGAATGTCCTGCACGACTCCCACGCCGACGTCGAGCGCGGGACGAATGTCCACCTCGTCAATCAGGCAGTTGCCCTTCTCGGCCTTCACGCGGATGCGGTACTTGCCCGCGGGCTTGCCGAAGACGAGTGCGAAGACGACGCCCCCGCCCAGCTTGGGCGACCGCCGCTCCTCCGGGCAGGCTGGCCGCACCTTGTCGCCGAAGCGGAACTTGCAGTCCACGGGCTGCCCCCGCTCGTCGTCTACGTTGATGGTCACGGCCATCTCGCGCGTGGCCACGGCGCACATGGCGTAGTAGGCGCGGTCGGCGACGGGCAGCGTGATGGTGGGCGAAATCAGCTCCTGGCCCTCGGGCAGCTCGCAGATGCTCTTGCCGATCATCGGCCGAATGTCGGCGGAGACGACCTTCGCCCCCGGCGCCCGCGACGTGTCCCAGCCCTTCAGCCCCTCCTCGAAGCCGTAGTTGGGCACGTGCTCGTAGGGGCCGGCGGCATAGGTGATGGTGTGGCCGTTCAGGTCGAGCGTCACGTCCTTGCCCAGGTAGATGGGCGTGCCCTCGCTGGCGATGTCGCTCGTGAGCACGTAGGTCTTCCCTGCCTCGGCGTAGTTCCCGGGCTTCGTCACGGCGACCTCGCCGGGCTTGAGGTCCTTCCGCGGTATGACCGCGCGCTGCCCGGCCGAGGCGGCCGCGACCAGGGAAGCACAAACAAGGGCACGCACCACCGGGAGCCCATGCGTCAAGGCTTGCCACTCCTTCCACCAGCCGCGCACGGGGCGGGGCGCGTCGCCCCGCTCCACACGTGTGCTCGTGACCGACGATAGCACGATTGCCACGGGAACTCAAGCGTTGCCGCCGCCGCTGCGTTTGCCTATAATGAGCCCGACGCCGGAGGGCAAGGAAGCCGCGGTGACGCACCCGGTCCACAAGAAATCGCACACGACACGGCACTGTATCCTGGCCGGCCTGCTGACCGCCAGCGTGGCCTGGGCCGCGGAGGAAGGCGGCCAGGATCTGTTCCAGCCCGATGCCATCGTGCGCCTGATGCACCGCGCGAACGACTGGCAGAGCGCGCACCCCGTGATGAGGGAGACCGACCGCAACTGGGAGCGCGGCACCTGGTACACGGGCGTGATGGCCGCCCAGAAGGCGACGGGCGACGAGCGCCTCCTGGCCCAGGCGCTGGCGTGGGGCCGCCTCCACCAGTGGCAGGTCGGCACCGAGCGCGGCGGCGCGAACCGCCTCTTCTGCGTCCAGACCTGGCTCGAGCTTTACTTCCTCAAGCGCGACGAGGCGATGATTCGTTCGGCCATCGCGTGGCTCGGCACAAACGCGCCCAACTCGCCGGCCGGCGCCGAACGCTGGTACCTGGGGGGCGGCCGCAGCTACGCCGATTCGCTTTACGGCGCGGCCGCCCTGGCCATGCTGGCCAAGGCCACAGGCGACAGGAAGCACCTCGAGACAATGCACCGCTTCTTCTGGGACGTGACCGGCGAGTTGCTCGACAAGGCCGAGAACCTGTACTACCGCGACCGGCGGTTCATCGGCCAGAAGAGCCCCGGCGGCAAGAAGGTCCTCTGGTCGCGCGGCAATGGCTGGGTTTTTGCCGGCCTCGCGCGGGTGCTTGAGTGTCTGCCCGAAGACGACCCGCAGCGCCCCCGCTACGTGGAGCTGTTCAAGAGCATGGCGGCCGCGCTCGTCGTCTGCCAAGCTGCCGACGGGCTGTGGCGGCCGAACCTGGCCGACCCGCAGCAGATCGCCGCGCCCGAGTCCAGCGGCACGGGCTTCTTCTGCTACGGGCTGGCCTGGGGCATTCGCCACAAGCTCCTGGCCGAGGACCGCTACGCCCAGGCCGTGGCCCGGGCCTGGCGGGGCCTGACGGCATGCGTGAGCCCCGAAGGCAAGGTGCAGTGGGGCCAGCGCGTCGGCGACCGCCCGGCCGACGTGACCGAGAAGGACTCGCACGAATACGTGACGGGCACGTTTCTGCTCGCGGCGAGCGAGGTGCTCCACCTCGTGCGCGAGGGGCGGCTGCCCGCCGTTGGGGAGGCGTCCGTCGCCGGGGATCGGATGGACCTGGCGGCGGTGCGGCGGCAGGTCATGGCCTATTGCGAATCGCTCCAGGTGAAGGACAGGCCCTACGGCGTGGTGCGCGAGCGCGCCGCGCCGAACGCGCTCGGGACCCTCTACGCGACCTGCGATGTCGCCTGGACCCGCGCCTGCATGGGTGAGGATCTGGCCCGGACGCTGACTCCCGCGCAACGGCAGCAGTGGATTGACCACATCAACTCATTCGCGCGCGGGGATGGCACCTACCCGGGCGGACGGCACTCCGCGCAGCACGCGAACGGCATGGTCATCGGCGCCCTCGCCGTGCTCGGCGGCAGGCAGAAGCATCCCGTGTCCCTCTACGACGAGTTCGACGACGACGCGGAGATCGAGCCGTGGCTCGAGAAGATCCACTGGGAGCGCCAGTGGTCGGCGTCGCACCTCTTCTGGGGCGGGATGCACTGCTACAGCCTTTCAAGGCGCTGCCGCCCGGCGTGGCGCGAGCGGGTGTTTCAGTGGCTCGACGCCAACCTGGACCCGCAGACAGGCTGGTGGCGCAAGGGAGTGCCGCAGGCGGGGCAACGCATCGAGGTGCTCGGCGGGGCCGCTCACATCTGGCCCATCTACCAGCACCACGGGCGGCGCTTCCCCTATCCGAAGCAGGTGATTGACAGCATCCTGGCCATGCAGCGGCCCGACGGCAGCTGGCTCGGGTTCGGCAACTACATGGAGTTGGACGCCCTGTATGGCCTGGCCTACATGCGGTCGCTCGCGCCCGAGCACCGCGCGGCCGACATCGCGGCCGCGGCGCAGCGCCACGGCCGGCTCGTCCGCGAGCGATTCGCCGGGTTCCTCGCGGCAACCCCCGACGCGCACCTGCTGCTGGCCGTAGTCGGCACACTGGCCCTGTTGCAGGAACTCGACCCAGAGCACTTTCGCGACGAGGTGCGGTGGTCGGACATCTTCAGCGACCGGAGCTTCTACCGCACCGACCTCGTCGAGTGCGGCCCGCCGCCGGAGTGATGGGATCGCACCCTGTCACGCTGCCGCCGCCTCGCGGTACTCGTCGGCCAGCTTCGGCGCGACAGGCTTGTAGCCGCCCAGGGCCGTCGCGACAGAGGCAGTGTTCAGCCATGCGAGCACCTGTGGGATGCGTCGGGTCACGGTCTGTCGTGCTTTCCAGCGATGTTCGCCACGCCGGCGGCGGCCCGGTAGAGCTGCCCCGATTGCTCCTGCCAGCCCGCGGCGTAGCCGAGGTATGCCTCCTCGCTCGGAGTCGCGTCGGCGAACCACAGGCGGCCCGTGCCCTGGACGATGGCCGCCTTCTTCAGAAACTCGTCGCGCCGCGCCAGCACGTGCCTGCACTCGTCGGCGAGGGGCGGAGGCACCTTCCCACCGTCCAACGCGGTCTGAATGGCGATGCGTGCCTCGCACTCCTGAACCCCCTCGAGGAGCATCTCGAAGCGTGCCGTCGCCAGTGGGCCATCCTTGCCGGGGGCGAGGAGGGAATCCGTGATATTGAGGTTGCGCCAGGATGCCTTGGGATAGCGCCCGCTGACCCGCCCCGAGCGAACGCCTCTGGGGTTTCTGAGCACGGGCCAGTAGTCGAGGCCGATCCTCCCCAGCCCGCGCTGGCCGCCGGTGATGTTCACCTCAGGGGCCAGGCGATAGGTCGTGATCGGGTAGTGGTCGGCCATGTTGCGGAGGAACTGCGTGAGGAGGAACGGCTTCTCCCACCCCTTCTCGCCCGTGCAGAAGCCCTTCACGCCCCACACGAAGGCGGCGTACTGGAAGTTCGCCTTCTTGTCCTTCCCGCCGTAGAAGCTGTGCGCGTGGATCACCCATTTCGCGCCGGGCACGCTCCTGCCCACGAGGTCGAGGCAGGACGGATGAGGCGCCGCGTCGTTCGCTACGCCGAAGAACAGTGCCTCCTCCAGCCCCCGCTTCCTGAGCAGGTCCGGGAGCTGCCGCAGGAGCGGCATCCACAGGGCCGCGCTCGCCGGGTCGCTGAACTGGGGAAGCATGAGCTTCGCCGTCTTCCCCGTCGCGGCATCGAGGAGGGTGACCTCCGGCCCGCTTCCCCGGTAGGCCAGGCGCTGCGTGCGTGCCTCCTTGGGCTCGTACTTGATGTCGCCCGAGAATTGCCCTCCCTCGAGAAAGGTGTCCCAGATCGGGAAGCACACGATCTGCGGCTTGCCCTGCACCTTCGTTTGCAGGTCCAGGTACCGCTCGACGATGCGGAAGTCGTACGCATACTCGCCCGCGCCCCCCTTGACCCAGCGGACCGCGGACTCCGCGTTCCCGAAGTTGCTCTCGCACAGGAGGGGGAAGTAGGCCGTCTTGTTCCCCAGCAGGGCGCCGTAGCGGAGCGACTGCTCGATGAGCTGCCAGTGCCTCTCGGACCAGAGGGGAACGCCGTACTCCAGGGCGAGGGTATCCGGCGACTGGATGGTCTCGATCCAAGTCTTGTAGTCCCTGGGGCCCGGGAGCGTATACCCATGGATGGCGAGCGCGACCTCGATGACTCGGGATGCTCCGCCGACGGTGACGGTGAGCCTGCCGGCGTACTCCCCTTCCGGCGCCTCGGGGGGAACGGTCACGGTGACCCACACGGGGAGATAGGAGCGCCCCGTCTTCACCCAGGGGTGATACTTGTCGGCCTTGGCGATCGGCGGCACCTCGTCGTCCGGGGCGTCCGCGCTCAGGATGTCGAAGGTGCTGCCGGCCTTGGGTTGGACGTTCCAGCCGCTCTTGAGCCAGCCGGTGGCGAATCGCATCTGCACCTGCGAGGCAGGGATCGTGCTCTTCCTGTCGGCTGCCTGGAGGTCGCTCACCTTCGCCGAGATGCTCTTCAGGGCGCCCGCCGAGCACACGACGACCTTGCCCGAGAAGCGGCCGTTCCTCGCACCCACGATGCGGATGGGCCTCAGCTCCCCCCCGCCCTCATCGCCCACGATGTCCAGGTGCGGCGCCGCCGGATTGCCGTTCCAGAAGGTCGCCTCCGCCTCCTGCGCCGACGCCACGGCCCCACTGGCCCAGCAGGCCCACAAGACGAGTGACAGAAACCCGCGAGCCGTCCTCATGCGCGCTGCTCTCCCGCCCGCCCCGCTGCGCCGCAATTGTACTGCTTCCCTGGGAATCGGACAAGGGGTGCTGGACGCACGGGCAGGCTATCTGGGCTGTGGTGGGGCCTCGCGCCGGCGCCGCCGCGCCGCGCGGCGCGCCAGGCCCACCCCGATCAGGAACAGGACGGCGGTGGCCGGCTCCGGCACGACGCTGCCGCTCACGTTCAGCGTGAGCGCGTAGCTCGTCGCCCCCGGCAGATCCTCGTCCGAGAAGTAGAAGAGATACTGGGCGGAGAAGTCCCCAATTGCGGTCGTGTCGAGGCGGAAGACGTACGACTCCCTCGACCCCGCGGCGAGGTTCTGAAACGCGGTATCCCCGGTGAGCAGGTAGATCGCGCTCGTGTCGCCGCTTCCCTCGATCGAGTCCAAGTCCAGCCTCGCCGTCATGCCCGGCGTGGTCACGGAGGCGAGGATGTCGAACGCGGCGTCCGCGTGCCCCAGCGTGCACCACACGTTGCCGAAGTCCACCCAGAGCGTGTTCCGGTCGCCAGAGAGCGTCGCCGTGCCGGGCGACACAGGGTCCGCGAAGTCCGCATCCGAGTGGTCCAGCACGGTGAGCAGGACGCTCAGCGTCTGGGCGAGCTGGCTGTCGTTCCCCGTCCCGGTGAATGTGACCGTGTGTGTGCCGGCGACGCTGGACGACGCAGCCACGGTGTGCGCTCGGCTGGCCCCGCCCGCCAGGGGCGGTGAGGTGCCGGGGCTCGCGGCGCCCGGCGTGCCGCTGCCGGCAGTGAACGCCGCGTCCAGGCTGTAGGCCAGGTCGTCCACCGTGGCATACGTGGGGTTGGCCACGGTGGCGCTGTTGGTCACCGTGACGCCCAGGTCGGCCGTTCCCCCCGCGATCACGGTCGCTGCGGCGGGATCCGAGAGGCTCACCTTCCCCGGCACGCTGTCGAGCACGAGGACCGAGTCAATCTGGAAGGTGGAGCCGTTGGCCCCAGTCGGGTCCAGGCGGAGGGTGCGAATGGTGTTGTTCGTCCAGCCGCCGGCGCCCGAGCCGGAGTTACTGAAGTCCACGATGTAGGTGTGGAACTCCCCGTCGGTGAAGAGGGCCCGCCCGCCGGCCATGACCTCGTCCTCCGACCCATCGGCGGTGGTCGTGTAGTAGATTCGCATGCTCGAGGCGCTCGACCCCGAGACGATGCGCATGCGCACCTGGACCACGCAGGCCTGGGAGCCGGCGAAGTCGAAGTTGTCGCGGCGCATGAAGGGGTCGCCGCCCGTCGAGGTGGCCGTGAAGAGGCCCCCGCTCTCGCTCACCGAGCCCATCTGGTTCAGGGTCGCCCAGCCGGTCCTCACCCCGTCGGTGAACTGGTCAATGCCCTGGAGGTTGGGGTTCGTCGGCGACGGGCTGGCGCGGATCCAGTCCACCTGGAACGCCTGCCCAGCCACCCACCCCGTATTGGCGGTGGGGTCGATCCGGATCGAATCGATCGTGTTCGTGTTCGCTGTCCAGGCAGTGTTGCCGGTGAGGTCTATGACGTACGTGTGGAACTGGCCATCGGCGATGGTGGTGAACGCCTGCTGGCGGCTCGACGAGTAGCCCGAGGAGCCGGTCAATCCCCAGAAGAGCATCGCGCCGGTCGGGTTGCCGGTGGGCGCGCTCATCCGCACGTAGACGTACGGATTGGCTCCACCCTCCAGCCCGCCACCCGACGTGAGGAAGTCATTGCGGTAGAACTGCGGGTCGTCCCCCGTCGGCGTGGCGTTCAGGTAGCCGCCCGACTGGGACAGCGTCATGTGGTAGGCGGACCAGGACAGCGAGCCGCTGAACTCGTCAATGACGACCGCCTGGGCAGGGCCGGCGGCAAGCGCGAGAATGGCGAGGAACACCACTCGGCAGAGGGTGTCGGATCGTGGCCACATCCGATAAATCCCCCATGCGTAAAGACCCGATGGCATGACTTCACACCCTATTTTGATGACCCGCAGCAATTCGCGTGCCGGCCGCTCGCCCGAACGCAGGGGATCTCCGCTTCGCCGCATAGGAGCATAAACCGTGTAGCACCAGCGACTTACGTCCATCACCGCAGATGGCCTGGATGTCACCCGAGCGGCCCTCGTAGCCCGATGTTGACGGACGGCAACATGCTTGGGGCCTGATCTCAGCAGATAGCGGCCTAAGTGCTTATCAGTGCGATGCTTACGCCATGTTGACCGGAAGCAACGCGGTTGTGTGCTCCGGCAACATGGTGGACTGCACGCCTACGCATCGAGCAGGCGCACGAGGGGGCAGCGGGTGCAGGTGGCGGTCTCGGAGTCGCAGAAGTCGGCGCAGAGCTGGTAGAGGCCCTGCTGGCGGCGGGCACTGCGGAGAAGCTTGATCTCGGCTTCAGGCCGCCCGAAGACGCGGAGTGACACCCGTGCGGTCGGAATTCAAGAAGATACTGGTCACGCACATCGGCGTAAGTATCGTGTGACGCGATGCTTGCGGGAAGGCCAAACGTGGCATGGGGCGGGGAGACGCCGTGTTGCCGCCTTCTCCGTGCAGGGCGATACCCTTGACGGGCCGACGTCCTCAGGCTCGGCTCCAGGGGCCCTGCAACGCTTCCAGGCCAAGCGCCCGCCGATGCGGCCGAACCGACTGCGGGGAGTCCCTCGGCGGCCCGCTGAAGTGGTACCGCCGAGCGGCGTGACACCCGTGAGTTGGAGTCGGTGGACTTTATGTGCCACACGACGTCTTGGGTGGTAGACTCTATTTCTCGAATGCCCGCCGCACTGTTGTTCCCGCGTGGGCCACGGCAAAGCCGTGGGGATCGAGCCGTGTCGTTCCCGCCGCTGTGGTCACCACAACTGCGTCGCCGTTCTGTTTCACTGTCAGATCGGCCGGCTTCCGGCCTTTCGCCCAGGGGATGATCACGGTGGTGAACGTGCCCCTGCCGCGCACCCGCAGGATGTGTTGGCGCTCCTGCACGGCCGTTCCCGAGATGGCCTCCTGACATGCCCAGTTGCCGATCTGCGCCTGCTGGTCTTCGGCGGGGATCACGTAGAGGTCCCAGTCGATGCCCTGGGTTGCGTGCGCCTTCCACACCTGGCCGGTGAAGCCCAAGCGGTTGACTCCTGGCCGGAGCGCGAACACCGGCCCGGCCGAGGGCAGGTCGCGGTTGGCGTCCCCTTTGTCCGTCGGCGGATGCGTGCGTGGCGTCGGCGTTTGCTTGCCTGCCGGCGTCTCCACCGCGCCATCGGCCATCAGGTTCATCGCCCAGATCTTCGGCGCGGATGCGCCCGCGCCGCTGAACGTATCGCGAATCAGGATCACCGGCGCGGCGGGGTCGGCATTGACCAGCGTCACCGCGCGGACCCATGTGGTGGCCTTGTCGCCGGCCCCGCAACGGACCGTCGAAACCATCCGCCGTCCCTCGGGGAAGGACTCCACGGCGGTCGCCTCGCCAACGCTGATGTTTCCGTAGTGTTGGCTAAAGCCGCCGCCGATCTCCAAGCTCTTGATGTCCTCGTTCCAAGGCTGCCCGAAGGCCGACTCCTGGACCACGGTGCTGTGCATCACTCCGCCGGCCGCGCGCGGGGTGTAGATGCAACCCCAATCCAGCGACAGCGGGGCGCCCAGAGCGTAGATGACGAGCGAGCCAAGGTCGTTGTGGCTGTGGTCGCGGTAGAAGTTGCCGTTGACGCACCAGAGGGCGTTCTCCTGGGGCGTGCCCCAGCCCGATCGCAGCACGGAGTAGTAGCCTGGGAAGCGGGCGTCGCCCAGGTTGGGCGTCGCACTCGGCAGGGTGTCGTCGATCTTCAGCAAGCTCGAGCCGCCGAAGGCGGTGTGGTGCTTGCCCTCTTCGCGCCAGGCACCCATCAGTCGGGCCGACAGTTCGGGGTTGCACTTGGCAAACCCGGTGCCCAGTGTCCCGTACTCCTCGGTGGCCTGGGTCGAGCCGTCGCCGATGGCCGGTATCTTGCGCAAGTTGTCGCGCCGCACCTCCGGCGGGGTCAGCGCCTGCATGTAGAACTCGGCAAACTTCGCCAGACGGTCCTCCTGCTTGAATGCGTCGTACACCCCGGCCGTCTGGAGTTGCTGGAAGGTGGCCAACAGCGGACAGTTGGATGCCTCGACATAGTGCAACGAGCCCATGTGGGCGCCATGTTCGTTGATGGTCTGGCGCAACATGCCTCGGGCGGCGTCGGCCAACCCCTTGACCCGATCAGCCATCGTTGGATGCCTCGCCAGGAACAGCGCGAACATTTGACGATAGTTCTGCTGCTGGACCGGCATGTTGGGCGTGCCCAGGTTGAAGCTCTCGTGGTTGTCCAGCGGCACGAAGTCGTTGTCGTAGAGCACCGAGGCGAATAACACCGCCACGGCCTTCAGACGCCCCTTGTCCTGGGCGCCGACCTGGTCGGAGCCGAGCAACTGGTCGATCCAGAGGAGCATCGGGCTCATTCGCAGCCCCCCCATCCAGTACTGATGCCAGAACGAATAGACGCCGTCGCCGTTGACGTACACGCCGAGGATCTCCCGCGCGAGGCCCGTGACCTTCGCGACCAGTTTCGCGGATTTCTCGCCGGAGGTATCCCGCCAGAAATCGAGCAGGTCTCTTGCGGTGGGTTCGGCATTGCAGGCCCAGCGATAGTAGTTCTCGTCGGTGCGCACCTTTTGGATAAGCTTCGCCATCGCCGCTTTGTCCACGTACATCGCCCCGTAGCCCTGCGGTGGATCGGGGAAATCGAGTTGGTAGCGGTGGACCTTGTTGAGGTTGACGCCGCCGTGCAGGTTCATCTGCCGTTGGATGGGCTGGACCTCGGTGGGCGGTTTGAGGTCGCTGCCCTTCGTGCCCACGAACAGGCCCCACTGGAAGCGGCTGTGGGGGAACACCGTGGCCGACGGCGAGCGTCGTTCGCTGGAGACGGTAATCCCTGCTGCCGGCGTTGCTCCTCCGGCGGAAGTGCTGGTGTAGAAGCCGGGCCCGCTCAGGGGCGCCCCGATGGCTCGCGACGCCCGTCCGGCGAAGATCCCCACCAGCGGCGAGGCCCCGGACGCCTTTGAACTGAACATCTGCCAGTACCGGCCGCTGTTGGTTGCCCACGGATCCCAGAGCGCCATCCGGCCGATCGTCGGCTCCTCGTCAATGCTGCTCCGCCATGAGGACGGATAACTGCGGTCGTAGCGCAGGTCGTACTGGGCATCCATCGGCGGGCGAGCGTGCTCGGGCCGGTACGCTCGGCCATCGGGCTCATAGCCCAGCTCCTTGCGGTCGGCGTGATGTCCGCGATAGCGGGCATGCGTAGGCTCGAGCGCTCCGTAGAAGTTGAGGGAATACGAGAAGTCCAGGTCCGTATCTTCCTCGAACAAGAGCGAAGGCTGCCCCGCCTCGACCGCGATCGTGCTGCGATAGCGACCGGGCCCCGCAGGGATCACACCCTGGATGCGCACCTTGCCCTGGAAGGTGGAGCCGAGCGCCAACGCCGGGCCATCGGGCGTCTCGCTCACCTGGTACGTGTTGCTGCCCGCCTCCTTCAGATAATAGGTTGTGCCAAGGCGCAGCGGCTTCGGCAGTTCGCCGGCACCGTCGATCACGAACTGGGCCGGCCTGGAGGCCCCCTGCCAGTAGTGGAACCGGTGAAAATAGTTCGGCGCATCCAGCACGATTGCGTTGCTCGCCGGATCGACGTGATCGACAATGTGTGTATCGTAGAGCGCATCGGGGCGCGCGAAGCCGTACTCGATCTCCACCACCGTCACGAGCGGTCCTCTGTCGCGGAAGCGCACGGCCATCGCCTTGGCCGTCGGGCCTTGCGCAACGTTGAGCAGGTTCGGCCCCGTGGCGGACCACCTGCCGTCGCGCAGCCGCACGCCCTGCACCGGGGCGGGCAGCCGCTTCATGTCCAACGTCGCGGCGGCCTTTGGGACGCGGACGCCGGTCAGGCCGTTGACGATCTCATAGCCCTCTTCACGCTCTGAGACTGTGACGCCGTCGGCGGCGGGGGCCGGGGCCGGGCCCCTGCCGCGCAAGAGCGCCCAGGACTTCGTGGCGCCCGCCGGCAGATCGGTGCGGACCGCCAGCTTGCGGCCCTCTTCGAGAAACTGGAACGGCACGGCACGACGGGTGGCCGTCTCGACCAGGTGGACATCCGACGCCGGCACGCCTGCCGGCAGATCGAAGTCGATGATCTGGTCCGGGTGCGAAACGCCGAAGTGCTCGGTCACAGTGAACGTCGGCAGCGAGTCCGTCTTCGGAGTTTCCTCCGCCCGGGCCATGGGCATTGACGCGAACGCTGCGATGGCAACTAGAGCCAGGGCGAATCGAGAGGCGAACATGGGTATCTCCTGTGTCGGAGGGAAAGAAGGTGTGCGGTCAACAGTCCTGCTGTCCAGTGACCACCCCTGCATCGCATGGTACTCCTGTCGTGACCGAATGCAACCGACCTGTCGTTCGATCTGCTTCAGTCACGAGAATCGTGACCATTCGGCGAAGTGCACTTCCCTCCGCGGTGAATACCACCCGCAGTGCACGGGCCGTTGCGCGGCGCCGCAAGTGCTTCGGGCTTCTCAGGCGGGGCGGGCTGGAGGCGCGTATAGCGATCCTTCTCTGACGCTCGGCCACACCAGGCCTAGCGCTTCAGGTCTCGAGGAGGCGCACGAGGGGGCAGTGGGTGCAGGTGGCGGTCTCGGAGTCGCAGAAGTCGGCGTAGAGCTGGTAGAGGCCCTGCTGGCGGCGGGCACTGCGCAACAGCTTCATCTCGGCCTCGGGGCGCCCGAACATGCGGAGGGACATGAAGCGGGTGATGCTGGTGCTGGGGAGCTTGGGGTAGGTGGCAAAGAGCTGGTGGAGGAGCTCCTCGAACGGGCGCTCATTGTCGCGGCGGGCCTGGTAGAGGAGCGCAGGCAGGAGGCCATCTATGATGATCGTGTGGGCGCGGTCGGTGCCGACGAGGTGGGCGGCGTGGGCCATCGCCTTGCCGGTGAAGGTGGTCCGCGAGTCCCAGAAGGGGTCGCGGAGCGAGAGGAAGAGGTCTAGGAGCTGTGCCCTGCGCACCTTGAGCTCGCGGGGGGCGAGGCGTGGGGTCACATCTTCATTTCGCACATGGCCGCTATGTGCCAAATGAAGATGTGACCCCGCCGGGCCGAGGGCCTGGCGGATGGCCCTCTGAAGCCCTTGCTCGATGGCCCGCGCGGCCACGCGGGCGAGGGCGGCGACGCGGCGGGTGGGGAAGTTGACGGGACGCGTGCCGTCGAAGCTCCACTGAGCCTGGTCCAGCGCGTCGTCGGCGAGGCCGGCGCCCAGGTCGGCCCAGAGTGTGCGGAGCTGGCCGATGTGCTCCCTGGCAGCGTCGTCGGGCGCAGCGGCGCCCGGTGGGGGGAGCAGGTCGGACATGCCGAACAGGAGGGCCGCGACGGCGTGAGCGGGAGAGGCGCCCTCGGGCCGCCGGGCGACGCGGTCGCGGAGTGCGGCGAGTGGGAGTCGGCGGGCGAGCTCCAAAGCGGGGGCCTTGTTGCGTTTGTAGCCGAGGCCCTCGGCGATGGTTTCATACAGGAGCTGATCGTCGTCGCCCACGGCGGCGCTTGCGGCGCGGCCGGCGAGGCGGCGGGCCTTGTCGGCGATGCGCTGGTCGCCGGCGTGGGCGAGGAACTGTTCGAGCCATTCGAGCGTGACCTTGCCCTCGGCGAGGAGGGCGTGGCAGCGGCCGCTGCTGGCCTCGCCCGCCTCGGGGTATTCGGCGGGGTCCACGCTCTCGGCCAGCTCGGCCAGGGGGGTGCGCAGGTAGGGCTCGAGGGTGAGCTGGGGCACGACGGCCCCGGCGGCGGTGCGGACGCTGCTCGATCCCGCATCGTTCCAGAGGGCGACGTGGAGGACGACGCCGTTGTAGGCGGGGTCGGCGTCGTGGCCGTGGCCGTGCCAGAGGCTGGCCTGGAGGTGGACTTCGACGTCGCCCTTGACGACGGGGCCGGCGCCGATGCGGAGGGCGGCGTTGCGGAAGTCGGGGCCGGACTCGAGGTTCCACCAGCCGGGCGAGAGGACGCGGAGCTTCTGGCCATCGTCGGCGCGCAGGCGGTCGGTCGCCAGGCTCTGGTCGAACCAGATGCAGCGGACGATGCGCTCGCGGACCGTCGGAGGCGTGGGGGCGTAGCGGGGGGTGCGCTCGGACACGGCGCCCGCGTCGCTCAGCGCGCGGCGATAGGCGTCGGTGAACAGCTCGCCCTCGCTCTTGGGCAACTCGACCATGGCGGAGCGCCCGAAGGGGTCAGGTGTTCATTCTGGCCATCAGCACGCCGCCCAGGGCGGCGAAGCTGAGGATGGGCAGCCACGCGGCCAGGGCCGGGGCGCTGGCGAACAGCCCCTCGGGGTTCTGGCCGGCGAGCTGGGACAGGTAGTTGACGACGTAGAAGCCCATGCAGACGAGGAGTGCGAGGCCCATGCCCACCCAGGTGCTCTTGCCGCCTTCCTGCTGGAACAGCAGGGGCACGGCCACCAGCAGGAGCACGATGCTGGACAGGGGGAACGCCACGCGGCTGTGGAGGAGGACCAGCTTCTTCTGCCGCAGGGCGGGGGGGTCGTTGTGGTATTGAAGGAGCTCGCGGAAGCTCTTGAGCGTCGGGTCGGCCTCGCTCTTGATGAGCTGGTGCGGCGGGATGGTGAAGGGGAGCGGCTCGCCATCGTAGATGATCTCGTCCCGGCGGGTCTCGCGGGCCAGGTAGGTGTTTGCCCGGCCGAGCCACGCCTTCTCCTGGTCGCGCCACAGGGCGGCCTGGATGAAGATGGGGGCGGGCGCCTGCTCGCCGCTCAGCGGGCAGGTGAGCTGGCCGCCCAGGATGAGCCGGAGCGCTCCCTTGTAGGTCCAGGAGGAGAAGATGACCTCGACGGGGTGGCCGTCGCGGTCCGCGTGGATGCGGACCACCGGGGCAAGCTCCGAAGCAGTCCCCTGCTTCCGGGGCAGGGTGAACCGCGTCGCATCCTCCGTCGTAGGCATGGCCATATGCTCGAGCGGCTTCCACTGCCCCTGTGCGTCCTTCGCCTCGCCGTTCCACAGGAAGAGCCAGCGGTCCACCCAGACGGCGTCGGCGCCGCGGACCCATGGCCCCGCCGTCCACTGCGGCGGGCCGCCCGCCTTGCGGGCCGGGTCGGGCGCGGCCCGCGAGCGCACCTCCACCCCCGCCAGCTCAAAGCCCGGCAGCGCATACTCCAGCTTGCTCACCCACACCGTCGCGTTGTTGTTCCGGTCGAACGACGACAGGTCGGTATACGTGTCCCTCCGCGTCCCCCTGGCCCGGATGTCCACGAGGTCGGGCGCGAGCGACGGCACGAGCAGCTCCTGGTTGGCCGCGGCCAGGGCGGCCACGGCCAGCGAGCACAGGAGTATGGGCGCCAGCGCGCGGTGCAGGCTCACCCCGACCGCCTTGATGGCGTTCAGCTCGTTGTAGCGGGCCAGCCGCGTGATCGAGATCACCCCCGCCAGCAGCGTCACCAGGGGCAGGAACTGGGTGAGGAGCACGGGCACCTGGTAGGCGTGGTAGATGACGATCCAGCGCAGGAACGCGATCACGCTGTCCTGCTCGATGAAGTCGTCGAGCTTCGCAAACGTGTCCACGAGAACGTACAGGAGGACGATGGCCGTCAGGCACAGGATGAAGTGCCAGACGAAGAACAGGCCGATGTAGCGGTCGAGGCGGCGTCCGAGCACGGCCGGGTCTCTCCGTCAGTGGCGGAACGTGCGCAGGAGCAATCCCAGGCCGAGGGCGGCCACCAGCGCGTCAGGCGTCCAGAGGGCCAGCCAGGGGGGCATGCGCTGCTCCATGGCCAGCCCCTCTCCGCCCACGATCATCGCGTACAACGCGAAGAACACGGCGATGCCGACGGCGAACGACGCGAGGCGGCTCTGGCGCTGCATCCACACGCCCAGCGGCACCCCCACGCAGCACAGCGCCAGCGTGGCGAAGGCCAGGGCCTCGCGCAGCCGCACTTCGGTGGTGTCGCGGACGAATTCCTTGCGGGAGCCGCCCGACGGCCGGTGCCCCGCCGCGAGGGCGAGCCGGTAGTCCCGCGCCCGCTGGAGGAGCTGAGCCGTCGTCATGTTCGAGCGCCGCTCGAGATTCGCGTCCACGTCGGCCACCGGGATGTCCTTCACCTGCTCCGCGGCGGTGATCTCGACCCACTGGCGCGCGCTGCGCCCGGGCAGCACCATCACGCACTGGGCGCTGTACAGCACGATCCGCATCCTGCGCCGCGCGCGGTCCACCGAGTACGTGGCGCGCTCGGCGCGGTAGACGTTCACCTCGTCGCCCTCCTCCGCCGCGGGCCCCGTCTCCTCGCTCGCCTCGGCGGCGGCCTTGTGCCGCTTCCTGGGAGCTTCCAGGCGCTCCGTGCCCTTGGGCTCGATGACCACCACGTTCCTCAGGGTGTTGCCTTCCACCGACTCGACGTAGATCTTGTACCCGCCGATCTTCGTGGTGATCTGGCTGCCCAGGAGCGAGATGCGGAACGGCTCGTCGAAGAAGATCCGCCGCAGCTCGCGCTCGCGCAGCAGCGCGCTGTGCGGCACCAGCCAGTCGTTCAGCGGGATCGCCAGCGTCGTCAGCACCAGGCCGAGCACCAGGGCGGGGTAGCACACGTAGCGCAGCGGCACGCCGCAGCCGCAGATCGCCTTCAGCTCGTTGTCGGCCGACAGCCGCCCGTACGCCATCACGCACGCCGACAGCAGCGCCGCCGGGATCACCCACGAGTACAGGTGCGGCAGCACCAACGGGATCAGCCGGGCCAGGTCGTCCGGCCCCACGCCCAGCCGCAATGGCTTGTAGAGCGACCCCAGTAGCATCATCCCCGTCAACGCCGCGAAGCTGATCACGAAGCTCCGCACCAGCTCCCACAGCACGTAGCGGTGCAAGATGCTCAGCATGGCCCCACCGACCCATTGGGCAAAGCATGCCCCAGACCTCCCGTGCCTCGCCGTGCGCGAACCGACGGATTATACCAGAAGCAGGCGGCGCGTGCCAACCTGGCACTATCGGGCCTGGAGACCCTGGTCGCACGCCAGCAGGGCGAACGACCTCCCGCGGTCGGGGCCGCGGAGGCATTCGGCGGCGGCGATGGCCTGGGGGCCGCCCGTGGCGCCCCGGGTGTGAGCCCGGTGCGCGGCGGCATAGTCGCGCACGGCAGGCGAGCGGGCGAGCAGTCGGGCAAGGATGCCGCGACGGGGATACTGGCGGAGTTCCAGGCCGTCGGGCAGCCTGGCGACGGTGGGGGGGGCCGCCTCGCGGTGCCGGGTCCAGAGGGCCAGGATGTCCTCGGCCGAGTGGTCGCGTCGGTGGTAGATGCGCCAGCCGCTGAGGTGCTCGACAGCGAACTGGGTGCTGTTGGCGAGGCAGCGGCGGGCGCGGCTGTCGAGCCGCTTCGCGGCGCGACGTGCCATGGCCGCAAGTATCGCAGCCGTCGAGAGATGCGAACTGGCGAGCGGCGCGCCGGCAGCCGCATACGCGTCGAGGAACTCCGCGGCGGCGGCGCGAAGGTCCAGAGCGAGGCCGGGCGACAGGCCGTGGAGGAGTTGGGCGATTGCGGACGCCCTGTGCCTGGGGGAGGGGGGGCGGCCAGCGCGGATGCGGTGGAGGTCCACGATGAGGAAGCGCTGGTCGGCCGAGGGCGCGGATGCTCGGGCCAGGATGTTGCCTAGGTGGAGGTCGTGGTGGCTGACGCCCCGGTCGTGGAGCCGGCGGACGAAGGCCGCCAGCTCGTGAAGGACTCGCCTGGCCGCGGCCCGCGGGTCGCTGTCGGGGGCCGCCGCCAGGGTGCGGAGGTAGGAGCCCAGGGTCGTGATGTCCGGGAGCACCTCGATGACGAGGTAGCCCTCGAGCGTGTCCGACGGCGGCGACGGGCGGCCCACGGCGATGGCGTGGGAGGCGGGGATGCCGAGCGCAAGCACGCGGTGCGAGGCGGCCCACTCGATCTGCGGCTTGGGGCCGAACAGCAGGCGCTTGACGCGCTCCTTCCAGCCCCGGACGTGATAAACCTTCACGATGACGCGCGAGCCATCGGCCAGCGCGACGCGGTAGACGGTGCGCTGGAGGCTGCGCTTGACGAGCGTGGCCTGGGGGTGCGTGGCGAGATCGGGCACGGCGCCGAGGAAATCGCGGGCCAGGGCGTCGGCGTAGGGGGCCTCCACGGCCCACTCGATGCCGTCGAGAAGCAGCTTCACCGTGTCCTGTGCGCCCATGCGTCGCAGGCCTGCCTGGAGGAGTGGATGACCGCCCCCGATATGATACGCGGAGCCCGCGAATGCTGCAAGGGGGCTGGCCCGCTGGGTGCGAGCCGGGATTGCAGGTAGCTTTCGTAGCCCCAGCGGGGCGTGATAGGACAGCCCAGGGCGTTGCCCTCATCTTTGCCCACATCTCGGGCTCCGTAGCCCGCCGAGGGCGGGCGGCAGAGGGTAGCCCACGGCGTAAGCCGTGGGAACGCAGGGTCCCCCACGGGCAAGCCCCGTAGGGGCGGCAGAACGCCCGCGACCAGGGTTTCTGCCGCCCCCACGGGGCTGCGGGCCTTGTGGCCACCTGAACCCACGGCTTACGCCGTGGGCTACCCTCTGACGCCCCTAACGGGGCTGGGAGCGCTCCTCCTCAAGGATGTGGGCAAAGATCACCGCGTTGCCCCTTCGGCTTCGCTCACGGCAGGCTCTGGGCTATCCCATGCGAGCCTTTCAGGCTCCAGAGAAAACCGTCCTACCTGCAATTCCGGCTCGCGCCCGCCGCGCTACTCCTCGGGCGCGCGGCAGGTTCGGTACAGGGCGTCGAGCTGCTCGTCGAGCCTCTTGTTGAAGGGCCTGTTGACCGCGGTCCCCGGCCTCTTCTTCCAGCTATCGCTTCGCGCCGTGAGGGCATCGAGGAGCTGCCACTTGTGGCGGAAGCTCAGGCCCGCCAGCGCCGCAACGGCCTTGCGCTGCTCGGCCGTGAGCAGCTCGTCGTCCAGTGCAGCCGCCGCTTCTGCCGTGACACGGAGCTCACAGACCTCCGCCGACGAGATGGCCAACTCCTCCTGCTCGGGGCTGAGCGCGGCCTGCTCGCGCAGGGCGTTCCGGAAGGCGATGGCCCCCGCGATGTTCGCGTCCTTCAGCACCGCGAGCTTCTCGACCGGCAGGCCCGCTCGGGCGAGCCGGGCCAGCACGTCCTCCGAAAGCTCGTGATGCACCTGCTGGTAGACGCGCTGGTTGAACACGTTCTGGACCACGAACAGCAGGGCCAGGCTCATGACGGCGGCGAGGATGGGCGTGGTGACCCAGGCCGAGGCGATCTTGAGCAGCACGCCCCAGCGAATCTGGCGCGCCCCCTTCACGCCGTGCAGCAGCCCGATCCCGATCACGGCGCCGATCACCGCCTGCGAGCTCGACACGGGGATCAGCGGGATCGGCGGCAGCCCCAGGCTCACCAGGAAGCTCGCCAGCCCCTGCGACGAGAAGATCAGCAGGACGAGCGAGTGCGACACGACCACCACGAACGCCGCCACAGGGTTCAGCGGCATCAGGCTCGTGCCCACCGTCATCATCACCCGCTTCGAGTAGGTGAACACCCCCACCGCGATCGCCACGCCGCCCAGCAGAAAGAGCTGCTGCACCGACGTGACCCGCACCAGCCCCGCCAGCCGGAACTCGGTGAAGGGCGACGACGACACGAACACGCCCATCACGTTGGCGATGTTGTTGGCCCCCAGGCTGTAGGCCCCCAGGATGCCCGCCACGATGAGGCCCGCACGCGTGTAGGCGTCGAGCCGCAGCAGGTGCAGCTTCGACCGGTAAATCACCCGCACGACCACGGTGTAGAGCACGGCGCTGAACACGGCGCCCAGGATCGGGCAGGCCACCCACGTGCCCACGATCTTCGTGAGCGCGCCCATATCGGTCCGCGAGCCGCTGAAGACGTTCCACCCGATGATCGCCCCCACGATCGCCTGCGTGGCCGACACCGGCAGGCTCGCCTTCGTCATCCCGTACACCGTCAGGCCCGCGGCGCACGCGACCACGAACGACCCCGGCAACGCGTTCACCGCGCCCAACTGCCCCAGCCCATGCGCCGCCCCCGCGCCGCTCACCACGGCGCCCAGGATCACGAACACGCTGCACAGGATCGCCGCCGTGACGAACCGCACCATCCGGCTCCCCACGGCCGTGCCGAACACGTTCGCCGCGTCGTTCGAGCCCAGCGACCAGCCCAGGAACAGGCCGCTCGACAGGAAGATCAGCGTCGTCACGTCCATGCCGCTCTAGCCCCTGAAACGCGTCGAGAGCCTCAACGCTGCCCTCCGTTGGAGTGAACGAGGATGATTGGATGGGTGGATGACTGGATGATTGCCTGACACCCATCCACCCATCCAGCCATCCATTCATCCCCCACGGGCACCCACGCAGATCGTCGCGGAACGCTCTACAGCGTCCGCTTGATCGCGTAGATCGACAGCCGCTCCCCCACGTCCTTCGCCTCGTCGGCGAGCTGGTCCACCGCCTTCACCATGGCCACCACGTGCGCCTTCTGCGCCAGCGGCAGGTCCGAGGCGAACACCGCCCGCTTCAGCCGCAGCGCCACCCCGTCGGCCTCCGACTCGTAGTAGCCGATCTTGTGAATGTGGTCCCGCACGGCCAGGAAGTTGCGGAAGAACGCCCGCGATGCCTGTGCCGTGAACTCCACGCTCTTGGCCACCGCGGCGACCAGGCGCTGGAAGTCCTCCCGGACCGCCTCCGGGACGGCCGGCTGCTCGATCGTCGTGTCCACGAGCTGACGCTTCATGATGTCCAGCAGCGTCCCCAGCTCATCGAGCAGGCTCAGCACGTCGCCGCGCGAATCGGGCAGCAGCATCTCGCTGTAGAGCGACTGCTCGGCGTCGCGGCGGAGGTCGCCCGCCTTCGACTTCAGCTCGCTGATCTGCTCGGCCTTCTCGCGCAACTGCTCGTCGGCCCCGCTCGCCAGGTAGGCCGACAACCCGTCCTCGAACATCATCCCGGCCTGCGACACCAGGTCGAGATACTGGTCCATATGGGCCTCGAGTGCCCTCGTCTTCCCGAACACCGAGATCCTCAGCAAACGCATCGGCACACTCCTCCAGGCAGAGGAACGCGGACCAACCGAGTGCTCATCCTAGCCCTCGCCCCTCGGTCTGTCAAGGCGCGTCGCCTGCCGGGTGAAGGCAACCGCGGATGAACGCGGATGGACGCGGATGCTGGGGCTTGACGAGAATCGCCGCCAAGGCGCAATAGCCACGAATGGACACGAATGCGCACGAATGCCGGGGCTTGACGAGAATCGCCGCCCGTGTACAGTGGTCGCAGAGACGGCCTGGGCCAACTCCGAGCCACTGTCGACTCGTGGCTCTCGGAAATGTCTTGACACCCCTTCACCTGGCGGGTAGCATACTGGCATAGCGGGAAGTGTGCGGGCAACGTTCCGGCCTTCGCCAGAGAGTGAGCCATGGCGCAACTTCAGTTCAAGGGCAAGAGCTTCGTCCAGAACCACCACCTCGTCGTGCCCTACCACGAGCTGATCCCCCGGCCGGACAAGAGCCTCACGGACAAGGTGAGCCTTCAGGACAACCTGATCCTCCACGGCGACAACCTGCTCGCCCTCAAGGCCCTCCTGCCCATGTACGCCGGCAAGGTCAAGTGCATCTACATGGACCCGCCCTACAACACCGGCAACGAGGGCTGGGCCTACAACGACAACGTCAACAGCCCCATGATGCTCGACTGGCTCGGCAAGGTCGTGGACCGCGACGACCTCACCCGCCACGACAAGTGGCTCTGCATGATGATGCCACGCCTCAAGCTCATTCGGGAACTCCTCCGCGATGACGGGGTGATCATGGTTTCGATCGGCGATGATGAGGTCCATCGCTTGCGCGAACTTCTTGATGACGTGTTCGGGGAGGACCTCTTCATCTGTAGCCTTATCTGGAAGAGGAGGAAGAACCCCGATAGCCGTACAAAGAGCCGCGTGTCCGTGGACCACGAGTACTGCCTGGTTTACGGCAGGACCGAGGGCGCGAGCCTGCGGGGACAGCCCATCGACTTACAGAAATACAAGAACCCAGACAACGACTCGCAGGGTCCGTGGGCAAGTGATAATCTCGTGGGGCTGGCAACAAGGGAACAGCGGCCTAACCTCCACTACGACCTCGAAGATCCGCAGACTGGGCTCGTCTATGAATGCCCGCCCACAGGATGGCGGTACGCCAAGAAGAGGATGGCGAAGCTCATTGAAGATCGCAGGATCATGTGGCCGAGTTCCCCGACAGGGAGACCCAGGTACAGGCGGTACCTCTCGGACCTAAAGGACCACTTCACCGGCCTGAGTTCCATTCTCAAGACCGCATTCAATGCCGACGCCACGGTGGAACTGACGGAACTCTTCGAAGGAAAGGAGATGATGGATTTCCCAAAGCCCAGCCAGTACATCCGCCTCTTGGTCAACCAAGTCACGGGGCCCGATTCAGGCGACATCGTTCTGGATTCCTTCGCGGGATCCGGGACAACAGCCCACGCGGTTCTTGCGCTGAACGACGAGGATGGTGGCAACCGCCGCTTCCTGCTGGTCGAGTGTGAGGATTACGCAGATCGGCTTACCGCTGAACGGGTGCGACGTGTCATCCAAGGTGTTCCTTCCGCAAAGGACTCGCGGATACAGGAGGGTGTTGGCGGCACTTTCAGCTACTTCGACTTGGGTCGGGCGATCACGCTGGAGGGCCTGCTGTCGGGGAAGCATCTGCCGTCGTACGGGGAGCTGGCGCGGTACGTGTTCTACACGGCGACGGGGGAGGAGTTTGATGAGGGGAAGGTGGATGAGGCACGGGGCTTCATCGGGGAGAGTAAGACCTACCGGGTCTACCTGCTCTACGTGCCAGACGTGGAGAAGCTGAAGAACCTGGCGCTGACGCTCGACTGGGCCAAGGCCCTTGGGCCACACAAGGGGAAGCGCCGGCTGGTGTTCGCCCCGACAAAGTATCTGGACCAAGACCATCTGGACAAGTATTGGATTGACTACGCGCAACTGCCGTACGAGATCTACGGCCTGGTGCGGTGACGGGGTTCGTGCCCCCACCGACCTCGCGTCGGTGGAGCAAGGGATTGAGAACTAGGCGTGAGCCGCCCCTGCCCCCTCTCCCTTGCAGGGAGAGGGTAGGGTGAGGGTGGGAGCAAGGTGCGACCCTCCCCCTGCCCCCTCCCTGCAAGGGAGGGGGGTGTGGGGGTGCTTCGGGCGTAGTGCCCAATCCTTCGCTCCACCGAGACAAGCTCGGTGGGGGCGACGCACAGCCGAGGGCGGCTGTGCCACATGGGTGAATTGCGATGGAACCCAAGGACTACCAGCAGACGACGCTCGCAACGGTGAAGCGCTACCTGGAGCTTCTTGCAGACTGGCGCGCGAAGGCGGAGAGCGTGCCCGAGTTAGAGATTGACTTCCCCGGGAAAGCATGGGAGAAGGCAGAGGTCCGCCGGCCCTATCGCTCGCGCAAGAACGGCATCCGCGAGCCACTGCCCAACTACTGCCTGAAAATCCCCACGGGGGGCGGGAAAACGTTCCTGGCGGTGAAGGTGATTGACCTGACGAACACCCACTACCGCAGGAAGCGCACGGGGCTGGTCCTCTGGATTGTGCCCACGACGCAGATCTACCGGCAGACGATTCAGAGCCTTCGGGACCGCGATCACCCGTACCGGCAGCACCTGGACCTGGCGAGCGGCGGCCGCACCGTGATCCTGGAGAAGATGGACCGCTTCTCGCGGCAGGATGTCGTGGAGAACCTGGTGGTTCTCATGCTCATGCTGCCCTCGGCGAACCGCAAGACGAAAGAGACGCTGCGGGTGTTCAAGGACAGCGGGGGCTTTCAGGACTTCTTTCCCGCCGAAGACGACATTGAGGGGCAGAAGGCTCTCTTGAAGCGCGTCCCTAACCTCGACACGTTTGAGGCCGCGGGCGGCTTCTGGGGCCGGCAGGTCAAGACCTCGCTCGGGAACACCCTTCGTACTCTCTCGCCGCTGATCATCCTCGACGAGGGGCACAAGGCGTACAGCGAGGGCGCGCAGGGCACCCTTCGGGGCTTCAACCCGTGCATGATCATCGAGCTATCGGCCACGCCCACGAAGGGCAGCAACGTGCTGGTCGAGATCTCCGGCGCCGCGCTCAACCGTGAGGACATGATCAAGCTCGATCTCCACGTGACGAACCGCGCGAGCATGGACTGGAAGGACACGCTTCTTGCCGCGCATAACAAGCTCGAAGTCCTCCGGGCCAAAGCCCACGACTATGAGGCAAGCTCCGGCGCATATATTCGCCCGATCTGCCTCATCCAGGTCGAGCGCACGGGTAAGGACCAGCGCGGCGGGAAGTTCATCCACTCCGAGCAAGTGCGCGACCACCTGGTCAAGACCCTGGGCATTCCGTCCGACGAGATCGCGGTCAAGACGGCTGAGAAGGACGAGTTGAAGGCATTTGACGACACAGGCGGCCTAATGACCCGCGACTGCCGCATCCGCTATATCATCACCAAGCAGGCCCTTCAGGAGGGATGGGATTGTGCGTTCGCCTACGTGCTGGCGATTCTCACGAATCCGGGCTCGAAGAATGCGCTCACCCAGCTTGTCGGGCGCATCCTGCGACAGCCGTTCGCGCGCAAGACCAAGGTGAAGGAACTCGACGAGAGCTATGTGTTCTGCTTCCAGCAGAAAGCCGGGGTTCTGCTTGACGCTATCCGCGCGGGTTTCCAGAAGGAGGGCCTGGGCGATCTCAAGGGGCAGATCGTCGAAGATGAGGAGGGTGCTGGCGGCGAGGAGGACGTCGAGCAAATCGGCATCCGGGAGCGGTTCCAGGAGGCGGCCCGCCGCACCGTGCTACCGCTCTTCGAGGTGCGCGACGACCGCTCGTGGCGGCCCGTGAACTATGAGATGGACATCCTGGCAAGAATCCAGTGGAGTGAAGTAGACCTGTCACCGCTGTTCTCGTTGACGCTCTCAATGGTGGATGACAAGGACATCGAAACCGTTGTGACCCAGTCCGACGACGAGAAGGAGGTGATCAAGCAGAAAGAAGTCAAAGCGCTGCCAGAGGCCGGAATCCGAGTCGATCCGGTCTTCATGGCCCGGCAGCTCTTTGACATCGTGCCAAACCCTTGGCAGGCTCACGAGTTCGCCGAGGCCACGTTGAGGCGTCTCACGCACAAGTGCGGCGAGCGTCGGGTGGCCAACAACTTCGTCTTCATCATCGGCGAAGCACGGAAGCGGCTTGAGGCGGAGGCGGACCGCCTTGCCGAGCGAGTTTTCGCACAGTTGCTCGATGCCAACCAGTTGCGGTTCTTGGTCATCGGCAACGACTTCTCGTTTCCCCCCACGCTCCCGATCAGGAAGTCCGAGAAGAAGTTGACGCTTAAGGACGGTCGCCAACTCCAGTTGAGCCTCTTCGAACACGTACCTGAGGGCCAGTTCGACACTGACCTGGAGAAGGCCGTGGCCTGGTACCTGGAGGGCCAGGAGCGCATGTTCTTCTGGTATCGCAACCGGGTGCGGCACGATTACCACATCCAGGGCTGGCGAAGGAGCAGGATCTACCCTGACTTTATCTTCACGACCTCAGAGGCGCCGGGTCAGAAGGACTATCAGTGCGTCTACGTCCTCGAGACGAAAGGCAGGCACCTGGCAGACTACGAAGACACCCGCTACAAGAAGAAGGTGTTGGACCTCTGCAACAAGGAAGCCAAGAGGAAGGATTGGAACAAATTCGCGCCCGGCATGAAGGACAAGGTGCTGCGCTTCGAAGTCCTTGCCGAAGACGAGTGGGAACGGAAGCTCAATGAACTGCTTCAGGCGCCTGACGAACCCTGAGCCTGCGACAGGAAACCGACAAACGACTGTCCATTTGCGATCGGTACGAGCCGAGGTCGCTTGCCCTTTCAGCGTTCATCAGCGTGAATCTGTGGAGGTGGGATGCCGAGTTTCAAGTGCCACGTGTGCGGCGGGGAGGCCGCGAAGCGCGAGTTCGTCAGCGAGGTCTTGACGCTTGAGGACCGCCGGGTGCTGGTGGAGCGCATCCCGGCGGACGTCTGCACCCGCTGCGGGGAGCCGACCTTTTCGCGGGAGACGACGGAGCGGATCCGCCAACTCGTCCACGGCGCTGGCCAACCGGTCCGTACCGTCCCGCTGGACGTGTTCGCGCTCGCCTGAGGCGCTCCGCAGGCAACGCTCTACGGAGCGATTCCCAAACGCCACCCATGTGTGGCGTTTCTTTTTGGGCCAGAGGGTAGGAGTTCTCGGGTGGGTGGGGGTGCGGGGGAGGGAGGCCGTCTTGCCAAGAGGGGCTCTCTCCCCCGCGTCCGCTGGACATGACGCGACCCGCAGCCGTGGGGGGCTGCGGGTCGCGGGGGGGAGCGGGGGTCAGTTGGTGCGTTCGAGTTCCTTGAGGTCGGTGACTCCGGATTCGATTTTGCGGATCATGCGGGCGCGGCCCTGGATGTCGGTGCGGACGAGGTGCCAGAAGATGGGCTGGAGCTCGGCGTCCTTGAAGTGGCCGGCGTTTTCGAGGAGGACGCGCTGTTGGGGGAGTTCGAGGACGTTGAGGGCGCGACGCATGCAGTCCACGATGTACTCGCCGGTGGCGGGGGCGTAGCGGGTCTTGATCTCGCGTTCGACCTGGCAGCGAAGGAGGTTCATGTTTACCCTCAGCTTTCGAAGCTTGCGCTTGATGAACCTGACGCCGTAGACGCTGATGGCGAGTTCCCTGGCGATCTGGCGCTCGGGTGCGCCCGCGCGCGCGGCGACGTGTTCGAGGCGGCACTTGTAGAGGGGCTGGACGAGGCCGCGGCGCCGCAGGTCGTTGAAGTCGAGGCGGATGGTCTCGGCGGAGACGCCGAGTGCCTGAGCCATTTGTTGTTTGGTTCGCGTTGCATAGTGTTCGAGGATGTACTCGTGTCGGTTCCTGCGTCGTTGGGCGCCGTCGCGCGTCGGGAGGCCGGGCTTGCGGCCTTCGTAGGCGCCGCCGAGGCGCAACTGCGAGCGGATCTCGACGACCTGCTTCCGGGAGATGCCGAGGCGGCGGCCGATCTCATCGTCGGCGAGTCTGGGCCCGCTGGCCACGTAGGCCCGCCGCACGTCCAGGCGCTTCCTGCGGATGCCGCAGCCGAAGATCTCCCGAAAGCGCGTCTCGACCTCGATGGGCGGCAGGGCCGCCCGACGCGCCATGTCCTCATAGGTCTCGTGGAGGAAATGGCGCCTGATCAGTCCTGCGAGTTCAGAAGCCGCCCCGAACGTTGGGGCGATTGCCGCTGCAATCTGGGTCGCCATAGCCCGCCCTCCGACTGTCCTGTCAGCACACGGTTGCCGCCACTGAGGAGATAGAAACAGCAAATTCCGTGCCTGCTGACGGGAGGAACAGGCTATTCTCTCAGGGGTCGTAAGTCTCCAAGTGCCTAGTGGTTAGCGTCTTCCGGCACGGCGAGTCAACACCCGCTCGCCCAGCGGGTAACTCCAACAAGTGTCACGTACCATTGCGCCCGCTGGGGCTTGGCGGGCGTAAGAGCCTGTCAGATCAACAGTTAAGGCTGTATCGTGTCCGTTTCAGCACTGTAGCGGTCCGATGCAGGCGGCATCGGGGGAGATCCTCTTGGGACCTAAGGGCCACGAGGGCACGGCGCAGTCCGGAGAAGTCGGGGGCCTCACACCAGGATGCGGTTGTGTGTCGGCTCATCGGCACCTCCTGGCGGCGGATTCGAGAGCCCCATGACAATCGCGGCGGTACCTGTTGTTCCGCCGCCATCGCTGTTGGCTGCCGGGGAGAGGCGAGGTGCATTGCCCGTGCCCTCGCCGAGGACAACCACAATTGTACCAGGGGGAATCCGTTTGTCAAGAGTTTTGTGCCGCGAACGGGGCATCTGCCCGCCGCGCGCCTGACTTGGGGACCCTAATGTGTTGGTGTGTAGAGACTTAGAGCATCTGGGCGGGCCGGTGGCAGAGACGCATCGCGGAGGCGTCGGCGCTCACGCGGGAGGGGCGGCGAGGTATCGGTGGATTGCCCCGGCCGCCGTCTTCCCCGCCCCCATCGCCTTGATGACGGTGGCGGCGCCGGTGACTATGTCGCCCCCTGCGAAGACCCCTCGCTTCGAGGTCTGCCCCGTCGCTTCGTCGGCCACGATGTTGCCCCAGCGCGTCGTCTGGAGGTCGGGCGTGGTCTGCGGCACGAGCGGGTTCGGGCCGTTGCCGATGGCCACGATGATCTGGTCGCAGGGGAACTCGAACTCGGAGCCCTCGATCGGCACGGGCCGCGGCCGCCCCGACTTGTCGGGCTCGCCCAGCCTCATGCGGATGCAGCGCACGCCCCGCACCCAGCCCTTGTCGTCGCCCAGCACCTCCAGGGGAGCGACCAGGAACTCGAACCGCACGCCCTCATCGTGGGCGTGGTGGATTTCCTCGATTCGCGCCGGCATCTCCGCCTCCGTGCGGCGGTAGAGGACGTAGACCTCGTCCGCCCCCAGTCGCAGCGCCGTGCGGGCCGAGTCCATCGCCACGTTCCCGCCCCCGAACACGACGGCCCGCTTCGCCTGCCGGATCGGCGTGTCGTGGTCGGCCCGATACGCCTTCATGAGGTTCGTGCGCGTCAGGAACTCGTTGGCCGACAGCACGCCGTTGAACTGCTCGCCCGGGATGTCCAGGAAGTGCGGCAGCCCGGCCCCCGTGCCCACGAACGCGGCGTCGTAGCCGTTCGCCAGCAGCTCGTCTACCGTGTCGAGCTTGCCGACGACGTAGTTGGTGACGATCTCGACGCCCATCTTCCGCAGGGTATCCACGTCCCGCTGCACGATGGCCTTGGGCAGGCGGAACTCCGGGATGCCGTAGACCAGCACGCCCCCCGTCTTGTGGAACGCCTCGAACATCGTGACCTTGTGGCCCAGCTTGGCCAGCTCGAAGGCCGCGGTGATGCCCGCCGGCCCCGAGCCCACGACGGCCACCCGCTTCCCCGTCGGCGGCGCGATCTCTGGGATATTCATCTCCCCCTTCTGCATCTCGTAGTCGGCGGCGAACCGTTCGAGATAGCCGACGGCCACGGGCTGGCCCTTCTTACCCAGCACGCACAGCTTCTCGCACTGGTCCTCCTGCGGGCACACGCGGCCGCACACGGCGGGCAGGGTCGTCTGCTCCTTCAGCTTGCGGATGGCCGCATCGAAATCCCCGTCGGCGATCGGCTTGATGAACCCTGGGATGTCGATGCACACCGGGCATCCCTCGACGCAGGCCGGCTTCTTGCACTGGAGGCATCGGCTGGCCTCGAGGCGGGCCTGCTCGGCCGTCAGCCCGTAGGGCACCTCGTCGAAATTGTGGACCCGTTGCTCCGGCGGCTGCTCGGGCATCTTCTGGCGGGGGGGGCGTTCCTTCTTCGGCGGCTTCGCGGCTGGCTCGGACACGGACGACTCCTCAATTGCTCAGACTCTCGGGCCAACGACGGGCCGGCCGCCACCAGATGGGGGAGGGGATTGGGCGGACTGCTCAGCTTCCCGGCCTGGCCCTATGATACGACAGGGCGGGTGGACGTGTCAAGCCAAAGAAATGGGACGAATGGGACACATGGGACCTATGGGACAGACCCGGATCTTATGCCTTCCTCGGCTGCTCCCATCGGTCCCATGGGTCCCATATGTCCCATCTCCCCCCTCCTCAGCGCCCCTTCCCCTCATCCTCGCGGGCCCGCCGCCGGACACGGTACATCCGCTCCGTGAACCCCCCGTCGGCCACAAAGCGCTCCGCAAGTCCCCGCAACTGCTGGTCCAGGAGATAGTTCGCCTGGTGGACGAGGCACAGCACGGTGTTGGCGGCCACTTCTGGGGTTCCCTCCTCGACACGCCCCTTGTAGGTCTCATAGGCCCTGTTCGGCACGTACGCCAGCTCGCGCACGGCCTGCGTCTGCGGGTGCTCCTTGCCCCAGACCGGCAGGCCGCGGTCGTGCAGGAAATCCTCGTAGTCGCCGCGCAACTCCTCCAGGCTCGCGCGGGCCACCCCGGTGAGCTTCAGCTCGGTCTTGCGCGACGTGCCCGAGGCCGTGCTCCCCTCGGCGATATTGCGCTTCCCGCTGCGGGCCGCCTGCTCCATCTGCTCGCGGGTGCGCGACCGCTCGTGGTAGAACCGCTTGCAGAAGGCCATCGTCGCCTCGAACACGATGGCCGCCACCTGGTACGACTTGAGCTGGTCATAGCCCCCGTGGGGCGGGATCAGGCGTTCGGGTGGGCCGCCGCGGTCACCCGACATGTTGCCCCCTTTCCCTTGGGGAAGGGCAATGGGACATATGGGACCAATGGGACCCATGGGACCCGACCCGCACGCCCCGCAGTCAAGCGCAACGCCCTGGCCTTGTCAAGCCCCTCTTCGGTCCCATGCGTCCCATTGGTCCCATAGGTCCCATCCCCCCCCGCGGCCCTCGCCTTGCTTTTCCCCCCGCCCGCGCTATACTTGCGGCGGGGAATGCCGCCTGCCAGCAGAGGGCCGCAGCCAATGGGCACCGCCACGCCACCACGACCCCTCCGCATCGTCGTCGCCTCGCCGAACGATGTCAAGGCCGAGCGCGACGTCGTGTCAGCCGTTGCGGACGAGTTGAACGCAGGCATCGCGGCCGACCACGGCGTACGGCTCGAGGTGGGCCGCTGGGAGACCGACGCCTACCCCGGCTTCCACGCGGACGGCCCCCAGGGCCACATTGACCCCATCCTGCGGATCGAGGACTGCGATCTCCTCATCGGCATCTTCTGGACGCGGTTCGGCACGCCCACCAAGGACGCGCGCTCCGGCGCCGAGCACGAGATCAAGCTCGCCTGCGAGGCGTGGAAGACCCGCCAGCGCCCGCAGATCATGGTCTACTTCAACGAGAAACCACACTCCCCGAAGACCAGCAAGCAGACGCGTCAGTGGACCAAGGTCCTCCGGTTCAAGGAGCAATTCCCCAAGGAAGGGCTTTGGTGGCCCTACAAGGGGAAGGGGCAGTTCGAGAAGCTGGTTCGCCAGCACCTCACCCAATTCCTGCGGCGCGAGTTCCCCATTGCCCAGGTTGCCCCGCCGCCGGGGCTGGGCGTGCACCAACTCCCCCCGCCCCCCGGCGACTTCGTGGGACGCGAGGAGGAGAAGGACGAGCTGATCAAGGCCGTGGCGAAGGGGGGCGCGACGATCTCGGGCCTCCACGGCATGGGCGGGGTGGGGAAGACGGCGCTCGCGCTCGTCGTCGCCGACAAGCTGAAGAAGCGCTTCCCCGACGCGCAGTTCTTCCTCGACCTCCAGGGAGCGAGCGACAAGCCGCTCAAGGCCGCCGCCGCGATGGCACATGTCGTCCACGGGTTCCAGCCGGAGTGGAAGCTGCCCGAGAGCGAGGCGGAGCTGGCCGGCCTCTACCGCTCGGTCCTCGATGGCAAGAGGGCGCTCCTGCTGATGGACAACGCGCGCGACGGCGCCCAGGTGCGCCCGCTCATTCCGCCCAAGGGCTGCGTGCTCCTCGTCACTTCGCGCCAGCACTTCACGCTCCCGGGCATCTTCGCAAAGGACCTGGATCGGCTGCCTCCCGACAAGGCACGGAAGCTGTTGCTGAAGATTGCGGAGCGCATTGACAAGGCGGCGGGTGAGCTGGCACAGCTCTGCGGCTGCCTGCCCTTCGCACTCCGCGCCGCGGCGAGCGCGCTCAAGGAACGCCCCGACCTGACCCCGCAGGACTTCGCCACCCGGCTCAGGGACAGGCGGGAGCGTCTGAAGCTCACCGACGCCGAGAAATCGGTCGAGGCGACGCTCGCGTTGAGCTACGAGCTGTTGGCGCCCGAGCAGCAGCGCCTCTGGCGCGCCCTCGCCGTGTTTCCCGGCGATTTTGATGCGGCCGGCGCTGCCGCTGTGTGGGGGCTGAAAAGCGGTGTCGAGACCACCGCACTCCAAAGCGGGCGAAGCCGCCCGCAGTCGGAGAAAGCGCCTTCGGGCGGGCCGCGGGACGCTTTGGAGTGCGGCGGCCTGACGCCGCTTTCCATGCGCGCCCAGGACGCGTTGGGCGAGTTGCGCCGGTTCAGCCTCATCGAGTGGAACAAGGCCTCGGGCCGCTGGCGCCTGCACGACCTGGCCCGCGACTTTGCGGATGCGAGGCTGGATGAGGCATGTAGTCCCGCCTTCAGGCGGAAGGGAAAAGGGGGAGGCCGCCTAAAGGCGGGACTACATGCGAAGAGGGAGGGCCGCCTGAAGGCGGGACTCCAAACGGGAGCGGACGAGCGGGCGGAGGCCCAGGCGCGCCACGCGGCACACTACGCCGGGGTGCTTCGCTCGGCCAAAGAGCTGTACAAGCAGGGCGGGGACGCTATTCTCCGCGGCCTGGCGCTCTTCGACCTCGAGCGGCCCAACATCGAGGCCGGCCAGGCCTGGGCCGCAGAGGTGTGTGGCACAGCCGCCCTCGGCTGTGCGCCAGCGGACGCTTCCACGCCCGAGGGCGGGCGTGCCACACAATCCAGCCTGGCCGCGCGTCTGGCCAGCGACTACCCCGACGCGGGCACCTACGTGATCGATCTCCGCCTCCACCCGCGCGAGAAGATCCGCTGGCTGGAGTCCGCCCTCGCCGCGGCCCGCAGACTCAGAGACCGCGGGGGCGAAGGGTGCCACCTCGGCAACCTGGGCCTCGCCTACGCCGCGCTCGGCGAGACGCGGAAGGCGATCGAGCACTACGAGCAGGCGCTGAAGATTGACCGCGAGATCGGGGACCGGCGCGGGGAGGGGAACGCGCTCGGCAACCTGGGCAACGCCTACGCCGACCTCGGCGAGACGCGGAAGGCGATCGAGCACTACGAGCAGCAGTTGACGATCACGCGCGAGATCGGGGACCGGCGCGGCGAGGGGAACGCACTCGGCAACCTGGGGAACGCCTACGCCATCCTCGGCGAGACGCGGAAGGCGATCGAGCAGTACGAGCAGGCGCTGAAGATCGCCCGCGAGATCGGGGACCGGCGCGGGGAGGGGAACGCGCTCGGCAACCTGGGCAACGCCTACGCCGCCCTCGGCGAGACGCGGAAGGCGATCGAGTGCCACGAGCAGGCATTGAAGATTGACCGCGAGATCGGAGACCGGCGCGGCGAGGGGCAAGACCTCGGCAACCTGGGCATCGCCTACGCCGACCTCGGCGAGACGCGGAAGGCGATCGAGCTGTACGAGGAGCGCCTGAAGATCGCACGCGGGATCGGGGACCGGCGCGGGGAGGGGAACGCGCTCGGCAACCTGGGCAACGCCTACGCGGACCTCGGCGAGACGCGGAAGGCGATCGAGCACTACGAGCAGGCGCTGGAGATTGACCGCGAGATCGGGGACCGGCGGAACGAGGCGATCTGGAGTTGGAACCTGGGCGCCGAGTATGCCAAGCAAGGGGATCTGCGGCGGGCGGTCGAACTGATGCAGGTGATGGTGGACTACGATCGGGAGGTGGGGCATGCGGATGCGGAGAAGGATGCGGCGGAGGTCGAGGGGCTGAGGCGGAAGATGAAGAAAGGTGTTCGGTGAGCGGTGTTCGGTGTTCGGGTACGGAAGAAGAGCGGTCCACAGATTGTCACAGATCTCCATAGATGATGAGAAGGTACGAGGTCAGCTTGAACCCCGGCCGGCGTTCTCATGCTGTCTGTGTCAATCTGTGTGAATCTGTGGACGAATGGTCGTGACGGCGCGGTCACTCGTTGCCAGACGCGGGTTTGGGGGCAGAGGGTGGCCTGGGGGGACGGGTGCGGCGGGCCGGAGGGACGCGGCGGCGTCGGGCCGGAGGGGCCGACGGGTTGTAGAGGTTCAGGCGCGGGCTGCTCAGGGTTGTGGTATAGCGGTGAAGGTCGGGCGGGAACAGGTCGCGGGCGTTGAGCTGGGCCAGGAGGAAGAGGTAGAAGAGGAGCAGGGTGTCCTCGCCCGACTCGTAGTAGCCGAGGACGCTGTCGGGGCCGAGGAAGCCGGGGCGGTAGTCGCCCGGCTTCTCGCCCGGCACGAAGTGGTAGATGAGGGCCTTGTCCAGGGGAAGACGATGGGGCCTATGGGACCGATGGGACCTATGGGACAGAGCCGGGCGCAGCGCCCTCTTGGGCTGCTCCCATCGGTCCCATGGGTCCCATAGGCCCCATCTCCCGCGCTCTCACTTCGCCGCGGCGAGGCCGCGCTCGGCGGCGTCCTTGAGGTGCTTCTCGGTCGGGTCGGTGCGGGTCTTGGCGATGTGGGCGTAGATGGCGGCGGCCTCGGGCTTCTTGCCGGCGGCCACGAGGGCCTCGGCGAGGGACATGGCGGCGTCGGTGAGGTTGATGCGGAGCCAGTCCTTCGCGCCGTCGGCGGCCTTCAGCAGGGCGTCGGCGGCCGAGGCGTCGGCGATGCGGGCGATGCCCCAGCCCCCCGCGATGCGGAGGTCGGGGTCCTGGTCGCCGAGGGCCTGCTTGAAGGCGTCGGCCGCCTTCTCGCACTTGAGCACGGCGAGCTTCTTCACGACGCTCAGGCGGGCGCGGTCCTTCACCTTGGGCAGGGCGGCGAGGAGGACCTCGGGCGCGCCGTCCTTGATGGCGGCGAGGGCGCGGGCCGCGTCGTCGCACAGGTCGGCGTCGAGGAGGAGCTTGCCGAGGGTGTCGGTGACCTCTTTGCCGCCGCAGACGCCGAGCTCCTGGACGAGGTATTTCTGGATGGCCTTGGGCTTGTCGCCGCCGACCTGGGAGGCGATGGCGAGCGCGACGTCGGCGCGGGCCTTGTCGTCGCCCGTGCCCGTGACCTGGACGGCGAGGATGTGGAGGGCGTAGTGGGGCTTGATGTCGGCGATGGGCTGGCCTTCCTTGGGCTCGGCGAGCATCTCGATGATGCCGAGGACGTTGTCGCGTCCGCCCTTGAGGATTTCGGCGGCGAGCTTTCGCATGGCCTCGCCCGTTTCGGGGGTGAGGTTGACGTAGCTGCCGCCCTTGGCGTGGTCGGGGATCTGGTCAACGAGGGCCTTGAGCTCGGCGCTGGCGGGCATTGGGGGCCTCCTGAGAGGAAGAAAGGGACCTAAGGGACGCAAGGGACCAAAGGGACCGAGGGGCCTAGGCTCCTACAGGTGCCACGGTTCTCTCATGGGCTGGTAGACGAGGCGGTTGGCCACGTCGTCGCCGATGGCTTCCTCCTTGACGGGGTCGTATTTGATCTTCCGCCCGAGGCGGATGGAGATGTTGGCAAGGTGTGCGATGGTGATGGCGCGGTGGGCCGCCTCGACGTGGCCGCCCGACTCCTTGCGCTGGCGGACGGCCTCGGGGAAGGTCAGCAGCGGCTCGGGGTCGGGCAGCTCGGCGAGCTTCTTCTGGCTCTCGGCGTCGAGGTCCTCGAGCTTCACGTGGCGGGCGGGCTTGCGGTCGTAGCGCGGCCCCCACTCGTTGCCGTCGAGCACGAGCGTCATGCCATCAGCGTACTTCAGCTCGACCCAGGCCCAGGGCGTGCAGCACTCGGGGTGGGCGGGGGGCGCGAGCGACTCGATCTCGACGGGGCTGGCGTCGTCCTTGCCGTAGATCCACTGGAAGGGGTCCATGTGGTGCTGGGCGAAGTCGGCCAGGGCGCCGCCCTCGTGGTCCCAGTAGAAGCGGTGGTTCCAGCCGAAGCGGTCGTGGTGGTAGGGGCGAAGGGGGCCGGGGCCGCAATACATGTCCCAGTCGAGTTCCTTGGGCACGGGCTCAGGCTTGGCGTTGACGAGTCCGCAGTAGCGCTTGACGGGGAATCCGCCCTTCTGGATGAAGACGCCCTGGCAGTTGTTCTTGAGGAGGCCGCTGCGCATGATCTTGTGGATTTGGCGGCTGGTGCCGCTCTTGCAGGCGCCGAAGCGGCCGCTCGTGCCGATCTGGAACACGCGGCGGTAGCGCTTGACGGCGGTGACCACGGCGCGGCCCTCGGCGATGAACCTCGTCATCGGCTTCTCGCACAAGATGTCCTTGCCCGCCTGGGCGGCGGCGATGCAGCAGAGGGCGTGCCAGTGGGGCGGCGTGGCGATGCTCACCACGTCAATGTCCTTGCGCTCGACCACGCGGCGCCAGTCGGTGTGCAGCTCGACCTGTTCGCCCCAGCGCTTCTTGGCGTTGTTGAGGCGGCCGTAGTGGCAGTCGGCCGCGGCGAGCACCTTGAAGTCGGCGCCCCAGTGCTTGATGTAGGAGTTGAGGTCCTCGCCGGCCTGGCCGCCGCAACCGATGAGGCCGCAGGCGAAGGTCTCGCTCGGCGGGGCCTTGGCCGGCTCGCCGCCGAGGACGCTTCGCGGCACGATGGCGAAGGCGGTCGCCGCCGCGGCGGCGCCCTGGAGGAAGCTTCTGCGGGAAACGGACTGGTCGGCCATTTCTTGTCCCCTTGGCAAGGTGCGTCGGCGATGCCGCGCCGGGCTTGGGCGCGCACGGCTATGATACTCCTCACGTCGCCGGCGTCAAGCCCGCCTTGCACGGAACTGGGCGGGCGGTATGATGGGAGGGAGACCGCGAATCCCGCGAATCAACGCGAGTCAGGACATGAGGAGGAATGGATGCGGTTCGAGCGCTCGGCCGGGATCTTGCTGCACCCGACGTCGCTGCCCGGCCGCTACGGCATCGGGGAGCTGGGCCACACGGCCCACCGCCTCGCCGACTTTCTGGCCGAGGGCGGCCAGTCGCTCTGGCAGATACTGCCGCTGGGGCCGACGGGCTACGGCGATTCGCCCTACGCCTGCTTCTCGGCCTTCGCGGGCAATCCGCTGCTGCTCAACCTCGAGTGGCTGGCCTCCGAGGGCGACATCGAGCGGGCCGAGCTGGCCAGCGCCCCGCCGTTTCCTGAGGGCCACGTGGACTTCGGCCCGGTCATTGGCTGGCGAGGCGAGCTGTTCGCGCGGGCAGCCGAGCGCTTCCGACGCCATGCGACGGGCGAGCGCCGCGACGCCTTCGACCGCTTCTGCGCCGAGAACGCCGACTGGCTCGACGACTACGCCCTCTTCCGCGCCCTCAAGGACGCCCACGGCGGCGCCGTGTGGAACACCTGGGACCCCGCCCTCGCCGCCCGCGAGCCCGCCGCCCTCGCCGAGGCCCGCCGCCGCCTCGACGATGCCATGTTCCTCCACCGCTACCTCCAATACCAGTTCTTCCGCCAGTGGGACGACCTGAAGCGCCACGCGAACGCCCAGGGCATCCGCATCGTCGGCGACATCCCCATCTTCGTCGCCTTCGACAGCGCCGACGTCTGGGCGCACCCCGAGCTGTTCCTCATCGGCGACGACCTGAAGCCGACGGTCGTCGCCGGCGTGCCGCCCGACTACTTCAGCAAGACCGGCCAGCTCTGGGGCAACCCCCTCTACCGATGGGACGCGATGGCCGCCGACGGCTATGCCTGGTGGGTCCGCCGCTTCCGCCAGACCTTTCGCACCGTGGACATCGTGCGCCTCGACCACTTCCGCGGCTTCGCCGCCTACTGGGAGGTCCCCGCCGACGAGACGACCGCCATCAACGGCCAGTGGGTCGAGGGGCCGGGCGCCGCGCTCTTCGACGCCCTCAAGGCCGCACTCGGCGACCTGCCCATCATTGCCGAAGACCTCGGCCTCATCACCCCCGACGTGGACGCCCTTCGCCAGCAATTCGAGTTCCCTGGCATGAAAGTCCTCCACTTCGCCTTCACCACCGACGGCACGCACCCCTACCTGCCGCACAACTACGGGGCGAACTGCATCGTCTACACCGGCACCCACGACAACGACACGACGCTCGGCTGGTATCACACCCGCGAGGCCAAGGAGAAGGCGGCCCTGCACCGCTACCTCGGCCCGACGGCCGAGCCGGTCAACTGGTCCCTCGCCCGCCTGGCCTACGCCTCGGTCGCCGACGTCGCCATCATCCCCCTCCAGGACGCCCTCGGCCTTGGCGGCGAGGCCCGCATGAACACCCCCGGCAAGCCCTCGGGCAACTGGACCTGGCGCTTCCGCGAGCACGCCCTCACGCCCGGCCTGCGCGAGCGCCTCCTCGACCTCGCCCTCACCTATGGCCGCAAGGAACTCCCCAAGCCCGACGAAGCTGCCGAGCCATAGGCAACAGGCCGCCAATCTCCCCGCCCCTGGGTTTGGCGGTCTGTATGCCCATACATCATCTGCGTAAAGCCCCATTAGTCCGACACTTGTGGCGTTCCTTGAGGCACTCCGCCCCCGCGACAGGCCGCCAATTGGCCGGAAGGACCTCGCCTCCGCCGAGCCCCAACCCTGAACACCGATCACCGAACACCGCGCTTCCGCCGCCTTCTGCTCCCCTTCCTCGACAACCGAAATCGCAATGCACAACCGCTCGTCGGGCGAGGCGCACTTCAACGCCCATCGCCGATTGGCCTGCCGCGCGCCTCGGATAAGTGAAAAGAGAAGATCTGACACCCTTCACGGGCGTGAGCCCGGGGAACTTCGGTCCATGCCTTCGCCTGGGCGAGGCCGCGGCGACCGAGGCTAGCGCTGGGCGTCGGGCTTCTGGAACCGGATCCCCTCTCCCTCGACGGTGACGGTGATCTCGGCGAAGAGGCCCAGGACGCCATAGCCGTGGTAGTCGAGCCTGGGGCTGAGAAGCGCGTCGGCGCCGACCTTCTGGAGGGCGCGCTCGTAGGCCGTGCCGCCGCCCGAGTCGCCCACCCACACGAGGCCAAGGATTGACGTGCTGGAGGCTTCACCACGGGTTCGGCCGACTTTCTCATACGCCGGGCCGTTCGTGTAGTCGCTCGTCGCGTGCGGGGTCGCGGCCGTCCACACAGCAGGCATTGTGCAGTCGGAGTATAGGAGCCCACCGACCGGCGGCCTGTGGACTGCGCAGCCACCGAGGGCGAGGACGACGAGGGCGATCAGCAGGGCGGAAACCGCGGGTCGCGTGCTCATTTCGCATCGCCTCCTTTCGCCTCTCTGACGGCAAGCCCGGAGATGGTCGTGGTGGCGCAGACATAGACGCCGAGGACGTGGTAGACGGTCACGTCGGCGTGGTAATCCACGAGGGCGTCGGCCCCCACGCTGCGCACGGCGGCATCGTAGGCCGTGGCGCTGCTGGCATCGCCCCAGGCGAATAACCCGAGAATGCTGTACAGCGAGGTGGAGCCGCGGGCCCGCCCGATGGGGGTCCACTTCCGCGGCTCGCTGATCTCGCAGGACAGCCCGACGCGGAAGTCGGAGTGGAGGATTCCCGTCGTCGTCGCTCCCTGCGGCGCGTTCGCCACTGGGTACACGCAGCCGCCCAGCCAACACAGAGCCACGAACAAACACGCCCACGCCAGCCATCTCATGGCTTCTCTTCCTCCTTTCGGACACGAGGCACCGTGCGCCAGGCGCCCCTACTGGCACAGCCGAAGCGAAGACAATTCCCGCGAGGCCGCCTCCTGGCTCACCGCGTCCAGAGTCACGGTCACACCCAACAGGCCGCCTCCGTGGGACGACCCGGAGGCTATGGTGAGACGGACGAACCCGATGCGGGCTGCTTCCACACGCATCCGGCGCGTCAGCACGGGCACCCGACCGTCCCAGTGGAGGATCGAGCCTTTCGCCTCGACCACGTGCTCGCCGGGGGGCACTCGCAGCTCGACGTAGCCGCCATTGCGCAGGGCCGCCTGTTTCACCCCATCGAGGTAGACGTTCGGGTAGGCGCCGCTCAAAGTGAAGCAGGAAGGGCGATAGACGATGATGGCGGCCTCATTGCTCTGGACTCTGGGCAAGCCAGAGAAGAGCGGCCCCGTCGCCGAACAGCCGGTCACGACCAGAGCTGCCGCCAATGTGCAGGCCACAGCCTCAAGACGCTTCAGACTCCTTGATCCCATTGACGCTCCTTTCTTGGCGCGCGGGACGAATCACTTTCCCCTGGGAATTCGGGGGCCGTGGGAATCCGGGGGCCACCATACTTGATTCCCGCCGTCATCGGGCGCGGTCCTCGCGAAGCATCTCATCGGTCGTAGGCGCCCCGCGAGGAAGGCTGAACCGCAGTCGTTCCAACTCGGCGAGCGCGGCACGTCGCCGCAACTCGCGATGAGTCGAGGCGGGGAAGTCGCGAATACTGAGGTCTGACATTGCCCTCTCCTTTCGGCAGGAGCCAGGATAGCCGGTTTGGGAGCGGGAAGCAAGGGGCGCGGGGCAAGTGGGCAACGCCAGGGGGGAGAAGAACGACAGGGGAATGGGGGACAGGGGAATGAAGAGGAAGGCCCAGGCAAGATGATTGCTGGCAGAATGATGGGAGGGAGACCGGTCAGGGTGGGAATCATTTGGGCGTGATCCGTTTCGGACACCCCGCTGGTACGCTCGGGTGGTCATGCGCCGCGGTGAACGAGGATTCCACAGTTGTACAACTGTGGAATTCTTGTCTCCGCCCGCGTTCCGGGCCGCAAATCGGCCTTTCTTCTGCGTCCGCCGCCTAGTGAGGCACGGCCTTCTCTGCCTCCATGAGCCCCCCATCTCTCGCTGGCGGAGGCGGTGTCTGAGACGGACCACGCCCGAATCATTTTGCCCCCAATCATTCT
>Ga0307380_10000628_pt1 | contig 54029 bp, 81 predicted proteins | sample UN3MG_FD_202239 | JGI IMG/M metagenome (GOLD analysis project Ga0307380, IMG submission 202239) | Soil microbial communities from Risofladan, Vaasa, Finland - UN-3 | ecosystem: Environmental > Terrestrial > Soil > Coastal area > Acid sulfate soil | place: Finland: Risofladan, Vaasa | collected... | reverse complement strand
TAGGCTAAAGATGGCAAAATGGTATGTCTAGTACGTAGACACGGTACATACCCAGCATCCACTGTTGGCTTAAACAGATGATAGGTTCCCTTTAACCATGTCCTTCACGGAGAAGATAGATGTCCTGGAGCTCCTGATCGAGATATTGATTGAACACGAGAAGAGGCTGGACGAGCTAGTTTATAGCCTGGAGCTTTTAGTCGACCACCTCGATGTTGAAGGTTCGGTGCCTGACATCCACGGTGGTGACCCGTCTTATGTGGATGCCCGGATTGAGGACATGAGGTGAACCACCACCCAACAAGGGCGATCTTTTCTCATATATATTAATAAAATAGGCTGAAGGTGAAGCACATCAGCCTGACTAAGCCGGAGGCCGTCCAGACTATCCATGTCTCTACCCCCCAATCGATCAGAAATCTATCCATCCTCCAGGCAGCCGCTATTATGACGGCATCAAACAACGGGTAGAGCAACGGGTTAACGGATATCAGCCAAGCCACCCACGGGTTGAACTCGACGCCCCCCAGGGAGAGATTCCTGAAAGTCACTAATTCATCAAGAGCAGAGCAGACGGCTAAGAATATTAGGGAACGCCTCACGCGAACACCCAATAAACTGGCTCCTCGTCTGATATCGTCGCTATTTCGGAGAAGATTTCTTTCGTTCCCCTATAGATTTTAACCGTATATTCTCCTTCGATTGGCACATCAAAGAATTTAGGTTCATACTTCAGAGAAAGAGTTTCATTGTCAACTGTAAAAGGCTCTGTTAACTCAGGTCCTATTACCTTTATCTTGAATATATTACCAGGGAGTGAGTTGATAAGGATATTTACTAGTTTAATATCTGAGCCCCAACCCAGATCAAAATCCCAGTTTAAGTAGGTGTCGAAGGCTATCGAGTTCCCTCTATCAGTGGTTACAACGATGTAATATGAATCGTCATCCTCAGGCACTTGCAATGTGTAAGAATAGATTGTCTCTATGCTGCTCATCGGTTGAACGTTGTAATCGATTGGGAAAGAATCATCATTTATCCAGAGCCTGACTATGTTTACGCTTAGTGCTCCCTTGTTTTGAACTTTGATTATAAGTTTAGGTGGCTCTTTTACCGTTTGGACGTAGACATATAATGCCTCATCTCCTCTCTCCTGTTCGAGGATTCCCAGTTCATGTTTCCTCATCTCATGGAGGGTGTCTGCCTGCTTTATGACGAGCATCATAGGTATGAAGGCACTGAATATTATCCCTACGAAGATGATGGTTCCTAGTATGGTGGAGGTTCCTCTACGGCACGAGATACCTGTAGTAGGCATTGTTTTCCCTCCTCGTGTAGATTCTAATGTTTAGCTCTTCTTTAGATGATGGGATTGTTCCTAAATCTATAGTTGGAAAGGGGATCATCTCCTTCGATGGAATTTCGATCCACGTTTCTTCAGCAGCTGGATAGGTTCCACCTTTCACTTCGACTTTTACTTCTATGTCTACAGTCCCATAGTTATATACAAAAACATACAATTCGGGAACCTCATCTACATATTCATAGTAGACATGTTCTATGATGAATCTCTCGGATATAGTGTCTGTCATATCTATAACGGATTCGGCATAGTCCTCCGCAGATATGGTCATGGCACCCTGGCTGAAGGTCCACACAACCCCGCCGACTGTTAAGACGACCGCAGACAATATCAACGCAGATATTACAGGGGATATAGCCCTTCTCTCTTTGAGCCTTTCTCTTTCCTTCAATTTTGTTCACCAATTAGATAAAAAAGGGAAGATAGGAATACCTAGGTGAGCCGTACAAGTTTGACGTAGTCCATGCCGCCTGCGCTGTGGATTTTAACGTTTATTGTTGTGCCAGCGCTGAAGAGACCGCCCTCATAAAAGTCATCTCCTCCACCCTCGACACCATCAGGCCCAAAGTTTAATGTTTTTTCTCCATCTATCATAACGTATATTGTAGATTGATCTCCGCTCTCCAAGCTTACTCCGACTGTGCTTGTCACATCAATCCAATCGTCCCATGTGGCTGTATCTGTTGGTTTTATATTTGTCCATCTAATATTATCTATTGTTCCGGTAATTCCGTACTCTTTTATCGGTCTGTCATTTATGAAGAGACTATCCAAGGTCGCTGGAGAGGAGCCAGTATTCTGTACTCCAAATTCTATGACCCATCCTTTGAATAGAGTAGTAGCAGTAGCATCGTATTTTCTGCTTGCGTAAGCGCTCTTTATCTCGACCTTTTCGAAGCTCGTGTACTGTCCTGCGATGCCGCTCATCCAGTAGCTTACGCCGACGGCGACGGTGATGGCCACGGCGACTAGGATTACTGTGGCGATTACGGGGCTTATGGCCTTCCTTTTGCTTAGTTTTATGGTTTTCATTTCGTGTTATGGGGTTGTTCAGGGTTTATAATACGATTATGGAATCGCGATATGGATAAGACAAAGCCAGTTAGTGATCTTTATTTATGATGAATAAAGGTTAAGCGTATCCTCTGAGACGAACCCCCGACTATACGGAATGAGCGCTAAGAGAAAGGTTGAGGAAAAACGAATAGAGGTGAAGCCTGAGATACTGGAGATACACCTCAACCAAGAAACCATTAAGAGGATGGACGAGGTCGTCAAAATCCTCGGTCTCGACAGCAAAGAGGATCTGGTTCGCTGCACTATCCGCAATATGTGGACAGACATTGAATGGATGGACGAAGTCGTCAATATCCGCGATCCCGATAGAAAAATCCAGTCTAGGTGAAACAGTTGATGGAGAAACTAGAGATAAATCTCACCCCCGAACTCGTTGAGAGGATGGATGACGTCGTCGAGCTCATTGGCCTCGGCAGTAGAGAGGAACTGGTTCTCTGTGCCATCCGCAGATACGTGGATCGGTACTTCATAATACCTAAAGTACAGTGACGACATAAAAACCTAAAACGGGCTGAGAAACACGATGTCGAGAAGATCAAGATTTGAGATATACGTAGACATATTGACTGAGATTGATAGCGGCACAATCCTCCCTACACAAATAATGTACGGGGCCAACATGAACTGGAACACGCTTAAAAGGGCACTAGAGAAGCTTATAGCCCAAGGATTCATAGAGGAACAACCAATTTACGGCATCAAGAGATCAAATAGGATCTATAAACTGACCGAGAGAGGAAATAACTTTTTGAATTACCTCAAAACGGTTAAGGAAATACTAGGCCCAGAAACCATAGAGATCCCTATCTAAGCCTATACATGAGAACTTATCCTGAATCTATATCACCGATACAAACGCCCACTTAGTAATCGTTTAAAATATCAAGTGTAACCGCACACCATGTCCTCGAGGAACCTAATAGCTGGGCTCCCACTGGCCACAGGATCAGCCCTGATATCCCTCGCGGTCCTAAAGATAGTCTCCTCGGAAGGAGCCTTCATCCTGGAGTGGATGGGGGCCTTTCTCGCCTTCTACGGCCTATCACACCTTATAGGACCCAGAGCCTCCATGACCCTATCCGGGGCCGTCCTGGTGGCCGGCAGCCTCGGGGACATACTCCTCCTGGGCGGGTTGACGCCGCTGAACTGGACCCTAGCCAACTATATGGTCTTCATCCACTCAGCCACAGGATCCCTCACAGGCCACATAGTACTGGATGGATTATCTAGAAGATACCCTTAAGAGAGTAGCCCCAAAGAAAATATTTGCGGAGGAGACCCAGTAGGATCGCCCGATCTTCATTTTCTGGGCCTCCTCCGCACAAAAGTTTAACATATATCTATATCTACGCCGCACATGTGCTATGCGTACACCGCGCGTTTGTGCCGTAAAAACGCCATTTTTCACCCTCCTCCACCCACAGTTTAACGTTAACTTAAAATTACGCCAACAGATGGCGTCAAATGTCCACCTTTTTGCGACAAAAAGCTAAACTCTTATCACCCATAACCACATATAGTTATAACATGGATCACTAATACAGATCAGGCGATCCCACCATGGCCAGTAAGAGCAAATACGTAACCATTTCTCTCCCCACAGGCATCTCGGATGAAATAGACGAACTCATGGAGGAGCTCGGATACTGGCCCAGCCGAGGCGCCTTCGTCAGGGAGGCCTGCCTCACAAAGATCAGGGAAGAGAAACGGAGGCTACAGGAGCTCAGAGAGGCCGAGAAGAAAGAAGGGAAGGAGAAACAGGGTTGATTCCAGAGTTATTGAGAATCACCAACATGGTACTCAGCTGGACATTGCTGATGGCTCCAATCCTCAAGTGGTGGATAAAACAGGTCAAGGGGAACATAAGATGAAGCTCCCCTTTCTACGTTCTATAAGCCACGTGACCATAATCGCGTGGTCGGGAGCCAACCCCGGAGGCAGGATAAGGCTGCCTGAAAGAGAGCAACTAGAGGAAAAGAAAATGATCAAACTAGGAAAGAAGACGACGGCAACATTGCTGACAATACTGTTTCTGTCAAGTGTGATTGGCATAGCCTCAGCATACTCACCCGAAGCAAACGACTGGCCAAAGTTTCACGGGAATCTATGGAACACAGGAGTCGCGTATCCTGAATTAAAGGGAATATCAACTCCAGAGGAACTATGGATCTATACGACTGACAATGCAATAAGTTCCTCGTCTCCATCGCTGGCTGATATAGATAACGATGATGAACTGGAGACTATACTTGGAACAGCCAACTTTGCAGGAACTGGTGGCATCTACGCAATTGAAGCCGATGGAAGCCTTAAATGGAAATATCAGACAGGCGACTACGGTACATATGCATGTCCAGCTTTAGCGGATGTTGACGATGACGGTTTCTTGGAAATAGCCTTCGTTTCATACGCTGGCAAGATAACAGTTCTCGAACACGATGGAACCGAGAAATGGGTACTAGACAAGGGTTCTGCCGGAACAAAGGTTGCGATTGCTGATGTCGATGGTGACGGAGACCTAGAGGTAATAGCAGGTGCCGCAGGCAAGATTTGGCTCCTGAACGCTGATGGATCCGAAGTTTGGAATAAAGCCTTCAGTATAGGAACTGAACCTGCTATTGCGGACGTAGATGGGGACGGCGGACTTGAGATAGTGTTCGCGGCATTAGGTACGAAAACGATCGTAGCCTTAAACGCCGATGGAACTACTCAGTGGACTTCACCAGCTGCAGGACAAGACTTCCAAATATCTCTCTCCATAATGAACGATGTGAGCGGTGATGGCAAGCTCGACGTTGCAGTAGGTTGCAGGGACAAGAACGTATATGCGTACTCGGGAGCAGACGGCGCCGAGATATGGAGTTACGAAACAGTTGGGCGGGTCTTCGGAATTGCAGTAGTAGACATTAATGAGGACGGCTTTGACGACATTGTCGCCACGGCGACCAAAGGAGATGGTGTCGAATCCTACGTATATCTGCTGGATGGAAAAACAGGTGCTCTGGTATGGTCCCATAATATTTTAGGCAAAAAATATTACTCTACTGAAGGAACTCCATCAATTGTTGATGTAGATAAAGATGGTGTGCTTGATGTTGTTACGGGTTCCAATAGCCAGAAGGTCTACGCACTAAGTGGTACCGATGGAAGCGAAATATGGACATTCGACATCAATGACGACGATCCTTCTTGCCCAGCAATCGCTGACATAAACAATGACGGCTTCATGGACATAGTGATAGCAACAGGTAGTACGATATATGCAATAACTGAAAGTGATCGACCAGTACCTCCCACCGAGGTAGAAATTGACATCAAGCCAGAAACTTTGAACTTGAAGAGCAACGGCCAGTATATTACATCGTTCATAACCCCGCCTGAAGGATATGGTGTAGGAAACATCGATCCTGCAACCGTCCAATTAGAGGGGATGCCAGCAGAGTGGTCGGAAATACAAGACGGCATTTTCATGGCAAAGTTTGACAGATCTGCGCTGATAGAGTACTTAAGCACTGCATACTTAGGCGAGGGTTACGGAAACAAGTTTTACGAGGTCACGTTGACGGTCACAGGTAAACTCCTAGGTGGAACGCCGTTTGCAGGCACCGACACCATCAAAGTAATCAGGAAGTAGAAAAGCCATGAACAAACCAACTTTCCCCTTTTTCAATCTTCAAGCCACGGCACGCAGCCGTGGAGGCGAGAGCCGCCTTGCCCCTGGACGGGGGAGTAAAGTGCCGACAGCCCACGTGGGCGGAAGATGCGCGGAACCGTCGCATGCCGAGAGGCGAAACGGGTTAAACTAAAGGAAAGATGAAACATGAAACATGTTAAAATGTTCGGAAAGAGCATACCGATAGCAGCTATACTTGTCATAGTGATGATCTCAGGAACAGTAGCATACGGCGCAGTCGTCAACTACCTCAGCAACACAGTAACTGGAACTGCAACGGTAAAGTCTCCCATAGAACTCACGCTTTATCCCTTCAGTGATAGCGTAGCCCCTGAGGCATACGTTAAACCATTGACAACGGACGGAGGTTACTATCTTGGGAGCTTTTCATCACAAGAAACAGAAATCGTCTATCAAAGCCATCCTGACAACAACATATACGTAATGGATGCTGACGGTTCTGACCCCAAAATGATATATGAGGGGGGTACAAAACCTGACTGGGGCTCAAACGGACTAATAGCCCTAGGCTCTTCTGATGGCATAATCGTAATAAAACCAGACGGATCTCTAGTTGAGATAATTAGCACAAGCCATCCGTATGGACCTGCTCCAAATGACCCTCGTTATATTGATGGAGTTAAAGGAACTGATTATGTAGTTTGGTCCTCTGATTGCTCTAAATTGGCATTTACAGCAAAGGCTGGCACCGACAGCATATGGACTGTAACCTACGAAGCAACGCCTGTATTGACTCAGATTACTGACTATTCAATGACTGCATATGCACCCAATTGGTCGCCTGACGGTTTAGAGATAGCATGCAGTTGGGGTCCTAGCACTGATCATCATGTTGGAGTTTTCCATCATGACGGATCAGGACTTATAAGGACAATTGGAACGGGTGGAGAATGTCCCTATTGGCACGAAAACGACAAGATACTGTACAATGGAGAAAACTTCGATCTCCGTGTAATGAACGGGGACGGATCCGAAGATACTAAGCTGGTTGATGGTTTAACTCAATACAAAGCATGGCAAGCAAGATGGTCATCTGACTATTCAAAAATGCTTTTTGTAGATCGTGAGCCAGTTAAAAACATAAAGCTACTCATAGAGCCGAAAGCAAGGACGATAAAACAGCCAATCGTCGGAGTAGGAGGGGTTGCGTCCTTCACCGCGACTGTCTACGGAGGAGATGTCTTCGCCGTATCGGGAACTACAAAGAGTCTAGCAAACACCCCTGTGCCTATCACTTCAGCCGTAGTAATCTCTTCGAGCGTGAACATAGATGAAGGCGATATGGAATTCTACTGGTCACCTGACGGCAAGACATGGATCTCTATACCAGTAGGACCAAGCCTTGTCTTCGATAGTGGTAAAGTAATCCTGCTAGTTGGAGGAGGCTTCGTTGGCGATCTAGTAGATTGCTATAGCGACCTATTTCCAGATGAAGAGAGCACGACGTACATAGTTGCTGTCTTACATTATGCGATTGACCCCCAAGGTTCGCCATACAGAGTCAGTGTCTTCGCGGTAGCGGAAGGCTCTACTTTAACCGAGATACTAAATATCGCTTAGAATTGAACTAAGACTGAACAATATTTTCCCAATTTTTGTCTGATCGGGGCTGAGCCCCTTGAGGAGACCCTGAGACGGGTCGAAATCAGAAAGGAGGAAGAAGGAAGATGAGTAGAAAGACATGCGCAATCGCGTTGACAGTGCTGATCATAGCATTTATCCTAGTTCCGGGTGTCCATGCATACCCCATAGAGAATATGGAGTTTGACAAGCGCCTACCCGAGAGTATGGTGGCAGGAAACTCGTATGAGATGATCATCACTTTCGACAACGTAGCACAGGAGTCTGTCTCCCTCACTGTAGAAATGACTGTCACATCGGAGGAGCCCATCATCGGCTACGACGAGATCTTCATCGATGAGATCAATCTAAACGGCTTCGATCTCATGTATGTACAGGAGCCACCCGGTGTCTTCACGACGGTGGAGAGAATCGTTGACGCGAACTCTCACAATCAACTTAACATCATCATATACACCGCGATCAACCTCATGCCGGGAACCTACGAATTCGAGATCGGTCTACTCGGCGAGGAAATCGAACCCGAACCGGAGCCTGAGCCTGAACCCGAACCATCGCGAGTAACAGGTGCGGCGAACAAAAAGCCCATTGCAGACGCGGGGCCTGATCAGTCGATCTATGTCGACGAGACAGTGGTCTTCGATGGATCAGGTAGCTATGACCCGGATGGTTCCATAATGAGTTATGAGTGGGACTTTGGAGACGGTAAGAAAGCCACAGGAGAAAAGGTATCACATGTATACTTGGATATAGGCTCCTACACGGTCACGCTTACAGTGAAGGACTATCGGAATGCGGAGGCATCTGACACCTGCATCGTCACGGTGATTGAAGAAACTAAGCCCACGCCTCCGACACCAAAGCCCGCCGAGTTCATCATATTCAACCTCACCATAACGCCGGCGGATGTCGAGCCCAGGGAGGAGGTCACCATAACCTTCATCGTCACAAACATCGGGGAGGAGACGGGAACCTGCACCGTGAACCTCAGTGTTGAGGGTTTGCCTATGACCGTGTTGGTTACTCTCGATGGAGGAGAGTCCGAGGAGGTGGAGTTCAAGTTATCCCCAGAGGCCGAGGGAACCTACCAGGTAGTGGTCGATGGCCTAACAGGAAGCTTTACGGTAAAGCTCCCGCCGGTACCGCTCAAGCCTGCGGAGTTCATCATCTCAGGTTTCACTGTCTCGCCCACTGAGGTTCCTACAGGAGAGGCGGTAACGGTCAGCGTCACGATAAAGAACATCGGCGAGGTGGCCGGCACCCACATCCTAGAGATCATGGTAGACGGAGACACGCCCGAGGGGCCACCCATCGAGACAGTGCTGGAAGGCGGAGCATCCACAACGATCACCATAAATGTGATTGAAGAAGAACCTAAGGAGCATACCGTCAAAGTCGACGGCCTCACGGAAGTCTTCACCGTGACGGCCCCCCCGGGCTTCGTCCTGACCCCGGGGTACATCGCCGGCATACTGGTACTGATCATCATCGCAGGAACGACGACATACACACTCTACAGGAGCGGACGCCTCTCCCTAACCAAGAGTCCTCCTGGACCAGAGAACCCGGGAGACTAACTTTTTTATGGTGAACTGAAATGACTGAAAGCGAGAAGGAGAGATTGGATAAAGCCACCAACGATGTCGTCAAACGGGTTCTGGTGATAGCAGAAGGCGCCGATCGTGATAAAGCCACAGTGGACTCGACAGACTTCGCTTTACTCGGCATCAAATATGGGAGCTTCCTTGACGAAGGATTCTTCAAGTTATTGAGAAACAAAATCTTTGGCTATGCTCTAGGCGTAGCACTACTTGCAGGGTTCACGACATGGACGATCTTTAACATTGTGATTGCCTGGATGATCTGGAGGACGATGTGACCATGATTCCAAAACCCTCACTTTTAAGCCACGGTACGTCAATCGTGGAGGCGGGGCCGCCTTGCCCCTGGACGGGGGAGTAAAGAGCCTAAAACTGGAAAAGAGGTAAAGAACCGTGAATAAGAAACTTAATCGACTCATCTGCTTTGCGTTGATCGTAATCCTCTCTATACCCGTCGTTTCCATCGTCTTTGCAGGAAAACCTGACAGAGGCCCGCTTGAGAAGATCGTCTTCATACACTACAAAAAGGGGTACGGGAAGCCCGAAGAGACTCCAGGGAAACCTCAGAAAGCCGATAAAGAATACTACACGCTCCTAGTAAAGGGTGCCAAATGGAAGGAAACTCCTGTAAACTACGTTATTGATCCCGACAATACATACGGTCTTTCTGTAGAGTTCATAATTGGAGCAATATCTGCTTCCGCTGAGGAGTGGGACGATCATACAGGCACAGAATTGTTTGGCTCCTACACTAAGGGATCATCTAGCTGGGATGTTTGGGAGGATGTCTACTCAAACAGGATAAACGAGATTTTCTTCGGAGACTATCCCAGAGATGGGGTCATAGCCGTGGCCATAGTATGGGGGTACTTCGGAGGTCCACCTAGTGGGAGAGAGATCATAGAGTTCGACATCATGTTCGACATAGACTACACCTGGGGAGACGCTACATCCTATCCTAAGGTGATGGATCTCCAGAACATAGCGACCCATGAGATCGGGCACGGAGCGGGACTAGGCGACCTCTACAAGACTGAAACTTCCGATGAAACAATGTACGGCTACTCTACGGAGGGCGAGATCAAGAAGAGAGATCTGAATCCTGGCGACATAGCGGGGATACGATTTCTATACGATGAGTGAGAAGATGGATCCGTTCCCCTTTTTATTTTCAAGCCACGGCGCGTAGCCGTGGAGGCGGGGTCTGCCTTGCCCCTGGACGGGGGAGTAAAGTGCCTAAAAACCAGAGAAAGAGAATAGAATAGGAGAAGTAGGAAAGTGCAGATGAACAAGAAGAAAGCAGGGATAATAGCAGTCGCCATCATCGCGTTATCAGGCATATCCTTTGCCTTCGCGGGCAACAAGGACACGCAAAACAATGGCGTTCCATTCAAAGAGATATGGGATGCCATCAACGGATTACAGGAGAACGTCGTCGAGATATGGGAGTATATTGAGGACATAGAACTTACCCCCGGACCAGAAGGACCGAAGGGTGACCCCGGCGATACAGGACTAGCAGGACCAGAAGGACCGAAGGGTGACCCCGGCGATACAGGACTAGCAGGACCAGAAGGGCTTGAGGGACCCCCAGGTGAGAAAGGAGACACAGGCGATAAAGGTGATACCGGTACTACAGGACCCCGAGGGCCTCAGGGATTCTTGGGCAAGCCAGACTATGATAGCGGATTTCAACTCATCGCATTAAAAAAGGAGAAAATATTCACCCACGACTTGGGTACACAGAATCTCTTTGTATATGTGCTAGGACGTGATTTTGAGACTAAGAACATTCACCAGTTCTATCTGGGTGGTCACGCCATTTATACACCTGCCGTCGATGAACTTTACCAAGGTCTACATTATTACTGGAATGATGACGACCATATAAAGGTCTTCAGATTCCATGACGATGATCGTGATAGTCCTTTTAATTGGGATCATGTGCGAGTGATGATCTGGAAAATCCCGAGCTAAACCCCCGCAGACCTGATCTTACCCCTTTTTTCTTCAAGCCACGGCACGGAGCCGTGGAGGCGGGGTCTGCCTTGCCCCTATCCGGGGGAGTAAAGCATCACTAAATTATATGGGGCGTAATTACGCCCTTTATTTAATCTCTATCCTCTCTGCCCGGTACAGTACTGTATCCGCTCCGTAGTGCTCCGCCAGCAGGTGCACGGTTATGGCGCCTCTCTTGCTGTCTGTTGTGTAGGCGCTGTACTGGATGAGGGAGCCTCCGTTCACCAGCTCCTCGACGCGTTTCATGTTGGTCCAGAATTTAGTGTTGGCCTTCATTTCCCTGAAGTCGTATAGGACGAGCCAGGTGCCGCTCTCTTCCTCGTGGCTCTTCTTCACTTGCTCGTAGTATTTTTCTGCTAGGCTTTTGCGGCCCATTCAACCACCTGATAAGGGGCGTAATTACCACCTATATAAGTAGTTCTATAAGGGGCGTAATTACCACCCATATTTCAGCGGTCGCATAGATCACGTAAAATTGTCGTTGAAGATACCACCATAAAAATATATGATACGTATACCATTCACTGACACAGAATGGGGCTAAAAACCATAGGAACCCATCCGTGCCCGGGCCCGTGGCACGCACAACGCCCCCGAGAATCTCTCTCTCTGGGAATGCCCCGTGGGCCCTAATCGGGGTTCCCAAGGGAGTAGCCGGGAAAGGCGTATGGCAAAAACGGGCAAACAATATCAGAGAACACGGGAGACTGACTAGTTGCAAGACCAGGAAACTAGAGAGTGCCTCCTCTGCCTCAGGGTTCCCCTTGAGAAGATAAAGGAGACCGTCGAAACCCTCCTCCCCACAGGGCACGATCCCACGGTAGCCGACAGGATAGCCGAACGTGCGGCGAAGCTAATATCCACCGCCTACGGGAAGGACAGGACAGCCCTCATGGGCTGCAGGCCCTCAGTCATCATGGCCGCCACCATATACCTCGCCATGAGGATGGAAAAAGGAGTATACATCGGCCAAAGAGAAATCGCCAAAGCGCTAAACACATACGTATTATCCTTCAAGAAAAGAGCCGACCAAATAGAAACACTGCTAGGCCTCGAGATAACGAGTCTATACCAGCGTAAGCAGTACATATGCCCCGCACACGGAGAAACCTTCAACTGCCTAAACGATCTAAAGGCACACCTATACAGCAACGGCGTCAGAGCCTCATCCCTTCTCAGGGTTAAAATGTTCAACGAGGACGGAATCCTCGTCGACGAGAACATCCGTAAGAAAATGAAACAATACTTCTAACAAGATTAAAAAGAAAAAAAGGGGGGGCTAGTCAATTACCATTACAGTGCTGTATACGGCAGGTATCTGTCTCTCAATGGATAGCACCGCACCCGCGGAGGGCCTCAGCTCTACCCTGAACTCCTCGTAGGGATGCGTGTAGACATCATCCATGGTGAGTGATCCTTCGGGATCAAAGTCCAGTGGATCTATGGCTGGGAAGTCTATTGTTACCTTGAATTTTTCACCGACTTCAAGGAGAGAATCTGAGTCGCCGTTAACTTGTGTAACCGTCATCACATCAGTAGGAATCGTTGTAATAGGTCCACCTGACCCTCCTGTTCCGTCATCTGAAAGTGCGTAGCTATCTGGTTCACTTGATCTAGTGATCTTCACCACGTAATCTGTCTCTGCTAGGGCTGTAGTGAATGCCACTGTATCTGCTACACCCACACCCCCAGTCGAAACTGTTGGTCCTTCCAACAAGGTTGTGCCTGCAGCGTCGTATAGGGTTGCGGTGAAAGTCGCCGTAGTGGTGGGCGCCGTCACCGTAATTGCAGAAACAGGAGCTGTTCCCGTCGTGTATGTCGATTCTCCTTTATTAGTAGAAGAGGGATAGATCGTGCCGTGGCATCTGGCGTTGGTGTAAGTGCCTAATAGCTTGCTGGAATCCGTGTCGATGGGTTCATGTCCCTGGCTGAGTTTCAAGTAGAATATCAGCTTCACGAGATCGATGTCAGCCTGATCTCCATCAGTGTTATCGAAATGGGCGATAACACCGCTGTCCGTCAGCATCGATGAGCTAGCCTCACTCATGCCGGCAGCGATAACAGATTGAGCCTTCTCCGCCGTCAGGAACCCCATGTTCAGGATCACGAAGGCGAAGGCAGCCGCAGTGATTACGAAGGCAACCAGGATAATGGCAGTCTCAAGACCAGTCATGGCTTTTCTATTCTTATACATGTATTGTTACGTCCTTGACCGAACGTCAAACATCAACATCAACTAATATTAACACGTGTGCACCACAAAACTACACACACAAACTCAAAAGAACCCGTAAACCTACAGGTTCTCGAGGCCTATGCCCCTAGCCTCAAGATCCTTCCTGATCAAATCCCTGAGGTAGTCGGTGACATCCACGTAGGCACCCGACTCCACCACCTTTATGACGGCCTCATACATGCCTGGGCTGATCCTCCCCGATATCACCTTGGTATCCCACCGCTGCCTCCGCCGCCTGCCATCAGTGTCGCTCAAAACAATCGCCACCAGCCGATATGTATACAACCGCTATAGCTTTGTGTACATACCCTTATATTTGATACCTACTTAAGACTTTCAGCCGGTAGAGAAAAAGGGCAGAAAATGGCGTTAAACGCCATTACAAGCCCCAGATCCGCCGAACAAGACTCAGGACGACTCACCGAATGAAAGAAAACACAGTATACGTCGGAAGCAAGCCCGTGATGACCTACGTAACCGCGATAATCCAAAGCTTCAATGAAAACCCAGAAAGGGTGGTTATCAGGGCCCGGGGACGGGCCATATCCGCCGCCGTGGACGCCGCCGAGGTCACCCGTAACAGGTTTCTATCAGGCCTCACCTGCGATGTTGCCATAGGAACCGAGGAGATGGAGCAGGAAGGCGGAGGCACTAGGAACGTATCCACCATAGAGATAACCCTGAGTAAAAGCCACGAGGCCGATTAACCTTATGGTCGTGAGCCAACCACGGAGGCAGAAGAGGCTGCCTGAAAGAGAGCAATAGAAAAAAGGAAAAGAAAAAGAAAATGAATAGTAAAAAGCTAATAACGCTACTAGTATTAACAACGATGCTCATCGCGATGGTACCCATGGTACCAGTCGCGAACGCAGCACTATTTGCTGATACCATCATAGTTGATAACGACGATACCATAGATATAGAAGACTCTAAAGGTGAGAAGGGCAATCTCATCATCGTAAAAGGTGGTGCGAACCAAGTTGCCTCAGGCTACGAGGTCTCAATCTACTGGGACAAGATACAGTCTTGGGACGGAGTCAAAGGGCACCTGAACACCACGGAGGCTGACAGTAAAGGAGGCTTCGAGATATGGTTCGATGTACCTGAAGCCCCTGTCGGCAACCACTACCTATGGTTCACCGCCACAGACCAGGAAACCAAGATCAGCAAGGTGTTTGTAGTTATACCTGACTGTGACCTGAGCTCATCCTCAGGACTGGCAGGCTCCAAGCCTCTTGTTGATCTATGGGGCTTTGGTAAGAACAAGGATGTGGCCATGCTCTTCATCGAATCCGATGAAGGCACCCCTGCTGCTCCAATACCTTATACGGATTGGTACAATTATGATGTAACCTCCGAAGTTGTAGCAAAAGTTCCAGCGGGCGACTATGCAACAACCCCTAAAGCGTTCTCTCATGTACTCAAATATGACTATGTCGCTGTAGCATCAATTGCAGTTACATTTGACGGTATTACTCTTACATATGACGGAACAAATTGGTCTATCGATCTCCTAGCATTATTTACTGCATCCTACGTGGCATCTACACGAACTCTTATTGTGACAATGAATAAGGTTGCAACTCCTGCTGGTGATATCACTGTTGCCTACAGTGGCTCAGCCAACTATAATATACCCATGCACGAAATCGATACTATTGTTGCTGATGAGTTCGACTACGATGGGACACTGGACAAAACACCAGTCATGCCTGGAACCGTAGTCTTCCTTGTCGGCGATAACAGTGTACCAGTCAACGACATTGGTGATGATATTACTGGAAAAGGTAACCTCTGGTGTGAAAGTACTGGTTCTTGGGTTAATGTCGGTGGCATCAACTATGTCACAGGCGAATGGTCCCTAGACATCGAGACAACAGGTGAAACCACAGGTCCAATTAAAGCAAACTATGATTACATCGGTGTACTCAATAGCCGTGTCCATATACTGATATCTGCGACACAGTTGAATGATCTTGGTTCAATCGAAAACAGAAGAGTGACCATACCCCCAACCGTCGGCGAAGGAGAATACTTTGTCGTTGGTATGGACGCCAAGAACAACAGAGCATATGACGGCTATGAGATCGGCGCCGTAATAACAATCAGCATAGACGAGGGTGCTGTCGGCGACAAGATAGAGATTAGCGGAGAGGGATTCCCACCTTCCATCGAAGTAAAAGCCTATCTAGACAAGGGTGCAACCTTAGGGCCTGAATGCCATATAATTGGATCAGCCGGTATAAACACCGGGAAAGACAAGACAAACATTGACGGTGAGTTCGAGTTCGATATAATCGTTCCTGGTGCAACCAAGAAGGACGACGACTACAAGATACGTATAACTGGCGGAACTTACACAGCAAAAGCCAGCTTCGAGATCACTGGCCTAGCCAGCATATCTGCCGACCCAGAATTCGGTCCCCAAGGATCAGGCATCACGGTGTCAGGCAAGAACTTCCAGAACATAAAGGACAGCAAAGTCAAGATAACGCTGCTACACGATGTATTAGGCGAAGTCGCAACCATTAAAGACAATGTCAAGGTAGACGCAGACGGAAGCTTCAAGGTCACCTGCACCGTCCCGACAGAGAACGACGGCACCTACGACATGGTTGTCACAGCTTTAGCCGATACCGACGGTGCCTTCCATATCGATGACGACGTAGAGTTCAGAATTGGCACTATCATGGTTCTCCTCAGTAAAGACGAATCAGTTGTGGGCGACAGGATCGTTCTCACAGGCAACGGCTTCACTGCAACCGGTGAATGGAACGCAACATTCGGTGACATCACGATCTTCGAGGAAGAACGGTGTACCAATGGACTGCTTAAGGTAGGCTCAGATACTCCCCAGTTCTTCGTGCCCCAGGTACAGCCTGGTGAATACACCATAATAGTATGGGATATAGATGCCGAGATCTCAGTAGAAACCGATTTCACCGTAACAGATTACACCGTCCTAGAGTTCGAACTATATGAGGCTCCTAACGAGTTCACCTTGGACATCAGCGGATGGAACTGGCCAGAGGTCGACGGAACTCTAAACTCTGAGGATGAGATCGATTTCGTGCTCTTTAACGAGACCGACAAGTGGGACATGGATTTAAAACAGCTATGGGATCACGACGACGATCCTGACACTGATAAAATTGAACGTACAGTTGCTAAATTGAACGAAACTGGTTTCCTCAACGACGCCATGTGGATCGTCCCAGACTCCGACACCCTAGACAAGGGCAAGTATTGGGTGAACGCCACCATCGAGACAGACAACGGCCAAGAGTACTTCATGCAGCTAGAGTTTGTCATCGGCGACATACATATGTACTCTGCACCTAGGAAGGCGACATTCAGAATCGGAGAAACCGTGTCCTTCAAGATACAGCACACGTTCGGCAACGACCCCAACAACCAGATCAATAGCGGAGACATCAAAGTATACGACCCAGACGGCGAACTGTACTGGGACGGCGACCCGCTCGACACCTGGAGCAAGGTCGGGACATGGTACGAGTGCCCCACATCTTCGCAGGTGGCATCCGGAAACCCGATGGTGCTGCTGGACGACGCGCCTCTAGGCACTTGGACGTACAAGTGGCGTGAGAGCGACGGTGATGTCATCGCTGAGGGCGTCTTCAACGTGGAGACATCCGAAGCCGACATCTTCGGCGCACGGATCGATGACCTCAACCAGGCCATCGACGACCTGACGAGCGATATCTCGGCCGTCACAGACGCAGTCGCAGGAGTACAGAGCAACGTACAAAGCGCCATCCAGGCATCCAACGCAGCCGTCGACGCAGCCAACAAAGCCATCGAGGCAGTCAACGCGGTAGCCGGCACAGCCAGCGAAGCAGCGACGGCAGCCAACAAAGCCGCCGAAGCGGCAGGAAAGGCACAGAAATCAGCAAGCGACCTATCCACCCTAGTCTACGGCGCCATAGGCGCGAGCCTAGTAGCGGCACTAGCAGCCATAGTAAGCCTAATGCAGATAAGCAAGAGAATCGCGGGCTAGACCCGCACCCCCCTTTTTTATGTGTTTATGTGTAGCGTATGTGTTACATACGCGAAAGCGTTATAAGTAGTTACCATTTAATACCATTAATTAGTGGAAACCTAATCTACATGTTAGAGGTCACTAAAAATTGGAGACACGATGATTGGTTAAAAACATAATCGAAACAGGAATCCCCAAGATAAAGCAGTACATGTCTGAAACAGGTAGAGCACTACAAGCAAGCGATATAGCAGAACATCTTGGGGTAACAGATGGAACAGCGTGGAGCGTCCTAGACCTGATGTATGCATTCGGCATCATACAGAAGGCGAAGCGGGGCACAACCTACTACTTCCTTAAGGATGTCTACAGTGAGGAACAGATCAAGGCCATGCTACCACCCAAGAAGCACCCCCATGTACCTAAGCCACGTCGTCCGAGAACTCCCCGTATACCTAGACCGCGTGGCCGTCCGAGAAGCCAAACGCCTCAACCAGTAAGGTACAGCTTCAAGGATGAATACCTTGCTGCCCTAGGGGAGAGAGCAAGTTCAGGTGACGGCCTCTCAGCCCTAGCATTCCTCGGGTTGCCCCAGGAAGAGGCTGCTGAGAACCTGACAACGGAGCCTCCCGTAGTTGAGCCAGACCTTATGGTCGAGGAGAAAAAGCCTGAACCCCTGATAAAAATTAGATCATTCGGCACGGTAGGGCTTCTCCCTAAGAATGTAAGGCTGTTATCACAGGCCGAGACAAGTTACCTTAAGAAACTGCTGAAGGGCCTAGGTGGATGCGAGGGGATGGAGAGACATAACACGGTCTTCTCAAAGTTCTCAGCCCTCGAGAATGGAAGATACGGCGACGTATTCTACTTCTCCCTAGGAGCGAACCCATGGAATAACGTCCGCAAGGTTACCGTCGACCCCTCCATCTCGGATTATATGGCGTTACCAATCATCGAGGCAAACAGGTGGTCCTCCTGGAACGACTTCCTGACGGGTATAAAGGAGACTAGAATATACCGCAAGGGCCAGTACGACGAGATGCTCGACGAGTTCATGGAGTCCGAGCATAAACTTGTGGAGATAACGGTGGAGAACAGAGGTACAACCTATGTCAAGCACATGCTCAAAAAGAAGATAGAAGAAAGAGGAATAATTGACCAGATAAATATTTCACGTGTAGATGAATGGATCTACTTGGAGAAAATTGAATAGAGGAAAGATAGATGAGCGAAATAAAGTACGAGATGAAGCCAGCAACAAAGAAACGTGCAAAGACTAAACGGATTAGGAGCATATACGATCCGTTGATAGACGCCTTCATAAAAAGCGGACATGTTCTTGTAGAGATAACCGTCGAGGATAGGGAGCCGGCCTACATGGTTACACAGCTAAAGAAAAGGATCGAGACAAGAGAACTCGATATAGAAGCATCTCACGGCGGGGGCTTCGTCTACCTAGAGAAGAAACAAGAATAGAATCAGAAATTACCCTTTTTTCTAACCTTTAGAAATAACTTGGCATAGATAAACAAAACCACCTCAGTATGTCACCTCTCGAACCGGAGACAGTTATTCAGAAAACCCCCGGGGGCTCCATAGTAACTAAAACTTTAAATAAAACCTAACCCGTCACCATTACTCGGTGTTTAAGAATGGTTGAATTCGACACTAAAGAAGAAGGACTCAGAACAGTTGTTAAGAACTACCAGGAGGTAGCCTTCCGATACCTATGGAACTTGGACGGCGAGGGCGCGAGCAGCCGCGACATATGGGTAAACGTGAACAAGGCTATGATGACTGACCCCTCACAGAGGGATAGTATCAGCAGGGCCTCCATCATCAACTTCATGAACCTCATGGTAGACGAGGGTGCAGTGGCATACTATGAGATCACCGGGAAGGGAGGACACAGACGGATCTACTCTGCAAAGTACGACGAGGAAGGATTCAAGCGGTACATGGCTGAGAAGATCATATCGAAGATGTTAGAGGTCTGGCCAGAAGTTAGGGAGACCATAGACGCCCTGATTAGGCTTTAAGTAGAATAATTTTTATATTAATATGAAGAATAATTATAAAAGTGTAAAACATATGAACATAGAAATGATCCCCATCGACAAGATCAGGGTAAGCGATCTTAACATAAGAGCAGAGAACTACTTCGGAGACGAGGAAGACACAGAGCTGGCAGAAAACATTGGATCCATAGGGATACTGCAGCCGATAATAGTAAGACTAGTTGGCGACATGTACGAGGTAGACGTAGGTAGGCGTCGATTCCTCAGCGCCAGACAGATAGGCATCAATGAGATCCCCTGCATCGTGAGGGAAGCCAGCGAAGAGGAAGCCATGGACGCCAGCCTCAGCGAGAACGTCTTCAGAAAGGGAGTGGATCCCGTCACCCTTGGAAGGGCCATAAAGCGTAGGCTCGCAGTCGGCGACATAAGCCTCAGTGAGTACTCCAGAATTATAGGGAAGCCCAAGTCAACCCTCAGTGAGTGGCTGCGGATGAACGATCTTTCACAGGCAATTCAAAACGAGGTTCAAAGCGGAAACATACCCTTCACCTACGCGCTAAAGGTGGCGAGGATGGAGCTCTCCCCAGAAGAGGAGAACATCCTCGCAGACGAGTCGAGGACAGGGGGCTTCGAAGCCTTCAAGAATGCCTTAGACCGGGTCAAAGAAGGAAAAGAGAAGAGAGGCGCACCCAAGGGGCTCCTTATCGTCCGAATCAACTTCGGCCTCGATTCCCAGGATTACGAGGCTCTGAAGCAGCTCTCCGATGCGAAGGGCGTGGAACTAGGTGACTATTGCATGAATATACTCACAGACCATATTCGGTCATCGAACAAATAGTGAAACATTTAGAAAACTAGGATTCGTCATTCCGTATCTTTATCCTTACGCGGGTTCCCTGCTTCAGATTAAGCCTCTCCCTGTACGCTAAGGGTACGGTAACCCTGCCTCCCTGGCAGATGTTGGCGAGGAACTCCTCCTCTCTATCAGCCTTCTCCAAACTCATCTCCATTTAATGGGATTACTTGGTGAATAAAAACCATTCTCTACTGTGCGTATTCGCTGCACTTAGGTCACAATCCCGCACACGTAACACTTAAGCGGTGATGCAACCCATTAAATGGTGAGGTTTAGAAATGTCTGAGAAGGAGAAAGAGGAGAAGCCTGAAGAGGAAGCAGTCGAGCCTGAGACAATCGATGATCTACGAGCAGTGATAAAGGAGGAGTCCATCGAGGAGGAACCCATCGAGGAGGAGCCCCAAGTGGATAAGCCTGTAGAAGAGAGGCCTGCCAAGAAGAAGCCTTGGTGGAAGGTCTGGTAGGTTAACGAAATTTAATTTCAAGTCTTAGGTAGTTACGCACCAGTGTTGCATATGCGTAACCTTTATGCGGCGATGAGTCCCTTTAAATGGCTGTGGGAAGGATTTGAAGTTATGTTAGAGAGGTATATTTATGGGTGAATTACAGAAGCTAGGTTTAGGAGAGAAGATAACCGTCAAGACATTGCCTGGTAGAGGGGGTAAGCCAATAGGCCGGCTCCCAGACGGGCGTGTAATATTGTTCGACCAGAATAGCCCATACTTCGATATGCTGGCTACAGGCCAGTCTGTAGAATGCCATGTAATAGTCATAAGTGAAAACTATGTCATAGTGAGTCCCATCCGTGAGCCCGAGGAGGCGGTTATCGTACATTATCTAGAAGACGATTTTCCAGAGGTCGATGTGGATGATATTATAAAGGATCTAGAGAAAATGATAAAAAATGTGAAGGGGAAGAACGCCGAGGTTATCCCTAAGGCCCTTCTACACGTAATCCGGCTTGAGCAGTTAATAATAAAGATTCTAAAAGGTGAAGTCTAGGAAAAATATTGAAGCTATCTACACGCAACCTTTAAGCAGTGATTCGTACCGTTAAATGGTGGGGAGGGCTATGGGCCTAATGGAGCCATCGGATCCTAGATGTCGGGTAATCGTTGCAGGGAGGGGCTGTCATTTTGCCCATTCAGTGATCCGGCCAGGCGGGCATCTGCTCCCGGAATTCTTTCACCCTTGCTCCAGGGCCGGCAACACTCCCCAAACCCTTAACCTTTAAACGGTTAAATTTGGTTACCAAATGTCTTATTATAGATTATGTGGAGTTAATAATGGGTAATGCAAATGTTCGAGGAAGAAAAGAAGAAAGAGAAGTGCGAAGAGGAAGAGAAGCCCGAAGTGGAAGAGAAGCCCGAAGTGGAAGAGAAGCCCGAAGTGGAAGAGAAGCCCGAAGAGGAAGAGAAGCCCGAAGAGGAGAAACCTGAGTAGGGTTCATGTTTTTCCCATCTCCTTTTTATTATTTATTCTCATAACCTTTAAGCGGAGACAAATGTCATTAAATGGCAAGGAAGCTAAACCAGTGGATGAAGATAAACTCGCCAATAGAACCACCCAAGTGACCCGATCTATCCTCGAGCGGGCCATCAACGACCCCATTTTCCTGCTTACCATGACCGCCCACGGGGTCACCCCCAAGGACATCGAGATCATAGTCAAGGACATCCTAGAGTACCTAGATAAGACGAAGGGTATCTATCCATACCTGCTCGAAGAAGAGGAGGATGAGGCCTAATCCCTCGGAATAAGAGGCTGTCAAAAAAGAGTAAGAATAAGAGGCTAAAGAAAAAGAGAAAGAAGAATAGAAGGATATAAAATGGATGGATTAGCCCCAAAGTGCCCCAGATGCGGTGAGATCACTAAACAGATGATACGTGGATGGAAGGACGGGTGGACAAATTATAGGTGTGGGCACTGTCAAAAAAGATACAAGATAGAGGATGAAGCAAATGGTTGAAACCCCTGAGGTCTATTGCACTAAAGAGAAAAGAAAAGTCCCTGTATGGTGGTGTCTAGGCAGCTACACGCAGAGACGCTTCCCTTGCCCCGAGCTGATTGAGGCCACGGTTAAGATTGATGAAGGTTATGCCGAGGTCAAATGCAAGGCACAGAATTCGATAAAAAAGAAAGAAGGGTTTGAAATCAGTGGAGATGAGGTAAAGTGTTCATGTTGAGACAAGGATTAGCAAGAATCCTGCTAGGCCTAGGTATAATACTGATTAGCCTAGCATCGAAGATAGATCCCGATTATGTTCAATGTGCTATACTGAACCTAGTAAAGCCCGAGGAGGCTGCGACATGAACCTATGGCAGAGGCTCGTGTTCAGACTATATGGCCGCCTCTACATAGGCCACAAGACACATGAAGGATGGAAGGGTTCCCTGCCCCACTACATCATAGAGTGCCCCACACACGGTAGAGTGGTGACATACCCACACGGCTACTCGATGAGGCTGGAATGCCCAAGATGCCAAGAGGAGGAGAGAGAGAATAGATCCAGAGCAGAAGATTAATAGCGTGGACATAAGCCTGGAGGGCTTCACAATGGAGGAGCTCAAGGACGTAATAGGGTACATAAGATCGGTGGAGGCACACAGGGAGTCCAGGATGGTAAAGGTGTCGCTTGATGTACCAGACGACAGCGTTATGGAGGCGTTGAGCAGAATACTGGAGCTATGGCCCGAAGATAAGGGCCCCCACTCCATCTTCTTGTTGCACAAGGAGTAGGATAGCCTTGAGCAAGCTTAGTGAACCCATACTCTGCTGGATCTGTGGGTCCCCATGCCTAGGAGATAGGGTGACCTGCTCGGACGAGTGTCACGAAAAACTGGTCGATAGACTTGAGAAAGAGTTCGGCATCTACAAGAAGGTTGTGGACATCGAAACGGGGAAGACCCACAGGGTACCCACAAGGGATATCATAGAGAAAGGACTCAGACAACAGGATCTTAGAAGATACCCTGAATGGAAAATGATACGCCAGTAACCTTTAAGCGGTGATGCTCACCCTTTATTGGTGGGGAGGGCTATGGGCCTAATGGAGCCATCGGATCCTAGATGTCGGGGAAATCGTTGCAGGGAGTTTGACATTGGCTCGGCTAGGCGGGTTCCTGCTCCCAGGGATTTTCAACCCTTGCTCCAGGGCCGGCAACACTCCCCACAAAATAGCCTCGAATAAATGAGGGTGCGATAACCCACGAATTCACCTTTTAATGGTTTTCATCATCTTTTAACGGTATTTTTGATTAAAAAGGCATAAAAACAAACTCTTTTCCTTTTTAGAAAGGTATAAAAACAATCCCTTTACTATTTTAAACGAAGCTAAGAGGCTCTACACATTGGGTAAGAGTGGAACCAGCGTCTACATGGACAGGGATCTACTGCGTTGGATAGACGAGAAGATCAAAGAGAGAATCTACAGGAACAGGAGCCACGCAGTCGAGTACGCCGTAGCCCAACTCATGAAGAATGATAGACACCAAAGGCGAGACTATTAGATTTTAATAGTTTCTAATATAATCCATATAAACTTACAATCCTGACCACTTAACGATAAATATGGTAAGATTCGAGAATATAAGCATAGAAGAGATAGACGTTGAAGAGGGAATCAGGCAGATCATAGGAAAAGAGCCCTTAGATGAACTCGCGGCCTCCATCGCCCTCCATGGAGTCCTCCAGCCCCTCATAGTCGAGCCCGGCGAGGAGGGAAGGTACAGCCTCCAGATAGGGAAGAGGCGGCTCGCCGCCTCAAAGATCGCCGGCCTAGAGACGGTTCCCGCGATAATCCTCGACGGATCCCTCGGAGCCGAGGAGTCCCTCGCCATGAGGCTCGTGGAGAACCTCCACAGGGAGAACCTGGACCCCATAGACGAGGCCGAGGCCTACTCGGCCCTCAGGGAGATGGGCGTCAAGGTCTCCGATATAGCACACCAGGTGGGAAAGGAGAGAACCTACGTCAGCCACTCCATGAGGCTCCTCAGGCTACACCCCAAGGTGAGAGAGGCCGTCAGGCAGCAGAACCTCCCCCGAGAGCACGCACTCACCCTCCTAAGGCTGGAGCCCTACCAGCAGATCGCCCTAGCGGAAGAGGTCATGGAGAAGGGGCTCACGACGCCGGAGACCAGAGACAGGGTCAGGATGCTCCTCGGGAAGGAGCTTAAGTGGCGACTCGTACCCATACGCATAGAGCCAGCAGTCTACGCCAGGCTGGCCCAGATCGCACCCGACGGCGACGTGGCGGAGCTGCTGAAGCAAGCCATAGAGAAGCTACTCTCCTAGATAAACAAAGAGATAAAACACTAATAATTTTTTCATATCATAGATACAAAGTAAAATAAATTTATTTTAAGGAAGATAATCTAAATTGATTAATTATGTAGATCCCTTGCTTTCTACATATATGTCTTTTACTTGATAATTGTTTTTTAGAGGGGTTTCTAGAAGAGTTAGACAATTTATCCTCCATTTTAGTTTAGAAATATGGCCACAAGTTGAAAGATATTCATTCTTAGACTTTTGAACATAGAATGATGAATTGAAGGATAACTCCTTACGGGGTATAAGGGTCTCGTGTATGAAGTATGTGTTTTTCCCTATGAATTCTTCAACGGAATCGGTTTTTAAATATATATTATAGTGAATATACTGGATGTTAATTCGAGAATATGTCGTGGGGTTGGTTATAAAGAAATTAATTGTTATATTTAGTTTATCTTCAAAGGGAGTTATCCACATGTTCAGAACAGAGACCTCGATCTGATTCGCAGAAGTGGTGGTGCCCACATAATCACTTAGTTCAAGTACAAAAAACCCTGATGATGTTGCAATTGTTGCGATTATTGAATAGATTAATAACTTTGTAATTCCATTCGTTTCGCTCATCAGATACTATTATCTATAGAAAAGATATAACCTTTATTTCTTAGGCTCCAACTCTAATTAAACTAAGAGGTAAAGTCGCCTTGGAAAGCAGAGTTTGGAACTTGTTAATCGCCCTTGGGGTTGCACTAGTCCAAGGTCAGATCGGGTTCTTAATGATAATAAGGCATCGTAACCCACTTTTTCTAGTGCTAATATTTATTATATCTGTACAGGCATCATTTTTACTTGAGGATTTTGAACAGGCTTTAAGGTGCTGGATACAAGCCATTCTGTTAGCTTTTATATTTATCTTTGTTTTTATTTCAATACCAGTTTTTGTAGGAACTTTTCCAATGGATATGATCTTTGTTATTATTGGAGCAAACATCTCTCGAATATTAGTTACTGTCTTAATCATCTTTTCTCCTATTAGTTTCTTAGGCTGTTTTTTAGGACAGATTTTGAGAGACAAGACACTTCATAAACCATATTCATAAGACTGAGACACATTCTTTTTTATATAACTTGGTTAAATATGAATTTGACGTAAAATGACTAATAACCCAAAGAAGATTTTCATCTCCATCGACATGGAAGGAATAAGCGGAATTGTAGGTGGAGGTATGACCGGGGAAGATCAAAAGGAGTATGAATATGGACGAATGCTCATGGTAGGTGACTTGAATGCCGCAATTGAGGGTGCACTTGAGGTTGGTGCTGATGAGATAGTGGTTTGTGACGCCCATGGAAGCATGATGAATATAAAACCTGGGGAGATAAACGAAGCAGCCTACTTGATCAGTGGAAGACCAAAGCCAGATCTGATGATGTCAGGAATAAGTGAAGGCTTTGATGCGGCCCTATATGTAGGATATCACTCAATGAAGGGCACATTGAAAGGGGTTCTTGCCCATACCATCGCAGGGGGAACAGTTGATGGAATCTTTATAAATGGACGTGAAACCGGGGAGTTCGGTCTTAACGCAGCACTTGCAGGTTATCATAATGTACCATCGGTTTTTGTCTCTGGTGATGACGCCGTATCAAGAGAAGCAAAGACTTTCGTTCCCAACATCAAAACAGCAATTGTTAAGTATGGGGTAAGCAGGGCCGCAGCAAAGTGTCTACATCCGAAGAAGGCTAGAACATTAATCAGGAATACCGTAAAGGAAGCACTGGAAAACATAGGAGATATCGATCCTTATAGGGTAAATGAACCTGTGGAGTTCAAGCTTAGATACACGAGTTCAACGATGGCTGACGCCGCTTCAGTTCTTCCCTATATCGATAGAGTAAATGGAAGAACCGTGAAAGCTACATTCAAAAACTATCCTGATGCTGTTCGCGGCCTTCTTGCAGCCATTACAATAGGTGGCACAACCATACGTAGAAGAACTTAACCCTTTTTTAATTAAATTATTCTGGTCTAGTATAAAGGCAGATAATAAATGTTTTAAGTACATAGAAACTAATGTAAAAAAGGTGAAAATTAAGAAATGACTAAGAGACTAGGTCTAATAGGAGTTCTAGCGGCACTGATTTTGATAAGTAACTTTGCACCTGTGATTGCTGAGCAAAAATACGAATACGGCGGAACCTTTAGAATGACGGGAACCGAGGATCACGAGTTGCTTCCCATAACAAATGTTGCAAACTACAACTTACGCATATTCGCGTTGATGTACGATCGCCTCGTCATAACAGACCAGAACTGGGAACCAGCACCGCAGCTAGCCGATAGTTGGGACTTTGCTGAAGACGGAATGTCTATAACGTTCCACCTTGTTGAGAACGCTAAGTGGCATGACGGAGATCCACTAACATCAGCGGATGTCAAGTTCACGTATGATTACTCTCTGGAACACAAGACACCTTACGTTATTAACCCGGACGGTGACGCAATAGATCACATCACCACCCCAGATCCATACACAGTCGTATTCCACCTTAACCGAAAGGCAGGAACAAGCTTTCCAGAAAGGCTTTGCACAAGAGTATTCATCGTTAAAAAGTCTGAATGGGAGAACATAGAAGACCCCTTTACCTACTACCCCAGCATAGGAGCTGGACTTACTGGATCAGGTCCTTTCAAGTTCGTTAAGCAGGTGACAGGACAATACCTAGAGCTAGAAGCAAACGAGGAATATTGGGGTGGAAGACCTTACATTGATAAGTTCTTCTCCCTAGTTATCCCGCAACAAGACATGGCGCTCATGGCCTTACAGAAGGGCGAACTTGATGCAGTCGAATTAAGACCAGCCGATGTGGCTACGGTTTTAGGTCTTCCAGATGTGAAGGTCTTCAAAACCGAGGCCCCAGGATTCAGAGAAGTATGCTTCAACAACCGTAGACCCCCGTTCAGCGACGTCGAATTAAGAAAAGCCATGTGCCACACTATAGACAGGGATATGCTGATAGAGATGATATACCTTGGCTATGCGTATCCGAACCTTCGTCACCTGCAACCAGCATACGGCGACTGGGTCAACCCTGATGTACATGTATATCTATACGACCTCTCAAAAGCTGAGGAACTACTAAACGAGGCTGGGTACATAGATAAAGATGGCGACGGCTGGAGAGACTATCCGGACGGCAGCAAACTAGCAATAACACTTTATGTCAGTACTACCGACATCTACGTAAGACAAGCTGAAATAATAATTGAAAGCTGGAAACAGGTCGGAATAAACACAAAGTTGGAAGCAGGATCCGGCCCAGCCTTCTGGAACAAGGTAACACTGGAACAAGACTTTGACTGTTATCTAGGTGGTTGGACACCTGACTCCGCATGGCCCGGTGAAATGCTCAGCTGGTATACAACCCCCATGGGTGTACCAGGCGGCATAAACCGCAGAGGATTCAGCGACGCCACATACGATGCATTAGATATGCAAGCAGCAGCAGAGGCAGACCCAGAAAAACTCCGAGAAATACTCTATGAAATGCAGATGATACTTTCAGAACAATGTCCAAATGCCCTCGTAGTAAGAAACCACGGCTTAATAGCTGTCAACTCTAAGGACTTTGAAGGATATGAAAACGCACTTCCCTTTGGACCACTATCCTACCTAGATGAGATAGGCTTCTTGAAGCTACATCTAAAGGGAGCCATAGCTTCAACCAAAACATTGTTGACACTAACTGCACCAAGTACTGGAACAACGGAAGAGCCAGTAACTGTATCAGCGATCATAAAAACCGAAGATGGAGAACCCATAGAAGGCGTTTACATTGACTTCTCTGCTGACGGTGTTATTTTCGGCTCAGGAAGGACAAACACAAAAGGCGAAGCAACTTCCAGTTGGCTACCTGAGCTGGCTAGAGACATCAACTTCAAGGCAGAATACCTAGGTAGTACCGATTACGCCGAGAGCGAAAGCAGCATAAAAACCACAAGCATTATCGGACCTGAAGAGCCTGAACCTTATGAGCCTGAAGAGCCTACTAAACCAGACTATACAATGTACTACATAGGAGCTGCAATCGTCATTATAATTCTGGCAGCCTCATTCTACCTACGAAAGAAAACTTAACTTTTCCTCTTTTTTTTATCTGATTGTGAAAAAGGTTAAAAAGCTAAAGACAATATATCTTTCACTCTAAAGATTTGGATGATTGTAATGGGTATAGGAAAAGTTGTTGTAAAGAGAGGGGTTTACGCAATCATACTAATCTTTATTGTGACCATAATCAACTTTTTCCTTTTCAGAGTTATGCCTGGAGACCCCGTTGCGATGATGGCTTCGCCTTCTATAACCGCTGAGGTGAGAAAAATATTGTTAATTAAATTTGGTCTTGACAAGCCCCTTCATGTTCAATTTGTTAAATATATTCAACAATTACTCCAAGGAAACTTAGGTTTATCCTTTAATTATCAGAGACCCGTCCTTGATCTTGTCCTTGAGAGAGTTCCAAACACGGTTCTCCTTTTGCTTTCATCATATATTATTACGGTTTTTCTAAGTATATCATTAGGGCTAATTGCTTCTTGGAAGAGAGGAGGCAAACTCGATATCTCTTTTACCATTTTCGGTCTTTGGATGCACTCCATGCCAATATTCTGGTTGGGTGGATTGCTTCTTTTATACTTCTCAGTTCAACTTGACCTTTTTCCTGTAATCGGCATATCCACTCCCTGGTTGGTACATGAAAACAGCTTCTCATATATCGTAGATGTTGCACATCACCTTTTCCTTCCAATGATGACCTTAGGGATAGGAAATATTGGGGGGATGTTCCTTATAACGAGGAATTCATTGCTGGACGTATTCTCAGAGGACTATGTTACGACAGCTAAATCTCTAGGTTTATCGAATCGCACTATCTTGCTTCATAACGTATTGAGGAACGCGATGCTCCCCATAACCACTGTAATACTGATGCAGCTTGGCTTCATAATCGGTGGTGCAGTGACAACCGAAACGGTGTTTACTTGGCCTGGGGTTGGGCTATTGATATATAGAGCTGTTATGCAGGAGGATTATCCAGTACTCCAAGGAGCATTTCTCATAATAACGATCTCCGCAATATTAGCTAACTACCTAGCGGAAATAATCTATGGGTATCTCGACCCTAGGGTGAGATACGAGTAAGAAGGGGATATGAAAACCATGCAAAAAATAAAGATAAAAGGATATGAGAGAAGCATAATAAAGTTCTGGGAACAGTATAAGGAGAGTAAACTCGGGCTCCTTGGGTTATTTATTTTGCTTTTCTTTATTTTTATTTCAGTCTTTGCTGAGATATTGGCTCCGTACTCAATTGGTTCAATTCAAGGTGATATGAATGCCATACTAAAGCCCCCCACATCTAAATATTTGATAGGTACAGACGAACTTGGAAGGGATCTATTATCATTGATAATTTATGGCGGAAAAGTATCTCTGACGATAGGATTTTTAGCTACGTTAGTTACAGCCATAATTGGAACGCTCGTTGGAGTTTCTGCAGGTTACTTCGGTGGAACGACAGAAGAATTGCTGATGAGGTTCACAGACATATTTTTAGTTATTCCAGGTCTACCGTTGATGATAGTTTTAGCTTCCATCTTGGGTGCTACCTTCTGGAATATGATATTAGTTATTGGGATACAAGGTTGGACTGGAACAGCCCGTGTTCTTAGAGCACAGGTCTTATCTTTGAAGGAGAAGCCATTCATCGAGTCAGCGAGAGCAATAGGAGCTTCTGACACTAGGATAATTATTCGACATATCATTCCAAATGTTCTTCCTTTGATAGTCGCTCAGATGGTTTTAAGGGTTGGAAGCTCTATTCTTTCAGCAGCTAGTTTAAGTTTCCTTGGATTAGGAGACCCAACCCACATTAGCTGGGGGATGACACTTCACTACGCATTCAGCGTTGGCTCCCTTTTCTCTGGCTTCTACTGGTATATTATACCACCAGGCATATGCATCACCCTAGTGGTACTTTCTTTCGCCTTCATAGGCTACGCACTCGACCAAGTTGTAAACCCAAGAATCAGGAAGAGGTAAAGTGATATGACATTACTGGACATCCAAAACCTAAGAACCTACTTCGATACAAAGGGTGGAAAAGTTAAAGCCGTTGATAATGTCAACCTCAAGATAGAAAAAGGAGATGCACTTGGGTTGGCTGGTGAGAGTGGCTGTGGAAAAACGACGACTGCCCTTACCATAATTCGTCTTCTTCCATCTAATGCCGAAGTTCTTTCTGGAAAGGTTCTTCTAAACAACGTAGATCTCCTCACAATGGACGAGGAAATTTTTAGAAAAGAAATTAGAATGAAACAGATATCTCTTGTTTTTCAGGGAGCCATGAACTCGTTAAACCCGGTTTTCAGGGTTGGAGAACAGATAAGACAGGGAATCTTAACTCATGAGAATATCACAAAAGAGGTAGCATGGGAACGGGTCAGAGAACTATTCTCACTTGTCGGTATCGACCCAGACAGAGCAAGAGAATACCCCCACGAGTTCAGCGGAGGGATGAAGCAAAGAGTCATCATAGCCATGGCTCTATCCTGTAACCCAGATCTTATCATAGCTGACGAGCCTGTAACAGCTCTTGACGTTATAGTTCAGGCTCAGATTCTTGAGCTTATTAGAAGCCTGAGAGAGAAACTTGGGCTTTCAATGATAATGATAACCCACGATCTCTCGGTGATAGCAGACACATGTAACAAGACAGCTATAATGTATGCAGGTAAGATAGTTGAGTGTTCGGATAGTTTAACCATCTTCAAGCATCCTGAACACCCTTACACACAAGGGCTTATCGCCAACTTTCCGAGTGTCAGTGGAGATAAGAAAAGTTTTGAACCAATCTTCGGAAGTCCTCCTAACCTTATATCACCCCCAAACGGGTGCAGGTTCCATCCAAGGTGTCCATATGTAGAAGACGTCTGTAGGAAGGAGGATCCTAAAATAGTTGAATTAAAAAGGGGGCATTTTGTATCTTGTCATCTGGTGAAATAGTAGTTAGAGTTCGTAACCTGAAGAAGTGGTTCCCAGTAAGAACCGGCATAATCGAAGACCTGATTTCAAGACAAAAACGTTATGTGAAGGCCGTCGACGGAATAAGCTTCGACATTAAAAAACGCCAAATCTTCGGTTTAGTTGGGGAGAGCGGATGCGGAAAGACGACAACGGGTAGGGTGATACTGAGGCTAATTGAGCCGACTTCCGGGGAGGTACAATTAGGAGATCAAGCTGTCTTCTCATTGAAGAAGAGAGAGCTGAATGAGTTTCGTAAACGAGCTCAGATAATCTTTCAGGATCCCTACGAGGCCCTTGACCCTAAGATGAACATATTCGATTTCATATCAGAGCCGTTGGTTGTCCATAATATAGGAAACGAGGAAGAGCATGTTACCAACGCACTTAAAACGGTCGAACTCGTACCACCAGAGGAGTTCTTCTACCGGTTTCCACACGAGTTAAGCGGAGGGCAGAGACAGAGGGTAGCTATAGCAAGGGCCATAATAATGAACCCAAAATTCATAGTCGCAGATGAACCAGTCTCAATGCTGGATGTCTCCATAAGGTCATCTATACTCAAACTAATGTTCAAACTCAGAGATGAGATGGATGTCTCATACCTCTACATTACACATGACCTAGCTACCACTAGGCAGGTATGCGATAAAATAGCTATAATGTATTTAGGAAAATTCGTAGAGGAAGCAGAAACAGAAGAATTATTGAAGAATCCTTTACATCCCTACACTCAAGCCCTAGTCTCAGCAGTTCCTATTCCTGATCCAACTGCTCGTAAGAGCAAAGTTACTATTTCAGGAGAGATTCCCAACCCCATAGATCTACCTCCAGGATGCAGATTCCAACCAAGATGTCCACACGCAAATGAAATCTGCAGAAAAGAAGAGCCGAATCTAGTTGAAGTTGGGAATAACCATCGGGTAGCCTGCCATCTAAGATACTAAAAATTCCATTCTTTTCACACCTGTTTAAAATTCTCTAATTAATCTTATTTAAATTTTTTATATATGAAGAAACAACCTAATGCACACATGATCCCCTACACAAACTTAGCAGTTAGTTTCCTCTTATCGCTAGAGAGATGAATATTCCTATTCTTCGATTATCTCGACATTCGCCCGGGGAACTGTCACAATCCTGCCATCTTCGAGTTCTACCTCCAGAACCCTCACGTAAGACTTCGTTTTAATCTGCTGTAACTCGACTGGTAGATTCACTACATTACCAATGGCTCCGAAGTATGGCCGCCTGATTATTCGGACAGGTGTCCCTAGCAACATGCCTATAGCCAGCTCGACGCTTGACGCCTTCTCGAAACTCTCCTCATGGGGTATAATGATCTCTGGGCGCATGACGCCCGCCCTTATCTGAGTGGCTCCGTTCACAGATGCCATATACCCATCGAACCGCTTCAGGAGATCAAAGGTTCGCTGGGACATCCTCATCTTCCCAAAGCCTTCGGTGATGATGAGTGTGATGCCAACCTCCTCCTGACCAGTGATGGCAACGCCGATCTCCTCCCCTATTAAAGCCGTGACATCATCATGGCGGACACCTCCCGTGATAATGCATGAGACCCCGAACTCCACGCCTTTCCTGAGGGCATCAAGGGTCGCCAGTGATCCTCCGATGAGCACCGCCCCCTTGTCCTCAGACATTATGCGATCCGCAGTCAATTCCTCGTCGGGTGAGTCAACCACCATCTTTATCTTGCCTTGTATCTCGCCGCCGATGCCGAATATGCCTTGGATGAGGGCGGCGTTCGTCTCGATGACCGCACCCTCCCTCGGGAGCACCTTAATGACCTTGCCGGGGATATATGCTTCGATTTCCACGGGTATGGGCCGACCCCTGACGATGACTTGGCCAGTCACAGTGGAGGCAGACTCCAGTATTCCATCTATTGGAGAGTATGCCCATTTCTTTAAGAGACCAAACAGAACGGAGTAGCCAGCGATTACCTCACCTTTTGATACCTGATCCCCGATCTTCTTCTTCATATATGCTAATAAATCGGTAGGCTTTGAGGCGAAGCCTAGGAGCGCAGCTACCTTAACGACCTCGGCGTCACCGCTTATATGGGTCTTCGCAATGACAGTATCGTAGTTGACCTCATCCCCAACATTGACGTAAACCTCACCGAATATGGGCAGCCGCCTTGTCTTGGAGACCATCATCGCCTGTTTGACCTTCAAGCCAGGCGTGTAGGCGTAAGCTTCTTTCGAGACTTTCTTCTCCTTCATCAAGTTCTCGCCTCACACAAGCTCTTAAGCTCCTCATCTGGGTATAGATCCATGATATCGAACCACATCAGCAACGTCTCCTTCCTCTCGCTCTCTTCCTCAGGTAGTTTGAGAGGTCGCCCCCTAGCGTCGAATACTATACCTACTACTCCACCCATGACGGTGCTCTCGATTTTGTGCCCGGATCCTGCGCCTATATCATATCCCTTATGGGGTGTTATGACGACGTTGATCTTCTGACTCTCATCTAATTCGATGCGTTTGATCTCGCCGAACTTCAGATTCTCCTTCAGGATATCTCCATTGGGTATTTCCAGTTCCACAGTCATCACTGGATCCCCGAGGTTACCGGTTCCGGCTGGGGCGATGACAGTGCCGAGCCTGACGAGACAGTCCTTATCGAAGATATTCCACGCCGCCTCCCGGTAGACCGTCGAGAGGACGCCGAGATGGGGTATCATAAAGACGCTATCCTGGAAAATCTTCGTAATTCCCTCGGGTTGGAATGCATCCGTCAGAATTAGAAAGGATTGACCCCTCCACGGGGCATGGCTCAGGAGGCCACCAGTTCCAGCAATGATATCTATATTCATCATATCTATATAGGTTTCCGCCATCGCATCTTGGAATACATCGCCGATTGACCGATCTACATGAACACCCTTAAGCCTTGTTGCTATGGTTTTGTGGTGATTGAGACCGAGGCGTAGCGCCTCCCGCGCCACAGAGTGCTCGATGATGAGATCTTCAAGGGTCTGGGGGATGGTCGTCGGCCTGATCATCTTATTCATTAGTCTGCTCGCAACGTCTTCCTCGTCGAGCTTGAACGGTAGCCAACGCATGATATTCTTGATGCTAGCTTCCTTCATGACATTGGTGACACTGTAGCTCATCCCGAGGTTTGCACTGACGCTCCGGACGAAGCGATCGTCGACGACAGAGTAGACGTTTGTCGTTGCGCCACCGAGACCGACGCCTAGAACGTTCTCATTGAATGTATCGGCGATAAGTTGTATGGCCATGCCCTCACCTGCGGGCGTCGGCATTATGTTTACATTCGTCCACTTCATCAACTTTAGGTATCCAGGCGCATGAGACATCACGTGCTCCATGAATAACTCGTGGATTGCTCTCCTCGCAGGTTCTGTATTCTCTACCGCGAGAACGGGTCGCAGGTTATCTACCATAGTTAATGCAAAGATGCTACTCATCAGCTTCTCTATCTGAGGACGTAGCGCATTATTGCCAGCGTATACTAGGGGAAGCTCGTATGAAACTCCAAGCCTAGCCTTGGGTTCTGCTGCCTTGATAAGTTCAGCGACTTCCATTACATGGGTTGTTGCACCACCATCCACTCCACCCGCCAACAAGATCATGTCTGGCCGAAGATTACGGATCCTCTTTATCTTCTCATACGGTTTGCGGCCGTCGTCGCGTGCAATTACATCCATGACTATGCTGCCTGCGCCTAGTGCGGCCCTATTTGCGCTCTCTGCCGTCATCATTTTGATGAGGCCGGCGACCATCATCTGGAGACCGCCGCCAGCACTGCTCGTCGTACAGTAGAGGTCGACACCCATATTGCCGTCATATGGAACGGCGATGCCGCTTCCATCCTCTGAGAGGATGTGGTGTCCCGTCAGTTCTTCCACCTCACTGACTGCGTTCCTTACACCTAGGGTGACATCCTCATAGGGGGATTCTACCGTAGTGGGCGCCTCGCCTGCAACGAGGAACCTCCACTCACCGTCTCTCCTGTGGAAGAATCGGGCCTTCGTAGTCGTGCTCCCTACATCCGTTACCAGAATATACCTCATCTCTTCATTAGGTTTACTGAGAGTTACCATTTTACTTCTTTAAGGGATAACGTATCCTTTTAAATATTTATTCTATATTACGTGAAAGTTGAAAAGTCTATAACGAAATATTAGAATGGGAGGAAACGCCGCCAACCTAACTTCTGGCGAACATTGTCGACTTCTTCTCTCTTCCCAGTCTTCTCCGAGCCCTTTTTAATCGATCTTTTCTCTAGCAGCTTGATAAGCTTCTCAACATTATCTCTATTCTCGAAGATCATGAAAAACTTTTCAGCCTCTTGGGTGATATTCCCACCTAACATGTAGAAGAAAGGGAATATCATGAATCGCCCCATCTGTCCCCCTACATAGGTGAGAGGTTTATAGCTTTGTAGAAATAGGACGGCGGCCAGATCCATTCCATATTCTTGGATCTTATCCGCGGCTTTCCTGATCATCTCCTCCTCATCTTTGGGCGTAACCTTATCAACCCGAAACAAGCCTAATCTTCCTCGGATATTACCTGATCCTTTAACTTTCTTTTATAGTTTATATAAGTAACTACCGTCGCCAAAGAAGCCACTCCAAGTAGAAAGAACCTCATGAAATCATACTTCAATTCTGCCTGCGGGAACCATATGGGATTAAAGATAAACCAGACCATTGAAAGGATTAATACGATAAGCGTCAATCTGAGTATGTCAATTTGGGAATCTAAAGACCTAGAGAGGGTCGTTTTCTTCTGCCTCCAGTAAGGATAAGCCTCAAAAGTTATATATAAATAATGAATGTATGTATCTTTGGAAAACAATGGTAATACAACACACGTTCGCGCTGCTTATGTTACTTATAACATGTGCTTCTATCTGGTATTCTCAATGGAACGTATCACAGGGAAAGATCCCATCTATCAGAAAGTTTCCCGCAATGGATGCACTTGAAGAGGCTATAGGACTGTGTGCAGAAAAGGGAGTGCCTGCTTGGTTTCCCTTGGGTGCCGCTCCAATCGACGATCCACAGGGGACTCCTGGGCATATTATAACTATGAGCATCATGGGCTACACCACGAAGTTTGCTGCAGATATGGGAGTGAAGATATTGAGTGGAACTATTCGAACACCGTTGATCCCCATGGTGGACGATGTCCTCACGGAGGGATACAGGACTCATGGTGCACCGGAGCTCCATAAGTTGGAAGATATCCGCTACTATCCATCTCAGATGGCGTATATCGCTGGAAACGATACGGTTCACAAATACGACAAACCCGGCTGTCAGATCATGCTCGGAGTATGGTGGGCTGAGACTCCCGCTTTCTGCGAGATTGCGAAAAGGGCAGGTGCGTTCATAATTGGAGGAACCGATTATATAGAAAATGTGCCTTACCTCGTCGCATTTGCTGATTATTCCCTTATATTCGAGGAGATCTACGCCGCCGGAGCATATATCTCTGATGATCCCAAGCAAAAGGCCAACATCTTCGCCGAGGACCTAATGAAATTTCTGTTGCTCGCTTTGACATTCGTTGGTGGAATCGCAGTCGCAGCTGGGATCGATTTCGCTAATTTGTTGGGTATGTAAGGTGAAAAGCTATGTCAGTACTTTATCGTAGACAAATTCCTCTGGCGATAACAGGCTTCATCGTCGTCGTAATCCTCATCAAGATCTTCTTCCCCAATCCGGTTGCAAACTATTGGAGCATCATATTCCAGCAATGGTCATCCTTGGCTACAGCGGTCTCTGTAGGTCTAGGCATCATTGCTCTACTCAGCTTTCACATACCAAGGATCATCAGAATGGAGAACGACCCTATCAAATTCCAGTGGTTATACAGCATCTCCACCATCGCCATAATGATGATCTTCATAATAGTGGGGCTGTTCGTTGGATCTGGATCGCCTCAGTATAGCTGGCTGTTTTCTGTCTGGTACGCCCCAATATCTGGTCTTATCTGCTTTGTTTCTGCCTTCTATTCCGTTACAGCCGTCTATAGAGCGTTCAAAATCCGGAGTGTGGAGGGAGCTTTTCTAATCATCCCTGCACTGTTGATATTTCTCTACGATGCTCCGCTGGGTGCCTACCTGTTCCCGTTTTTAGGTCCGGTAGGAGTCTATCTCTTCACTGTCATCACCGCCGCAGCATACCGTGCCGGTCTGCTCTGTGTAGGCTTGGGTATGGTTTTCATAATGATTAGAACCATACTAGGTCAAGAGAGGGGATACATGTACGAGGAGGAGGCATAGAAATATGTCTGAGAAAACAGAGAGCATATGGGTGAAACTGCAGAATATACCAAATAACGCGATATTAGCGGTGTTTACTATCTGCATGATTATCCCTGTTATCGTACCTCTAAATCTACCGATAGGAGTTCCAACGATGACAAAGGATTTCTACGACTATATCCTAGATCTGCCAGACGGAAGTACAGTAGTTTACATGTCTCAGCTTTCGGGCTTTAACTATGGCGATCTCGCACCGTTATGCGCTGCAACCCTTAATCTAGTGCTCAACGCACCCAACAACCTCAAAATAATCATGGTGTTCCAATCAGCTGATTGCGTTAACTTCTGGGATATAATGAAGGACACATATGAGATCGAACTGCCGCCTGATAAGGTGTATGGAGTGGACTATGTCGAGTTCGGCTTCTTTATAGGAGCGGAACGAGGATGGGCAACCACATGCGACGATTTCAGAGCAATGTTTCCCACGGATCGATTTGACACTCCGGTGGAAGACCTTCCTATAATGGAGGGGATATACACGGCTTCGGATTGGGATCTCATACTCTTCCCAAACAGCTGGAGTGGTTTGATGGACTACATTATCCGGCACGCCTATGGGCGATACAAGGTACCGGTTATGATAATGCCCGCAGGAATGTGCGCCATGTCCGCCGCTGCATACTACCCCCACGTATCTCCTGGCATGCCCATCGGTGCAGGAGGAGGAGCCCAACTGGAAAAGCTTCAGGGATACAAGAGCTGGGGAACAACTGTTGCCGACGCCTTCTCCCTGATGTCTGCTCTAACAGTTATACTAGGCTGTGCAATGATCATCGGTGACTATATGGAAAGGAGATCGCCGAAATGAGTGGAGGTCTCATATCTACCTGGGTGCCTATAATACTGATACTCATCAGCCTTTCATTCATGTTCAAGGACTGGCCAGGCTGGCGATTTGTGGAAACACTTCTCGTCGGCGGCGGAATGGGACATAGCTTTGTCATGACATGGGGAGTTGTTATGAGGACAGGCATCAAACCTATAATGCAGGGACAAGTCATCCTATTACCCGGTCTCATCTTTGGCCTATTGCTATACCTTAGGCTACATCCCGATCCCAACATTAAATGGATCTCACGATACGGCTTCCTATGGGTAGTTGCAGTCGGTGCGGGGTTGTCGTTAGGCTCCCTTTGGCAGGGCAACATTCTTGTGTTTCTCAGCCAAGCCATCGACGTAGTAGGTACTTCACCTCTTGACCAATTCAATAGGATACTGATGTTCATCATCTTCATAACATCTTTGAGTTACTTCATCTTCACGAAGGAACACAAGGGTATCCTCGGGACATCCGCAAAAATAGGACGTCACTTCCTTATGATAGCCTTCGGAGTAGGCTTCGCCGTACTAATCAGCATGTACTACAATGTAGCTCTAGAACGCATCTGGTGGATCCTTAACTCTTTAGGGATCATCACTATCTAAACAACCTAAAATCTAACCCTATTTTTTATATTAACACACAACGATTATTAGGCGAATCTGCACAAGAACCTATATATAAATAAAGATTTATGTATCGTAAAAGGATCGCTAAATTCATGGATACTTCAATCGATGATTATACGAGCCAGTTGAGGCATAAGACCACGTTCTGGCTGGTGAATAATCAATCTAAATTTTTAAAGGAACATTCCAACCCCTTCGGCAAGGATCAAGTCCCAATAATGTGCGATTTTATCGGTGAATACGACTTTCCATCCTTCGAGGCTTACGAGAGTGGTAACCGCTCAATCTTACTTGCATATAAAGGAGGATGGTTTAAAGCTAAGGGTATAGGCATTCCCAATGGCGTGTCCAGACCGATATACGACGCCAGCAGAATATACACCCACCAGCTCTACGACGACCCTAACATGTGCCATAGATCTATTCTTTGGGGGTTCATGCAAGAGGAGGAGTATAGATGCGAACTCTATGGCGCAACCAAGGCTAAAGAACTTGGACAGAAGATCGAACTAATTGGCACGACATCCTTCAAGAATATATATTATATCCAATCAAAAAATAGACCCGAGATGTTCGATCATCTCCACAGGATCGGACGAGAAACGGTGGTAAAGGGCTTCAAGAAGAAGGGGATACCGACGGTCGCCTACAGCGCATATTATCGGATACCGTCCGATATCAGGGTTGGAGAGCTTTTCTTCGCCCTAATGTTTCCATGCATAACCAAACTAATTGACCCAGACGTGATAAAGGAATATATTGAATGGCTCGGATCCTCCTGCGGACACCTTCTCAAACAGTTTCACAATTCAGGTGCATTACATGGAACATGGTTGGGCAACCGAGCCACAAGCCTAGGGCTGAGGGACGTACACTCCAACTCCTACACCGGCAACTACTTGGTGGACGAAGAAGGATTGACGATGTGCGACTTTGATCTATCCAAACCTGTTGAAAAGGAGTCGGAGAAGGAACTGGAAAAGTGGGCCCTAGTACATATCGAGAACCCGCTATACTACGCTGGAAGCTACAGACCGAACGACGCCTTAAATCAGAGAATCGCTAAGAAAAATCCCTTCCGAGAGGAACTGGCGATGCTTTTTGAGAAGTCTGTTGACCTCGGTTACCGTGAAGAGCCCTATGAGGTAGCCAGCAGTCTGAAGAAGGAATTACTAGGGCTTCTGGTCAAGGCAAAGGAGTTGATGTGGAGACTATATGAACTGCCCGAAGACCTCATGGGGCAAATATATTATGTGGATTACGTTATCTCAAACAAAAACATAAAAGATAAAGAACTCAGAGAGGTCGCCCACGCTTTTGGGACGTAGCCCTCATCCCCCTCCTATTATTATCAGTATGGCTATCTCGTCTCCATCCCTCACTCGGGTCTCCATATTACGGGGTTCGGGGACATTTCTGCCTTTGATGTAAAAATTAAGGTACCTGTTGATCTCGCCCGACTCTTCAAAAACTATTTCCCTGAATGACTCACCATATTTTTCGATAAGTCTATCGAGAACTTCTCCTAGTGTTCTAGCCGATACTTCTGTTTCTCTCTCTCTAGTCACTTTCATGATAGGGGAGGGAAAGAGAATCCTAACCATTTCAGCTTCAATTTATCTAATTCCTTTATAAATACGTTTCTGAAAAAATGATAAACTTTATACCCTATTTTTGTTATTATGTTAATAGAAATGAAAATACGAATTATTGGACCCGTCGTTCGTACGAGTCCTAGGATAGAACTCCTCGAAGACTACCTTAACCGATTACACAAATTGGCAGGCGTATGCGATGATACTGAACTTGAATCAGTCAGCATCGAGAAAGGACCGCCTTCCATCGAATCCCGATATGACGCTATTATGGCAAGTCCTGACATTCTGAGGCTGATCAAGGAAGGCGAGGCTGAGGGTGCCGATGCGGTAGTAGTAAGCTGTATGGGCGATCCAGGCGTTATGGCGGGCAAGGAATTAGTCAACATCCCTGTTCTCGGTCCATGTGAGACTTCGATGTTGGTCGCCAGTGCTCTTGCGGACAAGATCTCCATAGTCACCGTGCTTCAAAACGAGGTGTGTGCGATTAAGGATAATATAAGATCATATAACCTGTCGCAAAAGCTTGCTTCAGTTCGTGCCGTAAACATCCCGGTGCTGGAGTTGAACAAGGATACCAAGAGAACTGTAGATGCCTTGGTTGAAGAGTCAGATAAGGCCATAAAAGAGGACGGAGCAAAGGCTATCATACTTGGATGTACCGGGATGACAGGATTAGGCCAAAAACTGGCAGAAAGGATAGATATCCCCGTGCTTGATCCCTTACTGGTCACCGTTAAATTCGCGGAGATGTTGGTAAGACTCGGCTTGAAACAATCTAAGTTAACTTTTCCCAAGACACCCCCAAAGAAGATGTTCGGATATAAGTAGAAAATACTCTCAACTCCCCTTTTTTATTGTCTACCACACGTGAAATGTTGAACACATGGAAACTGCAGAATTATAAAAAGCGACAAAGTACTAAACTTTAAATATTTATAAATAGAATGAATAGCTGCAGATAAGATATGAGAATTCTTACAAAAGACGATATAATGAACTATACAATCGGCAGCACAGTTCTCTCCACAGGAGGAGGCGGGGTTGCACCCTCACTAGAATCGGTTGGAGAGATGGTTGACGGGGTTCATGATGCTGGCCATAAGATAAGACTAATAGATCTCGACGAAGTGCCTGATGACGAGATCATCTTCTCACACCTCGGAACCGGAGGCGGTGTTACGAGTGAGATGAAGGAGAAGTGGTACCTTTGGTCTCGTGCGAGGCTCCAGCGGGATCCGAAGTACTCCCTCGACAGAGGCAGGCTGCTGAGGGAGGCGATCAAGTTCGCTGACAGAGAGTGGTGCCCCCTCAACATTTGGTCGGAGATTCCAGGATCGGACAACCCAGTAGGCACAGGCACCGAGAAGGGGGAGAAACGCCTCGCTGAGCTGGCAGGCGGCAACCCCCTCACCGAGCTCCACTTCGAGATCTCCCCTGGGTTCGCGAGGCTTGTGTGCAACCACGCGATGGCGGACAGACCCTACATCGATGCTACAGCGGCGGGAAGTCGTGCGGCCCCAGAGATCGGTCAGAACTGTTTCAACCTCGGAAACGTGAAGCCCACTCCAGCGGTGTTCGGAACCAACATGGGCGATCTGATCGTCGTTGAGGATGTTCTATGTTTTCAGAGACTCGAGGAGATCCTTGAAGGCATCTCCACGTACTCGGGGGCCTCAACTAGGGGCATACACCATATCTCCGTCCCAGATATGAAGAAGAACGCGTTCCCAGGCGTCGAGTCCCTAGTGATGAATGTCGGGGAGAATGTGCGGGAGGCCAAGAAGAAGGGCAAGTCGACGGTAGATGCCACCCTCGACACCCTAGGCGGCAGAGGCTTCAAACTCTTCGAGGGGCAGATAATGAACTACTGGCAGGACGACAAGTATGGCTTCATCTGGGGTATGGCCAGAATACTAGGGACAGGGGACTACGAGGGGCACGACCTAAAGATCTGGTACAAGAATGAGAACCACATCACCTGGCTCGACGGCAAGCCCTGGGTCACCAGTCCGGACTGCATAAACGTGGTTGACCCAGAGACAGGCTGGGGCCTAGCCAACTTCTGGTCTGCCGAGTGGGAGACCGGGCGACCCGTTGCAGTCATAGGCGTCGAGATTGAGCAGGAGTGGGAGACATCCATGGGGCTTAAGATCTTCGGACCCCAGCACTTCAGATGGGATATAGAACACGTACCTATAAGGCAGCTAATGGAAAAGTGACATAAAACCCTTATTTTTTCTCTTGCTGGGCAAAGACAAAGTCCAGTGACATGATAAAGCTTCATGGCTTAGCGACTTCGTATATAAGAGAAAAGCATATCAGTTAATAGATAGCTAACAATATTGGAAGGAAGAAAACATGAGGATTTTAGTGATTATACCCATCATCACGAAGGATTTCATTAAAGGTACACGAGAGCGTGTGGAACCCTATGTCAGACCGGATACCAAGGTTGACTTCGTCAACATAGATTACGGTACAGCCTCCATCGAATCAGAATACGACAAAGCTTTAGCAGCACCCTTTGTAATAAAAAAGGTTGAATGGGCTGAACAACAGGGATACGACGCTGTCGTAATAAGTTGTATGGGAGATCCAGGTCTTCAGGGTGCAAAGCAGGCTGTGAGCATACCTGTGGTTGGTCCTGGAGAGGCAGCCCGCCAGATCGCTCCCATCCTTGGTGAAAATGTGGTTCGAGTTTATCCGACTGGACTTACCGTTCTCCAACTTGTGGATGATACTGAAAAAACGTACCAGATTCTCCTAGAAAACAGTAAGAAGGCATTAGCGGAGGGGGCGCAGGTTCTTATCCTAGGTTGCACAGGATTGCATGGACTCGGAAAAAGGCTACAGGAGGCGTTAGGCGTACCTATGTTAGAGGGCGAAGGCCTCGCACTCAGTTTGGCTCAAATGTTCGTCGATGTTGGGCTTACACATAGCAAACGGGCGTATCCCAAACCACCGGAAAAATTAAGGGTTTATCCATAATAAACCTAATCTACCATTTTTAGGCTATCATGCATACAACCTTGATAATATGAACCCGAATAAATGGGTGTGTGATAACCCACTATTCAGCCTTTTTATTGGGTTTCGTCACCATTTAACGGTGTTTTTGATTAGAACGGTATAAAGACAGGTTCTTTGTCCTTTTCCAAAGATTTAATCCCTTGGAACGCGTGTGTGTGAATCTAACTCCTGCTCCCAGGGATTTTCAACCCTTGCTCCAGGGCCGGCAACACTCCCCAAACCCTTAAGCGGTGATATTCCTCGCGTGCGCGAAGTGTTATTTACTTACTCGATAATTTATTAACTATGAAGCCAGCATCCAAGACCTTCTGTAGGCTGATCAAGAAGCAGATAGCCGATGAAATACACGCCAAGAAAGAATATGACAGGCTCAAAAAACATGCACCAACTAAAAGCATCAAGGAGGCCATTGACCGCATAGGCACCCAGGAAGGCAAACATAGAATTAAATTAACTCGCATGTACCGAAATCATTGCACTTAGTACGCACGCAAGGAGGAGACATGATGGAGGAAAAACGGGGATTCACAATCCAAGGATGCAGGTGCCAGCTCACCCTCACCGAGCTAAGGATAAGGCTCGACGGCACGCCTACAAAACACGTCCTAGCCATCTGGGATCAGGGCGCGCGCATGTAACCTTTAAGCGGCGATACACTCCATTCTATGGCGGTAGGAAGGATTCAATAATATAATAGAGATGGCGAAGAACTTGGATAAAACAGATCCATATGATATAAATGAATCACCTAGAAAATATCTAAAAGATCTTCAAGGCTTCACTAATTATGGGGCGTATAAGAGCCCGCTTCAAGGCAACTACGGAATATTCGGCAAAGGCAAATTCCTCGCCTTTGTCCATCTCGATGATGAAGAAGTCGTAGCGATCTTCAACAGGAAAAAACGGATAATCGTCTACAAGGACCCAGTTACAATTCGGGGAGAAAAAATCATGGGTATAACACTTGAAAAATTCAAGGATGATATTATCGACACCTTCAGTACTACTAAATGAAATAACCTTTAAGCGGTGATGCGCCCCATACAATGGTTGAGAGCAAGAACCAGCGGAGGGAGTGAATTGAAACTACCGTCGTTTCCTCAGTTCCTTATCATATTATTGGAAATAGTGATAATAATGGTACTAATTCAACTCGATAGAATGGGAGCTATTGGTGGACTTGAATACGGTGTAGGGCTGCTAGGATTCGTAATCTTTTTCGCATTCTTAACCAAAACTGCGCGCTCATAAGTTTTAAGCGGTGATGCGCCCCAGGGCGTTAAGAAGGGCATGATCGTTGATGAAAATATGTATGCTCGTGTAGAGTAATATGTGATTGAAGGAATTAGTTAACAAATATGTGAATAATTATCTTATAGATTTTATTACGAAGTCTAAAAGAAGGAATATAATCGTTTCTTTTCGTTAGTTAAAATTAAAGTTTAGTAATGGGTATAGTATAGCGGAGGCAATGAAAGAGAAAATGGGCTACTATCTGAAATTCTATGGAAAAGGTCGTAAAGAGTTCAAGGAAGAATATGAGAAAATATTACCATCACAGATAGATGTTGTAAAGATAGTTAACAAACTTACTAGACATTACGAACTAAGTCCTTTGAAGGTAACTTTCAATAAGAGGAACCCCAACACTGGAAGCTACTGGCCAAGATCTAGGCGAGTGGATTTCCACCGTTCCATAGTCTCCTTTGGAATCATATGCCATGAAGTAGGCCATCACTATGCGATGGAACAGACTGGAAAATGTGGTCACACAAAGAAGCTCATGGTAAGAATCAGGAGACTTGTAAAATACTGCAGAAAAAAGAATTTCTGGGAAATCTAGTTGCTCGCTCGCTCGTAACCTTTAAGCGGTGATATACACCAGGGTTTGGTGGGGAGGGCTAAGGGTCTAATGGAGCCATCGGATCCTGGATACCGGGGAAATCGTTGCAGGGAGGGGCTATGTTCGCCCTTTTCATGGCCCGGCCAGGCGGGTCCCCGCTCCCGGGAACAAACCACCCTTGCTCCAGGGCCGGCAACACTCCCCACCACTAGAAACTTTTAAGCGGTGATATACACCGTTCAATGGGATTGATCTTGGTTAAAGTAGTAAATACAGCGAAGTTAACGGGCACGGCGATACTTGCGGCTCTTGTTATCATCTTCGACTACTCATTGAAGTTCTCTGGCTTGAAGATCCCGTTTCCATGGATGCCGTTCCTCAAGTTCGACTTCACAGGCGTACCAATCGTCGTCTCCTTCCTGCTTTTTGGATCATCCTCCTCCGCCATCACATCCACGGTCGCGTGCCTCGGGATCGTGCTCAGAAGCGGCGACTTGGTTGGAGGCGTCATGAAGGGCATAGCCGAGTTCTCCACCGTCCTGGGAATGGCCTTGGGGTTAAGGTTGATGGGCCGATTCAACGCCGGGAGCAGGTCGACGAAAATTGTCTCTATCGTCCTCGGAGTCCTGCTACGCATCCTGAGTATGAGCGTCTGGAACCTCGTCGTCCTACCCTACGCTTATGGGATGCCCTTTGGCGTGGTGGTGGGTATGCTGCCCCTCCTCGGGGTCTTCAACGGCATCCAGGGAACCATTACTACATTTATTGGATACGTACTCTACGAAGCATATACAAGGAGCATCTCTACCCATGAGTCCCCTTCCCTCTCACGTACAATCAACTTGGAAGAGGTGGAATGAATGGAAGAAATGGAGTCGGGTAGGACGTTCATGATGGTCTTAATAGCCGTCAACGCCAGCCTTTACACCGTCGTCGGGTGTTTGACATACCTCGGCGTAGTGGTGTTCGGGGTGAGGTTCTGGCCTGCGGTGGTGGTTCCAGCCGTCTTCTCGGTTCTCTTCGGGCCTCGCGTCGGGGGCGTAGGCGCCGCCATAGGCATATTCATCTGCGACATGCTCTCTCACGGCATGCCCCTCCTCAGCCTTTCGGTGGGGGTGACGTCCAACTTCACGGCCTTCTACATCCTGGGCCACATGACCAGGGAGTACAGCTTGAAGAGATATGTCGTTGCAGCCACCTCCAGCCTCCTCGTGGGAAGCGCAATCATAGGAGTCGGAGTATGGGTTTGGAGCCAGTTCTATCTTCTCCCCGGAGCGGCAGAGGTCTCTCCCATGCCGATGGTCGCCGCGTGGAGCACCTTCGCGTGGACCTTCATATCCGAGATACCGTTCCTCCTGATACTTGTTCCACCTATAGTCGAGGCGGCAAGAAAGACCATTCCATCACTAAGAGAAGATGAAAAGCTCGTAACCTTTAAGCGGTGATGCATACCATCCTACCATTATGAGGAAGCAAGAGTATGGGTAAGGATACTATAGTCGTTCTATCCGACGGCTCTCAGTATAAGCTAACTCCAAAGTCCATTAAATTCATAGAGGAACTAGAAAAGTTCTTTGCAGAGAGAGGCATCCCACAGGAGGACATTCCCTTATACTTAGCGAGACTGGCACGCCTCAATCGGTCAAGTAACATTTAAGCGGTGATATAAACCATTAAATGGTAAGTTGGATAATAAAACTCCCAAGGTAATGATATTCGTCGGAAGAACCGCAGAAGGCTTTAACAAGTTTCTAATGGAAAACAGCCTGAACACCATCGAGCCCGATGCTCTGGCTGAATACGTCCTTAGGGGAATTGAAGCCTATGATAATGACGATATAGAATCATACCGTATCCTGATAGACGAGATATGGATTCTTGTGGGCGTCGAAGATATCGAGATCACTAAAGAGGTGACTATACAATTTAGTAAACTCTGCGATACATACAGATCAGTCATGAAGACATTGGGAGAGATAGGTAATTATGGATCCGCCTAGGTACCCCGATGACTTCAAGGGCTGGAGGCCCATCTACACGATGCATGACACCCGGTACCTTATCCTGGAGTCGCCGGATGCCTCCATGGAGGCCTGCATCCACCTGGAGGACAACGACGTCGTCGGTATAAAGGATAAGGCCACCGGCATGGACATCTACGACGGAAACCGATGGCTAGCAAAGAAACTATGTTTAATGGGGTGAGTAGAATATGATGTCTGATGGTGAGGAGACATTCTACGTATCTATGAAGGTCAAAGATATGCCCATCAATCCCATCCCTAGCGTTAAATTGGTGTGCTCAGGCGGATGCGGGGACGAGGTCTGGGTCGATAAGAGACTGGAAAGAGTCTGGTCCAAGGTACCCGTATTATGCTTGGAGTGTGCCCTGAAAAAGATGGAATACGCGCATGCGACCAAAGAAGATATGTCACTCGAAGTATTGCCTGAGAGCATAGAATCTTTGATGAACTTTTTCATGGAAAGAGATAAAGCACATAAATCTTAAGTGATGATGTGTGCCGTTGAGTGGTGGGGAGGGCTAGGGGCCTAATGGAGACACGGGAACCTGGATACCGGGGAAATCGTTGCAGGGAGGGGTTTGACATATACCCCCTCAGGCCCGGCCAGGCGGGATCCTGCTCCCGGGAGAGTCAACCCTTGCTCCAGGGCCGGCAACACTCCCCACCTTCTCATAACCTTTAAGCGGTGATACAAGGGAGACTTGGAGTAAGTTTAGATGGCTAGGATCTTGATATGTGGGGACAGAAACTGGACTGACGTTGAGACCATAGAAAACTTTGTCAAGTCCCTGCCCCCCGACACCGTGATAATACACGGAGACTGCAGAGGAGCGGACAGTATCGCCGATAAGGCGGCCAAGGAACACGGCTTGACGGTCAAGCCCTTTTCAGCAAAATGGGAGAAATATGGCGGAGCGGCGGGACCCATCAGGAACAGGCGAATGCTAGTTGAGGGTAAACCAGATAGGGTCGTAGCTTTCCACGACGACCTCTCTAAAAGCAGAGGCACGGCAGACATGGTTAAACAGGCTAGGAAGCGACGTGTGCCCTGTGAAGTTAGAAGAAGTTTAGGTGAACGCACGTAACCTTTAAGCGGTGATGCGCTCCATATTTTGGTGGATTACGTGGCTGTGTTTAGATGATAAAGTTTGTCGTCCTCGAAAGAAAACGACTGACCAAGAAGAGGCCTTATGCTAGGATACATAGAGACAGTTGTGGCTATGCTAGGGAGCCAGACCACGAGACGGCTAGCTCGTTTTGTCACGGTTACTTTGACACATACCCAGAGGCGTTGAGCTTCGCCGAGTCGCTGGATGTGGAAGAAGTTCATGAATGCAAATTCTGTGACCCCAGGCATGCGTACAACCGCGTTACTTGATAACCTTTAAGCGGTGTTGTGAGCCATCATATGGTGATGTGTGATCGAATTAGAGTGGGGCTAGATTCCACTAAAATCATTTTGACTGAAGTGGGTAAAAAATGGTTTTTGAAAGCCTATCCTAAAGGTATCGTCTATGAATACGATGAAAACATGCCCTTTGATATCAAGGCCATGGGAGCCGATTTCGTGGAGGTTACCTGCCCCTTGGGCATTCCTTACAGGCTTCCATGTTACATCGATGATAAGATCACGTTCAATATGGCTCCCCCAGATACAGAGATACGGCCCACCGAGTAACGCACACAAGTTTAAAGCAGTGATGCACCTGCGTCTCACACCCGCAACAGTTAAGAGGTAAAAAACACCATAAAATGGTGATGACATCTGCAGAAAAAATGGATGATTACAGTTATCGCACAAAAAGTTTAGTGGAATTTATGTATGAAAATCTTTCTAAAGCTATGGATCTGTTGGTTGATGTTTCCCCGGTCGATTTCGAAATTTTCAAATTTATTTACCAAACTTTCAGTTCCATTATAAAAGCGAATTTTACATCCACACAATTTTTGGTCGCAAGTATCCTAAAAGAATATGATGATAAACTTATTGAAGAATTTCATGAACTGGAAGAGGACCTAGCTTTTCAAAACGAAGTATTAGATAAATTATTATCCAAGCAGACGGTACACACGACCTCGTAACCTTTAAGCGGTGATGCCTAGGTGCTGCATCTGCGCCGCGTCCAAGCCACAAACACGCCCAAACGATAACGAAGTCGGTGTTAATGCCACCACATTAAAACTACATTCGTTAGAGTTTTATACTTGTGCCGGTCTTAGCTAGTGATCGAAATGGCAAAGGCACAGGCTTATTGGGACAGGCACCTGGACAGGAAGGATCCCGACACCTCGAGGGGCTACCGAAACCACTTCGACAGGTTCCTAGAGAGGATCGGGCTTACCGCTGAGGAGCTCTACGAGATGCAGAAGAAGGCTGAGGCAGCCGAGGATCCTAGGGACACGGGGGAGGTGGCGAACCTTGCCGTCCAACACATAAAGTGGATGGAGGCCGAGGGCTACAAGGCGGGAACCATTGGGAACTTTGTTACCACCATAAACGTTTTCTTCATCGTCAACAAGTGTGACGGCTTCGAGATTCCTAAGGAGGAGATTCCCTTCGCTGATCATGATGGGCAGCATGTGATCACGAAGTCGCAGCTGCGTAGGGCGTGGGATCGGACGGGTGAGGAGTTCAAGATGCGTAACAGGGCTATGATAATGGTGGCGAAGGACATAGGCCTCAGGATAGGTGACATAGCGGAGATAACGGTTCGCGAGTATCTGGAGGCTGAGGATCTCACTGGCCAGAAGTTTCCGGTGGAGGACAACGGACGGGAGATATTCTTCCGGGGCGACGGTTTCAAGCGGTGGGTCAAGCCCATAGTCACCAAGAAGGCGAATAGAAACGCCTACACACATATAGGACCCGAGGCGATAGAGGCGGTCGACGCCTACATCGAGGAGAGGCGACACCGAAGCGGTGAGAGATACCCCATAATCCACGGCGGTAGGACCGAGATGAGGGCCTACCCGGTCTTCGACGTAGACCAGAAGCTCTTCCTGGGAAGAGGTGGGCACCCCCTATCTAAGGAGGCTCTGGGTCAGCAGTTCGAGAGGCTGTGCGAGGGCTTCGTCAAGATCTCGGCTCACAGCTTCAGGAAGTATCACACGACAATGCTAGAGGGCGCCGGGATGCCCGAGGCATGGGTGAAGAAGCTTCAGGGTAAAGCGGCGAGCGTCTACAGCCAGCCGGAGAAGACGGGGCACCTCACCGGGAAATATATCCAGTGCTACCACGCCTTAAGGGCTTTCTATAAGGACGAGGAGGAAGTCAGCAACCTGCAGGAGAAGGTGATGGAGCTAGAGGAGAGGCTGGCGAAGGCGTCGCGGAACGACGTCCAGCAGCAGGTAGCCGACCAGCAGCGCATCATAGAGGATATGCAGAAGTCGTTAGAGGCGATCAACAGAAGGGACGCCGAGAAGAGAGAGTGGGAGAAGATGAGGGAGGAGGGATAACCATGACAATGAACCGAGAGGAAGTCATAGAGGAAATTAAATCCTTGATCAGACAGCCAAAGGTGATCAAAAACAACTACATCGACTTCTCACGGTTCGGCGACGAGAGGCTCGTCGAGTGGCGGGACAGACTCAGGAAGGAACGCGAAGAAAAACTAGCCAGAACTAGGAAGAGAATCCATAGTGGGCGAGGAGGGGATTAGATGAGTGTAAATCATGAGGGCGTGGACATGCGTGAACCTAGCTTCCTGAAGATACGCTCATGGGAGACCCCCGCCACCGGGTACCTGCTCATGAAGAGAGGCGAAGCATGGCTGTCCCGTAAATCCTATAGAAAGGGTTTCTACTTGATGGAGGGCGTGCGGGGCTACGACTACTTCACCGTGAAGAAGCCGATACCAGTCACCTCCCTGATGGTGGGCAAGGAGACCTGGATGGTGGACGACCCGTTGCATTGGTACGGGATGCAGGACCTAGCCAAGGCCGCGAGAGGCAAGGTGCTGGTAGCGGGGCTGGGCCTAGGGCTGGTGATCCACGGCCTAGAAAAGAATGAGGCAGTCACCAACATCGACGCAGTGGAAATAAACATAGATGTCATAAACCTGATAACCCCCTTAATAGGAATGAGCAAGACCAACATCATAAACGACGACTTCTGGCGGTACCTACAAATGACCGAGGAAACCTATGATACCTGCATCCTAGATATCTGGGTGTACGAGGAACCCGACAGGATCCGGACGGGCTACAGCATGCTGGCGGCCATAGGATCAGTCTCCACAAGGTATCCCTCCGCCAAGATCTATGTCTGGGGAATCAGGGATCCTAAATGGAACCCCGCGGTGACGAAGCCCCCATGCTACGTAGAGACTGAGAGAAGGATCGATGAGATGAGATCATGATGCTTGCCTTCACCGTAGCCCGGAGGCTGCTAGCGGAGAGGGCGGAGAGGGCGGAGTGGGAGAAAAGGAAGGGAATCCCCACCCACCCCCCGTCATAGAAAGGGGTTTATCGCCGCTTAAAGGTTACGTGCGGCGATTCATCCATTTAGACTTAAATTGAATCAGTTCTAGAACTATTCAGGTACGTGCAATGGCTACTTACAAGCGTAAGCAGAGCTCTAAAGCCTTCAAGAATAGGAAGGATCAACTTGTGAAGGCCCTCGATAGGTCAGTCAAACACTGTGAGTCTCTCGCTGAGATGCAACTTAAAAAAGGTGCCCCATATCCGGGGACTGTTAATAGGTGGGTGTGCTTTGAACTTTCAGATCTTAAAAAGCGAGCCAAAGCGTTAAGCGAGTAGTCGCTCGCGCATAACAGCTATGAGGTTACGATTTTCTGAAGTAAATGCAAACATCATGAATCCGCTAATAATCTTTCATGGCTTGTCTGGCCCCCGGGGGGCACGCTGATCCCGACGGTGAGATTATCTATTCGTCCTGTGCCATGATCAAATATCTTAATATCGATATCCCGCACAAGAACCCTTTCCCCCGTATTATCTGCCTCCTGCATAGCACGTTCAGCGTCCTCAGATATCATAACAATTTTAGCCTTACCTGTTATACCATCTATAAGTTCATTTGAATCATAAAGCGGTATCTTCATTAACGCGGCTGCCATGGTTATAAAATCCCAGGCCATCTCAAACTTTTGCTTATCCTCTGATGACATTTTATCCTCATGTTTCTCGAAAAGGTAGTACAGAGAATTATAGTTATCCTTACGCTTCATTGTGAAGATAATTTCTCCATCCTCGTTTGTGAACTCCAAAGTTGCATCCATTAGACCGCTATATTCAAGTTCACCCATTTTAAATCATTATCTGATGGTGCCTATCACCGCTTAAAGGTTACGAGATGATTTTCCGTGGAATGGAAAAAAGTTATTTAATCAAAATTTGATGTTATAAATTATGGTAGATTGGAGACTCTGCAGCAGACATAGAAGCGAGAGGAACGCTGAAAAGGCAGCTGAAAAACTTGAAAAGAAGGGAATAAAAACCAAAGTCTCAAGATTAGTTACAACTAATGTCTGGTGTGTAAATGTTCCTACCGGCACCCCATATAACGTATGTTCAACAAAAAGAAGAAAGAAATAAAGTCGATTTATGACGACTATACTCTCAATCCCAGTCTTTCCCTTTTGGTTTCCACTCATAGTACTCAGTTAAGCCTCTGCGTTTTTTGAAGGAATCTGCGTTTTCCCCGAACTCTCGACCCAGCAGGAGACTGCTTTTATGACGAATTATGCGGGCCTTGAGTTCCGTAAGTGGTTTTCCAAGACGGATATATTTTAGTCGCTGTTCCTCCCAGTGATTAATCCAATTCTGTGATGGTGTTGTATTTGACTTAGTTGTAGGGTTATTTTTACCCGTCTTTCGAGCAGTCCCGAGGGCAAACAGTATTATCCCTAAGGCCAGTGATGCTGGTAGCACCCAGGGAAACTCTGCAGTCGGTGGAGGAGGCGGCGGAGGCGGAGGCTCTCCATTGGGTGGGGGCTC